>Ga0116189_1000071_pt1 | contig 103198 bp, 78 predicted proteins | sample AD_JPNTR3_MetaG_FD_89895 | JGI IMG/M metagenome (GOLD analysis project Ga0116189, IMG submission 89895) | Active sludge microbial communities of municipal wastewater-treating anaerobic digesters from Japan - AD_JPNTR3_MetaG | ecosystem: Engineered > Bioreactor > Anaerobic > Digestate | place... | reverse complement strand
TAATGCATCATACAATAATAGGAATAGTTATTGCATCCACCCTCCTTATAATCCCTACCGAGTACCCGAATTGGTGGAGTCTTGTTATAAGTGTAGTCTGCTTTGCAGCAGGCTTTGCGGCTTCCGTTTTTATGAATAAATTGGATAAAAACAGTGAAAAGACCGCTTAATCAAATATATTAAAATCAGCATTCACTTTATAACAAATGCGAAAAGTGTTCTTCAAATTCCGGATAAACACATCCGATCATTGCTGCAAAATTTTTAAACGGTATATAATCGGGGATACTGTTTCCCGTTCCCAGTGCATACCCTTTATATCCTGTAAGTTGTATCAATGCTGCGCATCTGGCTCTAATGTTTTCCACCGATTCCCTTGCAATAAAATCCAGGTCAATTCCGCCCAGTATGGCTATTTTATCCGCATATTTCCTGTATCCTTCTTCAACAGGCAGAATGTTGTCTTCAAATGAATGTTTCCCATCAAATTTCATATCATAAATTATGTCATCCATCACTTCAGTAAGATTACCGCATGAATGCAGCATGGCTAAACGACCGCTTTTATGGACCATTTCCACTATCTTTTTGTAGTACGGGAATATGTATTTTCTCAAATCTTCCGGTGACAACATGGTAGCGGTTTTAAAGCCCCAGTCGTCATTTACCATTACCGCACCTACACAGTCATATTTTAAGCAGTTTTCATAATATCGGACCAATCTGCTTCCAACTTCATCAAGTATCTTCTCAAAGAGTGCAGGTTCCTCATATATCATTATGCACATGTTTTCATAGCCGACAAGTTCTACAATATTTTCTAAAATCCCGCCGGGACCGAACACTATAACTTTCATTTTTTTAGGCAGTATCTTCTCGCACTCTTCCAGCCTTTTATAGTTTGCTTTATCGGGGTCCATGAATTTATATGCTGAAAAAGATGCCGCGTCATATATGGGATACCCCTGCCCTTTGGGAAAATGAGGAAAGGAGAAATTGCTGCCGTGTAAAGTTATATAGTCATATCCGGCAGCGGACATGGCTTCTATATTCATCTCATAATTCCATGAAGCATCCCATCCGCTTTGACTTTTCCTGCCTGATAATATTTCCGAAGTCTTGTTGTTTATATAAAACTCAAACAAGGTAGGCCTGTCGGGAGTCTGCCTTTTTAATACTTTTACGATATTGTCAAAATCCGGTTGTCTCATATATGAGTTTCCTCTACTATATGCTACATAGTATATTTATTGCCACATGCTTATCGTTAATCTATACCAACCTGTGTATAAGGCTTTCCTTATCTCCGCTCAGCATATCAATCAGCGGTACTTCCAGCATTGTGTAACATCCCGGAGCCTGTTTCACTACGGCCCTTGCACAGGATACCAATATCTGCGCCGTCAATGCGGGATTGTTAATGGACATTCTAAACCCGATATTCTGATTCTGAGTAATACCGGAAACACCTTTTCTGGTTATATTCACTCCGTGTCCTTTATCTATCAGTGCACTTACATCGGGTACCTGAATAACATGCGTTTCATCATGTATAAAATAGTCATCTTCCTTAATTAACTTTGATACCTTTGCAAAATCTGCACCGTCTTTAAGCTCGACATATACCATCCTTCTGTGTACTCCGGTACCTAACGGTATGGTCATGGACAGCGCATTTTTAACTCCTTCAACACTCCTTGCAACAACCGAATGCCCCATGCTCATCCCGGGACCGAAGTCGGTATATGTTATTCCTTTGGGTGCCATCACTTCCATCAGGGCTCTTACTATGGAATCGGTACCGGGATCCCATCCCGCCGATATTATTGAAGCTACATTGTTTTTCTTTGCAACCTTATCCAGTTTTCTTCTCAAATCACATATTCCCGAATGAATGTCATATGCATCTACAGTATATATTCCTTTATTAAGAAGGGATTCGGCCACCATAGGTACCACTCTGCTCGGAGTGCACAATATTGCCACATCAAAACCGCTGAGCTTATCTATATTATCCACGATAGGATAGTCAATTTTAATCTTGGACAAATCCATATTAGTCTCAACAACACCTGCAACAGCAAAATCATGGCTTTGAGACAAGGCTTCCAATACCGCTATACCGATATTTCCATAACCTATAACTACAGTTTTTATCATAATTATTCCCGCTCCTTTATTCACTCTTTTGTTAAAGTATAACTCTGATAAAATAAAATGACAACCTTTCATAAAAATATCCCGCCTCCGTAGTTATTCCCTACTTTGGCGGGATATCTGTTAAGTTTATATATCTCCCGTTCTACTTTTTACCCGGCTTCCATCTCATCCCAAAGACAAGGGATGTTGTCGTGGCAACAGTCATTATTGCCGAGACAGGTGTGGTTTCATTTACCATTCGCATAGTTAAACTCAGGTTGTTTGTTGAAAACAGATATACTATTGCAACAACCGCCAATACTGCCGTAATCAACTTGAATATCTTGTTTCTCACAAAATGCGTACCGGAGTCATCCACTCTGACCGATTTAATCAGAAGCTGAATAAGCATTGCCAATGCGGAAAATGCCGTTGAAATCACACTCACCAATGACCAGGATTCTTCTTTTTGTTCTTCAGGAGTCTCCTCTTCCGTATCAGGACCGGGTGTGGGAGGCGGAGTTTGACCGGAATCTTCCTTTACCGTTACTTCCACTTCCATCACTTCCGTAGATCCGTCGGGATATGTTACGGTTATTTCACGCGTATATGTTCCGGGAACCGTTGTGTCAAGCGGCTGTGCCGATGTATCGGTAACCGTTGTGCCTTCGGGCAGATCTTCCAGATTTTCCACGACATTTTTCCAATCTATTTCCTTGCCGTATTCCACCGTTTCACTGCCGACAACGGGATTATACCTGTCACTCTGCTGCTGTTCTTCCACCGTAACAGTAACATCTATCACTTCCTCGGACCCGTCGGGATATGTTACGGTTATCTGACGCGTGTATGTACCGGGGACGGTTGTATCAAGCGGTTGCTCCGACGTGTCGGTAACCGTTGTACCGGCAGGCAACTCTTCCAGATTCTTTATGACATCCTTCCAATCTATCTCTTCACCGTATCCCACCGGTTCCCTGTCCGCAACAGGATTATATCTGTCACTCTGCGGCTGTTCTTCCACCGTAACAGTTACATCTATCACTTCTCTCGAGCCGTCGGGATAGGTTACGGTTATCTGACCCTGATGTGTGCCGGGCACCGTTGTATCAATCGGATTTTCCGATGTTTCGGTAACAGTGGTTCCGGGCGGCAAGTCATCTATATTATCTATAACATCCTTCCAGTCTATATCCTCTCCGTATCCTACGGTTTCGTCATCACGTACAACGGGATTATGTACATCACTCTGCGGTTGTTCTTCCACCGTGACCGTTACATCTATTACTTCCTGCGATCCGTCGGGATAGGTTATTGTTACCTGCCCTTGATGTGTACCGGGCACCGTTGTATCAATAGGATTTTCCGATGTTTCTGTGACAGTAGTTCCGGGAGGTAAGTCATCTATATTATCTATTACATCTTTCCAGTCTATATCCTCTCCGTATCCTACCGTTTCGTCATCACGTACAACGGGATTATGGGTATCGCTCTGCGGTTGTTCTTCCACCGTGACCGTTACATCTATTACTTCCTGCGATCCGTCGGGATAGGTTATTGTTACCTGACCCTGATGTGTGCCGGGCACCGTTGTATCAATCGGATTTTCCGATGTTTCTGTGACAGTTGTTCCGGGAGGCAAGTCACCTATATTCTCTATTACATCCTTCCAGTCTATATCCTCTCCGTATCCTACCGTTTCGTCGTCACGTACAACGGGATTATGGGTATCGCTTTGTGTCCGTTCTTTCACTATTATCCTTATATCCGATACAATTACCGATGCATCGGGATATATAACTGCCAGTTGTCCTCTATATGTTCCGGGAACGGTTGTATCAATTTCCTGCTTATATATTTCCATAACTCTCGTTCCCGCAGGTAAATCTTTCAGATTCAACACATTATCCGTCAAATCTATCACTCCGCCGTATGCCACTATTTCATCTATCACAACGGGGGCATTGGCCTCATCATCGGCTAAATAATCCGGCTCGGGCTGCACTCTTACCTGCACATTAACTACATCGGTTGTCTGGTCCGGGTATGTAACCGTTATCTGACCTTGGTATACTCCGGGCGATCTTGTATCAATAGGCGGAACGGTTGTATCGGCAATAACCGTATTTAAGGGTAATTCATCTGCGTTGGTTACATTATCTTTCAGATTAATCACTCCGCCGTACTCCACTATCTCGGGAACAACAACAGGCTCAAATTTTTCATTGAGAGGTTGAGGCAGTACCGTTACCTGAACATTGATTACAGTCGTTGTCTGATCGGGATAGGTAATTGTTATCTGTCCCTGGTATGTTCCGGGCAACCTCGTATCTATCGGTGGTGCCGTAGTATCGGTAACCGTCGTTTGATCCGGTAAGTTATCCAGATTGGTAACGTTATCCGTTAAATCTATTACACCGCCGTACGCCACCGTTTCATCAACCGCAACCGGATTATATGATTGGTTGTCGGGAATATCCGGCTGATGGTTAACAGTAACCTGAACATTGACCACATTTTTGGTGCCGTCAGGATAAGTAACGGTTATCTCACCTCTGTATAATCCGGGTACCATTGTGTTAATCACGGGAGCCGTTGTATCGGAAATATCCGTGTTATCCGGGAAAGTATCGGCATTTGTTACATTATCTTTCAGATTAATCACACCACCGTAATCCACCGTTTCCGGAACTACAACAGGCACATATTTCTCATTGTGAGGTTGCGGCTTAACCGTTACCTGGATATTGTATACATCGGTTGTCTGATCGGGATAAGTAATGGTTATCTGCCCTTGGTATGTTCCGGGTACCTTTGTGTCAATAGGTTGTGCAGTCGTATCGGTAACTTGTGTTCCGTCCGGCAGGTTTTCAAAATTCAAAACGTTATCCGTTAAGTCTATCACTCCGTCATACTCCACTGTTTCATCAACCACATTCGGGTTATATACCTGATTATCGGGAATATCCGGTTCATGGTTAACCGTTACTTTGACATTGACCACATCCTTAGTTCCGTCAGGATAAGTAACGGTTATCTGGCCCGGATATACTCCGGGTACCGTAGTGTCAATTACCGGATCGGTTGTGTCGGAAATATCCGTGTTATCCGGGAACGTATCGGCATTGGCAACATTATCCAACAGATTGATTACTTCGCCGTACTCCACTATCTCGGGGAAAACATTCGGCTCATATATCTGATTCATAGGTTGCGGTTGTACAGTTACGTCCACATTAAACACATCGCTGGTTCCGTCACGGTATATAACGGTTATCTGACCTGTATGCTTTCCGGGTACGGTAGTGTCAATAGCAGGATGCGTTGTATCCAAAATCATTGTTCCTTCAGGTAACTGCTGAATATTGGTTACGTTATCCTTGAGATTTACAACTCCGTTGTATTCCACTATTTCCGGTACTACAACAGGTTCATATGTAACATTCTGTGCCTGACTGACCGTTACCTTTCTGGTCTTTTCGGTAACATTTCCGCCCGAATCCTCTGCCCTGTATGTAACGGTATATGTGCCCGGTACGGTTGTATCCACCTTAGGCGTAACCGTAAAATCAATTTCTCCGTCTTCATCATCGGTTGCCGTAACACCCGCTTTAGGATTAATAAGGGCACCGTACATAAGAGTGACATCATCAAAGTCGTTAAATACCGGCGCGTCATCCACATAATAGAAATTGAAAACATTATCTGTTGTACCGTCAATAGTCACCAAAGTATCCTGATTTGCTACTTTATCATATGCTCCTCCGTCGGGAAGAGGTCCTACATCATGCTGTCCTACGGGTAAGTCGCCTGTCTTAGGTAATATATTAGGTACGGGTTTAGTCGTGTTATCCCCGTTTGCAAGACGGATAAAGTAATTTACTCTGTACCTGTAGTTAACCTTTACCGTTACTTTAACATCATCCTTTGTACCGTCCGGGTATGTTACCGTCACCGAAACCTCATTATCTCCCGATGTGTTACCGTCCGGCAGTTCGGCTAAATTAACAGTTAACGCGGGCTGAAGCTGTCCCGGAGGATAATTATCTACCGCAACCGCAGCCTTTACTTCGGCTTCGGTTGTAGCCACACCGAATTTCTTAAATATGTCGTTTACAGTCGGCTCATAATCGTCAGCCAGAACATTCTTAACAATAACATCGGCTGTTTTTGAATAGCCGTTCAATGTTGCTTTTACTTCAATCACGGTACCTTTATTTTGTTTATCAACCTTTAAAGTAAAGTTACCTTGTGCATTAACAACCGTTTCCCATGTCTTGGCATCTTTTGTTACCGAGATTTTAGCTCCGGGATCGGCTTTACCGGTAATGACTGTCGTAGCGGCATGAGCTTTACTGTCGTTAATAGCGTTTAAATCATATGGAGCTCGCAGCAGTACCGTTATTGTTCTGTTTTTGACAGTGACGTTCCCTGATGTATCCTCCGCTCTGTATGTCAGAATATAGTTTCCGGGTCGGGTTGTATTTACCTGAGATGTGACCGTATACCCTATTTCTCCTTCTTCATCATCGGTTGCTGTAACTCCCGCTCTAGGATTAAAAGGTGTACCGTATTCAATAATACTATCATCACAGCCGTTGAACACGGGTGCATCATCTACATAATAGAATGTAAAGTTGTTACCCGATGTCTGAATGGTTTTAACGGTATTCTGATTGGCTGCCGGAGCATATTGCCCTACTGCCTGTAATTGACCGAAATCATGCGGTCCTAAGGGCAGGCTTCCGGTAATATCGTTTATTCCCGGCACTTGTTTGTTTGTATTATTTCCGTTTTCCAGCCTTATGCGATAATTCACCGTGTAACGATATAGGACGGAGACCTTTACTGTAGCTGCATTAGCGGAACCGTCCGGGTAGGTAACGGTTACATTAATTAAATAATCTCCCGATGTGTTACCGTTGGGTATTGTCTGATTCGGATTAACTGTTACTTGGGGTTGTTGCGGTCCGGCCGGATAATCAGGTACCGTAACTGCATTGATTACTTCGGCTTCCGTTGTAGGCACACCGTATTGTTTAACAATATTCGTTATTGTCGGTAAATAATCGTCTGCCTGGACATTTTTAACAACAACATTTGTCGACTTTACATGGCCGTTCAATGTAGCTTTTACTGCGATTACTGTATCTTTCAGTTGTTTATCAATACTCAAAGTAAAATTACCTTGTGCACCTACCTGTACAATCCATGTCTTGGGGGCTATTTCTACCGAAATAACCGCTCCCGGATCCGCCTTACCGGTAATAACCGTCGTGGTCGGATGGGTTTGCCTGTTGTTAATGGAGGTAAGATTGTACGGAGCCCGCGGCAATACCGTTACCGTTCTGGTTTTGACAGTGACATTACCGGATGAATCCTCCGCTCTGTATGTAAGAATATAGTCATCGGGTCGGTTGACATTTACTTCATTTGTAACGGTATACTCAACTTCCCCTTCTTCATCATCGGTTGCCGTAACTCCCGCTTTGGAATCAAAAGGTGTACCGTATTCAATAACGGTATTCTCACAGCCTGTAAATACAGGTGCTTCGTCTATGTAATAGTAAGTGAATACATTACCTTCTGTATGAATGGTCACATCGGTAACCTGGTTAGGCACCGGTGCATATTTTCCGATAGGCTGCAATTGTCCGAAACTATGAGGTCCTTCGGGTAGTTGACCGGTCTTAGGTAATTTATCAGGCACATGCTTATCCGTGTTATTCCCGTTTTCCAGCCGGATGAGGAAATATATCGTGTAATCATATACAGGTTGCGGCAACACCGTTATCTTCCTTGTTTTAACAGTCTCGTTACCGGACGAATCCTCCGCTCTGTATGTAAGAGTATATTCTTTAGGTACGCTCGTATCAATTGCCGCAGGTGTAACCGTATAATCAATTTCTCCTTCTTCGTCGTCAATTGCCTTAATACCTGTTTTCGGATCAAATGCATCATTATATCCTACATAGATATCCTCAAACTCGGTAAATACCGGAGCTTCATCTATATAGTAGAAAGTAAATACATTACCTTCCGCCTGAATGGTCACATCGGTAATCTGATTTGCTGCAGGAGCATATTTTCCTATCGCCTGCAATTGGAAAGTATGCGCTCCTAAAGGCAGGCTTCCGATTTCCTGCGGCTTATCGGGTACCGGCTTGGCTGTATTATTACCGTTTTCCAGCCGTATAAGGTTATTTATCGTGTACTGATAGTAAACCGATACCGTTACAACATCCTTATTGGTTGAACCGTCCGGATAGGTAACGGTTACATTAATGGGATAATCTCCCGATGTATTACCGTCCGGCAGAGCCTGACCTTGATCAACGGTTATTACAGGCTGTGCCTGTCCACCGGGATAATTCGGCACCTTAACCGCAGCCTTTACATCGTCTTGGCTTGTAGCTACGCCGTACTCCTTATTTATATCCGTCACTGCAGGAAGATAATCATCGGCCAGGACATTCTTAACCGTAACATCAGCCGATTTAGTCTGACCGTTCAATGTGGATGATACGGTAATTACCTCACCTTTATCCTGCTTATCAATATTTAAGGTAAAATCACCGTTTGCATCAACATCAGTATTCCAGGTATCATTGCCTATTGTTACCGAGATATCCGCTCCGGGATCGGCTTTACCCGTAATGACTGTCGTAGCCGCATGGACCTGACGGTCGTTAATAGCGGTCATATTATACGGAGCTTGCGGTTTTATTGTTACCGTTCTTTGTTTGGTAACGACATTTCCTCCCGAATCAATAACTCTGTATTCAAGGTTGTACACCACGGGATTACTCGTGTTAATACTGTCGGGTGTGACAGTAAATAAAGCGGTAATGTTTCCGTCTTCATCATCGGTTACCGTAACACCTGTTCTGAGATTAAAAGTTGCACCGTATTCTATAACGACATTGCCGAAATCATTGAATACCGGGGCATCATCTACATAGTAGAAAGTGAATACATTACCCTCTGTCTTAATCTCTTTTGTAGTAACCTGTCCTCCTGCGGGAGCAAACTTATCTTCCACCTGCAGTGGTCCGAAATCATGCTCTCCTAAAGGTAAACTGCCGGTAACATCGTTTTTTCCCGGTACAGTTATGTCCGTTTTAGTCCCGTTTTCCAGCTGTCTGCGGTATTTTACCGTATACTTATAGTAAACCGATACCGTTACAACAACTTTATTGGTTGAACCGTCCGAATAGGTAACGGTTACATTAACAGGATGATCTCCCGATGTGTTACCGTCCGGAATTGTCTGACCCTCATCAACGGTAATTATAGGTTGTGCTTCCCCTACTGGATAATTCGGCACCTTAACCGCAGCCTTTACATCGTCTTGGCTTGTAGCTACGCCGTACTCCCTATTTATATCCGTCACTGCAGGAAGATAATCGTCGGCCAGGACATTCTTAACCGTAACATCAGCCGATTTAGTCTGACCGTTCAATGTGGATGATACGGTAATTACCTCACCTTTATCCTGCTTATCAATATTTAAGGTAAAACTACCGTTTGCATCAACATCAGTATTCCAGGTATCATTGCCTATTGTTACCGAAATTGTCGCTCCTTTGTCGGCCTTACCGGTAATGACTGTCGTGGTCTCATGGGCCTGACGGTCGTTAATAGCGGACATATCGTACGGCGCTTGCGGTTTTATTGTTACCGTTCTTTGTTTGGTAACGACATTTCCTCCCGAATCAATAACTCTGTATTCAAGGTTGTATACCACGGGATTGCTCGTGTTAATACTGTCGGGTGTGACCGTAAATAAAGCGGTAATGTTTCCGTCTTCATCATCGGTTACCGTAACACCTGTCCTGAGATTAAAAGTTGCACCGTATTCTATAACGACATTATCACAGCCGTTAAACACCGGGGCATCATCTACATAGTAGAAAGTGAATACATTACCCTCTGTCTTAATCTCTTTTGTAGTATCCTGTCCTTCTGCGGGAGCAAACTTATCTGCCACCTGCAGTGGTCCGAAATAATGCTCTCCTAAAGGTAAACTGCCGGTAACATCGTTTTTTCCCGGTACAGTTATGTCGGTATTAGTCCCGTTTTCCAGCTGTCTGCGGTATTTTACCGTATACTTATAGTAAACCGATACCGTTACAACAACTTTATTTGTTGAACCGTCCGAGTAGGTAACGGTTACATTAACGGGATGATCTCCCGATGTGTTACCGTCAGGCATTATCTGACCCTCATCAACGGTTATTAGAGGTTGGTCTTGGCCTGCAGGATAATCAGGTACCGTAACCGCAGCTTTTATTTCTGCTTCGCTAGTAGCTACACCGTATTCCCTATCTATATCAGCCACTGTCGGCAGATAATCGTCGGCTAAAACATTCTGAACGGTAACATCCGCTGAAGTTGTCTGACCGTTCAATGTGGATGTTACGGTAATTACCTCACCTTTATTCCGCTTATCAATATTTAAGATAAAATCACCGTTTGCATCGGCATCAACAAACCAGGTCGTTCCCTCTATTGTTACCGAAATTGTCGCTCCCTTGTCCGCTTTTCCAGTAATTCTTGTCTTATCCTGATGGGCCTGACGGTCGTTAATAGCGGTCATATCGTACGGCGCTTGAGGTTTTATTGTTACCGTTCTTTGTTTGGTAACGACATTTCCTCCCGAATCAATAACTCTGTATTCAAGGTTGTATACCACGGGATTGCTCGTATTAATACTGTCCGGTGTGACAGTAAATGAATCGGTTAAATCTCCGTCTTCATCATCGGTTACCGTAACACCTGTTCTGAGATCAAAATCCGAACCGTACTCGATAGCGACATTATCACAGCCGTTAAATACGGGGGCATCATCTTTGTAGTAGTAGGTAAAATTGTTCCCCTCTGTCTGAATAATCACATCGGTATCCTGATCTTCTACGGGAGCAAACTGCCCTTCCGTCTTCAATGCTTCGAAACTATGCTCTCCGAGCAGCAGACTTCCGGTAATATCGTTTTTTCCCGGTACAGCTATGTCCGTTTTAGTTCCGTCTTCCAGCTGTCTGCGGTATTTTACCGTATACAGATATTTAACCTTTATTGTTACCGTAGCTGCATCGGTTGTATTATCCGGATATGTAACGGTTACATTAATAGTATAATCTCCCGATGTGTTGCCGTCCGGTAATGTCTGAGCTTCGTTAACAGCAACTGTCGGTTGTTGTTGTCCCTGAGGGAAACCAGGTACCGTGACGGCAGCCTTCACTTCATCCTCGCTTGTAGCCGTACCGTAATCTTTTATAACATCCGTTACAGTCGGTTCATAATCGTCGGCCTGGACATTCTTAACCGTAACATCGGCGGATTTTGTATAGCCGTGCATTGTGGATTTTACTTCGATTACACTACCTGCAGGTTGTCTGGTAATCATTAAGGTAAATTCACCCGATTCGCCTACAGGCATACTCCATTGAGAAGAAGATATTGTTACCGATACAGTTGCTCCGGGGTCGGCTTTTCCTCTGACAGCAGTCTTTGCAGAATGGGCTTTACTGTCGTTTATAGCGGTCAAATCGTACGGAGGTTGCGGTTTTACCGTCACAACTCTCTGTTTGACGGTTTCGTTTCCTCCCGAATCGGTAACTCTGTATGTAAGTGTATATTGTCCCGGTTTACTTGTATCTATACTTTCCGGTTGGACTGTAAAAACATTGATGGATATATCTTCATCATCGGATACCGTAACACCTGCTACGGGATCAAAAACCGCATTATGCTCAATGCTGACATTACCGCAACCGACAAATACCGGGGCATCATCTATATAGTAGAAAGTAAATACATTATCCTGTTCCTTAATGGTCTTTACGGTATCCTGACCTGGTACTACAGCATACTTTCCACCTTTGGGCAGAGGTCCTACATCACGGTTTCCGAGAGGCAGACTGTCAATCTTCGCTTCCAATCCCGGTACGGGCTTGACCGTGTTGTCTCCGTTTGCAAGCCGGATGCAGTAGTTTACCGTGTACTGATAGTAAACCGATACCTTTACGCTGCCTTTATTGGTTGAGCCGTCCTGGTATGTAACGGTTACCTTAATCATATAATCTCCCGAAGTGTTGCTGTCCGGCAGCGTCTGACCTGAATCAATAGTTACTACGGGCGGTTCCTGTCCGGCAGGATAAGTAGGTATCGTAACCGCAGCCTTTATTTCCTCTTCGGTTGTTGACACACCGTATTTTTTATTTATATTAGTAATAGTCAGCGGATAATCGTCTGCCATAACATTCTGAACAGTAACATTGGCAATGGCAGAATAAGTATTCAGCGTTGATTTTACAGGAATAACCGTACCTTTATCCTGCTTGGCTATCTCTAATGTAAAATCACCGTGTTCATCCGCTGTGACCAACCATGTTGTTTCCCCTATTTTTACCGAGATATCCGCTCCGGGATCGGCTTTTCCTTTAATAACCGTCGTATTCTCATGCTTCTGACTGTTGTTAATGGCGGTCATATTACTGGGTGCAACAGGATCGGGCAGTTTAGGGACCGTAGTGGTAACCGGTACCGAGGCATTGCCCAAATAGTCATAATAGACTACCTCAATAACCTGGAATTCCTCAAATTTTTTTGCCCCTGTAAATTCATAGGTTAAGACTCCTACAGTCTTCTCAACCTTATTATCGGGGTCATTAGGGTCAAGCACTACCCAAACTTTTTCTTCACTTTCGGTAAAAGTATAACCTCCACCGCAAATCCATATGTTTGTCGGTTCACCTGTCTCATTATTATATTCCCGTTTCGGCTCACACTCTATAAACGCTCCTATTTTAAGTTTAATCTTGTCAACATCCTTAATATCGGGAAGTACCGCTTCAACTGAAGTGTTGGAAATCCTTAATGTATTGGTATTTGCCAAAGGCTGATCCACACATAAAGGTGTCGGAGCTACATTATCTATGACAACGGCACCGCCGGTTGATATTTTCTTTTTATTCTTTTTGTCTATAGTTTCTCCCGCGGAATCGGTCTTATCTGACTCCAATTCGTTTGCTTTTTGCTGGGTTATAAAGATTTTTTTGTCTTTGAAACGTATTATTTCCTCTTTGGGAACAATAATATCTTTAGTACCGTCCGCATTTGTTATCACACTTCCGGTAATTGACGGAATTACAATCTCCGTATATACTGTCGGACTTTCTTCGCTGTAGAACCTAAGTATTCCGTTCTTTGTACCCTGAACAGTCAAAGAAACATCACCGTCGGCATTATTGGCATTCTGGGTAATGGAAGTAATGGCGTCTGTAGTGGGTTTTTGAGTGACGGTAAAGACAATATTCTTTGTCGACACATTTCCGAAGACATCTTCCGCAGTTACGGCAATGGTATATATTCCTGTCTGCGATACATCAAGAACATCCGCCGTCTTACCGGAAAACTTACCTGCAGCATAATCAAATGCGATACCGTCGGGAAGAGAAACCGTCGCTCCCCCCTTTGTATACTTAAAAGTTATAACGTCCTTGGCATCTCCGGTTGTCACGGCACCTTCAGCGGCTCCTATCAGATTACCTGTCAAAACTCCGAAGGAGTCCGGTGCAGTAATATCCGGTCCCGTTAAATCCATCGTTACAGTCGGAGGACCGAATGTAGTATCCTTAAAAGTCAAGGCGGGGTCAGTACCTTGAATACAATATGTTGTACCCTCATTCAATGTTCCGGCAGGTACTTTGAAAGTTATTTTTTCATCCAAATCGGGTGATTCATTGCCGGAAACCGCCTGGAAAGTCCCGCCTTGCATATATCCCAATGTATACTTCGCACCGTTATAGGTACCTGCAGGTATCTTGGCGGTAACGACATTGTGAGTAATAAGACCGTTGTCATCCTTGATGTGCGGCTCCTGCTTAAGATCGGTAATCGGCGGCAGGTAATCATAGGACATAACTTCACTAAAAGCACAGTCCGAATCGGGCGGAATGTCGGTATTGTTAACAGTGTATAACGCATACACCTTCTTGCCCGCCTTATCCGAAAAATCATATGTTAACGGGATGGTAATAATTAATTCATCATTTACTTCACTTATAGTAAAATTGTCATCACCGGAAGTCCATATCGTATCACCTTTACTGAACCATATAGGATTTTCAGTATAATCCGGAAGTTTTAAGCAAAGATACTTCGCACCGTCCTTAGGACTGTCAATCTTAATCTCGGTATGATTTGTCTGAATTCTGTGAATTAAAGGCAGCGCAAGGTCAACCTTAAAATTCCTTAATGTGAAATGATAATTCTCTGTTACTTTAACGGTCTGAACAGCATCAGGCTGGTTGCTGTTTGTGACCGCCAAATAGGAATGTGTTTTGTTAGTTTGGTCTTTTAAGGTGATAGCCGTATATTTTGAAAGATTATCGCCCTTATTGAGCATTGTGATATACATTGAGGACCATGTTCTTTTGTTGTTGAAGTGATCAATAATTTCCTCTTCCGTATGAAAACCTTCCTGTTCCGGGCTTATAAACTCCGTCATAAGATAGGAATACTTCCGACCGTTGGCATCATGACCTTCCTGTGGCGCCCACTGCCAGTTTACTCCGTCTTCCGTTGTTCTGTAGAAACCTGGAATTATTTCATACTTTGTCGGATCCAAAGTCTTCCCTTCGGTTGTTCTCATAAGCACCATAGCCACTTGGCTGTTGCCGAAATGTGCAACCGCATCGGGATCGGGTTTCTGATTATTGTTAGGATCTTCTATCCATTTTTCATATGCCGCCTTTGCTCCCGAAGGATACCATAATTTCTCCGCAGTCATTACTATCAAAGGCTTATACTGAGCATAAAGATTGAGAGTTGCAATGCCATTATCGTTAGTCAAATCGGCTGAAACATCCTTCCATGGATTATCATGAACTACAGGATTTTGAGGTAGCTCATTTAACTGAAGTTGAAGCTTCCCTCCGTTCAACCTTATCTTGCTTGCATTGGTATATAACTGATGTACTAAAGTTCCGTCCGGGACTACCGCCTGCTCCGCCCAACCTACAAAGTAGCAATCGGCCTTTTGAAAATCGTTATCATACAGTATATTACCCGGTTTTCCGAGGTATGTTGTTAATTCCGCAGTATTATCACCCGTTATATCCGCAACGGGTACATATATTATGTGGCTGACATTCATGTCGCCGCCGTTGTTGTTATGAAGTACTATTTTATACTGTTCTATAGTGTTTTTTTCCCAAACCGCATAAACGGTTCTGCCCTGGTCTACGGGAGAGGTTGCAGTAAACTTATAGTTATCGGTACTTTCCCATTGTGCCACATCGGTAAGTGCGGGCAAATCGGCAAAGGTCGTTGCTCCCATGGAATCCACCTGCTTGGTGGACCAACCGAGGAAATTGTAACCGGCACGTGTCGGATCGGAACAGAAAGTTCTGTCTTCAATATCTCCTAGGTCGGTAAGGGCCTTACCTTCATAATCGGAAAGATATTCAATCGTACCCTGGGAAACCTTCAGAATATTGGGTCCATCAAAACCGTTGGGGCTGTAACCGGGGTCATCGTAAGCCTTTTGATTTATGGGCACAATGCGCACCACAGTGTTACCGGTTCCGTCATTTTTATCGAATGTCACTTTTGCCTGGGCTCTGTAGGTGGATGCCTTTGATCTCATAAAACCTATTGCCGAATTGGAAAAGGACAGAGCCATATCTTTTTTTAAGCTCACATCGGCAGGTATATCCAGAGTAAATGCATAACCTTGAACATTACTCCCCTCGGCAGTAAAATCTTGAAGAATGGAGGAAGAATTGGCTTCTCTGAAAACCGCTCCGTCCGATGCTTTTCTTACCGATACAAGAGCCAAAGGATATTTACTGTGTCCGGTAATAGACGCACTGTCCGTGAAAAACTCGTCAACATGAGGAGTGTTTGCACTGCGGTTTATTATGATACCCGTACGCACATTGGAATGAGCCAGGTTATATATTTTATTCTCATTCTCCGCGTGTTTTGTTAAGATATATTCCACTCTGTTCTCATCGTACATTCCGGTAACTACCGTCATTTTTACCTGATTGGGCGATGCAGTATCGAACACGGTTAAGTTTACGGTTTCTCCCGCCCGGAGTGTCAGACCCGTTTCGGGTGTTAAAACATGTCCGCCAAATATTAGCCCGGAATAGAATGTTTGTGTATAACCTTCACCGTAGTCGTTAGGGTCTACACCCGTACTCATCTGACCGTCTACTTTTGTTTTTAAATTACCTATTAAACGTTCATAGTTGTTGTTCGGACCGGATTTAAAAACGGAACGCGAAGTTTCGGGCAACTCAAATACAAGCCTTGCTCCTTTCGGAATGACAATATTCTGAGTAGGAGTCAATCTGTACTCAGTCTGCGTCTTTTCCGTAGGTCTGTCGGTTATGTAAGCTGTGGAAATGCTTAAAGTCGAGTAATTGCCTTGTGCAAACAAGGCATCCATCTTATTCTTATCCACATTGTAGATAAAGCGTACAAAGTCCGACTGTTTTCTATATCCGTGTAAATACACGTTCTTTATATTAGTTGTCTGATCGGCAGGCACAACAGCCTTATTCACTACGTCGGTTTTAAACCCGGCAGGTACCATCATGTAAGAATAGGTGCCTACGGTCGGAGTTGTCGGTATATAGGAAAATTCATCGGCTCTTATTTCCGTAGATACACTCCAATTAGTTCCGGGAACACCGTCCAAATCCGTCATTCTCATCTGACCCACTACCCCGTCGGCATCGGGCAGTAAAGCATCATATATTCTGGAATCCATGACCTGACGTATTCCTATCCATGAGGATAAGAACAATCCGTTATTTGCAAAAGTACGATAGGTATAGTGATTAGGCGCCACCCTGTAGTAAACATGAAGTTTCCCCTGAGCGCTGTCATAAATAACCGATTGGGCCACCGTTCTCATCATGTCCGGAGGCAGGTAAGGATTGGCAACCAGATTACTCATGGAAGCCGTGTGGAAAGGAGCTATTGTTTTCAAAGTAACATCGTCATTGTCGGCACTGGGATCATAATTGTCCAGTTCTTCAAAATAGTTCAAGTAGTTTCCCAGCACGATTCTTCCGTTTGCACCTTTTTGATTATAGACTTGATTACCGGTATTGGTATAACGCAACTCCAAAGCGTAATCGTCATTCAACTGCTCTCTTGTGACCGTGTCTTTCAGTATTAAATAGAGTTTAGACTTCATGTAGTCACTGTTGGCAGGCTTCTGCGGATATACCTGATCAATAGTAAATTTATATACATTCTCCGTCCCCGTGTTGTCTCCCAGGTTAAAGGAAACGGTTGTCGGATCTTTCGGATAATACATTTGAAAGAAACTGGCATCTACATCCACCTTGTTTATAAGTTTGGGGTCTATGAAAATATGTGCATTTTGCCAATTCTCTCTGAAAAGTCTGGATGCTGAAACCTCTCTACCCGCTGATGCCGGAAACATGCTTAACTCAAATTCCAGCACAATCCTGTCCTGTTCATCATAATAGTAATGGTGGTATGAAAAACCGGCTGTACCTATACCGGTATATGACGTTGACTGAATAGTAGCATCTAAAGGCCATTCGTTTAAAACCTCTTCGTCTGTAGTCCAGGAAAAATTCGTGTCATAAGAACCTTGTGACTGCACTTTACCGGGCATACCTGCCAAGGCTAAAATGGCGATTAATAAAATAACCATAGACCTTTTTATTAAATTTTTATTCCTTTTAAAACCTATCTTTTTCAATCTACCATACCTCTCATTTACTTATGCACTGTATATTATAATTAAAATCTTTTATTTGTTCAATATATGTAACGAACTATTTAGTATTAAGTATCAATAATAGTGTAAATTAATGTTAAATTTACTTTAAAACCCTACCATATCAGTATTTATACAACACAATATCCGCTGTTGAATGTAAAATAGCAAAAAACACCGATAAATACAATAAACAACATTTTAAAATATACTGTCGTTTGCTTTTTTTACACATACTTCATTGACACGGAAAAAATTACTAACTATAATCTAACATTATTAGAAATATGTTAGTAATCAAAGAAGGTACAACATGGCAAGTAACGATAAGATTCAAAAAATTATAAGGATAATTGAGGATATTGAGCTGGAAAAAGTTTTTAAATCCCTGAATGACACAATGACCGGAATAGGTGCAGCGCTTCATATTCTCTATGAATATGACAGAAGTACCACAAGCGGACAACTTTGCGATTTGCTTGGAGTAAGTACGGCAAGGGTTGCCGTTCTTCTTAAAACAATGGAATCAAAGGGACTTATCATCAAGAGAAAAGGTGTCCTGGATGCAAGAACCACTGTTGTCTCACTCACTGCTTTCGGTAAGGAGACAACGCTGAAAATACGGGAAGAAATGTATAACCGGATTAATCGGATTATTGATCATGTGGGCTTTGCACAGCTTGAGCAATTTTTCGCTATTGCAAAGCAGATTGAAAAAGCGGTAACGCCGACCGCAAATATATTCTGAAGTCAGTTTTTCAAGAAGCAGTAAATCTTTCTTGATTTTATGAACTTAGAAAATCACGGTATACAAGGAGGAACAAAACTTGCTGGAACTTAAAAATATAACTAAAACCTATCACACGGTCGGGGAGGATGTGGAGGCTCTTAAAGGAATAGATCTCACATTCCGCGATAACGAATTTGTTTGCATATTAGGTCCGTCAGGGTGCGGTAAAACCACCATGCTGAATATTATCGGAGGTCTTGACCAGTATACCACCGGTAATCTTCTGATAAACGGCAGATCCACTAAGGAATATAAGGATAGGGATTGGGACGCTTACCGGAACTATTCCATAGGCTTTGTATTCCAAAGCTATAATCTGATTCCCCATCAGACTGTATTAAGCAATGTGGAATTGGCTCTTACCCTGTCCGGAGTGTCCAAAAAGGAACGCATCAAACGCGCCAAAGAAGCTCTGGAAAGAGTCGGTCTTGCAGATCAGATACGAAAGAAACCTGCACAACTTTCCGGAGGACAGATGCAGCGGGTGGCCATTGCACGTGCCATTGTCAACAATCCCGACATTATCTTAGCCGATGAGCCTACCGGAGCGCTGGATACCGAAACCGGTATTCAGGTTTTGGATTTTCTGAAAGAAATTGCCAAGGACCGCCTGGTTGTCATGGTTACACATAACTCATATTTGGCAGAAAAATATTCCACGCGTATAGTAAAAATGCTGGACGGTAAAATAATCGATGACAGTATGCCGTTAGATATCGAAGAAAAAGAGAAGATAACTGTCGAGACGGAAAGCAGCAATAAAAAGTCTCTGCGAAAAAAGAAACCGTCAATGTCTTTCGGTACTTCCTTCGGGTTGTCGTTGAAAAACCTTATTATGAAAAAGGGCAGAACAGCGTTAACCAGTTTTGCCGGTTCTATCGGTATTATCGGTATTGCTTTAATTTATGCGGTATCACAAGGTACCACCGCATTCATTGACTCGGTACAGGAGGAAACCCTTTCTTCCTATCCGTTAACAATTGAGGCGCAGAGTGTGGATGTATCAACTTTGCTTTCCACTTTCATGGGAAAAGCACAGTCGGTTTCCGAGCATGAGGACGATGCAATCTACCAAAAAGCCATGCTTTATGAAATGACCAATGCAATGAACTCTATGGAGACGCAGAAAAACGATTTGAAATCTTTTAAAGAGTTCATTGAAAAAGAACGAGCCGACGAAGAAAACCGGCTGCATACGGCACTTTCCGGTATACAGTATACCTATGAAGCCGATCTTCTAATCTACACTAAAAATGTTGACGGTAATATTATACGTTCCGATACGGAAACAATGACACTGGAACTGATGAAAAAATATGCGGGTGTGGATATGTCTTCCATGCTGGCAATGCGCTATCAAACCGCTATGAGAAATTCCTCTTCCATGACTTTGTGGAAAGAATTGCTTTCCGGTGATAACGGAAGACCGGTACATGAAATCATTGAAAAGCAAAATGACTTGATTTACGGAAGCTGGCCCGCCCGTTATGATGAAATAGTGCTGTTTGTGGATGAAAATAACGAAATTGATGATGTGACTCTTTATGCGTTGGGTCTGAAATCGGAAGAAGAAATGGAGAAACTGATGGAGGCGGCAGTCAATAAGACGATTATTGATTATGAGATAAAAAAATGGTCCTATGAGGAAATATGTAATATGGATTTTCGCACCATCCTAAGTTCCGACTGCTACACTTACGATGAAAAATCCGGCACTTATATCGACCTTCGGGATTCCGAAGCCGGACTGAAATACCTGTATGAAAATGCCTTAAAACTTCATGTTGTAGGCATTGCCAAACCCGGCAAGGATGCTGTTTCATCCTCAAGCCGCAGCTATATCGGCTACACAGGCAAACTCACCGGGTACATTATTGAGCAGGCTGCCGAATCGGATGCCGTTAAAGCTCAAAAAGAAAAATCCAACACCGACATTTTCACCGGCCTGCCTTTCAAGGATAAGGAAGGTATGGTTTCAGCGGAGAAGAAAGCGAGGGATTTCAAAGAGTACATCTCAGGTCTGGATGTTTCCGGTAAGGCGACCGCATATATTAAAATAATGAGCATTCCTTCCGAAGAAGCCACTCAGCAATTTGTCTCCGACACTCTTTCCGGCATGAACCGCATCGAAATGGAAGCTACTGTCGCACAGGCTATGGCCGAGCAGATGGATGTGGACCGTTCCACCGTTACAGGCTATATTTCTTCCATGAGCGATGAGGATTTACAGGAATTATTTACCAAAAAGTTGAAAGAACAGTTTCATGCACAGTATGCTGCACAGGTAAGTCAACAAATGAGCGCAATGACCAGTGAGCAGCTGGCCGCTTCTCTTGATATGGCGATTAATCGGTATACGGACGAAATGTGTGCGCAATATTATGATGAAATTCCGGAATTCTCCGATTCCACCTACGACAACAATCTTATAAAGCTCGGATGTGTCAATCTTGACAGTCCCTCATCCATTAATCTGTATGTGTCTTCCTTTGCCGACAAAGAGATTATTGAAGAAGCTATTGCGGAATATAATCAGAATGTGGATGACTTAAAGGAAATCACCTATACAGACTATGTAGGTCTTCTGATGTCGTCGATTACGACAATAATAAATGCGATTACTTATGTGTTGATTGCATTTGTTTCGGTATCTCTTGTAGTTTCATCAATTATGATCGGCGTTATTACACTCATATCCGTTCAGGAGCGCACGAAAGAGATAGGTATTCTACGTGCCATCGGTGCATCAAAACGGAATGTTTCCGGTATGTTTAATGCGGAAACGGTCATTATCGGCTTCACATCCGGTGTACTTGGTGTGGTTCTCACCTATCTGCTTTGCATTCCCGTCAATTTACTGTTGCATCATCTGACCGGTCTGAACAATCTCAATGCAATTCTGCCGCTGCCGACAGCAATTGCTCTGATTGTAATCAGTATCTTTTTAACGTTGGTTGCCGGTATTATACCGTCACGCAGTGCGGCCAAGAAAGACCCGGTTGTTGCATTAAGAACGGAATGACGCTGTGAAGTTTTAGCAACGTTTTATGCTATTCCTCTAAAACAGCTCTTGCTTTGGCATATTTCTCCTTATTGCGAGCAATATCTTCTGCCGAAAGTTCATTACACCCCTCGAAGCGGCTCTCATCCGAATTATGAGCAATATCGGCTAACTTGACTTTCAAAGCCACCGGATTTTGTTTGATTTCACGTAAATAGTCCAAGTAGCCGGTCCCGCTTTTACGAGTCAAGAAACGCAAAGCCTCTATAACTTCTCTCGGAAACTCTTTTTCCAATTCCTCAAAGGTTACAGAGGTATCCTCTATCACATCATGGAGCAGGGCTACGCAAACACTGATCTCGTCTGTCATCTGCTCAGCAACATGATATGGGTGGAAAATGTACGGCTGACCGCTTTTATCCGTTTGTCCGTGGTGCGCATCATAAGCCAAACGCAAAGCCTTATTTGTAAAAACCGTGTAAATCATGTGTTATCCTCTCTCTGTCTATTCTATTATACAACTTTAAGGCATCTGATACTGATTATGTTTTCCGGAGTATACATGCTTTTAAAATACCGACCGCTCTTTTTATTTACTTTTGACGTGAATGAGGTATCAGATTTTACATGTCAATTGTACAATCAAAACGATTTTGAAAATGATTAGAAAATTAAAGGAGAAAGAAAAAAATGAAAAAAAGAACAGCAGTAAAAATAGTAGCATCACTTTTACTCGTAGCAATGATAGGAGCTTTTATGGTCGGTTGCGGTACTGACAATGACAAGGTCACCGCTTCACCGAAGACCACCAAGAGCGTTAGCAGCACAAGTTCGCCGGAACCCACCAAAAACACCAATCCCATAGTTGTAACGTGGTATCCTAACGAATCATCGGATACTCATGAAGCTGTGCGTAATGAAGTCGGCAGGTTGATTGAACAGGCTACCGGCAGAAAAGTCACTCACAAACTTACCACCGATTACACAATAACCATTGAAGCAATTGCAAGCGGTTCAGCCGATATAGCCATTGCAATGGGTGCTGTCGGTTATATAGAAGCAAAGAACCGTAATCCGGAAATTGACGTTCTGTTTGTCAACAGTGATGAAAATTGGTCACTTGACGGTGCCAAGTATTTTGCATGGATTTGCGTACCTGCGGAAAAAGCGGATCAGTACAAAAGCGGTGATACATATTCAATTGATAATATAAAAGGTAAGAAGATGTCCTTTGTTTCCAACAGTTCCACATCCGGTTTCAGAGTTCCCACTTCCTCTATCATCTCTCATTTTAAGAGTGATAACTTAAATGAAGATAAGCTGATTGAAGGCGGTCCTTTCTTTAAAGAAGTTTACTTCGGAGGTTCTCACCAGGGTTCTGCCGTAAACTTACTCAGCGGTAACGCCGATGTTGCAGCTTTCTGTGATATAGAAGTACAGCCGTATGTAGAAATGAAATCCGGGGATATAAGCAAGGTAGGCTCGGTTGTCGTTGTAAAAAAAGGTGCCGATGCCCCGTTTGATCAGTATGTAGGAAGAGAATTAACAATAATAGCCGTAACTCCCGTGTTTAACGGACCTAATGTGTATAATCCCAAGAATTTAAGCAAAGAAGAAATAAAAGCCATCCAGGATCTCTTTTGCTCGGAAGAAGTTGCAAGTAACAAGATACTGTTTTATGACGATAAAGTCGAAGGCGCAAAAGGATTGTACAAAAAATCCAAGAGTTACGGATTTGTCCTGACCACCGATTCATGGTATGACCCGTATCGCAGATAGTTTTAAGGACAATGATAAATATGCCTATATTGGAATTTAAAAATGTAAGCAAAGTTTACAACAATACTACCAAGGCGTTAACCGATGTTTCATTTTCAGTAGATGAAGGAGAGTTTGTTTCCATAATAGGTCCCTCAGGTTCAGGTAAATCGACCATCTTGCGTTGCATCAACAGGCTTGTTGACGTAACGCAAGGGTCTATTTTTTTTGACGGACATGATATCAGTCAGGCGGACAAAAAGGAAATACGGGAAATTCGCAAGAAAGCGGGTATGATATTTCAGCACTATAACCTCGTAAACCGCTTAAGCGTAATTGAAAATGTTTTACACGGACGACTGGGATATAAATCGTCAATAGTCGGAGCCGTAGGCCATTATACCGAAGAAGAAAAGGAAAGGGCTTTTCATATTCTGGCAATGCTGGGACTTACGGAACAGGCCTATAAACGTTGCGATGAATTGTCCGGAGGGCAAAAGCAAAGAGTGGGTATTGCCCGTTCCCTTATGCAGGAACCGAGAGTGCTCCTGTGTGATGAACCCATAGCATCCCTTGACCCCAGTTCAGCCAAGGTTATTATGGATTATTTGGAATATATTAATGAAACCATGAAAATTACCTGTATTGCCAATTTGCATCAGGTAGATGTTGCCATGGCATATGCCAAAAGAATTATCGGAATCACAGGCGGACAGATTTTATACGACGGACCGCCCGAAAAACTGACGAAAGCACAAATTTATGAAATATATCAATCTGACGAAGGCGAGTTGATTACAGATGCAAAGTAAACAAGTTAACAAAAAAGTATATAATGACAAAACAGAAAACAATGCGGAAAGAGCACCGAGACCGGAGAAGCAAACATCGATATTTGTAAAAAGAAAGCGTTCGTTTACATTGGTGTTTTTGGGAATCATTGCACTGTTTGCCGTTTCGGCGCTTATAACGGAATATAATGTGATTACCGGTTTTGAATCCATTCCCAAAGCCGTTGTCTGGATGGCAAAACAGTTTATTCCCGACGCAAAAGCCTGGTCGCGTCTGTCTTCCATACTTAAAAAACTGGCCGAAACCGCCCTGGTATCGGTAGCTGTCACCGTATGTGCCGCCATATGTGCATTCTTTTTAAGCTTATTCGGGACAAAAACCACTAAAGCACATCCTTTGGTTGCCAGAATAGTCAGGATTATTGCGGCATTTTTCAGGAATGTTCCGGATGTAGTTTGGGCAATGCTTTTGCTTTTCTCTTTCGGGCAGAATATACTGACGGGATTTTTCGCCCTGTTTTTTGCCACCTTCGGTATGCTCACCAGAGCATTTATTGAAACGATAGATGAAGTGAGTGCATCCTGTGTTGAAGCATTATATGCCACCGGTGCTACCTCTTTGCAAACGGTATTTAACGGAGTAATTCCTTCATCCATGCCGGAAATTGTTTCATGGGTCTTATACATGATTGAAACAAATATCCGTTCCTCCACATTGATAGGTATGCTTACGGCAACAGGTATCGGATATCTGTTTGACTTATACTACAAACGAATGGATTACGGTTCGGCAAGTCTTGTGGTGATAGCCATAGTTATACTGGTTATCGCTATAGAGATAATATCCAACAGGATAAGAAAGGTTATTATGTAATGAGTGAACTTAATATGACGGAAAAACTTCCTGTCTATATTGATATAAAGGAGTACATGCGAAAGACTCGAAGCGGAAAGATAAAAACCACGGCAAAATCCAAGGGCGGTATTGCTATAAGAATAACCATATTTGCACTGGTGGCACTTACCGTATACGGATTTTTGACATTTGATTATAAAGATATTGACATGGCTAAAGCCGTTGCCGGCACCTGGAACAATGCCAAAGTACTGTTCGGTCAACCTAAACTGACATATAACACATTAGCGGGAGCATTAAAAGAACTGCTTGTGACATTTTCTCTGGGTGCACTTTCCACCATCTTCGGTGCAATAATAGCTTTTTTCGGAGCTCTGCTATGTGCAAAGAATATTGCCAATCCTATTGTATCCGGTATCACAAAAAGCTTTGTTGCTTTTATAAGGGCGGTACCTACAATACTGTGGGTCCTCATATTCACCGTTGCAGCAGGACTTGGCAGTGTAGCTGCTGTCATAGGCTTGACATTTCACAGTTGCGGTTATTTAATTAAAGCGTATGCGGAATCCATTGAAGAGGTGGATGCAGGCACAATTGAAGCATTAAAAGCAAGCGGAGCAAGTTTCTGGCAAATTGTATTTCAGGCAATGCTTCCCTCCTCTATAAGTCGCATGACGGCATGGACATTCTTACGTTTTGAAATTAACTTCACAAATGCCATTGCCGTAGGTGCTGCAGCGGGAGCGGGCGGAATAGGATTCGATTTATACATGGCAGGCAGCCACTATTTTGATCTTCGCGAGCTGGGATTCATCACATACATAGTATTTGCAGCGGTTATTTTGCTGGAAATACTGGCAACCGGAATTAAAGCGAAGGTGAAATGACGATGCAACAGGTTTTTTACGATTTTTCAATTTTTAATATATTAAAAGGTAAAAAACCGCTGTTGGTGTGTGACAAAATATTTGACACATTCGGCATAAAATTTCCTTGCAAAGTTATGCGATTTGACGGGTTCAGTTCCAACCCCGTTTATGAAGATATATGTACAGGTGTAGAAATACTAAAGAAAAATAACTGCGATTTTATAGTGGCAGTAGGCGGAGGAAGTACAATAGATACCGCCAAGGCGATAAAATACTACAGCGGTGCCGATTATCCTTTAATGGCCGTTCCTACCACTTCCGGAACCGGCAGTGAAGCAACTCATTTTGCGGTAGTCTACATAAACGGAGAAAAGCACTCCGTTTCCGATCAATGTCTGCTGCCTAAGTATGTTATTTTACAATCAAATTTGCTTAAAACACTACCCTTGTATCAGAAAAAATGCACCATGCTGGATGCACTCTGCCAAGCAATAGAGTCCTGGTGGTCTAAAAGAGCAACCGAAGAAAGTATCAGGTACTCAAAGGAAGCGATAGATTTAATTATGAAATATATGGACAGTTATTTGAAAAATGAAGATTCCGGCAATGCAAAAATGCTTTTAGCATCCCATCTGGCAGGCAAGGCAATAAATATTACCACTACGACGGCACCCCACGCCATGAGCTATAAACTTACTTCTCTTTACGGAATTCCGCACGGTCATGCCGTTGCCATCTGCCTTCCCAAAGTATGGAAGCAAATGAGCAACTTTGATGACATTGCTATTGCATTAGGTCAACAAAATCATGAAGCCGCAATATCATTTTTTGAAGAGCTGCTACAGAGGTTGAATATTTTGCCGCCTGATAATGTAAACAAAGAGGATTTGGATATACTTACAAATTCGGTAAACATAGAAAGACTGAGTAACAATCCGGTTCAGTTTGATAAAAAAACTATTAAAGAATTGTATAGAGAGATTCTGGAGGTATAAATGGATAAGAGAGTAAAAGCGGTTATCTTTGATTGGGCGGGAACAACTATTGACTACGGCTGTTTTGCACCGATAAAAGGATTTATAGACGGATTTAAAAGTATAGGTATAGATATTTCTAATGAAATGGCAAGAAAACCTATGGGGCTGTTAAAACTGGATCATACACGTGCTATTGCAGCCATGCTGCCTGAACCTGTTACGGAGCAACAGATTTTGAGGGCTTACGAAACTTTTGAAGAAACTCTCTTTGCCAATTTAGAGCAACACTGTGATGTTAAAGATTATGTCATTGAAACGGTTGCCTCTCTCAGAGCACGGGGAATCAGGATAGGTTCCACTACTGGCTACACCTCCGAGATGATGAATGGCATTTTACATAAAGTTTCGGCACAAGGCTACTCCCCCGATTACTGGATCAGTGCAGACAAAACTGCTAAGGGCAGACCTTATCCGTACATGATCTGGAACAATCTCATGCACTTCGGTATTTCAGATTCGAGAGAAGCGGTAAAAGTGGGAGATACATGTACCGATATATTAGAAGGGAAAAATGCAAATTGTTGGACAGTGGGCATTATTATGGGTTCGTCGGAGTTGGGTCTTACCCGCAGAGAGGTTTCAGCCTTGTCAAAAAATGAGTTGGAAGAGCGAAAAGCAATTGTCCGTGCTTCGTACTACAAGGCGGGAGCGGATTATATAATCGACGACATGAATGAACTTTTGGATGTAATTACGGATATAGACCGAAAGCTCAATCAAAATGCAGCACGGAAGTTATTGACACCGGGACCGCTGACTACAAGGTATTCTGTTAAGCATGCCATGCTCACAGATCATTGTACCTGGGACGATGAGTATAAGGCTATTACAACTTCGGTAATAAAGGATATTACACATATTTCAGCCAACGATGATTATACCACCGTTCTTTTACAAGGCAGCGGCACATATGCGGTAGAGACAATGATTAATACACTCTGCCGAAAAGACGAGAAAATATTATTTTTAGTAAACGGCGAATACGGGAAACGAATGTTAACCATCGCTGACAAATCGGGTAAAGATTATACATATCTCAGTTTTGATATGACTCAACCTGTAAATGTTAAAGCTGTTGAAAAAGAATTACAGAAGCACAAGCAAGACATTTCCGTAGTCGCATTCGTTCATTGCGAAACCACAACCGGCATTATAAATCCTGTTGAAGAATTAACAAAACTTTGCAAATCATACGGTAAAAAAGTTCTTGTGGATGCCATGTCCAGCTTCGGAGCTTACGATATTGATATGCCAAGTCTGGATATCGATGCATTGGCCTCAAGTGCAAATAAATGTTTGGAAGGATTACCCGGGTTGGCATTTGTAGTGGTAAAGAAGACATTGTTAGAGACAAGTTCAGGCAACTCCTCGTCACACAGTCTTGATTTATTTGATCAATATAAGTGTTTCTGCGAAACAAACGGCAAGTTCCGTTTCACCTCCCCCACCAACATACTGCTTGCTTTGAGACAGGCTATCGATGATTATAAAATGGAGGGCGGACTTAAAGCTCGGAAAAAGCGTTATATGGAAAATCATAAAGTTTTATTGCAAGAACTGGAAGAACTGGGCATCAAGTCTATTATTGCACCGGAAAATCAATCGTATATCATAACAACTTTTGAGCTCGGTAATCTGGACTTCTTTGCATTGTACCAATCGCTTAAGTCAAAAGGATTTGTTATCTATCCCGGCAAACTCACTTCCAGACCCACTTTCAGATTAGGAAATATCGGAGATGTGTATCCCGAAGATATGGTTGCGCTGGCCGATGCGATAAAGGAATTATATCGGTTTTAATCGGCTTGCATAAAACCAAGACTTTTTGCAGATAGAGATATAAACAGATTGTCGCTTGTTTAATGAAGTGCTGTTGTTTATAATAAAGCGCAATAGAATAAAGATATAAGGTTATTCTTTACATGCAAGTAGTTACCTTACCACTAAAGAATCTACCTCTTTACTAAAATGATAAGCATGGACCGTTTATTTACATACTTATTATTTTGCATCAGCATTAAGAGCAATTATTTACCTCATAGGTAAATTTTGCATTGACAATAGGTGAAAAAAAGTTATAATGGAATTAACCTCACAGGTTAATGCTACCATAAAAAGGAGGCTAAAGTTGCAGATTAAATATAGAACGAAAGCTATTGGAAGAATCTGCACAAATGCTTCTGTAGCTGTGAAAAAATATGGGATTGAAATGGCGGAAAGAATACATCTTCGTATTGACCAGATAAAAGCGGCGGAAAGTGTTGAGTTTATGATTAAGTACAGAATCGGTAGATGTCACATGCTCCGAGGTAATCGAAGCGGTCAGTATGCAGTAGATTTAGTAAATCCTAACAGGTTGGTATTTGAAATAACAGGTGATGAAATACAGATTGTAAACATTATTGAAATAATTGATTATCATTAAATTTAATTGGAGGGCTTTCAATGATTAAGAGCAGAACATATATTGCTATACCGCCGGGTACAACTATCAAGGAGCAGCTTACCGATCGCAAAATGAGCCAAAAGGAATTTGCGTCAAGAATGGACATGTCCGAAAAACATATAAGCAGACTTATCAACGGTGAGGTTCAGCTTACTTGTGATGTTGCAATGCGTTTAGAATCGGTACTGGGTCTTCCTGCGCACTTTTGGAATAATCTGGAGATAATTTACAGAGAAAAGTTAATTAAAGCACAAGAAGAAAATGAAATGGACGCAGATCTCGAAATAGTAAAAAAATTTCCATATAATGAAATGGCTAAAAACGGATGGGTTGAAGTTACGTACAATCCAAAAGAAAAGGTTTTCAATTTAAGAAAGTTTTTTGAAGTTGTTAATTTGGGTTTGGTAAGCGGACATCTTATACCACGCATAGTGTGCAGAAAACTTGGAGATGGAGATAAAAGTGACTACGCACTTATTTCGTGGTCGCAGAAAGCAAAACTTGAGAGTCGCAGCTTATCTGTGAGGTCAGTAAACATTGAAAAACTGAAAACATTACTTCCCGATATTAGAAAAATGACTACAAAAAATCCTTCCGACTTTTGCCCGATTCTTCGCAAAGAACTTGCAGACTGCGGGATAGCTCTTACATTCTTACCACATATAGGCGGATCATTTTTACACGGTGCAACATTTTATGACGGTGGCAAAATAGTTTTAGGTATGACAGTCAGAGGAAAAGATGCCGACAGATTTTGGTTCAGTTTATTCCATGAAATAGGGCACATTGTTCTTGAGCATATCAATCAAACTGAGGGAACAACTGATGAAGATGAAAAAGCTGCAGATGCGTTTGCACGTAACTTACTTATTCCCGATGAACAATTTGATGCATTTACATTAAATAAAGATTTTAGCAAAACCGCAATTATTACTTTTGCAAATAAAATGGAAATTGATGCCGGCATTGTATTGGGAAGACTGCAAAAGGAACAATTTATTCCATTCAGTCGGCATAGCGAGTTAAAAACAAAATACGAATTGACAGCTTAAAACCGTTATTCAAAAGTCCCGCTTCGTTAAAATAGACAACAATTTTAACCTGACTTCCATTGTACGAGTGGCTATAATAATATTATTTATTGTTCGATAACAAGTCATCAAACAGCAGTAAGTCTTTTCTGCTTTGCGCACAGCTTTTAAGCTCATCGGTAAAACCGGCTGCACTGAATAAGATATAATAAATGCTGTATGCGGAGCTTTCCGGTACTGCAGTTCTGGCTTTTTCCTCAAGTACCCTTAATATATTCATGCCGACTTTATCCTTCCAAAATTTACATTCACCTAAAATTATCTTTTTTTCATCAAAGTTTATTGCCGCAATATCTATCTCGGTTTTGGAATTCCACCAAGAACCTACTTTAGAAACCCTGAAGGGTAGCTTGCCGTTGTCTGAAAGATCCCACATTTTCTCACGGCAGACATCTTCGTAAACATAGGAAACATGAGAGGTGACGAGATTCTTTCTTATCAGTTGCATGACAAATTCGGTGTTTCCTCTTTCGATATAACTACGATTGGGATAGACAAACAAAAACCAAAAACGTATGAAATTATCCTTAATTCTATAAAGTCCTTTTTTGCTTCTTTCAGGATTTTTTTCGGTAATAGGTATCTTCCTCTCAATAATATCCAAATCAATAAGGGTCTTAAGATATTTTGTAAGACTTGTAGCCTTGACTTCAAGAAAAGAGGCAATTTCCGATATTTTAGTCTTCCCCGCGGCAATGGCTCTGATTATTGTAAAATAACTTCCTATCTCGGACACCTCCTGTCGAAGCAGAAACTGCGGCTCTTCATATAGAAACTTTGATGTACCCAAGACATTGTTCTTTATAGCCGAATATATATCATCCGCTTCAGAAAAAAGCTCTATATACTTTGGAACACCACCTGTTATAGCATACATTTCAATGAGTTCATGCCTTTCTTTATCGGGGAAAAATTCATGATAATGTTTGAACGGAATTTGTGTCAACCGAATCTGACTCGTTCTTCTTCCGTAAAGAGGACTGTTATAATTAAGAACCTGTGACTCTATCATTGAAACAAGAGAGCCGCAAAGAATAAGCATAACCTCTTTGTCTTTTAAAATCTCTTCCCAAATACGTTGTAAGACTGACGGGAATGCCGAATTGGACTTACCTATATATTGGAATTCATCCATAACGATAACGGGTTTACTTTCATAATCTGCAGTCATAATTGCTTTAAAAATAGTATCCCAACTTTTTATATCTGCGTCCCTGAGTAACTCATTTTGAGTGAATTCGGCAGCCTTTTTTTGAAAAATAAGCATATTTTGCCATTCCGATTCTTCACTTGCCAGAAAAAATAGAGCATTTTTATCTTTAATAAAATTTGAGATTAGAGTTGTTTTACCTACCCTGCGTCTTCCGTATATTACGACAAATGAACTGCCCTTTCTATTATATTCACCCTCAAGTTCCTCAATTTCCGCATAGCGGTTTATAAATCTCTTCATATGGAATATTCACACCTTTCAATATAACTACGATATCTGTTAAGCATACTAAACATACCGCAAAGAATAAAATGATTACTGCAATCACTACATTCAAAATTATTATACTTCAAATTATAATAAAATCAAGTATAATATTTTTCAAACTCTAAATACGAGAATTTTTTTAAAAAAAGGTTTGCAATATATTGCAAAGAAGAATACACACAAAACATCATGGGTGTCACAAATTATGTTATAATTAACATAACAAATCAAAATTTGCATAGGACATGATTGAATATGAAACTTATACTTGAAGATGAATCCATATCCGCCAAAAACATGAGAAATTGTCATAAAATAATGCTGGATATTTTCGGTGATGATGTCGAGCTCGTTGATTATTGGGGACCTGTTCAGATGTGCGTCTTTTATCTGGAATACAACTATTCTCCCGATGATTATAAAATAATAATGGAATGTGAACGCGGATTTATTGTTATAGAAGTACAGGATAAAGCCGGTAATGTTTTCTGGCCGTTTATGATATTCCCCCAGGCCAATTATTTTCATTATGCAGATGTCGAAAAGGATGTTCTGCAACTTGTAGAGTTGACTCATAAGGCGATAAAAGAGAATCTGATTATTTTTGAACCGTCCGGTACAACAAAATATTCCGATTCGACATGTTTACATTGTTTTGATGTCAGGGAAGTTCACAACTTTATTTCACCTGAACGGTATGAAGAAACCATAGAATATATTAAAGAACTGATTGAAAAAGAAAACTTTATCCTGGTAGAAGGTAACTGTCCTATAGGAGAACATAAGAAAGACGGATATTGGATTGATGATATCATTTATCATGTTATAAAATGTCCGAAATGCGGCTGGAAATTCACCTGCATTGTAAACACCTACAGAGGAAGCGGTTCATTTACAAGAGAAAGATAAATTCATGTTTTTAAGGCGACATTTGCATCGTTGCTTTTTAATGCATTGATACACAGGGTTTTTAAGAAGATAAAGAAACTATAAGGCAACAGATAAACTGTACCGGGTGCCGTATCTTCTTTGGTGCAGATGGCGATACAGGACTTTTTTATAAAATCCCATGAAATCAATATTTGCAGGCAGTCAATAGGCAGGATATTCCTTAAATAGTTCCCTATTCTCTCAAAATAAATCGCTATGAGATCCCGTTCTGCTCAAAATCAAGATGAGCTCTTTCCGTTTAATTTTATAGATAAGAAGCCAATCGGGAGTTATATGCAAATCTCGGTAACCTTTAAGATTGCCTGTAAGTGCATGATCTCGATAATGTTCAGGTAAAGGCGTATTTTTCGCAAGCAAACTAATTGCCTCGTGGAGTAAATCCATATTCATTCCACGCTTTTTTAACCGTTTATAGTCGCGCTTAAATGAACTGTGATATTTAATCTTCAGCATTTAAACTTTCCACCAATTCTTCAATTGTTTCAAAAGGTCCATGCAAATTTTTACCTTCTTCAACATCGCGGATAGCAGATAGCGTTTGGCTGTTGAGATTGGAAAGTGAGAGCTCAAAAGGTATTCTTTGCTCGCGTACAGCTGCCTTAGTAAACATTGTTAAAGCCGTAGTCATATTTAAGCCGAGTTCATTAAACAGTTTCTCGGCTTCCTGCTTAAGTTCGCGATCCATTCTTATTGTTATATTGGTCTGGCCCATAGTTTATCACCTCCGTTACAAAAGTATTATACATTATATTACTGTGCAATTCAAGTGCGATACATGTGCGTGATAGTAAATATTTGCAAATCCTTTCACTCGCAATAAGACAAGTGTTCTTACAGAATTTAATTCATTAAATTCGCTGACAAAACTTGCAAAATGAAGAAAAGAAAAGGAAAGGAAAGCAGTCAGATGTAGCTGCTGCTTTCCAATGAATGGTGCGGATGACAGGACTTGAACCTGCACACTTCCGTATTGGCTCCTAAGACCAACGCGTCTGCCAATTCCGCCACATCCGCAGCATAGAAAAGTATATTTAATGAACACATCTTTGTCAATCCTCGCCGGAAACAGTGATATATTCCTTAATTTTCTCAAACTTGGCATTTTTTATACCCGGCACCTTCATTATATCCTCAATAACCTTAAAATTACCGTTCTTAATACGATAAGCGATTATCGCCTGAGCAGTCTTACTGCCTATACCCGGAAGCAGACATAAAGTCTCTTCTGAAGAGGTATTAATATCAATCTTGTTCTCAAAAAGCACCTTTTCATCATCTTTTTGTATTATGACATCGCTGTTATCCGATATATCTATTCCTCCCGCCCGGCTTTTCGGTCGTATGTAAACGGTCATGTTTTTATCCAGCACCATAACCATATTAATATCTTGGCCCGCATCCTCTGTCAAACCTCCGGCTTTGTCTATAAGGTCGGTAAGAATACTGCCTTTTTCCACTTCATATATTCCCGGATTATTTATTTCTCCCTTAAGACATATTTTAATGGTCTCCTTGGTAGAAGCTGTTGAAAGCTCATGTTCGTCGGGAATATCCACAAATCCCCTGTTTATATTTCTGACAATGAGAAATATAATCAGAAAAACGAAGCATACGGTAATGATAATTACGGGTGTGTACTTTTTCATAGATACTTACTATCACATCGGTTGATAAGTTACCACTGACAAAATCAATTCTTTTCATTCAAAACAAATATCATATGTAGTATAATTTACAAAAGAAAGGTAATCATGAGAAAAAGCATTTCAATAATACTTGTATTAACAATAGCAGCATGCCTTTTCAACATTAATGTACAAGGTAACGCTCAAAGCATAATCAATCCCGAATTATGTCGTTCATATATATCCGTTGATTATGAGACGGGAGATGTCTTGTACTCATATAATGCCGACAAGAGGATTTATCCCGCAAGTACCACAAAACTCATGACAGCCCTTGTAGCGGTGGAACACTGTTCTTTGGATAAAGTTTTTACTACCTCGCTGAATGCAACCAGATATCTTGAGGAAGGAAGCACCGAACTGGAACTCAAAGAGAATGAAACAATGGATTTGTATTCCCTGCTCCACGCATTGTTGATAAGAAGTTATAATGATGTGGCACTGGTAATAGCGGAAAATGTTGCAGGTACAGAAGAAGCATTCATTGAAATGATGAATAAAAAAGCTTTGGAATTAGGTGCTTCAAATACACATTTTGTGACACCTCACGGACTTCATGATGATGCTCACTATACAACGGCAAGAGATATGGCACTGATAGCAAAAGCGGCTTTTTCCAATTTCAACATATCCACAATATGCAGAAAAAAAGAGTTCAATCTTCCCGCAACAAACTTAAGACAGAAGTTTGAAACGCTTAAGAATACAAACCTTATACTGGGCACAAATACGGGATATGATTTTGTAGTAACCGCCGGAAAAACCGGATACACATCAAAAGCACAGAATTTACTTGTAGCATTATCCACCGATCAGAAAGGACGGGAAGTTCTTACGGTAATGGCAGGAACAAAAGAAAGAGAAACCGCTACGGAACTGACTTTGGAGCTTATGAAATATTCTTATACGGATTTCGGCGTCCAAAGTATTGTCAAAGCCGGACAGATAATAGGAACGCATGAGGACATCCGTTTAGCCAATGCCATGTACATAGAACACTTAGTACCGTATGACACCGATTCCTGGCAATTGGACAAGACAATCGAATTGAGAGATGATATCATATATACGCAAGTAAGAGTCGGTGACATCTTGGGTGAAGTTTCCTATTCATATAATAACAATTATATAGGCAAATCACTCATTGTAGCTGCCGATTCTCTTATTCCGGAAGTGACTTCCGTTAAGATTTCTTCGGAAGATCCGCCAAAGGATGTTGCGGTAACGGCAATGGTGGAAAGGCAACCCTTTCCCCCGGCGTTTATTGCGGCATTAAGCATAAGTGTGATTTTACTGGTTCTTATCATAGTTGTATTTTATAAAACAAGTAAACGCACTGTTGATAAGACAAAGGAAAAGGAAGATAATAATGATAAAGATACAAAAGATAACGGATAATGCGGGAGGGGTTTATGAAGCAGCTTTTTGATACGATAGCACAGGCGGAAATGCTGGGATTTGCATTTTTGGTGATAGCCGCAATGGTTATATGTGTGGCGATTATTTTCTTTTTTGCACTTATAATAGTTCTGGACAAAAAAAGTATTCCCGTACTGAGACCGGCAAGAGAACTGGATATACTGAAAAAACATATGTTGGATATCAAAGCCAACTTCCCGGCATATGTAAACAATATACTTACTCTTGATGAAGGCAAGGATTTGAAAAAAAGCAATGAACCGCTGGATATAGGGGTGATAATACTGAAAAACTACGGCAACAGTTCCGCAGTGGATATTCAGGTTACACATATCGGCAGTTACAAAGTAGAGGAAGATTTCTCCAATAAATATGTCTCCCTTGAGCCCGGTGAAAGCGTTGCCGTTCTGGTCTATATTCCCAAAGACTTATTAAGTTCGGTCAAAGTATCGCTTGTCAAAGTGAAATCGAAAAATTACGCCAACAGTACCAGAACGGAAAAATTCAGTATAATATCCGACAGCGAATTGAGCTACCGGATAAGTGAAAAATGTACTTTACATCCTTTTATTCAGATGTAATGCATTAAAGTTTATATATCTTCTTTAAATCTTCTGATATTTCTTTCAGCGAAGCATATATCAAGTCGGGTTTTGCGTCGCTGTTTTTTACATCCTCCAAAGAAGACTCCCCGGAAAGAACAAGTATCGATGTAAAACCGTTGTAGGCTCCCAAGGCTATATCGGTGTATACTCTGTCCCCTACTATTGCCAGTGATTTTTTATCGTATCCGGTCTTTTCAAAAATGAAATCCGCCGTATGTTTTGACGGTTTTCCGAAAAATTCCGCACTTACACCCGTAGACGCATATACCAACTGACATATGGAACCGCAGTCGGGAATGAACCCGGTTTCGGTAGGACAGTTGTAGTCCATATTGACACCGTATAAAGTTGCACCGTAACGCACGAAATCGCAGGCTTTGACAAGCTTTTCATATGTCAGCGTTGTATCAAATCCCATAACAACCACATCGCAATCCGTATCCGTTACATTAATTCCGGCTTCCTCAAAATCATCGATAAGATACTGTGTACCGGCAACATATACTCTGCTTTTTTGATGATGCTCCAGAAGATGCTTTATAATTACCTGATTGGAGATAAGCATCTTTCTCTCTTCACAAACAATCCCCATTTTCTTCAGTTTATTGATATAGAACTTAGCGTTCTTTGAGGAATTGTTCGTGTAGTACCATATATCTATTCCGCATTGCTCCGCCGTGGCTAAAAACTCTTTTGTATAATCAAAAAGTTGATTTCCCAGATAAATAGTTCCGTCCATATCCAATACAAAACATTTTATGTCTTTTAACGCCATTGCATCTCCCCTATCTTATCGCCTTTATCTTGCAAACCATTATTATCTTTCGGATAAACTGATTATACAGCAAATGTGCTTTTATTACCTTAAAGAACAACTTTATCCGCATTTTTCTTGTCTCATGCCGATAGTTTTTAGATATATTGCCGCCTTTTTCAAAACTTTTTGCTAACGCACATGCACTGTAAAAAGCAAAACTGAATCCTTCTGCGGAACTGGGCGACACATAACCGGCCGCTTCACCTGCAAGAAACAATGTATTGTTGTTTTTTGAAAATGTTTTCGGATAGCCGTCCGGTCGTAACAACAGTGAGCCTTCCTTATTTACAGCCTGACCTATTGATAACCCGTCATTCTTCATTTTTTCAATAAGTTGAGCAAACAGTCTGTTACCGTCCGCTCCGTCGGGAAATGCCATACCTATAGTAAAAGTACCGTCTTTGGGGAATGCCCACCCTGAATAATCGGTCAATGTTTTGTCAAATATTGCATAATATTTAGCACCGGCATCGTCACATTTATACACATGCTGAATAGCATAATAATGCTTGAAAGGCATTTTTTCTTTTGTAAAAAAGCACTTTCTCACAACCGATCCGGCTCCGTCACAACCTATTAAAACCTTTGAATTATATGTCTTCCCGGTACCTGTATGTATAGTATACAGGTCATTTTCGTACTCAACCTTATTGACCACTGCGGAGTATTCTTTGCATACATTTTCCGGTATTTTTGAAGACAGATACCGGTCGAATTTTTCTCTGTCCATGTTGAGATAGAATCTCTGATAATCTCTTCTTAAACCGGTATTCAAGTCTACGGTATGCACACTGAAAAGCTGCGGATTAGCCAGCACATCATTGGGAAGGTTAAGATTCAAAGAAGCTAAAACCCTTTGTGCATCGGGTGCAAGAAGCCCTCCGCAGGCCTTGTGCCTTACGGGAGGATAACCGTCAAGATTTCTCTTGTCTATAAGTAATATGTCATGACCCTGATTTGCCAACAGCATAGTAAGCAGGCTTCCGGCAGGACCCGCTCCTATTATCGCTATATCAAATATCTTCTTCTCATCCATTACACAACAATGTTTATAAGTCTCTTGGGCACCGCTATAACCTTCTTAGGTTGCTTCCCTTCCAGAACATTTAATATTTCTTGATTTTTATATACCAGTTGTTCCATATCTTCTCTGGACATATCGGAACTTATGAATATTTTAGTCTTGTTTCTGCCGTTAATCTGAATGACTATTTCTATCTCGTCTTCAACGGTTTTGGCCTCATCATATTGCGGCCATTTCTGTTGATGAATATACCCGGGAAATCCGCATAATGACCATAGCTCTTCGGTAACATGAGGAGAAACGGGGTTAAGAAGTATAAGGAAGTCTGCAAACTCTTTTTTGGTTATACTTCCCTTAGCATAAATTGCATTGGTAAATGCCATCAACTGTGCAATGGCGGTGTTGAATTTCATTATTTCAAAATCTTTTGTAACCTTTTTAATGGTCTGATGCATCAGCGTCTCCATATCCTTGGAGTAGTTGTCCTCTTCGGTCATGAAATCCGTCATCTTAAAAGCTCTTTCAATAAATCGCCTGCAACCTTTAACGCCGTTTTCCGACCATGGAGCGCTTTTTTCAAAATCCCCTATGAACATCTCATACATACGCAAGGTATCGGCACCGTAATCATCTATTACCTTATCGGGATTAACTACATTACCGCGCGATTTACTCATCTTTTCATTGTTTTCACCCAGTATCATGCCGTGTGCGGTTCTTTTACTGTACGGCTCGGGAGTATTGACATAACCTATGTCGTAAAGAAACTTATGCCAGAATCTGGAGTAAAGCAGATGCAACGTAACATGCTCCATTCCCCCGTTATACCAGTCCACAGGCATCCAGTATGCTATTTTTTCTTTGGATGCGAATGCTTCATCGTTATGAGGATCAATATACCTTAAAAAGTACCAGGAAGATCCTGCCCAGTTGGGCATGGTGTCGGTTTCCCGTTTAGCAGGCTTTCCGCATTTCGGACAGGTTGTATTTACCCAATCGGTAATCTTGGAAAGCGGCGACTCCCCGTCTTCCGCAGGTTCATATGTTTCCAAATCGGGCAACAACAAAGGTAACTCCGATTCTTCAATAGGTACCCAACCGCATGTGTCGCAATAAACCAGCGGTATCGGTTCTCCCCAGTATCGCTGTCTGGAAAATACCCAGTCACGGAGCTTGAAATTGTCCTTTGCTTTTCCTATTCCTTTTGATTCAATATATTCAATTATCTTAACTTTGGCGTCTTTTACTTCCAATCCGTCGATGATACCCGAATTGACCATTACTCCTTCTTCAATATCGGTGTATGCTTCCACCGATAAATCTCCTCCCGATACCACTTCAATTATGGGCAGATTGAACTTCTTTGCGAACTCATAGTCTCTTTTGTCATGTCCGGGAACAGCCATTATCGCTCCGGTACCGTAGGACATCAGTACATAATCCGATACCCATATGGATATCTCTTTGTTGTTAACGGGATTTACGGCTTTTATACCTTTTATCTCCACTCCGGTTTTTTCCTTGGCTATCTCCGATCTTTCAAAATCACTCTTCTTTGAACTTTCGGTCTGATATTCACGGATTTCATCAATATTTTCAATTAATAATTTATATTCCTCTAAATACGGATGTTCCGGAGATATTACCATATATGTCACTCCGTACAAAGTATCCGGCCTTGTAGTATACACAACAAGAGGTTCGGAAATATTTGTCAATTTGAAATATACTTCGGCTCCTGTGGATTTACCTATCCAGTTAATCTGCTGTGCTTTTATACTTTCCAGATAATCGAGATCGGTAAGACCTTCAATAAGTTTATCGGCATAGTCGGTAATCTTAAGCATCCACTGATTCTTCATCTTCTTTACAACTTCCGCTCCGCACCTTTCGCATCTGCCGTCCACCACTTCTTCATTGGCAAGACCTACTTTACAGGAAGTACAGTAGTTGATACTCATATTCTTTTTATATGCAAGTCCGTGTTTGAATAATTGCAGAAAAATCCACTGCGTCCATCTGTAATACTTAGGATCGGTTGTACTGATTTCCCTGTCCCAGTCAAATGAATATCCTATGGATTTAAGCTGTTTTTTAAATCTTGCTATATTGTTTTTGGTTACAGCCGCAGGATGCAACTTATGCTTCATGGCATAATTTTCCGTAGGTAATCCGAATGCATCCCATCCCATGGGAAACAGCACATTATATCCTTGCAGCCTTCTTTTTCTGGCAATTATATCCAATGCGGTATACGGTCTGGGATGACCTACATGCAGTCCCTCGCCTGAAGGATAGGGAAACTCCACCAAGGCATAATACTTGGGTAGTGAAAAATCGTCCTTTGCATTAAAACACTTTAAATCGTCCCAAATCTTCTGCCACTTTGCCTCAATTTCTTTAGGATTATATTCCATAACAATACTCTCCGAAACCAATATTCTTCACAGTATTTTATTGTAAATACTGTACATTGTCAAGAAAAGGTATATCTGTTGAACAGAGCAAAATACTCTTTATAAAGAACGATTATCTAACATTTTTAAGTAAGATTTTTCTAAATATGCCACTCCGACATTACATAATACAGCCTCTATTGCAACCAAGCATTGGCTTTAATGAATAAAATTCATTAAATCAGCAAGCGAACTCAGAGTATTGTCTAACTTTTTTATAATCCTTTATATGTGATTTTCCGACAAAAGTTGGATTAAATATGCTTAATAATGCTATTTTGTTAATTTATACGAAATTTATATCAATAATATTTTATTTTTATTTAACATATTGTTAGTCACTTTACTTGACTGGTATGAAAAAAAGTGTATAATGGATATGAGTTTTGAATATTTATTCAAGGGAGGAAAATCAATGAACAAAATGAAACTGATTAGTTTGGTACTTTGCTTGGTGCTTGTTTGCTCGTTTGTTTTCACGGCTTGCGACAAAAAGCCTACTGAAACTGCAACACAGCAACCGACAGAGACGAGTACTCAGACTGAAACACCCACGGAAACACAAATCGATACCACACCTGCAGTGGTAGAGAAACCGGCGGTAATGGATATAACTACCCTTTACTATTACGGTGATGCAACGGAAAATGCAGCTGAGAAATTAGCGTATAAAAACTACCTGAACAGACATTACGGTTTCACAATCAACATTCATGCTCATGCCAGAGACATGTACATTGAAACTATCAATCTTCGAGCTGTATCGGGTGATCTTACCGGTATAGTAAGACTTTTCGCAGGAACCGACGGAATCAAATGGTATCAGGAAGGTATTGTGCTGGCAATTGATGAATTTCTTGCCGATAATGAAGTTTGGAACACTATTGTTCCGGAGCATTGGAAAGAAACTTTCTCATATGACGGAGCAGTATACGGACTTGCATTCGGCGGTGACGGTACTCCTTCATGGTTTTCAAGAACAATGAGAGGTGACTGGTTGGATGCGGTAGGAATGTCCAGACCTTCCACCATAGATGAGTTCTATGAGGTATCAAAAGCCTTTACCTACAATGACCCCGACAAAAACGGAGATAACGACACTTGGGGATTCTGCTCAAGACATGTATGGCTGATGCAGGATATTTTCAAGGCATACGGTTGTACACCCAATTGGGAATCCGCACTGGTTCCTGTATGGAATCCGAGAGATGATATATGGGAAGATCCGGTTATAAAGCCGGTCATGGCTGATGCATGTACATTCTTAAGAAAGTGCTATGTAGAAGGCATTATACATCCCGAGTTATTCTCAATGAGTTCCACCAATGTAAGGAATCTTATGTCCAACGGACATGCAGGCTCCTGTTTTTACTGGGATCACTGGTTGATAGTATGGGAAAATGCGGTAAAGAAAACAGTAGGAAGCCATGCTTATATGGTAGCTGTCGGTGCTCTTTCAGGTGTTGTTACACACAAGATAAATTGCTGGAAGACGGAAATAGGATCTCCTTATGTATTGATGGCTAATACAGCACAACCCAAGGAAGTTATAAATTGGTTCATTAACTTGGCTTACGGTACCGCCGAAGACTTCTTTACATTCAGATATGGCATACCTCAAACTGATAAGAAAGCAAAAACCGGTTTCCTGCTTGACGGAATGACCGTATATCTGTTGCACTTCAAAGCTGATGACCAAGGTTCGGTCACAAGTTCCGGCTGCCCTGCTTTGGTCGGCGGACACCCCGGATATGCCCTGGATATCGGCGAGTACGGATATAAATCCGCATACTATTCCGGAAACCCGACATGGGATTCGGAACAGGTAACAGTAACTGCCGCAAACCTTCAAAGAAGATTTGAAGTATTTAACGAATTCAATGACGGCAGATTGTATCTGCTTACAGGCGACTATGAGCAGCCTACAAATCCTGAATACACGAATAATATGACTGAATGGAATAAGGCAGGCAGATTGTATGTATCCAGCGTAATGGTTGACGGTGTAGATACAACGACTGCTCTTAAGACTTATCTTGATACGGTTATGGCTTTCGATCCGCAAACCACATTGGATTTCATGAATGCTAAATTAGGAAAAACTTCCAATCAGGATTATAGAAAGTTATGGAACAGCCTCAACTGATTATAAGATAAAGTAACCGCAATCAAAGAGCCCGGGAAACCGGGTTCTTTTTCCTTTAATAAATTAATTTCTCCTCTCTTGCCGACTCTAATTTATTATTTGCTTAAATGCAGTTATCTTATTACAAATTAACTGTCTAACATTGAAAAATATTAAATTTGCGACAGTATGTTATTAAAAGATTACATAATAGCATCCATAATGCAATTATCAGTTTACTTTAGTGCAAAATTACATTTATTGAACTCAAATCGGTTTTAAAGAGACTAACTTTTTCAACCTATTCAACTTTGGAATTTTATGACATATTGAGCAAAAAACATCATAAAGCCATACTTCCCCTATATTATTAACATTTTTTGTTAGTTATTTTTTACCCATTTGTTAGATGTATGTTATTGACTTGTATGGTGTTTGTTATATATAATGGACATATGTTTTGACTTATATTCAAAAGGAGGAGAAATTATAAAAAAGATTAAATTACTTAGTTTGGTACTTTGTCTCGTTCTGGTTTGCTCGCTAGTTTTCACGGCTTGTGATAAGAAGCCTACCGAAACTGCAACGCAAAAACCTACAGAGACATCTACTCAAACCGAACAACCTACCGAAACGGCTACTGCACCTGCAGAAGTGGAAAAACCGGCGGTATTGGATATTACAACCCTGTATTACTACGGTGATGCAACGGAGAATTCCGCCGAGAAACTCGGATTTAAGAACTACCTGTGCAGACACTACGGTATCCAGTTCAATATTCATGCCCCTGCAAGAGACATGTACATTGAAACCATTAATCTCAGAGCGGTATCGGGAGAACTTACCGGAATAGTAAGACTTTTCTCCGGAACCGACGGCATTAAATGGTATCAAGACGGTGTTGTATTGGCAATTGATGAATATCTCAAGGATAACGAAGTTTGGAATACCATTATTCCCGAGCACTGGAAAGAGACTTTCTCTTATGACGGAAAAGTATACGGATTGGCATTCGGCGGTGACGGAACACCTTCATGGTTCTCCAGAACAATGAGAGGCGACTGGCTGGATGCTGTAGGAATGAAAAAGCCTTCTACCATCGAAGAGTTCTACGAAGTATCCAAAGCCTTCACCTACAATGACCCTGACAAAAACGGTGATAACGATACTTGGGGATTTGCTTCCAGAAATATCTGGCTTATGCAGGATATTTTCAAAGCATACGGTTGTACACCTAACTGGGAAGCCGATCTTGTTCCGGTATGGAACCCCAGAGACGACATTTGGGAAGATCCGGTTATAAAGCCCGTTATGGCTGAAGCATGCTTATTCTTAAGAAAGTGCTACAACGAAGGACTGGTTCATCCCGAGTTATTCTCCATGAGCTCGACAAATGTCAGAAACCTTATCTCCAACGGACATGCAGGCTCCTGTTTCTATTGGGATGGATGGTTGATTACATGGGAGAATGCCGTAAAGAAAACTGCAGGAAACCAGGCTTATATGGTAGCATGCGGTGCACTTTCCGGTTATGTAACTCAGAAGATAAATTGCTGGAAGACGGAAATCGGATCTCCTTATGTACTGATGGCCAATACACAGCAGCCCAAGGAAGTTATTAACTGGTTCATTAACTGGGCATACGGTTCTGCGGAAGGTTTCTTCACATTCAGATACGGTGTACCTCAGACAGACAAAAATGCAAAAACCGGTTTCATGCTTGACGGCATGAACGTATATCAGCTTCATTACAAAGCCGATAATGAAGGTAATGTAAAGAGCACCTCATGCCCGGCTATAGTCGGCGGACACCCCGGATATGCTCTGGATATCGGTGAATACGGATACAAATCGGCATACTATTCCGGAAACCCGCAATGGGATGCTGACCAGGTACAGATAAATGCCGCAAATCTTAAGAGAAGATACGATGTGTTCCACGAGTACAATGACGGCAGATTATACATACTTACGGGTGAATACGAACAGCCCACAAATCCGGAATATACCGATCATATAAGCGAATGGGCAAAAGCAGGAATGCTGTATGTATCCAGCGTAATGGTTGACCAAGTTGAACCCAAAGTAGCTCTCAAGGCTTATCTTGAGACGGTTATGGCGTTCAATCCTCAGGCCACATTGGACTTCATGAATGCTAAATTAGGAAAGACTTCCAATCAGAATTATAATGAGGTATGGAACAGCCTGAACTGATTTATCAAGTAAAAAAATTAGAACTGAAGAACCCGGTAACCCGGGTTCTTTTTTTGCCTTTACATCTTTAGCTTTTATCAGCATTATCTTTATGCTATACAATAGCAGATGCTGATTAGTAACCGTACTGCTCTTTGAATTGATTCAATTGATCCAATAACTCCGGAAGTCTGTGTCCCATAAACACTACAAACACTATCAGGAATACAATAAAAGCAATCACGGCTGTAGCCATAAGAATAATCTGGGCTTTGAATAAATTTTTCTTACTTTCCTTTTCTCCGGCAAAAGCAAACACAAAGAGCATTATTATATTGACGACAGGTATGGACATTACAATAATAGTTAATATCCAGTCCAGTATGGAAATAGTCTTTGATGTGTCCGATTTGGTAACAGCAGGCTGTTGATAGACCGGTTGCTGATAGGCTTCCTGCTGATACGTTTGTTGCTGATAAGTTTCCTGCTGATATTCCTGTTGCTCATTATCCTGCTGCACATCATCAACAATGGTTTCTTCTACCACATTATTGTTCTCCATTTCCGCAGTTTCCTGAATGTCCTGGTTATTCTGTTGATTATTAGTTTCAGTCATTTTTAATCCCTCCTTTTCAAGTTAAATTATATTATGAGATGAAATATTGTCAATAAAACAATCTTATAAAGTGCAATAATACTGCATTGTTGTATATGGTTAACGGTTCGGTACCGAATGATGTGGCTGCCCTTACAACAAATATGACAAACAGGAGCGACAAAGTCACGGTTGCCAAAAGCTTAATCTGTTTTACGTTGCTGTTAAGAAAGTATCTCATGACGATAAATATAATGAAAGCAATTAATATAACATATATCCCGGGATGCATAATAAAGGCTTCTTTGAACCTGAATGTGATAAGCAGCTCAAAAGCTCTCACCATTCCGCATCCGGCACACGGTACTCCGAAAAGTAATTTCGACGGACATACCTCTCCTACCGTAAGCGTCATTATTACCACATATGCTATACATGCCGTAACGGGAATCCATGCTTTTTTTATATCCTTAAGCAATCGCTCCCACACTTTTCTCAACATATCAGTATCCCAATTCCTCGTTAACTATTATTACCGTTATTCTTCCCTGCTCACGTTGTTTTGCCGATATTACATAGTTGCAGCATATCATGTCGGCTGTGTTACAGGTTTTGTTAATATCATCGGATATGCATTTTCCCGTACGGGCACAGGGGGTATTCCTGCTTAATCTGATACAGTTTTTCGGTGCCGCAATGTGTTTTACCCTCAAAACAGCCTGTTGTATATCCTTAACTATTTTATTTACACCGGCAACTATTATTACCTTTTTAGGCCCGTGACATATACAAGCCACTCTGTTGCTGTAACCGTCGACATTGTACAGTTTACCGTCTTCGGTTATGGCATTTGTGCCGGAAAGAATGAAATCCGCACTGAACATGGCAGCTTTATCGCCTCTTTCAACTAAGCGATACCGGTCTTCACGAATCATTTTTGTTATTCCGCATTGGTCGAGAGTAACCGATCCGCCTGTTGTAATCGAAGCATCTTCGAAAAGCATTTCTTTAACCAACTCTCTGGCACAATCTCTGTTTTCCGCAAAAACAGCATTCATGTTGTTCTTCCTCAAATTGTCCAATACTTTGTTTATATCCACTTCTCTTCTCCTTTCTACTTTAATTATATCATTTACAACAGTAATTCATCAAAGAACCCTGAGTTCTTTTAAACCAATACTGACTCTTTTGGAACTTTTATAGAACTTTTACAGATTCCTGCCCGTCTAAATGCTGTAAGTTAAAAAAGGACGGTATATAAAAATGAAAAAATTGATAGCTGTTTTGTTAATTCTCATATTACTGCTGACCGGTTGCACCGATGTTACTCAACCTTCACCGCAACCGTCGGCTGTTGTGAGAGATGAAAGTATTAAAAGCATTGAAAGTCTTTCTCAACTCAAGTCACTGCTGGATGCATCCAAAGACAATATTTTCTCCAGATGGTACAGATCGGTAGGCAGCGCTCTGTTAGCCAAGGATGCAAACGGACCGGACTATGCAGTAGAATCGGTAACAGCGACGGGTGATGCGAGCCAATCGCACTCCGAGACCAATACACAGGTGGCGGGAGTGGATGAAGCGGATACCGTAAAGACCGACGGTAAGTTTATATATTCCATCAGCAGTTACGGTTTTGTAAATATAGTCTCTGTCGATTCTAACGGCTATTTGGAACTGGTAAAACAAATAAAGGATTTCGGTAAAAACTTCAGTCCCGCTGAGATATATGTTGATGACCAATTCCTTATAGTAATCGGAACATCCTACGACATGGAAGGCTCCTACTCAGCAGCATACATATATGACAAAACCGATATAGCGGAACTCAAATTACTTAAGGATGTAATGATAAAGGGTTACTACTCCGATTCCAGAAAGATAGGCAACTCTCTTTATTTAATCTGCAACTACACCCCCTATTACTATTATTTAAAGGATACGGATCTTCTGCCCTGCTATATTGAAAACGGTAAAACCACATACCAGTCACCTTCCGATATCTTCTATTTCGACGAGACCGAATGTTCATCATATCTGATACTGGGTGCTGTTGATTTATCCGATCTTACAAAGGATATTAACCTTAATACTTACTTAGGAAGCGGCCAGACCGTATATATGTCCCATGAAAACCTGTATGTTACCTACTCACAGTATCCTTACAAACCTGTCAGAAAAATATTACCCGAAGAGGACTCATATTATTACAAGGAAGAAACCGTAATACATAAATTCCGTGCAGATAATGCAGTGCTGAATTATGTTGCCACCGCCAAGATTACGGGATACCCCATCAATCAGTTTGCAATGGATGAATACAACGGATTCTTCAGAATAGCGGTTACCGATAATTTGGAAGGCAAATCGGTCAATAACGTATATGTTTTTGATGAAAATCTGGTTCAGACAGGCACAATACAGAATATGGCACCCGGTGAAAGGATATATTCCGTAAGATTTAACGGTGATATCGGTTATATGGTTACATTCGTGGTGGTTGACCCTCTATTCGTAATGGATCTTTCCGACCCGTACAATCCCAAAGTAGACGGAGAACTCAAGATTCCCGGATACTCGACCTATATGCACATGTATTCCGATACTCTCATACTGGGCTTCGGAATGGATACAACGGAGCAGGATGGCAGAGCATTGAATCAGGGTATTAAAATCGCAATGTTTGATGTTTCGGACAGAGCCAATCCCAAACAGCTTTTCACAACTTCTATCGGCGGACGCGGCACATGGTCGGAACTGAATTACAACCATAAGGCTTTTATGTTTGACCGTGAAAAAGACATATTCACATTCCCCGCTTCAATAAGCGGCAACAACTATGAGATGAAGACACAAGGATTGGTTGTATGTAAAATCGATATGCAAAACAACCGGTTTGAAGTACTGGATATATTGTCTCAGGATTACTTTACCAACTGGTCCAATTATGTGGAAAGAGGTATGTATATCGGGAACACCCTGTTAACAATCTCTAAAAATGCCATCTACTCGTATAACTACACTACATTACAGTTTATTGACAATGTCCTTTTTGATTGATAAGCGTTTCTCCTAATCTTTTTATACCCTCTCTGTAAATAGCGGCGCCTTCATACAGGCGCTGCTTTTTTATGCACTCATTTGCCTGATGAGCACTTTCAAGATCACCGGGCATGTTCATTCCGAAAGCCACAAGATTGGGCATACTTCTTGCATATGAGCCTCCGCCTATCGCTATAGGTTCGGTATAATCATTTGTCATTTCCCTGTATACCGAAAGCAATGTTGATACCAGTACCGAGTTTTTATCGGCATACAACGGAGGGTTATTATCCGTATAAACCGCTCTTAAATCATATCTGCCGCAAACCTTTTCTATTTTCTCCACAATTTCTTTATAGTCATAAGTTACGGGATAGCGTATATTAAGTACGCAGACGGATTTTTCCTTGTCTATAACCATAACTCCGGGGTTTACCGTAAGTCTTCCTGTCTCATCTTTACAGTCAATATCCAGTCCTTCTCCGTAATGCTTATCGGCAAGTGCATCTCTGAAAAACTCAATAATCGGTATACCGGTAAGAACCGGATTGTTTTCAATGGCTATCTTAATTGCGTTTATGCCGTTAAAAGGAGCCGCTCCGTGAGCAGGTTTACCTTCATAAACAAACTTTTTTCCTTCATACTCCACACGACATTTTCCCGGAACAACATTGGGGCGATCTCCCGCTTGTAACGATATGTCTTTGTTCCCCTCTCCTCCTATAGCCACCGTGAGAATGCCTTTTTCAGCATAAATTACGGGGAAATCCGCATCCGGTACAAATCCCATTGTCGGAAGTTCCTCCGTCTTTACATAATGAGCCATACAGGAAGAGCCGCATTCCTCATCCAAACCGAATATAAGGCGAACCCTGTACCCTTTTATCTCACCTTTTTTAATAAGGTCAACAAGAGCATAAAATGCGGCAATTGCCGGTCCTTTATCGTCCGACACTCCTCTGCCGTATAAGAAGCCGTCTCTTTCCGTCAACGTGTACGGGTCGCTTGTCCAACCGTCCTGCTCGGGAACCACATCCAGATGAAGAAGAACACCTATCATGTGTTTTCCTTCACCGTATTCAAGATATCCCGCTCTTCCGTCAATATTTACAGCCTTCATACCGTATTTCTTACCGAGATTCAGCATATACTCCAAAGCTTTGAGTGTACCTTCTCCGTACGGTGCATTAGGAGCAGGCTCATCTTTAACGCTTTTTATGGCTATCAGCCCTCTTAAATCTTCAATCATATCATCCAAATATTGTTCCATTTATAACATTTCTCCTTAACGTAGTAAACAGTAAAATGTATCATCATTTACAAGTATATATTATATCAGACCTTCGGTATAAATAATCGAGTAGAGCAGAGGCAAAATGAAACCGTTCCTACAAACCTATAAAATACCGCATATAGGAAAAAACCTATGCACAATATTTCTGTTGTATTCCTGCTTCTGCCTTGCTGGTTACAATCTGATTTATCGCTAAATCCAATTGCAGAGCCGTCAAGTCCGCAAGCGTAAATTCGGGTCGAACTTGCCCTATTGCTTTTTGTAAATGTGAAAGCATATTCAAACTTGCATTGTAATCTCTATCAATGATGGTACCGCAAGTTTGACAGTAATACACCCTGTCTTTTAAAGATAGGTCTGTTTTTATGTTTCCGCACTTTGAGCACATTTTTGAACTCGGATAAAACCTGTCTACTTGAATAATCTGTTTATCATTGTAGGCAGCTTTGTATTCAAGTTGTCTCTTAAACTCATAAAAGCTCACATCACTTAAAGATTTTGCCAAACGATGATTTTGCATCATGCCTTGAACATTCAAATCTTCTAAACAGAAGTAATCCGCATTTGCAACAAGTGAAGAAGTAAGCTTATGCAGATAATCCTTTCTGATGTTTGTAATCCTGCTATACAACTTATTCAGTTTACGGCTTGCTTTTATGAAATTCTTAGAGCTTTCAACACCGTCCAGTGCTTCCTGCTTGGTTTTCGCATGTTGCTTTCTGTTCAGTTGTCTGCTGCGTCTGATAAGAGTGCGTTCCAGTTTCTTAAGGGGTTTCGGTGCTTTAACTTCCAATCCGTTTGATAAGCTTAAAAAGCTGTTTAAACCTACATCAATTCCAAGTGCTATATTATTTCGTTTGGGTTTCTTATGTGTGTCTGCATAAGTCTGCTTTGTTATCTGCATACTGAAACTTGCATAAAATTTATCTCCGTTTTGGCTTATGGTAACACTGTTTATTTTCCCATCAAACCTCAGTTTTTCCCGCATCTTTACAAGACCCAAATTGGGTATCTTTAAATACTTTTCATCCTTTATTACAACATGATCGCCGCCTATGTAGTATGAGCCGGAATTCTTGCTTTTCTTTTTGAACTTGGGATATGAGATTTTACCTTTTTCTAAATCTCTAAAGAACTTCTTAAATGCGGCGTTTAAGTGAAGAAAGGGCTGCTGAGTAGCGTATTTGCTCACTTCATAGACAAAGGGAAATTCTTCTTTTTTGATAGAGTTAAACTCTTTCTTTAATTCAAGATGTGTCTTCTTAATGCCTTGTTTGTAATATTCCTGCCATTTGTTAAGTCCCCAATTGTATGCTAAGCGGGAGCAACCGAAAGCCTTTCTGAAATGTGTGATTGCCTTGTTATTAGGTATCAATAATATTTTGTGGCTTATGTTAATAACTTCATTTACCGGCATTGTCTTCTACCGCCTTTTGCACTAAGAATCTTTGTTAATTAACCTATTTGCTTATATTAAAATTTTAGTAGATTACACACAGAAAGTCCATGATAACATATCGCAAATTATGTAATATAGTATATGCGGTTGATATTTTTGAGCGATTCAAACTTGTATCCGTGTTCGCCACCACGAATATACTCATCCGGTTTGAGCAGACTTTTTATTCTGATTTTTTAGCCTTTGCGGCCTATATATAATAGTCATGCTCTTATTTTAACAGCTACTTTGATTGTCAACATATAGAATACATTATATATATTAATATGTTCTTATATATTTATACTACAATTGAAAACCCCTTTTAAAGGGGTTTCCATGCTTGGATTTTTTGTTTTTCAAATTACTTAATTTCCGCTGTAGCGCCGACTTCTTTGAATTTGGCAACCAGTTCTTCGGCAGCCTGTTTGGATATAGCTTCTTTGATTGTACTGGGAGCATTATCCACGAGGTCTTTTGCTTCTTTAAGTCCCAAACCTGTAGCTTCTCTGCACACCTTGATAACCTTAATCTTTTCCGGCCCTATCTCCTTAAGCAATACGTTAAACTCGGTCTGCTCTTCCACTTCTTCAACAGCGGCTGCGGGACCTGCTGCTGCGGCTGCTGCTACGGGAGCTGCAGCGACAACGCCGAACTCTTCTTCCAGAGCTTTAACCATATCGGCAAGCTCCAGTACCGTTAATGTTTTGATTTCTTCTATTAATTTTGTTATCTTTTCACTCATTGTAATTATCCTCCGATTATTTAATTTCGCTTATGCAGCGGTTTCTTCTTTCTTTTCCATGATTGCCTTAAGAACCAGTGCCAATGAAGTAATAGGCGCTTTCATACCGCCCAACAACATAGCAAGCAAATCATTCTTGGCAGGAATCTTGGCGTATGCCTGAATTCCGTCAACATCTACTATCTGATCACCAATAGCACCGGCTTTGAGCTGAAATTTGGAATAATCTTTCATGTTGGCATACTTAGCCGCCATTTTTGCAGCCATAATCTCATCTTCGCTCATAGCAACTGCAGTGGGCCCTTCCAAATGAGGTATCAATCCCTCATATTTGGTGCCTTCCATAGCTTTAATAAGAAGCCTGTTTTTGATGACCTTATACTCGATATCAGCTTTTTTCATGTCAGAACGCATTGCGGTATCCTGAGCAACCGTAAGTCCTCTGTAATCAACCAGTATGACTGATCCCATGGACAACAGCTTTTCTCTCAATTCCGCCTGTTGCTGTTTCTTGACTTCCAATATCTTTTCACTAGCCATTATTTACCTCCTTATAAAAAATCCTCGCATACTGCACGCATACGAGGATTGGATAATAAATCAATCTTGTATCTTCCTCGGCGGGATTTACGCTTTTCTTACGAATTGCACCTGCTGTCTGCGGCAGATTTACTTTATTTACTTTTCATTACGGATATAATCCGCAACTTTTCCAATAATAAGCCAAAAGCTCTTACAAGTCAAGTACTTTCTGTACATTTACCTTGATTCCGGGGCCCATGGTCGAAGCCAATGTAATACTCCTCAGATATTGTCCTTTTGCTGCGGCCGGTTTTGCCTTAATAACCGCATTCATAAGTGTTCTGAAGTTGTCCATCAACTTTTCCGGTTCAAACGATGCTTTTCCGATCGGACAGTGGATAATGTTTGTTTTGTCCAGTCTGTACTCAATCTTACCTGCTTTGGCTTCGGTTACGGCTTTTGCCACGTCGGTTGTTACGGTACCTGCTTTGGGGTTAGGCATTAATCCTTTGGGACCCAAAATACGTCCTATCTTTCCTACCACACCCATCATATCGGGACTGGCTATAGCAACATCAAAATCAAACCAGTTCTCGTTCTTAATCTTATCCGCAAGTTCTTCCGCTCCCACATAGTCGGCTCCGGCTTTCTCAGCTGCGTCTGCATTGGGTCCTTTTGCAAATACCAATACTCTGACGTTTTTACCGGTTCCGTGCGGTAATACAACAGCACCTCTGACCTGCTGATCGGCATGTCTCGAATCCACACCCAGTTTGATATGCAATTCAATTGTTTCATCAAACTTAGCTTTAGCTGTGGATTTAACAAGGTTTATGGCTTCCGAAGGCTCATATGAGGCGGTTTTATCGTATAATTCCAAACTTGCTCTGTAGTTCTTGCTTCTTTTCATTTACACTTCCTCCTATTCCTCTACCTTGATGCCCATACTGCGTGCAGTACCGGCAACCATGCTCATAGCAGCTTCAACGCTTCCCGCATTGAGGTCTGTCATCTTCTGTTCCGCAATCTTCCTTAAGTCAGCTTTGGAAACTGTCGCAACTTTGGTCTTGTTAGGGACCGCAGAGCCGCTTTCCACATTGCATGCCTTCTTAAGCAGTACCGCTGCGGGCGGAGTCTTCGTAACGAAAGAAAAGGTTCTGTCTGCATAGACCGTCATCACTATTGGAATGATCATTCCTATGTCATTTTTTGTTCTTTCATTGAATTCTTTACAGAATCCCATAATGTTTACACCGTGCTGTCCTAGTGCTGGTCCAACCGGCGGTGCTGGCGTTGCTTTACCTGCAGGCAATTGCAATTTTACATATCCGATAATCTTTTTTGCCATTCAATCCACCTCCCAAATGTATTTTTTCAAGCTTAAAGAATAATCTGTATCTGATCATAGTCCAATTCAACAGGTGTTTCCCTGCCGAATATTGAAATATGAACTTTAACTTTTCTCTTATCTTTATCGACTTCTTTAATGATACCTACAAAGTTTTCAAAAGGTCCTTCGATAACCCTGATATTGTCTCCTACATTGAAGTCAATAACTGTTTCCATTCCTTCCAATCTCATCTGAATGACTTCTTCGGCAGTCAGCGGAACGGAACGCGCGGAGGGACCTACAAAACCGGTAACTCCTCTGGTATTTCTTACGACATACCATGACTGGTCATTCATAATCATTTTTACAATAACATAGCCGGGGAAGATTTTTTTGAAGGTTATTTTTCTCTTTCCGTTCTTTTCCTCAATAACTTCCTCCAAGGGTACAACAATCTCCTGTATATATTCCTGCATTTCCCTGTTTTCCACTATTTTTTCCAGGTCGGCCTTAACCTTATTCTCGTAACCGGAATAAGTATGCACTACATACCATCTTGCTAAATCCTGTTCTTCCCTTTTTTCGGTTATTTCAGTATTCAAATTCTCTTCCATTAAAACAATCTCCCGTTTTATCCTTTAACAAGCAGTTTGATAAGGGAGGATAAGCCCCAGTCAAACAAGCTTATAATAATGGCAACAATGGCACATACAACCAAAACCGTCACCGTGCTTCTGAAAAGCTGTTTGCCTGTCGGCCATGTAACTTTTTTAAGCTCCTGGGCGATTCCCTTAAAGAATCCCGTAAATTTTGATCCAAAACTTTTTTTCTCTTTTCCCGCCATTGCCGTCACCTTACTATTTCGTCTCTTTATGAGGGGTATGCTTCCTGCAGAATTTACAGTACTTGCTGAATTCCAGTCTGTCAGGAGTATTCTTCTTGTTTTTCTTTGTCGAGTAGTTTCTTTGTTTACACTCTGTACATGCAAGTATAATCTTATCTCTCATTTTCTCTTCCTGCCTTTTCTTATTGAAGACTTTTCCACAAAAAAAAAGAGCCTTCTTATAGCAAGGGATATCTTACCATGTCTTTATATATAATGTCAACATATTTTTGACAAATACGGTCTATTCTTCAGTCAACAATATTCTTACGGCCTGCTTTACGTTTTCAATATTAACCGCTTCATTGGATACGCACAGTATCATGGGAAACTCCTCATTTATATACACATGCTCCGAAAGAATCGGATAATCCTGTATATTGATACCGTATATGACTCTCTCTCCCGTGGAAGGCTTTATACCGTAAACTATATTTTTCTTATCTATCTTAATACCATATTCCTCAATGATTTCATCCAATTCCAGAAGATAGTTATATGACAGTATATATCTGTACACGGCATCATCGCATACTATTAACTCCAAACCACCCGATATAAGCAGCAGGCTCAGCTTTTCCACACTGGATGCATCATATGAATCTTCTTTGAATCGCACATAATTGCCCGCTGCCGTAGCATATATTGTCTCCATAAGTATCTTCTTTACTTTCGGCATTCTGTCATACAGATAATTCTCCAAGTCTTTATTGTTCTTCGGTGTATACGGACCTATGTAGGAAATTACGAGGTCGGGATCTTTGTTGGTAATATACGGAATGACAATTGACAATACGGTACCTAATATTATCAGCAGAATTGCCGCCAGACCTATATATTTGAACCATGCTTTACGGAACTTCTTAACAATGGGTTTTACCGGTTCGGGTTCTTCAAGATTCCGATTCATAAGATAATCGTACGCCTTGATAACTTCATCAATATCTATTGACTTGTCGGTTTTCGCACGTAATGACAGGTTGTCGTACTTTTTGTTTATTTCAGTCTCGGTGCAATCTTCATTAAGCTCCAGTAATTCTAAATATTTTTTTCTCAGATCATCCATAATCGTAAGTTAAGATTACTATTCTGTCTTCCCTTCTGTCAAACTGCTGCTTTATAACATCACATCCTTAGAAGAATACCCCTAAGAACATGCTACGAGCATTATAACATGTTAAAGCATTGTTTGTTCAAAACAATCAAGAGACAACTAAATACGGATTTTACTCTTCTCTATATTATTCAAAACTTTTGTTCTCCAATATAAAATCAATCAGATTAACATGATTAATTCCATTTCGGTATTGTATCAATCTGTCGGTTGTCATCACATAACGGGGATAATTGTCTCCGGTAATTGCTTCAAGACTCCTATATTCCCTATCCTCTGTCGCTTTGCTCTCTAAGATTGTATATGCTACCTGAACATATGCATAGTTCAATTCCGTATCACGCAGAATAAAGTCACACTCCAGTTTGCCGATTTTTCCTATACTTATGCTATATCCCATGCTGAAAGCATAGTTATATACGATATTTTCCAGTACAGGACCGAAGTTGATTCTGTTGTCGGTATTCATCGCAAAGAAGAAAGATAAATCCGACAGATAGTATTTTTTTTCGCCACGGAGAGACTTCCTGGATTTCATATCAAAGCGCCTGCATTCCGAAATGATTTTAGCGTTTTCCAAAGCCTTGATATATCGGGCAATTGTCTCTCTTTTGACAGATACATTGTTTTTCCGAAAATCCTTAACGATATTTTCAATACTGGTAGTAGTTCCGTAATTGTTAACAATATACTTTAATACCGCATCAAAAACGGTTCTGTTTCTAATCTGAATTCTGCTTCGGATATCCTTCTGATAGATTTCTTCAATCAGTCCCGTCACATAGGCTCTTTTGTCCTTAAGAGAATCCAATCTTACTGCATATGGAAATCCTCCTTCATAAATGTATTCAGAAAGGATATCCTGTTTATCCGCCGGAACCTCTTTCCCGAAAAACATTTTCATTCCCACAAACTCTTCAAGAGTTAGCGGCAAAATATTAAATTCCAAATATCTGCCTGTAAGTTTTGTTACAAGCTCTCCGCTTAGCAGATATGAATTTGAACCGGTTATAAAAATTGAATAATCTCCTTCTTCTCTCCATGAGTTAATGACTGTTTCAAAGCCCTTAACATTTTGAATCTCATCAATAAAAAGGTATTTCATCCCGCTTGCCTTATTGTTCTTTTCAATTAAGCAATCCAACTGTTCTGCCGTATTTGTTGTTGTATACGGTCTTCTGTCCAAATTAAAAAACAGAATATTCTCTTCTTTTACTCCTTGACTCAACAGCTCACGAACAATCATCTTCAAGATTGATGACTTACCGCATCGTCTGACACCGGTCAGAACCTTAATAATTTCCCCCTCATGATAGAAACCGCGAATTTTACTTAGGTATTTTTCACGAAAATATAGCAACTCGTCAAAAATTTGATTCAAATTCTCACCTCCAATCTGAAAAAAAAATAACACAAAACCTTGCAATATGTCAAGTTAGGGGGTATACAATTGATTTTCGTCAAGTTATACCCCCTAATTCATTGTTTTTAATAAATATACTGATTCATAATAAAACAAGCTAAAGATTATCCATTGGACTCCGGTTTCATTGTCGGGAAGAACATGACATCCCTTATCGATGTGGAATTGGTAAACAGCATTATCATACGCTCTAACCCCAGTCCCATTCCGCCTGTCGGAGGCATTCCCACTTCCAGTGCATTTATGAAGTCATCATCAATGGTGAAGTCGTACTCCCCGAATTTGCTCTTGGCCTGCGCTATAAGGCGTTCTCTCTGATCTACGGGATCGTTAAGCTCGGAAAAGGCATTGCCCATCTCGTTTCCAAGCACAAAGAACTCAAAACGTTCGGTAAGATGCGGTTTTTCCTTGTTTCTCTTTGCCAGCGGCGAAATTTCTATCGGATACTGGTATATAAATGTAGGCTGAATAAGATTCTTTTCCGCATACTCTTCAAAGAATGCATTAAGTATCATTCCCCAGTTCCAATGCTTTTCAATACGCACATTATGCTTCTTTGCGGCTGCCCTTGCTGCGGCATCATCCAGTGTGAAAGAATCGAAATCCACACCCGAATATTCTTTTACCGCTTCAATCATGGTAAGTCTTCTCCACGGAGCTTCCACATTGATAATCTGCCCCTGGTAGTCAATCTTACGGGTACCTGAGACATTGTCCGCTATATAACAGAATATCTGCTCCGCTCTTTCCATCATTGTGTACATATCCGCATAGGCCTCATATAACTCCATAAGAGTGAATTCGGGATTATGTCTTGTATCCATACCTTCATTTCTGAAGACTTTGCCTATTTCAAATATCTTATCCAAACCTCCGACAATAAGTCTTTTGAGGTGCAGTTCCAACTCAATTCTTAAATACATATCAATGTTAAGGGTATTGTGATATGTGGCAAAAGGTCTCGCATTTGCATTTGTAGCCTGATTATGCAGTACGGGTGTTTCCACTTCAAGATAACCCAAGCTGTGCATGAATTCCCTGATGGCTTTCATGATATTAGCCCTTGTTATAAATACCGATTTAACGTCGGGATTGACAATAAGATCGACATATCGTTGCCTGTACCGCAAGTCCATATCTTTAAGACCGTGGAATTTTTCCGGTAAAACCTGCAGTGATTTGGTTAAAAGCACAATGCTTTTCACTCTTATGGATTTTTCACCCATACGAGTTATAAAAGGGAATCCGGTTACGCCTACAATATCTCCGATATCGTATTTTCTGAATTCCGAATATGTATCTTCACCCAGTTCATCAATTCTGACATAGAGCTGTATTCTGTCAAGACCGTCCTGAATGTGGCAGAAACTTGCTTTTCCCATAATTCTTTTAGCCATTATTCTGCCGGCTAAAGAGACTTCCTTATTCTGCAGACTATCAAAATTGTCCAGTATCTCTTTTGCCGTATATTCCCTGTCAAAACGGGTAATGTCGAAAGGATTTCTTCCTTCCTGCTTAAGAGCTTCCAGCTTTTCTCTCCTGATTCTTAATATTTCATTCAGATCGGTTTCGGTGTTTTCCACTATTTTATCCATTTGTCTCTCCTTCAAAACAGCAGCCCTTAGTATAGGAACTGCTGTTAAATTATAACTTATTTATTGTATTTACACAACCGGAGTACGGGTATTATTCCGTTATTTCCAGTATCTTAATCTTAACGGGGCCCGCCGGACTTTCAAATTCCACTGTTTCTCCGGCTTCCTTACCGAGTATGGCTTTACCTATCGGAGATTCATAGGAAATTCTCATATTGAACGGATCGGCTTCGGTCGGACCGACTATCTGATATATTTCCTCTTCTTTAAATTCCAAATCCAATATTTTTACTCTGCATCCGATAGTTACATTGGTGGTATCAATATTCTCGCTGTCTATTACTTCGGCATTCATAAGCAGATTCTCAAGATACATAATCCGGGCCTCCAGTTGTGCCTGTTCGTTTTTGGCTTCATCATACTGGCTGTTCTCAGCGATATCTCCGAATGATATTGCACTCTTAAGCCTGTCGGACACTTCCATCCGTGTTTTACCTTTAAGAGTAGCAAGCTCATCTTCCAATTCCTTGATACCCTCATAAGTCATCAAAACCTTTTTTTCTGCCATACAACGGTCTCCTCTCATGCTTAGGATTGTGAGATTATATTGCTTTACTACGCTTTTGTCAACCACCTATTTCCCTGTGTGGGAAATATGCTGAATATTTAACTTTTTTTATCAAAATAATTACATTCACCGCGGGAGTTTTCGGATAATTTCGCGGGATATTATGCAATTCAATTGACTTGATATGTCTTCCATAATAATATCTAACTGTAAGTTTTCAAAAAGGGGATAATACTATGAAACAACTGTTCAAAGAATTGGTGTTCAAATCGGAAGCCGTTTGCACGGATTTCTTCAATGATGTTACTTTTGATGTAAAGTTTACTCGTCCCGACGGCAGCAATTTATTAATACCCGGCTTCTGGGCTGGAGGAAATACTTTTAAAGCAAGATATGATATATCCGTTCCCGGAAAACACGGCTATGTCACCGTTAGCAATGATAAGTCTTTAAACGGCATATCCGGTCAACTGGTAATAGAGAAAGAAAAAACCGATAATCCGTACTATCTGCACGGTCCGGTCTGCAGAAAAGGGCAAAACATGTATCTTTCGCATAGTGACGGCACTCCGTTCTACTGGTTCGGCGATACCTGGCTGATGGGACTTACAAAAAGACTTCCGTTTCCCGATGATTTTTGCACTCTTCTTAACGACAGAAAAGAAAAAGGCTTTAATGTTATTCAGATAATTGCGGGACTGTATCCCGATATGACCATGTTCGATCCGAGAGGAGAAAACGAAGCGGGTTTTCCCTGGAAAGAAGATTTATCGGCAATAAATCCCGAGTATTTTGACAGAGCCGATGAACGTATAGAAAAACTGGTGGAGAACGGCATTATGCCTTGTATCGTAGGCACCTGGGGTTTTTACATGTTTTTTGCGGGTAAGGAAATACTTAAAAAACACTGGAGGTATATCATTGCCAGATGGGGAGCCATGCCTGTGTGCTGGTGTGTTGCAGGAGAAGCCGACATGCCTTTCTATAACCATAATGTACCTTATGAAGAGCATATCAAGAAGGCAAAAAAAGACTGGAACGATATGACGGTATTTATAAAGCAGACCGATCCTTATGCTAGGTTAATCACCATTCACCCGTTCCCCGCAAGCGACGGTTATGACCAGATTGAGGACGGAAGCCTTCTGGATTTGAATATGTTGCAGTCGGGACACGGCGGTTTCTCGGCGTTACCGGAGCAGATGAAAAAAGTGCGAAAAGCGGTGGAAAGAAAAGTATTGCCCGCAATAAATGCCGAAGTATGTTTTGAAGGTATATGCGGAGCATCTTATGCCGATACCCAAAGGTATGTGTATCTGTCGGATTTTCTGTTGGGAGCGGCCGGTCATACATACGGAGCAAACGGTATATGGCAGGTTAATTCCGAAGAGATGCCGTACGGAGCTTCTCCTCACGGCGCTCACTGGGGGAATATAAGCTGGAGGGAGGCGATGAATTTTGAAGGAGCAAAGCAGATATCGCTCTGCATGAAATATCTCACTTCCTTTGAATGGTGGAAATTTCGGTATCATCCCGAATGGCTGGAAACCCCCTGCTCATTGAATGCATGTGACGGACATTTTGCAGCCGGTATACCCAAAAAGGTGCGTGTCATATTCAAGCCTTTCTTCGGAGGCAGCTTCTTCGGTGATATAAATATATTGAAAATAGAAAAAGGCATCAATTACAAAGCATACCGCTTCAATCCCATAACGGGGAAAGAAACATATCTCGCAGATGTAACACCCGACAATGAGGGAAAATGGAAATTTCCCAGAGCGGATGTTTTCCAGGACTGGCTATATGTCCTGAAAGCCGAATAAAATCCTTTATATACAGAGATAAACGGATACGGCACTACTCCCCTATTATCTGTACCTCGGCTACTCTTTTTCTTTCACGAACCTGATCCCAGTCTATGAAATATATGAATCCGAAATCACCGAGCGACAGTTTGCCGTCGGTTATTACTATTGTTTCCGAACGTCCGAAGAAACAGGACCGCAAATGAGCATCGGTATTCAGGCTTCCTTTGGGCTCTTCGCCGGGCCAGGTTAAAGCGAATTCTATGTGTTTCGGTCCCGGATGCAGATACTGGCCTTCATGCCTGCATGTGGGCACTATTTTTTCCATTATGTTTATAAGATCTTGCTGTAAGTGTTCTCTGCCGAAATATGTCGTGTCATGCGAACACTCCTGAGTCATTACCGAGCATGTGGTATGGTGCGAATAAACCACACAGATACCGTTCTTTACCCCCGATTGCTCCACTATCTTCTTAACCTCATCGGTGATGTTGTGAAAATCCGGCATATGGTCCTTTGATTGCATTTCAATTGTTCCCGTGTAAACAGTCATTTTTTATTCTCCTTTATTTTCAATTATTTATTTCATCCCATGCTTTACGCAGGTTGTATAACATTTCTTCCACCATTGCGTACGGATCTTTCGCCTTCATAATCCCCGAAGTGCTACCCGTTGCCATAGCTCCCGCTTTAATGATGTTGTACACATCATTCCCGTCTTTAATACCGGCACCCTGCAGCACCATTATATCGGGATTGATGCGCCTTACCACCTCAATGGTTTCCTTTATATAGGAAATATCTGAAGTCTGCCCTGTTCCTATCAGTTGTGTAGGTTCCGCCACAATAAGATTGGGAGACATTCCGGCAATCTGTTTAACCTGTTCCACAGTATCGGCACAGACTATCGTACCCAAGCCTACCTCGTCGGCACGCTTGATTGTCTTGTCTATTTCCTCCATGGTCAAAGGCTTTTCGGCATGATTGAGCATTACTCCCACCGCTCCCGCCGCTTTTACAGCCTCCGGCAAAACCGAGCCTAATCCCCTTCCTACCGGCAGATAGTCCATATGCTGTGCAAAAACCGATATTCTTTCGGTATTGTGCGCAAGTAAGGATATATCGGTATACTGCGGTGTAACTATTACATCCACATCATACTTAGTCGCAACCTTGTCTATGACCTTTGCCAATGCAAGCATTTTCTCTCCGTAGAGATATGCTTTGGGTCCTATCTCAAAAAAAGGTGCGGAAATTTTAAGTCCTTTATACATATTCTCTCCTATTTATTCAGCAGTTCCCCCACCGCTCCGCCGGGGTGAATAACCCCGAACATCTCGGCGGTAAAACCTGTTTTTACTATTAATGAAGCCAACAATGCATCAAATAATGCAATTGTAGCCACATAGCTGGATGTCGCCATCAGTCCCAAAGGATCGCTTTCTCTTTCTATACTCAGTTTCAGCAATATGTCGGAGTTTTTTGCAAGTATGGACTGATCATTCTCCGTTACCCCTATAAGCATAGCCTTCTTTTTTTTACATCCGGTAATAATAGGAAGAAGCTCCACTGTTTTTCCGCCTCTGGACACCATAACCATTACATCCTGTTCATCCAGAGCACCCAATCCGCCGTGTACCGCCTCGCTCGGGGGCATGAACATGGCATGCTTGTTTATACAGCATAAAGAATGTGCAAATTTCTTTGCCGCAATTCCGGATGAACCGGAAGCTACCGTCATAATGCTCTTACAGTTTGCCAGAGCATCCACCGCTTTTAAAAAGCATTGCTCATCCAGATAGTCCTTAAGCCTTGAAATTTCCTTTTTCTCCGTATCTAAAGAAAAATAAGCAGCCTGCAAAACATCCTTACTCATTTTATTACCTCTATATTCAATAATTTACATAAATCTATCATCTTGTCTGCATTGTCTTCATATGCGATTATATAGTGCTGGCTCATTACTTTTGAGGTAAATGCTTCCACATCGTCCATATAAACCTTAAGTCCGGGAAGTTGCGGTGCAGGCTGAGTCCAACCGGCCTCTTCCCACTTGCCCGGTGATTCCGCTCTTCCCTGCACTATGTGCATACAGAAACCGTTTTTGCTTTCCGCAAGTCTGTAAAGTGTGACTTTACCTTGCTTTACCTTGGAAACATTGAGTATACCTTGTGAAAGCAGTCCGAAAGCCGCAGGCATGACAAGAGTATCTCCGTCTATTATCTCCTTGGGCACATAATCGGGTACTCCCGCTATAACGCAGTCTTCCATATACTCATAGAACTCCAGATATGCCCCGCACTGACCGGTCAGATACTTAACCATAAGCTGAGTAACCATTCCGTAAGAGTCATTCTCCGGAATTGTACTTAATCTGTCCACATCGGACAGCAGCATGAATATGGGCGCCGGAGGATAGAACAGAAACTTTTTCATTCCGTCGACATCTTTCAGTGAAACGGCTTCATACTTTCTTTCTTTACATATATCCGAAATGGCTAAATAATATTTTGCCGCCTTTTCCTTTGTCTCTCTATCACACGGTTTAAGGAAAACCCACTTAGACATATCCTGCTCTATAACATTGTCAATCGCTTCTTTGGTAACCTTCTCCGCCCTTCTGTTCACTTCCAGCATATCAAAGCTTTCAATATCCGTTCCGATATACTTCTTAAGTCTGATTGCATCAAACATTGTACCGTACAGATTCATATCCCTGTAACCCATCATTCCCGCTCTGGAAGAGCGCAATTTGGCAGCCGCTTCCGATGCTTTACAAAAATCCGCAACCTTTTGGGTATTCATGGGTTTTCCGACAATATCATACACATACTTGAAAGAATATCCCAAATCTTCCATTACTTTTCTTATCGCACTGGTTGCAGCCTGGTCGGCAGTGGTAACCAACCTGTCTCCTTCCATCCAGCCGCAAAGCCCCCACAATACCATAGGGATATGTCGGAATCTTTCGATGATATCGATTATTGCATGTGAGGGAATCCATCCGGCAACACACAAAACAATGGTACCGAACGATGCTTTTGAAAGCTTATCGATGGCTTTAAGCACATCCTCTCTTTCGGAATCATCGGTTATCGGATATATGCTTATAAGGTCCAGCCCTTCTTTCTTTAACGCATTCTCCGCTTTTTTACACTTCTTCACAATCAATTCTCTCGGAGTATTGACTTCACCGAATCCTAAAAATGCTACTTTACTCATTTACACTCTCCTCCATATATTTTTTCATTTATTTTCATATATTCTTCATATAATCCCGCATATACATCTCTTTCGGGCAGTATCACCCTGTCGGTTGCAAGGGTTTTTTCGCATGCTTGCCCTACCGACGAGTACACACCGGTTGCAAGACCGGCAAGTATGGCGCTTCCTTTGCATGCAGGTTCTCTTTCCTTTAAAGTAATAATCTTTTTTTGCGTAACATCGGCCTTTATCCGACACCATATATCGGATTTGGCACTCCCTCCAATGGAATGTATTGCGTCCAAATCACATTCAAGAGAAGCTATACAGCTTTTCAGCATATATGCTATAGATTCCAATATAGCCCGAACAAAATGTTCTTGTTTATGCGCAAGTCCGATTCCGTAGAATGAACCTTTGGCATGAGGATTGAGTATAGGATGAATGGAGCCGCAAAGATGAGGAAAAAACATAAGTCCGTCCGATCCCGGAGGCGCATCCTTTGCAAGCATATCCAATTGTGCATAAGTCATATCGTACATAAAACAATCCTTAAACCATTTTAATGCCATTCCCGCCGTAGGCATCCACGGCATTACGGCATATTTAGTCGTTGCATTGTAATGGCAGGGAACAATTATATCTTCATGGTATAAAGGCATATTATCGGTCGGGCTGAATATGGCCATTGCAGTCCCTGTCATCTCACTTATAACTCCTTCTTTGTATACACCCGCTCCTATTGCACCTGCAGCCTGATCCATTGCCGATGTTGCAATGTGTATACCGTTGTAATCTCCAACATATGCTCCGCTGTCGTACAAAGCGGGAAGCATATCTTCACTTATACCTATGTAATCCAGCATGGTTTTCCACCAACAGCCGTTAACTATATCGAAATACAGAGAGGAGGATTGTAAAGTCTTTTGTGTGACAAACTTTCCGGTAAGGTTATATAACAGATAATCTTCCAAAAGAAAAATCTTTCCCGTCTTTTTCCATATATCCGGTCGGTTTTGCTTGAACCACAGCAGTTTGCAGGCGGGCCATATACCGGATATATCGCACTGGCCGGTAACTTCATATACCTGTCTGTTACCGAAATCTTCTTTTATCTTCAAAGCCTGCTGCTTCGCTCTGTCATCCAGCCATACCACGGCGTTACAAAGCGGATTGCCCGATTGGTCGGCTAATATTATTGTCTCGCACTGCGTGTCTATGGCCATTGCATATATAGAAAACTTATCGGTCGCCGCTTTTATTGCTCTTTTGAGTATATTAAGGTACTCTTTTGCATCAAATTCGATAAATCCGTCATTATGTATAAGTTCATATGCCTCTTCGTGGACAAAAAGACATTGACCTTCTTTATTGAATACCGCCGCTTTTAATGAAGTTGTGCCGAAATCCAGTCCCAGTAAATTCATTTGTCCTCCTCTTCCCATAATTTATCTATAGTTTCCAAAGTCACTTCGGTAAGTTTCCTGCCGCCGGCATGCCCTGTTATCCCGCTGGATATATATGCACTGTAATGACCGTGTTGTTCCGCCTTTTTGGTAGGAAGATAATTACCGCATCCGCAAGCAAGCTGAACTATCAATGTCTGCGATGCTCTTGAGCGTGCCTTCATAATATTCCCGTAATCCAGAAACAGTTCAAACGGATTGGTGGCAATGGCAATATCCCCCATCCGTATTACATGCATCTCGATATTGCATTTATCTTCCTTCTGCTGATACATATACCTTGCAACGGTACCGGCGTGCACATGCATTTTTGCCTTATCGTTAAAATCATATGTAGTACTTTCTTTATTCTTTACAAATTCCTTTATCTTGAAAAGGGCATACTCATATTCCTTCTCTGTCGCCTTTCTCAACGGTAACTGTAAATCAATACATTCATGTTTTATAACCGCATTGACGGTAACATGTTCTTTGGCTTCGGAATACACGTCGATTATTTCGTTGGCTATCCTTTTTGCCGCTTTCCACGAACCCTCTATATCAAACATGGAAGGGTCTGCAACCCTTTTGACGGTATCTTTCCTCGTAATATTCGGATCATCTATAGGAGTTATCGGAGGTACCCACCGTATAAGGTCTCTCGGACATTGGTCACCCGCTGCACCGCAAAGAGCCAACAGGAATATATCGGGACCCAATTGCTTTCTCAACAGTATTTTGACCTTTCCCCAGTAGTCGGAAGATATGAAGCTTCTGTGCTCCAATATCTGACTTGGACAGGCTATATTGGCAACAATTCCGGTAAGGTGCTCTTTTTCATCATAGAAATATATCAACTCTATTCCCGAGTCATTACCGCCTTCTAAATGTATGAAATCTCCTCTTTGGGTATCTCCCCACATCAAAGCGGTTCCGTCTTTATACACCGCTCTTCTGCACATACCTACGGGAGCTCTTCCGAAGGCATTGGAGAAATATGCTTTCTTTCGGTTATTCCATGCATTGATTACGGCATCGGCAATACTGTCCGCTAAAAAAATCTCGGCTTCCTCAGGTTGTATTATGGAGTCATCACGCACTTTTTCAGTATAGGTAAAATCTTCCGGTACATATTTTTTCAACACATCCAGAGCGGAACCGTACTTGCTTTGCGGATTACCGTAATCTATTGAAGTATGCGTATGTGTTGCATTTAAGATTACCTTCATGGGATCCAACCCTTCGCATCTTCCCTCAATCTTTTGTCTTACCTTATCCATAAGAGATTCCTGAACATACAGTAAATCACAGGAACAGATTACAAAATGGTCATATTCCGAAGATACCGCCAAAGCAGTAACCGTTATATCGGTCTCCACATACTCGGATATGCGCTCATAAAATTGCCCCGCAAGACTTGCTCTTTTTGTAGGTGTTATGCTGTTTTCCCGCCATCCCGCTTTAATATATGTTTTCATGGTCGTCTCTCTATACTAAATGCACTTTTATTCCTTTACCCGACAACATCCGTATTTCTTCTGCCGATGCATTCAGGTTGGTAATAATACAGTCGGCTCTGTCTGCAAAAGTTATTTTGGAAAGTGCCGCTCTGCCTATCTTGGTATAATCCGCGGTTACTATCGCAATATCGGAATTGGAAATCATCTGAGAGGTAATATGTCTTTCCTGATGATAATATGTCGTAAGACCGGACTTTACGCTTATTCCGTCTACCGAAAGTATAGCTTTATCGGCATGATACGCCGAAAGCTGGTTGAGCGAATCTTCTCCCCAGGTGAACTGGTAATCGGTATTCACGTTACCTCCGAGAAGCAGTATTTTATGGTTGTCGTTACCTGATGCTTCCTGAGCTATAGCCACAGAGTTGGTTATAACGGTAAGGTGCATATTTTTAGGTAAAGCCATATAGGTAATCAATGTCGTGGTACCGGAGTTCATCATCAGTGTGTCGTTTTCCGCCACCATTTGTGACACTCTGGAAGCTATTGCTTTTTTCTCATTGCTGTTTGCAGCCGAGCGTTGTTTAAAACTCATATTGTAGTAGCTTTTATACGATGATACCGCTCCTCCGTATACTCTGGAAAGAAGGCCGCTTTCTTCCAGGTCGGAAAGATCCAGCCTTATGGTTACTTCCGAAACATCAAATAATTTGCTTAACTCGTTTACCTTGACTCTGCCGTCTCTGTTAAGCATATCCAATATTTTTTCTTTTCTCTCTTCCACAGTTACTTCCATTGCTTCAGGGTTTCGATTGGTTACATTATGGTTTCGTTTTACTTTCACTTCAATAATATACTAAAACATACCCATATGCAAGACATTTATGTGTAAATAGTATGGATCAGCAATACAACCGAAAAAAACGGGCACAAAAAAGCCCCATATACATGGGGCCTTCTGGTGAGACATCGGAGACTCGAACTCCGGACACCTTGATTAAAAGTCAAGTGCTCTACCGCCTGAGCTAATGTCCCGCAAGACTGGCTGGGATGGCAGGATTTGAACCTACGGGTGACGGAGTCAAAGTCCGTTGCCTTACCACTTGGCTACATCCCATCATCTCCTAAAATGGGGTGAATAAAGGGATTTGAACCCTTGACCTCTAGGGCCACAACCTAGCGCTCTAACCAACTGAGCTATACCCACCATGACCAAACGAAGCCTTTTACTATTCTAATGGCTCGCTATTTATTTGTCAATATATTTATTCGGCAATAAGCAGTTCCGGAAGAATCTTCCGGAACCGCTTTAGTTTTTTTATATTCTCCTATACTCAGCCTAGAGCCTTCTTTCCGCGTGATCTTACATCCAAAGCAACTGCAAGAATGAAGATAATACCCTTAATCAGATACTGGTATGAAATACCGACACCGATGAGGTTCAGTCCGTTGGTCAGTGACATGATAACAAATGCACCGATAACGGAGTTCGCGACACTTCCTACGCCGCCGCTTGTGGAAACACCTGCAATATAGCAGGATGCGATGGCATCCAACTCAAAGCCCATGCCGGCGGTCGGAGTTGCGGAACCCAGACGTGATGTGTAAAGGATACCGCCCAGTGCCGCCATCAAACCCATTGAAGCAAAGCTTCCGATGAGTATTCTCTTTATATCTACACCGGAAAGCTGCGCTGCTTCCGGATTGCCGCCCATACCGTAAATATAGCGACCGACCTTGGTCTTATTCATTACAAAACTGTAGATGGCTATCACTATAACGACGATGACGATGGTCCAGCTGATGCCGCGATAGCCCGCAAGAACAACTGTCAGTGTTCCAATCAAAGCTACAAAGAATAAAAGTTTCAGTATGAAGAGAAGTACGGGCATATCTTCGAATTTGTAACGCTTCAGTTCTTTTCTTTTTCGTATCTCCGAGAAGACAATCAGTGCCATCGATATCGCACCTGCAATCAGGCAACTGCCGCTTAGGTCTCCAATCTTGAACAATTCGGGAATGAAGCCGTTGGACAACTCATAGAACACATCGCTCTGAATGGGGATGGTACCTGTGGCCTCGGTAATTAAGGTCAGAAGACCGCGGAAACCGAATTCGAATGCCAGTGTGGTAATAAAAGCGGGAACGCCCACCTTACCGATAATCAGACCCTGTACCAGTCCTATCATGACACCCATCGCCAAAACAATAAGAATCGTAGGAAGTACCGCAACACCGGCTTTCAGAAGTCTGGCTGCGGCAGCTCCTAAGAATCCTGCCACGAAACCGACCGAAAGGTCAATCTGGCGGATGATTAAGATTAATGTCATACCTACGGCCATAACAGCAATGTAACCGGTCTGGTTAATCAGATTGGTAATGTTTCTTGCTGTCAAAAATGATCCGTTACTCAAAATCTGGAATACTATAAAAATGACTGCAAGAGCAATGTACATCAGATAGTTACGTAGGTTTGTCACCAGCGTTTTTCCATATTCTCTGCCCGTTTTTTTATTTTCACTCATGATAATTCCTCCGTATTGGTTGCAAAATGCATGATTTTCTGTTCAGTGGCTTCCGATTTGCTAAGTTCGCCGGTGATTTTTCCCTCATGCATGACATAAATCCTGTCGCTCATACCGATGACCTCCAGAAGTTCGGAGGAAATCATGATGATAGACATGCCCTGTTTCACCATCTCATTCATCAATGTATAAATTTCAAACTTCGCACCTACATCGATTCCACGTGTAGGTTCGTCCAGAATCATAAGTTTGGGAGTGGCGAAAATCCATTTTGCCAGAACAACCTTTTGTTGATTACCGCCGGAAAGATTCCTGAGAATCTGCTGCACGGAAGGCGCTTTAATATTGATGCTCTCCTTCAGCTTGTTTGCCTGAACAACCTCCTCATTCCGATTAATGACTCCTCTATTACGGATGCGGTCCAGATTTGCGAAGGATGTATTAAACTTAATGTCCTGAATTAATATCAGACCGTTTTTCTTGCGGTCTTCGGTAGCGTACGCAACACCTTTCTTTATAGCATCCTTAGGCGAGGAGAAACGTACTCTGTTTCCTTCAAGATATAGCTCACCGGTAGTAATCTTGTACTCCGGCGTATTACCGAAAATACTGAGGGCCAATTCCGTTCTGCCGGCACCCATCAGGCCCGCCATTCCGATAATTTCCCCTTTATGTACTTTCAGATTGATGTTCTTCAGAACGGTCTGTCCGCTCTTAGCGTTATATGCACACCAGTCTTTCACCTCGAATAAAACCTCATCGGTAACACAACTCTCGCGATGCGGATAGATATTGTCCATTTCACGTCCGACCATGTATTTGATAATCTTGTTCTCGGTGATTTCTTCCTCATCCGCTCTCATGGTGTAGACGGTTGCGCCGTCTCTCAAGATGGTAATGGTTTCCGCAATGGATACCACTTCCTTTAAGCGATGGGAAATCATGATAATCGTAACACCCTGCTTCTGAAGTTCCTTCAAAAGACGCAGCAGATTAGCACTGTCTTCTTCATTGAGTGATGAGGTAGGTTCATCAAGAATCATCAGCTTGGCATTCTTTGAAAGCGCCTTAGCGATTTCCACCAACTGTTGTGTGCCTACACGATGGTCTCTCATCAGCGACCTGGGATTAATATTCAAACCTACCTTTTTCAGATAAATATCTGCCTGTTTATAGGTTTCGTTCCAGTCAACCAATCCCCTCTTCATGATTTCGTGGCCGAAGAAGATGTTCTCGGCGACAGTTAAGTCGGGAATCAATGCCAGTTCCTGATTGATGATGGCAATTCCGGTATTTTCGCTTTCACGGATGGTATTGAACTTCATGATCTGGCCGTTCAGAACGATGTCGCCCTCATAACTTCCATACGGATGAATACCGGAAAGAACCTTCATAAGGGTAGTTTTACCGGCTCCGTTCTCACCGACCAGACAGTGAATTTCTCCGCGCTTTACCGAAAAATTAACATCAATCAGCGCCTTAACACCGGGAAATGACTTAGAAATACCGTGCATTTCCAAAATATAATCGTTCACTAATGTCCTCCTTTAATGATACCGGGATATACGCCCGAAGGCACATATCCCGGTAAAATTATTGCAGAATTATACTATTATTTCCAACCGGTATATTTACTACCGTCATAAACGCCTGACTCAAAGAAAATCTCTGCGATATTGTCTGCAGTAACGGTGACAACATCGGCCTGTATGGTCGGAACGTCTTTCGCATCATTGTTGTAAACGGTATCGGTCTTCGGTTTCTCACCCTTTTGCAGAGCTTCAATGATTTGCTTGGTAGCTTTAACCAGAGCCTGGGTGTCTTTATAAACGGTCATGGACTGTTTGCCGTCAATAATGTACTGAACGGAAGCCTCAACGCCGTCAGCGCCGGTAATCTTCAGTTCGGTTACCTTCGGGTCAGCTAAGAAAGCATCGGAAAGAGCACGGCAGCAATCATCGTCAGCCGGTCCCAGAACGTATACTTTACCTTTACCCTTATCGCCTGCGGCGGTCAGGTTAGCTTCTGCCAAAGATTTGCAACGCTCCATGTTCCACTCGGAGTCAATGGTCTGCATAATGGAAACCATTTCTTCACGGGTCAGATTGTTCTTATCCTTGAATTGGATTGCCTTTTCGCAATTCCTTACTACAAATGTACCGTCAGCAATCTTGGGCTGAAGAACCTTCCAAGCGCCTTCAAAGAACAGAACGGAGTTGTTGTCTGTCAGAGCGCCGGAGTACATGTAAAGATTGATGCCCTTCTCCGAACCGGCTTTCTCAACGAGGTAATCAGCCTGAGCCTTACCTACAGAGCAGCTGTCGAAGGTTACATAGTAATCCAGCTTATCCGTGCCCATGATAAGACGATCATAAGAAATCACGGTGATGCCTTCTTTGCTTGCTTCGTTGACTGCGGATGCGGCAGCTGCAGCATCGTACGCACAGAGAACTATAACCTTGGCACCCTTGCTGATGAAGGTTTCCACATTGGTCTTTTCGGTAGCGGAGTTATTCTGGCTGAACAGAATTTCATAATTCATGCCTTTGAAGTACTCTTCAAAATACTTCTGGTCATTAAGCCAGCGGGATTCTTCTTTTGTAGGAAGAATGATACCGATAAAATCCTTCTTGCCTTGTTTTCCGACGTCACCACATGCAACGAGACTCAGTGCAAAAACAACAACTAATAATACGCAAATTAGTTTTTTCATAACTTTATCCTCCTGATATTTTTAGAAAGAAAGGTCCCCCCTTTCATCTATATCCATTCTTACAAAAAAAATTGAATTTGTCAATATCGATATTGCCAAAATATTCCACAGACAATGTCGCAAGATTGCAGATTCACACTGTATTTTAATTTTTACTTTTTAAATATCACAATAACCGACACGGCTTTTGGCGCATTTTTATTCGGTACCCTGATGCTATATGTCTTTTGTAATGACTGTGGCAGAGCCGCTACCTGCAATGGCATTGACGTTATCCAAGGAAGTAATGAATGCTTTACCGTCTTCTACGCTTTCGACAAAGGAAATAGCAGCTTGGATTTTCGGCAACATACTGCCTGCGGCAAATTGCTTCTCCGCAATATACTGTTTCATTTCGGCAACGGTAACATGTTCCAGTTTTTTCTGATCAGGTTTATTAAAGTTTATGTAAGCATTTTCCACACCGGTTAATATTACCAGATAATCAGCTTTTACAATCTCTGCAAGTTTTGCAGCTGCAAAGTCTTTATCAATAACCGCTTCCACGCCTACATATTTTGAACCGCGTTTGACAACGGGAATGCCGCCGCCGCCTGCGGAAATTGTGATGACTCCGTTCTCTACAAGTGTTCTGATTGTATCGGCTTCAATAACGGAAACCGGCTTGGGCGAAGGAACAACCTTACGATAACCCCGACCTGCATCTTCCATATAAGTATCACCCGATTCTTCAGCTCTTTTTTCCGCTTGCTCTTTTGAGAAAAACGGTCCGATCGGTTTTGTGGGATTTTTGAAAGCCGGATCATCCTCTGCTACAACTACCTGCGTTAATATGGTGGCAACCGACTTCTCCATACCGCTTTTACATATTGCTTCGTCCAATGTGTTCTGCAACCAATACCCTATGCTTCCCTGTGTCATGGCGACAGCGGTGTCTACCGGCATGGCAGGATTGGATTTTGAGTGTGCAGCCTCTTGCTGTAAAAGCAAATTTCCCACTTGCGGACCGTTGCCGTGAGTGATAATAAGCTCATAATCGTGTTTTATCAATTCGACCAGTTTCTCCGATGTTTCACGAAGTGCCTGAATCTGCCCTTCCGCTGTTGGATCCTTAGTTAAAATCGCATTACCGCCCAATGCGACAACAACTCTCTTAATCATAAATACCTCTCTTTGACATAATATAGCAGGAACCATCGCCCGTTATTATGTCACTGTAAGTAGGATAATAAAAAACGGGATAAATGTCCACAACTAATACAATTTTTTTCAAAATAACATTGCCACAGCATACGATTATACGGCAGCTACACCGCTATTTTCTCTTCCTTGCATGCTTGCGACTTAACTTCTCATACTCATCATAGTCAACGGACTTTAATATATTCTCCAACTCGCCGTCACCCATAACGGTATTTCTGCCGTCTGCATATTCCTTATCCACAAGTTCCTTTACCTTGGCAACAACGGAATCGGTCTTTTTTACAGCTATTTCCTTATCTTTTATCCTGAAATATGAGTTGATCCAATGAGCGACTCCCGCCAATCCGCTGTGAGAATCCACGGCTACCGAAGCCGGTCTGTTAAGCAGTGCTTCGGTATCGAATATGCTGTATATCTCCACATCCTTAAGCATACCGTCCGCATGTATTCCCGCTCTGGTAACATTGAAATTTCTGCCTACAAAAGGAGTTCTCGGCGGTATTTCATAACCTATTTCTTCTTCAAAGAATTCGGCAATCTCGGTAATAACGGGAATGCTCATCCCGTCAGTCGTTCCTTTCAATGAAGCATACTCTATTACCATAGCTTCTAAAGGACAGTTACCGGTTCTTTCTCCAATCCCCAACAATGAACAGTTCACACCGGATGCTCCGTACAACCATGCCGTTGATGCATTGGTTACTACTTTATAGAAATCATTATGACCGTGCCACTCTATAAGTTCGCTCTTAACTCCGCCATAGTGATAAATTCCGTATATTATCCCCTGCACGCTTCTCGGTAATGCAGCACCCGGATAACTCACACCGAATCCCATGGTATCACATGCTCTTATCTTTATGGGTATTTTGGTTTCTTCCGACAACTTTGTCAGCTCATATGCCAAAGGCACGACAAACCCGTAAAAGTCCGCCCTTGTGATGTCTTCAAAATGGCATCTGGGCTTAATTCCTTTATCCAGAACACTCTTTACAATCCCCAGATACTTATCCATCGCCTGTTTTCTGGTAAGCCCCATCTTGTTATATATATGGTAATCGGAGCAGGACACCAATATTCCGGTCTCTTTTAAACCGAGACTTTTTACAATGTCAAAATCCTTTTCATTGGCTCTTATCCAGCTTGTTACTTCCGGAAACTTATACCCGAGACTCATACATTGCTCAACGGCTTTACGATCTTTTTCCGTGTAAACGAAGAACTCGCTTTGCCTTATAAGTCCCTTAGGTCCTCCCAACTTATGCATTAACTTAAAAAGATGCACAATCTGCTCCACACTGAACGGTGAAGTGGACTGCTGCCCGTCTCTGAATGTGGTATCGGTTATCCATATTTCCTTGGGCATATTCATGGGTACGCTTCTGTGATTAAAAGGTACTTTAGGTACCGTTTTATAATCATAAAGGTATCTGTATAAGTTGGGTGTTTCTCTGTCCTGCAACTGATACTTATATGCGGACTGTTCCAAAAGGTTGCTCTTGTCGGAGAACTGAAGTACCGGATTTGTGTCTTTTTGCATAATTTGTTTTCATTCCTTTCATTAATATGCTAATCAGCATAAATTATTCCGCATTATATAATCATTTTTGCATAATTGCAATACAATAATTGCAGTATTAACATTTTTATTACTTTCAGTTTCATTTATTCATTTACATTTTACACATTTATCCGATATCAACTAAAACAGCCTCCGTTACGGAAGCTGTTTTGCAATATATGTTCTTTAAGTCTATTCGGCCTGTTTCCTTTGGCTTATCTCCAACATCATCCGGTCATACGTTTCTTCGTCAATCTTATTCTTTTTCATCATTACAAGATATGCCAACGAAATCAATATTATCGGAACCACCACAATGAATATTCTGAAATTCATTTTCATGGAATCGGTTCCGAGTGCCAATGCCTGTTCTATCATTGTACTCTTCTCTTCCGCACTGATAAGCCCCATGTTACTTAATCTTTCGGCTTCCGATATACCGTTGGTAATAGCAGTTATACCCAGAGCCAGATACGCTGCACCGACTATACCCTGCTGCAACGCCGAGCTCATTTTAGCCATAAAAGGACGTATTGAGAATATAATGGCTTCATCACGGTTACCGGTCTTATACTCATTGTATTCGATACAGTTGGTAAGATTTATGGTTGTAACCATATATATCATTGCCTGACCGAATGAAAGAATAAATCCGGATACACATAAAAGCAGATAATTCATGGGAATCAGCACACCTATTATAAAGAAGAATCCGTAGCCGATAATAACTCCTATAAGTCCGGTGGTAGCAATCTGTTTTCTTGTCATGACTTTAACCAATTGAGGATACACTATATTAATCAACAGATTCCCTAAAGCATAAGCCCCCACAAACATTGTTATATTAATTCCGTCATAGCCGAAATACATGTAGACATAAATAATACCGAAAACATTAATAAGTGAAGATCCGAGATTATACAGCAACATTACAAGCGAAGTCCACAGCAACTGGTCGTTTTTGAAAACCACCTTAAACATTGCTTTAAGCCCTATTTTCTCACCTTCACTGCGATAGGAGACCGGTGCTTCTTTAACTAAGATTGCCGTCATCAACTGGAAGGCTACAAAGAGTATTGCAATAATAATCGATACCCACATATATCCCGTAATGGAGTTACCGCCTATTGCATTGGGACCGTTTGTCAGAATGGGTATTGTTGCAAAAGCAATTATTGCTCCTATGGATGCAAACAGGTTTGCCATTGACGTCAATGTAGCTCTTTGCTTCTGATCTTTTGCTAAAGACGGAAGCATTGCCCAGTATCCGATATCGTTCATGGTAAACGTAATATCGAATAAAAGATACATACATGCGAAGAAGATAACAAAAGGCCAACCTTCCAACGGAGAGGAAAAGTATATCACCATGACTACGGCATTTGTCAATGCTCCTATTACAATCCATGGCTTGAATTTTCCCCATTTCATTCTGGTATTCTCAATAATACCTCCCATAACAGGATCATTTAAAGCATCGAATATACGGCATATTACCATAATAATCGATATTGCGGCGAATTGGGCATTGGTCAACGTCTTTGTAAACATGACATAAGTCAGCAAATACGCCGAGAAAAGCTGATATGCCATATCACGCCCTATACCGCCTAAAGAGTAAAACCACTTGTTTCGATTAAATATCTTATCGTTCTCCATACCCCTCTCCTTCTATATCAAATTGTATTTAAAATCCTTACCATTTTATTATATACCATCCGGAGTCCGTTTTAACAGAACTGTTTTTATTCCCCGCTTATTCATTTTCACTGCTCAGGTTTACTAAGCAGTCTTTTTCTTCTTTTTAAAAATGCTGTCTCTGAAAAGCAGTACAGTATATACTGCCAGCAATACTATAAGGACTATAAATGTTATCCATAAGTTTGTATTGCTCTGCGGGGCAAATCCAAGGAGTAAAAGAACTGGAAAACCGAACAGAATAGCGTACAACTGCTGGTACACAAGATTGGTGGCGGCAGGAGTCGAAAAGTAAGGATCAATCTCTCTGAGAAGGATTATTCCGGTACTTGCCGTTCCTGTGAGCATTCCGTACAAAGCAAGGAAAGACTCATGCTCATAACCTTTAAACAGTCTTTTAGCTATAAAATCACACTGTATGTAAGTAAACACACACCCTGCTACGGATAATGCGATGATGGGTATTATAAATGAACGATGCTGGAAAGCTGAAAGCTTTATTGCGGCTATAGAAGCCACCACCATTATATCGAACATAAACCCCGATATCCTGTTCTGCATGAAATTGGATGTATATTCCCTCTTCATTATTTTCTTCTTTTTGAGAAATCTGAGGAAAGTCTTAACAAGGACGGCAAATACAGTGGAAATCAGGAAGTTAAATCCCCATATAAGAGGTTGCAATGTATTCGTACCGAAAGTACCTAATATGCCGGCTTCTATTATTTTGTTGATTCCCCACATGAAAAGATAAGCAAGAGCATAGGAAATAAGAACTAAAGCAACCTGCACTGTGAGCTTATCCATGGATTCGGATAACGGTATCTCTCCTTTAGCCGGTTTATTTTCTTCATCTTCTTCCGATGCCACTATCTCATCTTCAAACGTGTTTTTTACCAACCCTTTCCTTTTTAATCTTTCCAGATAAAAAATACCTCCTACACTGGCCGATATAAAGCCGGTAGCGGCAAGAGTAAGACCGAAACTTGTACCGTGCTCAAATCCCCACAGGACCTCATAGGTATGTCCCCAGTTATATGCCTGACCCGGTCCCTGCCCGTATCCCATAGGTAAAAGAAGCCCTGCAGCCGGGAATGTGTCGGACAAGAATAATCCTAAAATCAACATAATGGCAATACCGATTGCTCCCTGAAGCACATAAGCGGATACTGTTGTCAAGCCGTAATTCATTATATCTTTTTTACTGTCACCGACAATTTTACGTTCGGTGGTTTTTAATGCCACGGCCGCAAATCCCAAGCCCAAACCGTGATAAGTCAATGCTTCCAGCATTACAGGATTGAACATGGAATTACCTGTAATTTTCTTAAATATGAAATCGGCAAACAGTGCGAGAAAACCTCCCAACACCGAGCTGGGTATTAACGATCTTCTAAGCGGCTTTATAACTCTTCTTAAAAAATTTGCTACCATCATACAGGTAAGCAAAATCGTCAGTGTTATTATAAACGACCACATTCCGGTATCCCAAAAGTTCATTCCTGTAGGCATAATATACTCTCCTTTGAAAGTTTTTATGAGCTAGTCATAACTTATTTCAGTATAACACATGAACTGCTGATTGCAATATAAAATATTGGTTAAATGCTCGGTTGTTTTTCTCTTTTTCAATATTTTTTGCTCTTTCCTACCTGTTATATATTGGAATAAGGCAAATTTGTTTGGTAAGATTAAAATAAGCATTAGCGGAGGATGACATGATTACAATAACCAGAATGGAGCCGATAGATAAAGGACTGGTATTTGAATACAAATGCAGTTCGGAATATGAGCTTGTAATGACCGTAAAACCGTTGACGACAAGTATGCCCTTGATACAAAAGAAACTGGACAAATCCGAAACAAAGGTAACCGTTAATAATCTCATAAACAACCTGGACTACTTTGTCAGCCTCACTTCAGTTGACAATTCGGGAAGAATCAAAGAACCGTCGTGCACCAGGCTTTTTACCCCTTATCCGAATAAAAGAAAGTTCAAAACGGTAAACTACATACATAAAGATGACTACTATTACTATCCTTCAGGTAAATCTACCTGTTCGCCGAGTATACTGAAACTGGATGAAAACACCTATATCTGTTCACACGATGTCTTCTGGCAATATACCGCTCAGAATCTCACACTGTTTTTTAAGTCAAAAGACAAAGGAGAAACTTGGGAGTACTTAAGCCAGTTGTCTCCCTGCTTCTGGGGCAGTCTCTTTTTGATAAACGGAATTGTATATATGTACGGAATAAGCACAGAATACGGGGATATAATGTTGCATAAGTCTTATGATAAAGGCGCAACCTGGCCGGAATCGGTATGTCTGTTTGCAAAGTGTCAAGATGATATCAAAGGATTTCACAAAGCACCCATGCCTGCGATTATTTCAGACGGCAGACTGTGGTTGAATGTTGAATACGGAACCTGGAAACACAAATTTGCAATACATGCCCTTTCCTGCGGTATTGACGACGACATTATGAACCCGGCCAACTGGACAATCACAAAACCTTTATACATTACAAAAAATGATGAGGGAATAATTGCAAAGGAAGATCCCGTATGCATAGAGGGCAATCTTGTGCAGGGTTTTGACGGTAAACTGTATAACATTCTCCGATGTAATTTAATACAAAACATATCCGCCGTCTTATGTGAAGTGAATAAGCAGGACATATCGGCACCGTTGAAGTTTATAAAAGCGGTGGATCTTCCCGTTTCGCACAGTAAATTTGTTGTCAGAACCCATAGCGACGGATATCATTACGCAATGGGAAACAGAATAGACGAGCGCTGCAAAAACATCAGACAAATACTCAGCGTATATCGCTCGAAAAATCTTATAGACTGGGAATTCTGTAAGGACATTGCCGATCTTTTAGGCACAGCGGACAGAAGTAAAGCCGCATTGCAATATCCCGACTGGTTTATTGAAGAAAAAGACATAGTTTATGTAAACAGAACCGCAATCAATAAACCGTATAACTTCCATAACGCAAATAACATAACTTTCCACAGATATAAAAACTTCTTTGCATAATCCGACAAAGAAGTTTTGCAACCGACAACAAACAAAAAGGAGTCTTAGGCTCCCATTTTGTTCATCTCTTCTTTTTCCAGTTCCCTGTAAGCGACTTTTCCCACAAGTGTTTTGGGAAGATCCTCTCTGAACTCAATATCATACGGAAGGGCATATTTTGCTATATGCTTCTTACAGTATTCAAATATGTTTTGTTTTGTAATATCATTCGGTTCAAATCCCGCTTTCAATACCACAAATGCCTTTACTTTCTGGATTTTGTACGGATCCTTGACACCTATTACACAAGACATGGATACTGCTTCATGGGCATCAAGTATGTTCTCCAGCCGGGACGGATAAACATTATATCCCGAAGTAATAATCATTCTCTTTATTCTTTGAGAAAAATACACGAATCCGTCTTCATCCATCTTGCCCAAATCACCGGTATGAAGCCATATATAACCGTCATCGTGTTTTCTCAGTGTTTCGGCGGTTTCTTTTTCATTATTACAGTAACCTATCATTACCGACGGACCGTGAATACATATCTCTCCTTCTTCATTGTACGGAACTTCCTCTGTTGTCCCCACTTTGACTATCTTATAATATGTGTCGGGATAAGGGATTCCTATACTTCCCTCTTTATAGAAGTCCTTCGGAGTAAGACAACTTGCGGTAACACACTCGGTGGTACCGTATCCTTCCCGCACCTGAACATTGCAGCCGTGTTCTTTCAAAAACTTGTCCAACTTTCTCTTAAGCTCGATTGATAAAGAATCTCCGCCGGAGAATACTCCTTCAAGACAGCTTAAATTTACATTATCCATGTACGGATTTCTTAAGAGAGCTTCAAACAGAGTGGGTACACCCGCAATATAATTCGGTTGCTTCTTTTTCAGCAGTTTTGCATAGGAAGCCGCATTGAAGCGGGGAACCAGTATGCATGTACAGGAAGCACACAGCGCGGTATGTATACATATACCCAACCCGAATCCGTGAAAAACCGGCATAATGGAAAGCATGGTATTACCGGGCTTATTGCAATTTCCCATTATCATTGTCTGCATGGCAAGAGCATTAAAATTGAGGTTGGACAGCAGTATCCCCTTGGTAGTACCCGTAGTTCCCCCGCTGTACAGTATTACCGCAGGATCATTACCCTTTCGTTCCACCTCATAACTGCCTTTGAAAGCCTTGCCTTTTTTCATGAAGTCTTTATACTTAAGTATTTTTGCATCTTTAGGCACTTTTTTTATCTTTCTGCCCTGAGTAAGTTCATATCCGATTGAAAGAGGAATATTTAACTCATCCTTTATGGAGGATATTATCAGTATTTCCGGATGCACTTTAGATTTTATCGCAGCAAATTTACCGTAAAACTGCTCAAGGGTTATTGCAGCCTTGCTTTTTGAATCGTTAAGAAAGAATTCTATCTCCCCTTCGGAAGACAGAGGATGAATCATATTGCCCAATGCTCCTATCAGATTCAATCCGTAAAACATAAACAATGCCTGCGGACAGTTGGGAAGACAGACCGTTACTCTGTCACCTTGCTTAATCCCGATAGCGGTTAATGCTTTTGCACACTGCCGGACTTTTTTCACAAAGTTCTTAAATGTGCATTTTACTCCCAGAAAATCATATGCATAAAGATTTGGAGTGCTTTTTGCCGCTCTTTCCATCATATCAAACATGGAAATGTCCGGATAATCCAGATAAAACGGCAAATCCTTATAGCTTGTAAGCCACGGAGTTTTAATATTCGGTTTCATGTTATCACCTTTCCTATACATATTCCTTTCTGCCTGCCCTCTTGTTCTTCTTCATCCGAATAAGATCAAAATAACATTTTTCAACGTCCTCTATTACGGTGTCCCAGGAAACAGGTATTGTCATCTGTGCATTCCTGCCAACCTGTCTTATCCCGTTCTTTTCTTCAAACAACACCCTTTTCAGAACGCTTGCTATGTCTTTTGAATTATCTTCGCATAAATATCCGTTATATCCGTCCGTAATGCCTTCCGATGCACTGCTGCTGCGCACCAATAACGAAGGTGTCATCATTGCTGCCGCTTCTCTTACCACCATGGGGCTGTTATCATACAATGACGGAAAAGCCAATATTTCCGCTAATCCGTACAAACCGTCCAGTATGTTGACATCGGAAATATGCCCTGTCATTTCCACACTGTCGGATATATTCAGTTCCGTTATCTTTCTCTTTATTTCTTCAGTATGAGGTCCCTGCCCCGCTAAAATCAATTTTGTTTTGTATCCCTGCCTATCAAGCAGGCTGACCGCTTCCAGTACTTTTTGTATATTCTTCTTCCAGTTCATCTGCCCCACAAAAAGAATTACAGGCACATCATCTAAATTGAAAAGTGTCTTCACATAGTTGACATTCTTTCTGTCGGGTTTTCGCACTTCCGTACCGTTTCGCATTATCCTGATATCACCTTTATATCCGTAACTTTTCAAGGCTTCAGCCGAAATATCGCTTACCGCCCAGACTTCATCACATTTTTTATAAAAATTTCCCACCATCATCGCTCCGGCTTCTGCCAGAGTTTGTACTTTCAAAGCCTGCAGAAAATCTTCATAATATTTGGAATGAAAGGTTCCGACTAACGGTATCTTCATTTTTTTTGACAAACGTAACCCTTCAAAACCCGAACGAAAGGGACTGTGCACATGAATTATATCCAATTTTATTGTCTTAATTCTCTCATGATAATGGATATCCCATGCGGGTATACCCATCTTATACTGTGTATATTCAGGTACCGTAACTCCGTAAAAGTCCACAATATCAAACGGATACTTGCCTCGGAAACCGGCATCGGAAATGGGTGTAATAACATAACACTCGTGTCCTCTCCTGCTTAATGCATCCGCATAGCCGTAAACGACCCGCCCTACTCCGTCAACTATCGGCAGAAATGAATCGGTAAACTGTCCTATCCTCATTTTTAAGTTCCTGTCCGAATACTCTTAATATGCAAATCAGCGTTAACCCCATATAACCTGACGGCAAAGTATCCACAAGTTCAATTATATTCCTTTATCATAACCGAGTCAATTATCCTGAGACATAAAGAATAGCAAAAAAGAGTGTCGGGCAATCGAAGATGTTATAAATAACTTTATTAGAAGTATGATTTATGTTATTATTACATACGAAAAAAGGAAGGACAATCATTGTTAAAAACCAGATTCGAGGATATATTAGCCTCAAACGACAAAAAAATAGAGCAACTCAGCGAGAAAGCATTGGCAAGTGACATTATTAGTAATGAATTATATGAAAAATACAATGTTTTCAGAGGCTTACGTGACAATAAGGGAGTAGGTGTAATAACCGGACTTACCGAGATATCCGAAATGAACGGGTATATAACAAATGAAGACGGTATACGTGTTCCCATTGAAGGCGTAATGTACTACAGAGGTATTGATATATTCGACATAATCAAAGGCATTATGAAGAATAACCGATTCGGATATGAAGAGTGTGCTTATCTGTTGTTATGCGGATCTCTACCCGACAGGAAGGAATTGGAGGAATTTGTTCAACTGCTTAACGATTTTCGTTCGGTACCCGACAGTTTTGTCAGGGATATTATTCTAAAAGCTCCCTCCAAGGATGTTATGAATGCCATTTCCAGAAGCATACTTACCCTTTACTCGTATGACAATAATCCAGACGATATATCCGTAAAGAATGTATTCAGACAAGCCGTACAATTGATAGCGGTAATGCCCATGCTGGCCGTATACAGTTATCAGGCATATCGCCACTATATACTCGGAAAGAATCTCTACATAAGACAACCCAAACCGGAACTTTCCACTGCAGAGAACTTTCTGTACATGCTTAAGGGTACGGACAGGTACACTCAGGAACAGGCGCACATTCTGGATATATGTATGATACTGCAGGCGGAGCACGGCGGAGGTAACAACTCCACATTCACCACTCATGTGGTAACATCCAGCGGTACCGATACTTATTCCTGTGTATCCGCTTCGCTCGGTTCACTGAAAGGTCCCCGTCACGGAGGTGCCAATCTGAAAGTAGTACACATGATGGATGACATATTAAAACATGTCAAAGTACTTTCGGATAAGAATATTGAAGCATATCTGGAAAAAATTCTTGCCAAAGAAGCATTTGATAAATCCGGTCTCATTTACGGACTGGGGCATGCGGTCTACTCGGTATCCGATCCCAGGGCACTGATTTTACGTGATCAGCTGGTAAAATACATGTCCGACAAAAAGAAAGACAGATTATACACCCTGTACGATAAGCTACAGTACATAGCTCCCGAAGTAATACGGAAAAAAAGGAATGTAACGGGAAATATTGCGATAAATGTCGACTATTATTCCGGATATCTTTACAGACAACTGGATATTCCCGAGGAATTATATACTCCTATTTTTGCAATCTCCAGAATTTTGGGCTGGTCTGCTCACAGGATAGAAGAGTTGGCAAACAACGGTAAGATAATACGTCCCGCATATATAGCGGTTGCAGACCGCAGCGAATACATCGATATTGATGAGAGATAAGCTTATTGATGTTGCATGTAAAATATTTTGATATATAATACCGATATTATGGTTATTGTACTTTTTATTGTTATGTTAATAGGGTTGCTTTTAGGAAAGATGAAGGTACTGAATTCCGAATCAAGAAGTGCTATTTCTTACCTTATCATAAATGTTTCCATGCCCATGCTCATAGTCGTATCCAGCAATCTGGTGTTTGACCGGCAGACTACGAACGAAGCAATGTGGTTGACCATAATGTCGGTTATAACTTTCTTCTTTTCCATTCTGCTGGCTCAACTGATATTTAAAAAAGCCGTACCGAGATGTGCTACCGTATTTTCCAATGCAGGTTACATGGGTTTGCCCGTACTTAACTCCATTTTAGGTGCAAAAGGCTTATTCTTAGGTGCAATATTTCAGATGATTTTTCATGTTTTCACATGGACATACGGTATCTCACTGTTCACTAAATCGGGCAAATTCAAGGATTCTCTTAAAAAAATGCTTAATCCCTGCTTTATAGCGGTGATAATAGCCGTTATTTTCATGCTGACAGGTTGGGAAATACCCGATACTATACGGACGGTTTTGAAAATGATGGGTGAGTTGACCACCCCGCTTTCCATGCTTCTCATAGGAGCTACACTTTCACAGGTCAACTTTAAGGAAATAATAAAAGTCAAAGAAATATACCTTGTAACGGCTTTGCGCCTGCTGGTAATACCCGCATTCGTACTGATATTCCTTCTTTTTCCCTCAATACCGAGAATATCCGTTTATGTTGTATTTATAATAAATGCCATGCCGTCGGCGGCAATAACGGGAATATTGGCCATGAAATACAATAATGACGAGAAACTTGCTTCTTCAATCGTGGCTTTTTCCACACTGGTATCCATAGTCACCCTGTACCTCATTACCGATGTTTTTGATGTGGCGGCCCTGCTTTCTTTAATGTGAAATGCCGTTTATTTTACTCTTTTTTATATAAATTTCTCTTCAAATAATTGTAAATTTAAAACCGCAACAATATTTGACACTTACTATTCAATGGATGTATAATTTGTATGTTAATAGAACATAAAATCAATTAGATTTGTATCTTTACAGGAGGAGTGAATATGAGAAGAATAAAATCGTTCAGGTCATTGGCATTGCTTTTGGCCATATGTATGATTATGGCATTATTTGCCGGATGTGCAAAAAAGGCCAACCCTCTCACTATATGGGTGGGTGTGGAATCGGTAGATTTTTACACTGCCAAGATGGCGGAGTATGTGGAAAACTACAAAGCCAAAACCGGTGAGGATTTCCCTTACGAGATTGCGGTACAGGGAGTGGATACCGGTTCGGCAGCATCAAAGGTGCTGGATGACATAGATGCCGGCGCGGATATCTTTACCATTGCACATGACAATCTGCCCAAGCTTACGGCAGGTGCATCGGCAATAGCTCCGGTCAGAAGCCAGGCCTTATTGACTCAGATAAAATCCGATAATCCTCAGGCATTCCTGGATGTTATCGATATGAATGTACAAGGCACAACGTATACCTTCGGTATTCCGTATATCGCACAGTCGCTTATTCTGATGTATAACACAAAATACCTGACAAAAGACGATGTAAAAACATGGGAAGGAATATGGGCAGCAGCGAAAAAGCATAATATGCAGTCGGTCTCTCTTACGGGATCGGACGGATTCAATAACTCATTTTTGGTTCTTGCCAAAAACGAGACGACAAATAGAATGCCTACCGTATTGTATGAAGACGGCATTACCGAAAACTGCAATTTTACTTCCGATGAAGTAGTGGCAATAATGCAGTGGGGCCAACGGTTCTTTACCGGTGCTAACGGCGCCAAGATGCCCACCGACTCGGGATGGGAAATAGAGTTGAGAGACGAGATTTCTTTAGGCGTAATAACCGGTGCATGGAAATTCAATGCGGCAAAAGCTGCTCTGGGAGCAAATCTCGGAATAGCCACACTTCCTTCCTTTACACTGACGTCGGAGGATGTCAAGGGAACAAATGTCAAGGCGGGTACTGTATACAGAAGCGGCACCTTTGCCGACTGTAAAGTCTTTGTTATGAAAAAAGGAAGTGATAAAGCCGATTATCTGGAAGACATATTGCTTTTCTTGACAAGCAAGGAAGTACAGGAACAGTCCTTCATTGAATGTGCCAATCTGCCCGCATACAAAAATGCAGCCAAGGAATTTGCCTCAATGCAGACCGATAATCTGGAAACCGAATTGGCTGCCAGACAGTTGGATATGTTTGATTACGGAATTCCCCAGCCCTTCGGTACTCCCACATCTCAATTCTATTACTACTCCAAAGGCGCTCCCGATCTTATAAGGGAGATATTGGAGAACAAAGACGGTTTATTCGGTACAACGGAGGCTATAAGGACTCAGTTGCAGAAAGTTGAGAATATTTGGAAAACCGGAGAAAGAGAATAAAAGTCGGTCGAACGGAGGCTAAAATATGGACAGGAAAAAATACGGGATAAGCGGATTTTTTCAAAGAATTGCGCAACCCTTCATAAATTTCTATAAACGTTTTATGGATGGCAGTATAGGCACCAAAATGTCTCACTTCATAATGGGTGCGGGAAACATATACCACGGTCAGATAATAAAAGGTTTAATATACTTTCTTATTCAGGTCGGTTATGTCGTCTTCATGGTAACCTGTCCCAAAGTCAACAACACGCCTTTGGGCTATAAAGCATTCATAAACTTCGTTACATTAGGCACACAGGAGGGAGATATTTTCACTCCCGCGGACAATTCCATGCTGATGCTGCTTTTCGGAGTTGTCACATTCGGTATTACACTTATGTACCTGTTTGCATACAATTCATCGATAAAAAGCAGCTACAAAGCGGATAAAGACCTTAAAAACTACGGAAAGGTCACAACATTCAGACATGACTTAAAGGAAATGTTCGGCAACCGTTTCTACATTGCAATGCTTACACCGGCAACGCTGGGCGCTGTTGTGTTCACGTTACTGCCGACCTTATTCATGATTCTTATAGCTTTTACCAATTTTGATAAGGAAAGGCAAGCCGGCTTAAAACTTTTCGACTGGGTGGGACTGGATAATTTTACTACTTTCTTTACCAATCCTTCGGGAGAAATTGCTGCGCGATTCCTGCCTGTTTTAGGCTGGACTCTTATATGGGCGTTCTTTGCGACATTCCTCAATTATTACGGAGGAATATTGCTGGCACTGCTTATCAACAAAAAGGGTTTAAAAGGCAAAGTTATTTTCCGTGCTATTTTCGTTCTTACCATTGCGATACCGCAGTTTATTTCACTGCTTGCAATGAGAAACCTAATAGGCGAATACGGTCCGCTGCAGAGCTTCTTAATTAAAGTCGGAATTATGAGCGAACCTATGTCTTTCCTTGCAAACGCTCCCAATGTGTGGATTGCAAGAATAACCATTATACTTATAAACTTATGGGTAGGTATTCCCTACTCCATGCTTTTAGCTTCAGGTGCCATTATGAATATACCCGAAAGCCTTTATGAGGCGGCAAGGATAGACGGTGCAAGCAAGTTTACAATATTAAGAAAAATAACCATGCCTTATATAGTGTTCATCACCACACCTTACCTTATATCCTCATTTATAGGCAACATTACAAGTTTCAATATCATATATCTCCTGACAGGCGGTATGCCCAAAGTTACCGGCGGATATATTGCGGGAGGTACCGATCTTCTTGTTACATGGCTTTACAAACTTACCATTGATGAACAACAGTACAATTTAGGAGCTGTGATAGGTATTCTTACCTTCCTCTTAACATCGACGGTTACTCTGATAACCTACCGCAGATCCAAATCCTATAAAGAGGAGGACGCATTCCAATGAGTGAAAAAAATGAAAATGTAAAGGTAAAGAAAATAAGACCGAATTATTTGAATCTTTCCAGCAGTGAAAAAATTTCCAGATTGGGCGCATATATTCTCCTTATCGTTTTGTGCATAATATGGCTTTATCCCATAGTGTGGATAGTGCTTAATGCATTCCGTACGGAGTTCAATCCCGACGGAACAATGGTAGGTACCGTTGTATCCCACTACTGGCCCAAGCAGGTGGGGTGGGATAATTTCAAGATACTTTTTACAAACACATATTTTCCCGTATGGTTCAGAAATACTTTGGTTGTGGCTGTATTCACCTGTATTCTGTCCACAATGCTCAATATGTCGGTATCTTATGTTATGAGTAAGGTAAAGTTCAAAATGAGAAAACCGTTTATGAACATAGCCATGGTAATGGGTTTGTTCCCCGGATTTATGTCCATGATAGCTATTTACTACATTTTGAAAGCTCTGGGACTGACACAGACACTGTTTGCTTTGATACTCTGCTACTCGGCAGGTGCGGGATTGGGATTTTATGTAGGCAAAGGCTTTTTCGATACCGTACCCAATGCGCTTATTGAAGCGGCACGCATAGACGGCGCAGGAGAAGCACGAATATTCGCTACCATCATTCTGCCCATAAGTAAACCCATAATTGTATATACCGCTTTAATGAGTTTTACCGGACCGTGGATGGATTTCATATTTGCCCGTGTTATACTGGGTGAGCAGAACACTCATCTGCATACCGTTGCAGTCGGGTTGTATTACATGATGTACGGACAGATTGTCGACACATCCCGGTTTACGGTTTTTGCAGCAGGCTGTGTATGTGTAGCCATCCCGATAGTTGCGTTATTCATGTACCTGCAGAAATACTACATAGAAGGAAGCACGGCGGGTTCGGTAAAAGGATGATGAAAAACATAACAAAAAAAATATTATGCATACTTTTAAGCATCTTAATACTGCTTACCCTTGTTTCTTGCAGTACTGATGCGTTAAGAGGCGAAAAAGCCATAAAAATAGAGCAAATGCCGGCGGATAATATCCCCGGCGTTTATTATGAAATATTCGTGGGAGGTTTCTCCGACAGCAATAAAGACGGAACGGGCGATATACAGGGAATAATTAACCGTATCGATTACCTCAATGACGGTAACCCTTTAAGCGGTAAAAGTCTCGGAATAGACGGCATCTGGCTTATGCCGATAATGCAGGCAGGTTCCTATCATAAATATGACACCGTAGATTATTACAGTATTGATTACAACTACGGTACGATGGAAGATTTTGAGAACCTCATAGCCGTTTGTGATGAAAAAGGTATTGATGTGATAATCGATCTGGTTCTCAACCACACATCGGAATACAACAAATGGTTTACCCAACTTAAAAAAGCAATTAAAGAGGGAGATAAAGATAATAAATATTTAGACTGGTACAGTATTACAACCGATTCGTCCAAGGGATGGCATAAACTTGCAACAGACCCCGACGGTGTCGACTATTTTTACGAAGGCAACTTCTCTCCTTCCATGCCGGAGCTGAATATGGATAACAAGGAAGTGCTTGACGAAATTGAAAATATCGTTAAATTCTGGCTGGGAAAAGGCGTAAAGGGTTTCCGGCTGGATGCCGTAAAATATGTTTATCTGAACGATGATACCCGCAATATCGAGTTCTGGAAATGGTTTGCCGATACCTGCAAAAAGTATGACAAGGATGTATTCTTAGTTGCGGAAAACTGGTCAGGTAATACCAGCATAATCGATTATTATGCGGCATTGGACTGCTTTGATTTCGGTATGTCGGGCTCGGCCGGACAGGTGGCACTTACTGTAAACGGCATATTCAATCTGAACGACTTTGTCAAAAATATATGCCGCTACAAAGAAAATGTGGAAAAATCCAACCCTGATGCTGTACTAAAACCTTTCATTTCCAATCACGATATGGACAGATGTGCAGGATACTTACCGGTCAAAGAGTACAGAATGCATATGGCCGCAAATATGTATATACTTACTTCGGGTAATCCTTTTATGTATTACGGAGAAGAAATAGGTATGTACGGAAGCAGAGCCACCTCTTCAACCGATGCCAACAGGCGTCTGGCAATGCTGTGGGGAGATAACGATACCGTAAAAGATCCTCCGGGGACAACATTCCCGGCTGAAAGACAGGTAAACGGTACCGTTAAGAAACAGGTAAAGCGGGCCGACAGTTTATACACTCATTACAAGAAACTGTTAGCATTAAGAAAAGCAAATCCCGAAATTGCGGTGGGACATTATACTCCTCTGTATTTTGAAGGTTATAACCTTTTCGGAGGATTTCTTGTTGAGCACAATAATGTAGTTAAAGGAGTCTTCCATAACCTTTCCGATAAACCCATAACCATTGATTTGTCACCGTATTTGAATGCCGGTACTTCATTCAACTCTATAAGCGGGTATATCGGACAAGGAAAAGCAAGCATAAAAAAGAATACTCTGACACTGGACGGCATGACTTCGGTCATACTTAAATGATAAAAGTTTACAAAAGATTTACATTGAGGGAAAAGTTCACAAATTTTTCACAATTTGCCTAAAATCCCTTGACTGTATTAATCGTTGTGATAGAATAGGATTGTTCATTATAAGTAGTACAACATACTAAAAACAGGAGGAATTTATGAAAAAAATCAAAGTTATCGCTATTGTTCTGACACTGGTTTTGGCACTCGGATCACTTGTCGCTTGCACACCTGATACCGTTCTGGAAAACACAGAGAAAGACTATTATGTAACAGGACAGTTCGCCGGATGGGGCGATGCAGTAGGAAAAGATCAGTTCAGGATGACCGCTGTTTCCTTAAAGGATGCACGTGTTGCTGCTCTGAAAGCACAGCTTAAAGGCGCAAAATATCTCTATATCCTTGAGCACGTAGTAATCACCGACTCCGGTGCAGGCTGGACAGCTCAATATGTAGAGAACGGCGCTGTTAAGGATTGCGACGGAAACCAGACAATGAAGTGGTTACAGGTTGCAAAAGGACAGGAAGCTCCCGACTGGTGGGCACAGAGTCCCGAAAGCGGCCCGGTTACTTCCCTGACACCCGATCTTCTCTGGATTCCCGGATTTACCGAAACCCCGGCAGTAGGACCGGACTGGAACGGAAACCCCGTAGTACTCAAAGCAGGCACATACACTGTTGTATTTGCTATGGTTGAGAAAGATACCGGATTGGAAAAAGTAGCAGGCCTTATAGCCGAATAAGCAAAGTAAACTACACAAAAAGGCGGCTTTCGTAGCCGCTTTTTTTGTGCCTTTATTTACCGCTTACTAATACTCAAATCTGTCCATTCTCATTATGGGATTGGACCAGGCTATATTGCCGTATTTATCCTCCACTTCCACTCTGACCATATATGCGCTGCTGGACAGATTTAATGAAGCTTCGGTAAGTTTAGCAGCCGGATCTCGATAGCATTTTCCCCATCTGCTCAGCGTGATGAATGTTATGGTCTTAGCTTCCGAACATTTAACAAATCCGTAGCCGTCCTCGATATAGAAATCATATATTTCCGGTCCGGTAGTTGCATAAAAACTGCCTTTTCTTAAACTGTCCAGCATAGACTCAACGGTAAATTCCTCACACTTGACCATATTCCATCCTCCGCAATACTGTTCTCTTCTGTGCGAATCGTCGTTGGCCATTCCCCATATCTGTTTTCCCTGTTTTAACAGCATTTCCCAGTACACACGGTCATTATCATGATTCTGCGAATATACCGTTCCCCAGTTGCATATTTCCACAATATGCGTGTCTTTTAAGAAATCATACTGATGAGGTTCCACTCGGCTCCATGTGGGATGACAATAAACGGTCAGGAGGTCCAAATCCAGCAATGTCTTTTCCAGTTTCAGCAACGATTCCTTACTCTCGGTAAAAGGTATATCCTCCAGTCTCATACCGTCATAAATCTTATCATTATCCATTGTTGTAAGTCCCAACAGGTGATGGATAGTAAGGGGGTAATCACGATTGGAATGTAATTCCACCCCGGGAACAAGTATAAAATCATCGGTATTATACTTATCGGTCTTTGTCACTATATTATGCTCGGATAGACATAAAAAATTGTAGCCGTGCTCTTTAAAAACATTTACAGCTTCTTCCTGAGACAGCTGTCCGTCACTTCTTGTCGAATGTGCGTGGTAATTGGCTTTATAGAATTTGCCGTTTTCAATAAAATTGGTCAGTCTCATATGTGCAACCTCATTTCTCAACGCATATAAATATCTGCGTTTGCCTAATACACAAGATTATACAACATGAATATAGTTTTTAGATTATTTTTTATTCATATTAATGTAAATTTATTATTTACGAATATACGCCTTAATGAACGGTAATTATGGTATAATTTTTATATCATTCAAATTGAGGTATTTACAATGATTAAACCAAAAACCGAAAATATAAAGATATTCCGCTCAAAGGATTCGGTATTCGGATATCACGGATGGCCTTCGGTATGCAGAGGCTTAAACGGTGAACTTTTAGCGGTTTGTTCGGGTAGCAGATTAGGGCATGTATGTCCGTTCGGCAAGGTACTTCTTTCAAGAAGTTATGATGAAGGACGCACCTGGACAGTCCCCGAGATTATAATGGACACACCTTTGGATGACAGGGATGCGGGTATCACCGTTTTCAACAAAAACAAGATAATTATCACATCTTTCAATCACTTTATCGAAAGGCAAAGTAAATTCCCTCAAGAAGGCTTTAAACTTGCCATGAGAGATGCATATTTCTCCAATAATCACATCACAAAAGAGATGGAAAAGAAATATTACGGCTCCACATATGTTATCTCGGACGATAAAGGACTTACTTGGAGCAAGGTAATGCATGCACCGGTAACCTCCCCGCACGGACCGACCGCATTGAAAAACGGCGGACTTATTTACATGGGTACTTATAAAGAAGCCGATGAGAATCCCGCCAAATATGATAAAAAACTGACATTCGAAAAAGAACTTTTGGTTTTTTACAGCAAAGACGGTTTTAAATGGGAGTATCTTTCGCATGTCCCCTATGTGACAGAAGAAGGATATGAGTATTATCATTGCGAACCGTATATTCTGGAACTGAAGGACAAACTTGTTGCTTTCATCAGGGTGCAAAGAGGTCTCTTCGCAACCCTTATGACCCAATCATACGACCAAGGCAAAACATGGTCCAATCCCGTAAGAATCAACAAACACGGCTCTCCCCCGCATGCTCTTTTACATAGTAGCGGCGCGGTCATATTGACATACGGTTACAGAGAAAAGCCTTTCGGACAAAGGGCTATGATTTCTTATGATAACTGTAAGACCTGGTCCGAGGAAATAATTCTTCGAGATGACGGACCGGACAACGATCTGGGATATCCGGCTTCGGTGGAATTGAAGGACAACAGCATTTTAACGATATATTATCAGAAAGAGACTTCCGATTCTTTATGTGAAATATTCGGAACAATCTGGGAGTTACCGAAATAACGGGAGGACAATATGGCTCTGCAAAAATACATAGTAAGCAAAGACGATTCGATATATGAAGCATGGCCGGATATAGCATTGACAAAAAGCGGAAATCTGATATGCGTATTCTCCGAGTGCGAGCACCACGGCAACAGGGATAATGCAAGAATTGTATACTGCCACAGCCTTGACAGAGGGAATACCTGGTCAAAGAAAACAGCACTTACAAAAAAAGGCACAAAAGAAGAGTTCTTTAACTGTGCACGCATTTGTGTAATGCCCGATGATTCATTGATTATTGTTGCCGACTACATTTTCGGTAACGAAAACCATAAAGCACAGACATTTATATGGAAATCGTTTGATGACGGCATTACATGGCAAGGACCTTTTGACAATCCCTCATCGGGAATTGTTCCGGATAAGATAAGGGTATTAAAAAGCGGTCGTTGGATAATATCCTCGCATTTTCTGGACAGAGAAATAAATAAACTGGTGCAGTATCTGTGGTACAGCGATGACCGGGGAAAAACCTGGTCGGATGCGGTAATTGTTGCAAAAGACGAACGATACAATTTATGCGAGACCTGCATTGTTGAAGTGGAAGATAATGTATTGGTTGCATTCTTGCGGGAGAACTCGTGGGAAGGATACGACTGTTTCAAAGCATTTTCCTATGACGGAGGAGTAACATGGGACGGTGTATACAGAATCCCCATTCCCGGCTGTCACAGACCGGTTGCCGGCTTTTTGCAGGACGGTACCATACTTATGACATACAGGTTCATACAGGGCGGAAAACAGGGCTGGGGCAAAACTACCCAGAACTTCATGGGATGTATATTTGATAAGAATACCGCTCTGGCAAAGGAACGGCGACAGCAACAGACCAGGATATTCCCCATTGACTACGACAGAAACCCCAAATCCGATTTGGGCTATTCCGGATGGGTTCAGTTCGACGACGGTACAATATATGTGGTCACTTACCTTTTAGACGATTCGCCTAAGGGACAGATAAGAGGATATTCTTTCAGGATGGAAGATTTTCTATTACCGGAATAGTTTCCAAAACAATTAATCAGTTACCGAATTGATGAATAACTGCATAAAAGATTAAATAAGCAAATATACTAAGTTTTTTATACTACATTACATCTATGCCCAACAGGTTTTTGGCAAGTATTCCTATTAAATAGGATATTCCCGCTACCGATATGCTTATAAGGGCCATTTTAAGGAAGTTCTTAAAAAACGGCTGGTCTTTGGCTACGGAAATGTAGTAGTTGAAAACAAGGATTATCAGTATTACCACTGCTATCATTGTCAGGAAAGCTTCCAGATATGCATCCGCAGGCAACAGCAGATAAGGCAAAACCATCAGTGCCACCGTTATAAGGTAAGCCACTCCGGTAAATACGCTGGATTTGAGTGCTTTAGGATTGCCGTCAGCCTTTTCCGCAAGATAGTTGGATGCCGCCATGGACAATGTTGCCGATATTCCCGTTATTATTCCGGACAATGCTACTACCTTGGTATTGGCAAGAGCAAAGGTCAGACCCGCAATGGCTCCGGTCAGCTCCACCAGTGCATCGTTAAGACCTAAGACCATTGCTCCGACATACTGAAGCCGTTCTTCATCCAGCATGGCAATCAGTTCCATTTCATGCCTGTGTTCATCTTCCTGTATCTTTATGGCATCGGGAACTTCAACTTTCAGTATTTCATAATCTCTTTGTGCAAATTGCTCATCTTTTTGCATCATCTTAAGAGTAAATGTATATCCCAATATGGTGCTTACAATTTTGACAAAGAAAAGTTTCAACCTGTTGGCTTTAATATCTTTCTTGGTATAACTCTTCCATGTCTTTGCATGACTTAATTCATCCGAAGCCATTCTGTGAAGTAATTTTTTATTCTCGGGATCCTTCTCTTTTTTTGCAAGATAATCATACAATAAAGCACCCGTTTCTTCGTCTTTCTGCGCTTTAATGATTATTTTCATTGACTTATCACTGATTGAAAGATTTTTCATGTTATTCCCTTTATTTCCTAAACGCATGTGCCGTATTATACATAGCTATTGTGTTTTCCGGTGGCGTATTATCCTGTATCGCATGTGTCGGAGCGAATATATATCCTCCGTGTTTACTCATTATTTCCAGAGTCTCTTGGCATACTTTTTTTGTTTCTTCCACCGTTCCGTAAGCAAGCGGACCGGCTGTGGAAATACAACCTCGAAACACAAGTCTTCCCCCGAAATGATCTGCAAGATACTGAGGACTCATATTGGCAGCTTCCGGCTGCAATGTATCCACTCCGTTCATACCCATTTCTATAAATTCTTCATAAACCCATGAAGAACTGCCGCAGGTGTGTATGATAACGGGCAGATCATATGCCTTAGCCAAATCGATAAATTTCTGATGCCTGGGTTTTAATACCCTTCTGTATAAATCCATGGATATAAGGGGGGCATGTTGTGAGCCCAAATCCTCTCCCAGCCACATGAAATCATGTTTACCTTTACAAAGTTCCAATACTCTTTCCAGTCTTTTCAACTGCATATTCAATCTTTTGTCTATCATATGCAATGTGGCCTCATGATCGATACAGATATTTATCAAAGCCTGTTCCACACCCATCAACATACCGGTTGTGTTCATAATATCGCCAACTCCGGCATTTCCGGCGGAAATGGCAAATCCCATATCGCAAAGATAATCCACCCTTTGCTTATAAAATTCATAGTCAAAGTCATCGGGATTAGGAAAAGGGTAATTGTATATTACTTCATCGTCTACATCCAGAAGCGGAAAATCGCAGTAATCCCAATATCCTCCGTATTGGTTTTTGACATATTTCATAACCGCACCGTGTTCGGAACTGCGGTTTCTGTCAGGTATATCGGGGTATATTTTCTCTCCTATGTATTTAAACCATGCCCCGGCATGGTCGACACCTATATATCTCAAAAAAGCGAATTTCTCTTTAGGGTCCATATTAAGTACTTTACATAAGTTCTCATGTGCTATAGGGTTGGTATCATAACCCATAGCTACCCTGTCTACCGGCTCAAAAGCAAATGTTCTTTGTATTCTTTCTTTAGAAGTCAGTGTTTCTTTTCCTCTGATTATCTTACTCATTTTGTACCTCCCTGAACAAACATATCATACAGTCTTTTTGCATTGGCATACATAACCTTCTGACCTTTTTCAAACTGCTCCGGTCGGAAATATGTCATAAAATTATCCGCTTCAAGACTCAAATTCCCGCTATAACCTATCCCCTTTAAGCAAGTCATTACAAGATTCCAGTCAATATTCCCCGCAAAAGGAGGAAGGTGCTCATCATTTATTCCGTCATTATCGTGTACATGCAATGTTTTTATCCTATGTCCCAAAGTCTTTATCATATGAGCGAAGTTGACATGCTCATATCCTTTCTGATGTATAAGGTTGATGTGCCCTATATCCAGACAGGCCACAAACCTCTCCCCCAACTCATCGATATATTCCGCCATTTCTTCCGCTGTGGTACAAGCGGTCGGACAGATGCATTTCTCCACGGAATCCCAGGAGAACATATTCTCCACTGCAAGATATACATCATATTCTTTCAGTGTGGGAATCAAATCGGTATAATATTTGAGAATTATCTCTTTATTACGCTCATAGTCGTTATTATACTTTCGCTCTTTGGTCATTATGGGGTGTATGACTACATATTCAGACCCCAGAAAACTTGTTGCGGCTATAGCCCTTTTTTGAATCTCGATAACCTCGTCATATTGTGTCATATACTTGTCGGGACCATAAAAAGGTGCATGAGTCTGACCTATCTCCAAACCCGAATCGGCAGCATATTTCCCTATGTCTGTAAAATACTTCTTTAAAGCGGGATACGGAAGATTAAGCCGTACCTCATTATCCAGCGGAAAGTCCACCGCCTCAAAACCTGCACCCTTTAAAACGGAAAGAGCCTTTTCCGGTCCGAATATTCTGTCTACTGCCGCACTTTGTGTTCCTATTTTCATAAACTACCTCATAAACTCCAACCAAGCATTAAATAATAAAAATACAACTCTATCTTATGATAGTAACATAGCATTTTCAAGAGTATTTCACTTAACATTCAATTTGAGAAGCATTCATAAACAGTTAAATCTGCTCCTGTTTCTTACTCATTTAAACTTTTCTGCGATTTTTTAATTTTACTTTCCGGGTAATGTGTTTTTAGGTTGCTTGTATACCGTTTCATAGCTTCCGCAGATACTATCCATTGTTTTCCACACTTGCAGGCATCGGTAAAAGCAATTAACTATACGATTTCCGACAATACATACGGACGCTCATCTATAATATATTCCGCATGCCCTTCATTGAATTTAAAACCTATGGAAGTGTATACATCCTGTTCGGAATGTTGCAAAATTACTGCGGAAACAAAAGTATTCCCTATCTTCCTCAATTCGTCTATCAGTAAGATACCCATTTTCTTTGCTATATCGTATTGATCTTTTTCGATTATGGAACCGTTATCATATTGCAAATTGTCGCCTTGCAATTCCAACTCCAAACAGAACTCCATTATAACGGCTGTCAAACCGTCGAATACCGCTCTTACTATTCCCACCAGTTTCCCCTCGTAGAAAGCACCTACCATATACGGACTATATTTCAGAGGTTTCACCGCAGCTTCCTTACCGTGTCCGGCTTCACAAATATCGTTTCTCACATAGAAATCATACAGCTGGTCATCGGTTATTTTAGGCATATACTCTATTTTAATTCTTTTAATATCCATGTGGTTGTCACTCCTTTTTAATTTATGGAAAACAGATCGTCAACAATATAACAGTCCGCCTTATATTCCTGGTTGTCATAGCCGGCTTTCGAGAAAAAACCTAAGCTCCGGTAGTCTAAACTTTTAGCTTTTTTTGCAAGCTCATTCACGACTTTGGTTCCGACAGGACTATCTGTCCATTTACACTCGTAGACAGATAACAAGTTGTTCGCCCTCATTACGATATCTATCTCGATATCTTTCTTTTCCTGTCTGTCGTTGTACCAGTAACGTCCGATTTCTTCAATAGTTTCTTTATATTTCCGCTTCAAAAAGTCTTTACAAACCTGCTCAAATTCCAATGAAACATACTCGTCCAGATGGTTTTTAACCACAGTGTTATAGAAGCGGTCGGGAGTCATTATTATTCTCTGTGACTTGTGCTTCTCAATAAAACTGTAGTGAAAATTAAACAAACGGTCTTTTATACGATAGATTGTTTTCCTGGAATTTGCCCCCTCACCGAAACAATATTCCCGCTCTACTATGCCTAACTGTATCAAGAGGTCCAGATACTTGGATGTTGTACCGGTATTACCGGAACCGCTCTTGGTAGAAATATCGTTAAGCCGTGTTGCACCGGATGCGATAGCATTAATAATCTTGCCGTATGTAGCTACACTTCTGACTTCCTGACTTAAGAAGAAAGAAACTTCATCTTCAAAAACAGCTCCTTTCTCAATGATAAGAGTCTTAATATTATCTTCAACACTTCTATTATCATCTATCTTGCTGTTGTAAAACGGAACACCGCCAAAAATGCTGTATAACCTGACCTTATCTTCATTCGAGACCTTCGGATAAAATTTTGCCGCATCATAATAGTCAAAAGCTTCTATTTTCATTTTGAATGTGGCCCTGCCGTACAACGGCTTTTGATATGCTAAAGCATCTTCTATCATTCCCACATGGCTTCCTGAAATAATTAATTTCAACCTTGAATCTATCAATAAATGATCAATGATATTCTGAAGAATAGACATAATCTCAGGATTTGTTTTTATCAAATATGTAAATTCATCTATTATTATTACTATCCTTTGAGTTTTGCTCTTTTGAACAAGATACTTAAATAATGCTTCCAATGATTCGAAAGTAAAGTGTTCATCAAAATATTTCGCCACTACACCGCTTATCTGTTTAAAGTTATAGTCAAGACCCATTTCATTGGCAACATAGTAAATTGCTTTGTGCTTTACCACAACTTTCTTAAGTAACTCCGTCTTCCCGATTCGCCTGCGACCGTAAACAATACCGAATTCAAATTTATCTGAATCAATTTTTTGATTGAGTGTACTTAACTCTTTTTCTCTTCCGATAAACATACGAACCCTCCTTTGCTGTATCACGATAAACTTTATCGTAATACAGTTTATCATAATGCGGTTTATAATACAAGCCCAAAAACATAACTTAAAAGCATGTAATCTATACTTATATAAAGAGACTAATCCCCGATAAATCGCTATCCGATGTCTGATTTTGCTTCATATATCGTTATCCGGTTTTTCCCGCTTTCCTTTGACTGATAGAGGGCTTTATCGGCTTGCTCATAAAGGGTATTAAAATTTTTGTCTTTGTTATAAAAGGTTACGCCTATACTGCTGCTTACGGTCACGACTCCCTCCGTGCCTTTGATGTCGCGGTGCATCTTAATACGAATTTCCTCAAGCTTTTTATCTAAGAAATCGGAGTCGCCCTCAAACGGAAGGTACAGCATAAACTCATCTCCTCCCAGTCTGGCCAATATATCCGTGGCACGGATGGAATTTTTCAGAATTGCGGCCGTGGTTATAAGTACCTCATCCCCCATCTGATGCCCCAGTTTGTCATTGACACTCTTGAAGTTGTCCAAGTCCATCATTATAAAGGCTCCGCTTTTATAGAGATTGTTTTTAATTATAGTATTTATTGCGTGAGTTCCGCCCGCTCTGTTATATATTCCCGTCAGTGCATCGGTTCTGGATTTTTCTATTAGTTTCTGCCTGGCGGCGAAGATAAAGCCCATGATTATACCTACAGCAAGAGACACGACAACAAAGGCAAATATTTTAATCATTATTCCCGACTTATCATACCAACCGGATTGCGGTACTACGGATAATCTGAAGTCCATGTTGGATACGGAAAAGTCGGAAGATATATAATCGTCATATTTCGAAACTCTGCCCGAATGGATTTCGATATATTCATCACTGTCATTCAGTCTTTTTTCCAGTATAAAATCATATTTTAAACTGTTATGCAAATTATTTGTACTTTCGGATATTAAATCGGGGAAATTCATGGTTACCGATACCAATCCGATATACTTCAATTGGGAATTTTTATCGGGAATCCTGACCGCCAGTCTTGCGGAGAAGGCTTGTCCGCCTTGCTTTAATTCATACGGTCCCGTAAGAATTACATCATCAGACTGTGCTGCCAATTTAGCATCCTCATAACTTTTGTTTTCGGGACTTAGCAAGTCCAATCCGATAACGGCTTCATTGCCTTCCAAAGGATAAACATGTGTTACCACAGAGTCGGGCGCATACAAAATGTTGCGGATATTGGGATTTTTCAATATCCGTTCACCTATTATTTGCGGATCCACATACTTGCCTTGGACTCCGTACACCAGAGCTCTTAGTTCATAAACGGAATTTATATTGACCATAAACTCATTTCTTATGGAAGAGACCTGATTATCCAGTACGGAAGTTGCCTCCAGTTTATAGAGCTTTATTTCATCGGATATTATGCCCAGCATGTACAAGGCACTTATTACCAATGCAACAAGGGTTGAAATGATTATTATTCTGATTCTTTTGTTTTTCAACATATAAACAATACCTCTTGAACTTTAAATAAAACTTACGTATGCTTTTACGCAAAGATGTGTATAAATCTAATTATTATTGTACAACAATGCCCTGAATTTTTCTATGTATATGTTCATACGATTGTTAGTGCATAGGAAATACATGTTAGGGGGCGTTATAACATAATCTATAGATTAAATCTGAGTTTGTATCACCAAATGAACGGAATTATTCTGTATTTTACTTTTTTTCTGTACTCCTCATAACCTTCAAGTCCCTGTGCCAAAATCTTTTCCTCGTTATTTATTCTCTTGACTATTATGGGGATATAGAACAACATGATTACAAATGAAATAGGAGATCCGAGCACCAATCCCATTGAAAGAAACAGAAACAGAGTTGCAAAGTACATAGGATGACGAACGATTCCGTAAAGCCCAGTATCAATTACTTTTTGATTTTTCTGAACCTCCACGGTTCTCGACAGATACTCATTCTCACGCAGCACTTCGACATACATAAGATAGGCAGCTACGAATATACCGGATGCAGTATATACCAACCAATCGGGCAGCACTATCCAGCTGAAACGAAAATTCAATCCCGCAACAATGAAAGCGGCAACAAACATAAGTCCGCTTAGGAAAATTACTGTTTTTTGTTCTTTTTGCTTCTCTTTTGCATTCAGTCGCTTCTTCAACAGTTCAGGATTGCGTATCATCATCACGATTCCGGTTATAGAAATCGGCAGGAAAAGAATACCGATAAAAAGCCACCCGTTCCAAAATCGTAAGGTTCCGGCAGGCAGAAAAAGAAGCAATGCCACAAAAACCAACCCGAAGACAAATTTACCGATTGCCTGAAAGAACAGTTTTTTCGTCATAGGTTTACCTCCGCAAATCCCTATTTATCCTGCTTTTATTATAACTTATTTTACTCAAGCCTCAATACATTTGACCGTTAATCGAGTAGGGCAGAATTAACTGCCCTCTCACACCACCGTACGTGCCGTTCGGCATACGGCGGTTCAACAGAACTTCAAAGCGTGGCGTTCGTTGTAGTAATCCAAGCAACTCACCAACCCT
>Ga0116189_1000065_pt1 | contig 106001 bp, 96 predicted proteins | sample AD_JPNTR3_MetaG_FD_89895 | JGI IMG/M metagenome (GOLD analysis project Ga0116189, IMG submission 89895) | Active sludge microbial communities of municipal wastewater-treating anaerobic digesters from Japan - AD_JPNTR3_MetaG | ecosystem: Engineered > Bioreactor > Anaerobic > Digestate | place... | reverse complement strand
CTACTATATAAACATATTGTTTTTTGTTGAAACTGCAGTGCAGATATGATATAATAACTCACGGTATAATTTTTGTACGGACATTTATAATTTTTTTGAGGAACGAAAGGGGTTCAACATCATGGACAAATTTGCCTATTACGTAGGACAAGAAGTAACAGGTACCATTAACAATGTTACCAAAACCGCAATCTATCTTATACTCGGATCAGAACAGAGTCAAAACGAAGAAGGAGAACAGGCGACAGAAGAAAAGGGCGGACACAAAGCCGTAATCTATGTCAACGACATAGAAGGTTTCCCAGAAAACCAAAACTTACGCGATGTTTATCACGAAGGAGAAGAGTTCACTGCCCTAGTTAAGCAAATAGGCAAAGACAGGCGCACGGAAGAACCACTTTATATTTTGTCGACAAAACTCTATGCGCAACGGGAACAATTTACGCAATTCGAACAATTTCGCGATTCCAATGAAATAATCAAAGGGACAATCAAAAAAGTTCACAGTAAAGGCGCAGACGTTTATTATAACGATGTTCGTCTTTTCCTGCCGATTCGCAATATCGATGTAAACGAATCCGCGCTTCGCAAAATGATTAATGAAGAAATCGATGTTGTGGTTACGGCAGTTAACCGCGAACGGTTGCTTGTGGTTGTATCAAATACTTTGGCCGAACAAATTAAATATCAACAAGCCAAAGAACAAGCTCTGGCCGGTTTAAGCGTCGGCATGGACGTCAAAGGCCAAGTAACCAAAATTTTGGATTTTGGTGCCATTGTGAGCTTGGGAACTGTTTCCGGATTACTCCACCAAAGCGAATTGGCCCATAAAAGAGTTGGTAAGATAACCGATGTTGTTAACGTCGGCGACGAAATAACTGTCAAAATCATCAGACTTCACGATGACCGGATAGGTTTATCCTTAAAAGCACTTCAACCTCATCCTTGGGATGTCTTGAAGGAACAATACCATGTCGGCGATATTTTTGAAGGAACCGTTACCAAGGTCATTCCTGCCGGTTTGTTAATTGCCTTAACCGATGAATACAGCGGTTTGATGCCGCGCGGCGAATACTCCTGGAATGCGAGCGACCGTTTGGATGGTCAGGTTCAGGAAGGCGATAAGATTACCGTTAAGGTTATGGCAATCGACGACGAACGCCGTCGCATCAGCCTTTCGCATCGCGAAACCGTGGAAAATATGTGGAGCAAAATAAAACTTCACAAAAACGATGTCATTACCGTGACCTTTGTCAGCTGCGAAGAAAAAGGCGCCAAAGTTGCCTATGAAGGGGTCTACGGTTTTATGCCGATCAGCGAAGTAACCGGTACCAGAAGAATCAATCGCGCCGACGAAGTATTTAAAGAAGGCGATTCGATCGATGTCGTTGTTTTGGATGTCGACCCACAACGTGCCAAATTGGTAGTAAGCGCCAAAGCCAACGAAGACGCAAAAGAAAAAGAAAACTTTGAAAAATACTATAAAGATCAAGCCAACAAAGTCCCAACCAATACGCTTGGGGATATGCTAGGCGATGCTTTAAAGAAATTCGAAAAAACGAAACAAGGGAAATAAGCAATGAATCGGGGAATCGTCGCTATCGTAGGTCGCCCCAATGTGGGTAAATCCAGCTTATTTAACCGGCTGATTCAAAATAAACTTGCGATTACCGATGACCAACCGGGAATTACCCGCGACCGCTTATATGGCAAATGTGAGTGGTTGGATCAAGAATTTCATATCATAGACACGGGAGGGATTGAGTTAAAAGACCTCCCGTTTATGGAAGAGATTCGGGCTCAGGCAAGTTTAGCTATTGATGAAGCTGATGTGATTCTGTTTGTTGTCGACGGACGCGTCGGCGTTACCAATCAGGATACGGACATCATGAATCTCTTATTCAAAAGCAACAAACCGGTTATCGTTGTAGCCAATAAAATCGACAATGTCGATATGGTGGCCAATGTTTACGAATTTTACAATTTGGGCGTCGAAGAAGTATTTCCGGTCAGTTCTCTGCACGGAATCGGTATCGGCGATGTTTTGGATCGCTTGATTCAGATTTTGCCTTATAAAAAACAAAAAGAATCTTCCGATGCCGTCTCGTTTGCGATTATCGGACAGCCCAATGTGGGCAAAAGTTCGCTTACCAATGCGATTTTGGGAACCGAACGGGTAATCGTCAGTACAATCCCGGGAACGACCAGAGATGCCATCGATACCCCGTTTGTGCGCGATGGACGGGACTTTGTTGTAATCGATACCGCCGGAATGCGCAAACAGGGGAAAGTATATGAGAATGCGGAAAAGTACAGTTTTTTGCGGGCGCTGAAAGCCATCGAAAGAAGCGATGTCGTGTTGCTGGTTTTGGATGGCACGGAACCGATTGAAGAACAGGATAAACGCATCTCGGGATATGCGCTTGAAGCCAATAAAGCGGTGGTCATCGTTGTCAACAAATGGGACATCGTCGAAAAGGACGATAAGACAATGCAAAAGATGACGGAAAAGATTCGCAATCATTTTCTCTTCCTTTCCTTTGCCCCGATTGTCTTCGTCTCGGCTTTAACCAAACAACGGATCCATTTGTTGTTTGAAGCGATTTTGCAAGCATACGAAAACTTTAACCGCCGGGTTCCGACCAATGTTTTGAACGACATTATCATGGAAGCGACTTTAATGAACCAGGCTCCGGATTTTAACGGGGGAAGAATTCGCATTTATTATGCGACCCAAGTCAGTAACGCCCCGCCGACTTTTGTCTTATTTGTCAACAATCCCGATTTCATGCACTTTTCTTATCAGCGCTATATCGAAAACAAACTTCGGGAAGCCTTTATGTTTGAAGGCACGCCCATAAAAATAATTCTCAGAAAGCGGGAAGATTAATGAAAATAACCATTATCGGTGCCGGCAGTTGGGGAACTGCTTTGGCCAAACTCTTGGCTGACAACCGCCAGGAAGTGTTGCTTTACGATCGATCTCCTGGTACGGTTGAAGAAATCAATAACCAGCACAGCAATCTGACGAAACTGGCAAACAGTTATTTACCCGTTACTGTCAAAGCCACAACCGATTTGTCGGAAGCCCTTTCCTTTTCCGACATCCTTGTGCTTTCGGTTCCGACCAAAGTCATTCGCGGGGTTTTGGCGGAAATAGCCAAGTTGCTTACTTCTCCTAAACTCTTTGTCAATACCAGCAAGGGTTTGGAACCGGAAACCTATAAACGGGTCTCGGAAGTAACCAAAGAAGAAATACCCTCTCACCTTCTGAAAGGCTTTGTCGCGTTAACCGGACCGAGTCATGCGGAAGAAGTCATTATCGGATTGCCGACTTCGGTGTGCAGCGTGAGCGAAAATGTCGAACACGCCAAACTGATACAAAAGATCTTCAGCAACACCTCGTACTTTCGGGTTTATACTTTAACCGATTTGGCCGGGGCGGAATTGGGCGGAGCGTTGAAAAATATTTACGCCATCGCATCCGGAATGCTCGAAGGCAGCGGTTACGGCGATAACGCACGGGCGGCATTGATTGCCCGGGCCTTGGTGGAAATGCGTAAACTTGCCATCGCTATGGGCGCTCAGGAAGAAACTTTATACGGTCTGACTGGCTTGGGCGATTTGGTGGTTACCACGAGTTCCCATCATTCCCGCAATTTCCAAGCCGGAGTAAAACTTGCCCAAGGCAAAAACCTGGAAGAAACAATCAATTCCATCCCGATGGTAGTCGAAGGCTTTCGGACTTGCCTGGCTGCTTATGAAGCGGCTCGGGAACTGAAAGTCGAAACCCCGATTATCGATGCGGTTTACAGTGTAATATACCAACACCATGGAGTTAAAGCTGTGGTAAAGAAATTGATGATGCGTTCTCTCAAGGACGAATTTGTTCCTTTTAATATACCAAAAACCAAATAGCTTACAACCTTTCCTTTTCGATTGACTTCACTAAGCCTACAACCCTTAGTGAAGTCTTTTTTTATCGGCTTTTTTTGATTTATAAAAAAAATCGAATTTACCAAGAAAAAAAACAATTTGCTTGTTATATTTGTGAAATAGAAAACGGAGGTTTAAACGATGAAGAAAAGATTATGGATAATTTTTACTTTGATTTTATGTTTGTTTTTTGTTACCTCATGTAAAAAACCTCAAGATGTAATTAAAAATCCCGAAGATTTTGATTTGATAAGTGTCGAGTCAATGGATCAGCTGAAAAAACTGACCAAACCGGCTTCCGAATTTCCTTGGTGGAGATGGTGGAGTAATGATAAAGTCGCCGATGACTTAGCCGGCGGCCCGCCCGTTCCGGAAGCTGGCGATGAAGACAAAAACACCACCAGCAAAACCAATGTTCAGGTCGAAGGGGTCGACGAATCCGATGTCGTCAAAAACGACGATCGCTACATTTACATCGTAAACTACGTCGGACTGTCGATTGTCGATACCGAAACCGAAAAAGTTTATCATCACGAGTTTGAAAACTTCAGCCCGAACGAGCTTTTCCTTTACAAAAACTACCTGGTAATGCTCGGAACCGTTTGGGAAGAAACCAATACGGAGCCTTCCGGAAAAATAGCTGTGGATGTGGTGTTTGGCCGCGGTTGTTTTTACAGTTATTATTATTTTAAAACGATTGTCCTTGACGTTGCCAATCCGGAAAAACCGGAAATTGTCCGGGAATTCATGGCCGACGGCAGTTATTATCTTCAAGGCCGCATGATTGACAATACCCTTTATCTTATTTTGCAAAAGTACAACATTTATTCCGCGAAGAAAAACAGTGCAATCTTACCGAGTTATACCGATACCGCGGAAAAAGTAAACAACAAGGTTTTGCCGCTTGAAGACATCAAAATCATCGGTGGCGACGATTATTACAATTGCTATACTTTATTGGTGTCCTTTAAGGTCGACGAAAAAAATGCCCCTGATGTCAATGCTTATTTAGGCAGCTTCAACCTGGTTTATTCTTCCCAAAATAACCTCTACGCAACCCGCCTTGCTTATTTTAACAAACCTAACATCGATAGTGACGGTACCGTCCGGAACGATTCCGTGCTAAACCCTTATTATCCTGATATGCATACCGTAATTTACCGTTTCAATTATCAAAACGGCAAAATGGTTTACCAGGGTAAAGCCATCGTCAAAGGCGAATTGCTCAATCAATTCAGCATGGACGAATACGATGGGGTTTTCCGGGTTGCACATACTGCCAAAAATTACACAATCGAAAACTGGGAACTGAAATCCGAAAGTTTTGTCTCGACCTTTGCGATTGCCGAAGCCAATCAATTTAAGTTACTAGCAAGCCTTGGCGGCATGGGAAAAGACGAATTGATATACAGCGTCCGGTTCGACGGACCGTTCGGATACATTGTTACTTTCAAAACCATCGATCCGCTGTATGTTGTCGATCTGACGAACCCCGAAAAACCGGTTGTTCGGAGCGAACTGAAATCACCGGGCGTAAGCGATTATCTGCATATGATTAACGATAAACTTTTGCTTGGGGTCGGCCGGGTTACCGAAGAAACCTCGTATGGCGCAACGGTTTCCAAAGGCGTAAAAATTTCTCTTTTCGACATAAGCAATCCGGACGAAACCAAAGAAGTGGATCTCCTCTATTTGGGCGATTCTTCCTACACCGAACTTCAATATAACCACAAAGCTCTTCTGGCTCTTCCTTCCCAACAACTTTATGCTTTGCCGGTCAGCTGTTACTTGAACAACTATTCTTCATATCGCCAAGGCATGTACGTTTTCGAAGTCGATGTCGATAATTCGAAGCTCAATTACCGAGGCTTGATTACCCACCCGGATGTTTATTCCACCGAAAGATACTATTTTTCGAATGCAATCGTACGCGGGGTTATCATTGATTCGAAAATCTATACGATTTCGCAATCGTTCGTAGGCATTAACCTTCTGGATGATAATTTGACCCTAATCAAAAACATTCCGTTGATGTACAGCCGGAAGTAGTCCCAAAAGCATCTAACTTTTATAATTTGCTCCCCCTCCCCCCCTCTTTTATGGTATAATAAGATAGAAAAACCATTATGTCGAAAAGAGGGGGCTGCAATGCCGAAAGAGAAAGCACTCATTGAAGCCATGAAACAAGGCAGCGAAGAAGCATTCGAAGAAATCTACTATCGCTATCAAAACCTTGTGTATTTCGTAATTTACGACATTTTAAAAAACCGCAGTTCCAGCGAAGAAGTCATGCAAGACACCTTTTTAAAGATGTACCAGAATATCCATTCGTTCGACGGGCGCTATTTCCAAGCGTGGCTTTTGAAAATTGCCAAAAACCTGGCCATCAACCGCTACAAACAAGAACCCAAAATGGTGGAATTGGCGGATTATGCGGCGGTGGACCAATGCGACCAAAAAAGCAATACTTTGGAAATGATGCGCGAATTGGAAAGTATTTTATCCCCCAACGAATATCAAGTCGTAATCCTGACGATCGTTTACAATATGAAACAAAAAGATATTGCTCAATATCTGGATAAACCAATGGGCACGGTTTCTTGGCTTTATAGTCAGGGAATCAAAAAATTAAAAAAATATTATCAGAAAGGAGAAAGATAAGGTGCGCTTAAAAGATATCAAAAAAACCCTAAGGGACAATTGGCGCTTGGATACCCCCGATGTTCTTGACCAATTGAAAAAAGAACTTAGCTTTTCTCCTGTTCAAACGGTAAAAAAAGGCTTTCGCATCCAATGGAAGTATTCTTTGGTTTTTTCCTCATTGATTATTTGCTTTGTTTTCGGCACCTTGTGGCTCAGCCTTAACGGTCTTCCCGGATCACGCAAAAGTGACGAAATAACCAACGGCGATCACGGAATAGTCGACCAAGATCCGAAAGGAAACGACGATGGTGGTTTGGATGACCGCTTTTCTTCGGACCGACTCGTTAAATACCAAATTGACGGTAATGATGTGAGCTTGGCCGAAGCCAAAAATGACGAGGTAATCGAATTAATCCAGAATTTGCCGGTTAAATCGACTACCAAGGATTCCTTTCTTATGGAAAGCAACAGCGCAGGACAAAAATACGAAAAAGTCCGCCTTTATTTGGAATTTACTGATCGCAACCTGCAAATCATCAATATCAAAGAAAAATATTTTTTAATCAAAACTGAAAATGCCAATCGGGAGTATTTTGAAATAACCGACGATACGAAACTTGTCAAGTTTTTGAAGGAAAAGACCAAGAACAATTCCAACAACGGTTCTGATTTTGATTCCGGCAATAATGCTGGCAATAACCCATAATTTTGGCACCAATCCACCCCGCCCCTCATAAAGTAATAGCGAGGTGGATTTTTTTATGAATTTCAATAAAGTTTTGCAATTTTTGGCCGATAACAATATCCAACCTGCCGAATTATTTGCGTTGGTGGAAAAAGTGCGTACCATGGATTTATCCGACGAAGAAGCAATCAGAAACGTGATTCGCGAGGTCGCCAAAGTCGCCAACCGACCGCTCGACAAAGCGCAGGAAAACCGGATTGTCAAAGATATTATGAAAAACGGCATCAACGATAATCTGTTTAATTTGTTGTAAACAAAGTGACCGGGGAAAATCCCCTTTTTTTATTGGTCTAAGCAAATTATTCGGTGCTGGGAAAAAATGTCGAATCGGGGGGATTTTATTATTATTTTTGACATCTATTCCTAACTATGATATAATCATATGCAAAAGGAAGGTGTTGTTGCCTTGAGTCCTCTCAGGTATAATTTCATTACTAATTCAGCACGTTTAGCCGAAATTTCGCTTGATTCAAGCGAAGAAGGCCCCAGTCTGCTGAGCCAAATCACTATCGGTACCAATGCATTTATTATATTATCGGTAATTCTTTTACTTCTTTTGCTGTTTTCTGCCTTTTTTTCTTCCAGTGAAACTTCGTTTTCGACAGTCAATATTATCCGTTTGAAAAATTATGTGGAAGAAAAAAAACGGGGAGCAAAGAAAGCGTTGTGGATTGCCGAGCATTTTGACCGGACTCTTACAACCTGTTTGGTTGGCAATAACTTTGTCAATATCGGCGCAACCACCGTTGGAGCTTTTCTGGTTTCCCAGTTAATCATCAACCCGACGATTGCGAATATTGTAACAACTTTTGCCATGACCATCATTGTTTTGATTTTTGGGGAAATCCTTCCCAAAAGTTATGCCAAGGAACATCCGGAAGAATTGGCTTTGTTTTTTTCGGGATTTATGTATTTTTTAATCAAAATCTCTTATCCGTTTGTTGTGGTTTTCCTTTGGCTGAAAAAAGCCCTTGTGAAAGAAAAAGAAACGCTTCCGACGGTTACCGAATCGGAACTGGAAACCATCATTGAAACGATGGAAGATCAGGGCGTTATCAACAGTATGGATGCCGATTTGTTGCAAGGAGTTATCGATATCGGAGACCGTACGGTTAATGATATAATGACACCTCGGGTCGATGTTATCGGGGTCGAAATCAGCATGACACCTGAAGAAATAAAGAATTTGTTCTTTAAATACAAGTACTCACGCATGCCGGTCTATAAAGAAGACCGTGACCATATAATCGGTATTCTCACCGAACGCGATTTCTTTACCGCTTATATCAAAAAGCAAAAAATCGATTTGCGTACTTTGGTCAGCACGCCGCTTTATGTTTCGAAAGAATTGAAAGTCGATGATTTGATTCGCAAAATGCAAGCCGCAAAAAAACACTTTGCCATTGTCTCCGACGAATATGGCGGAACAAGCGGAATTGTCACCCTTGAAGATGCCATTGAAGAATTATTCGGGGAAATTTATGACGAACACGACGATGACGATGACCAAGTTCAGCATCTCTTGAAACAAGACGATAATACTTATATCGTTTCGGCGGATTTGTTGGTCGAAGAACTAGCAGATACCTTGGAACTCGGAAAAGTTCCCGAAACAACCTATCCGACCGTGGGCGGCTTTTTGTATGGTTTGGTTGAAGAATTGCCATACGAAGGTCAAGTGGTCGATTACCAAAGTTTTATTTACGAAAATGACAATGACGGACTGATTGTGGAAACCCCAATTACATTACGGTTTACCCTTTTATCGGTAGTGGAAAGAAGGATTATCAAAGCTCGTCTGGAAATCATCGGTTCCAAAAAATCAGAAAAAAATCAGGATACCAAAGAACAGGATTAAAAGGGCAGTCGTTTGTGACTGCCTTCTTAAATATTTAAAGAAATGGAGGAAGCTATGAAAACAATTACTCAAGATCAAGCTCGCGAAATTTTGACCCTTGCGCTTGCAACCGGCGGCGAGTTTGCAGAAGTGTTCATGGAAGACACTTTATACGATACGGTGGAAATGACTTCCGGAAATATCACCCGCTCGACAACATCCCATGTCAAAGGCGCGGCCTTGCGGATAATCAAAGACGGAATGGAAATTAACGGCAGTATTTCCGATGCCACGTTCGACAAACTCACAAAGCTTGCCCAAAAGTTAGCCAGCACTTTTACGGAAAAACGGATTGCCGAAGTCGAACCGTTTAAAGAAGTGAAAGCCGGCGGACAAGTCAAAATCAAACCAAACAATTCTTCAATCGATCCTCTCAAATTATTGGGTGAAGCATCGCAAGCTGCGAAAGATTTTTCACCCGAAATCGTTCAGGTAATCGGCAATTTTTGGCGTCGTCATCAAAACATTCAGGTCTTTGCCAGCGACGGAACCTGGGCGTTCGACGAAAGATGTCAAACCCGGTTATCTTTATCCGCTGTCGCAAGCGACGGCAAAAACATGCAAACCATCAGCGATTCCTTCGGCCGTAACCAAGGCTTGGAAATGTTTGAAGGTTTCGATCCCGTATCGTTCGGCCGCGATATCGCATCGAGCGCCGTAACGATGTTGCATGCCGATGAAATGGTCGGCGGCGAAATGCCGGTTGTCATCCACAATGCTTTCGGCGGCGTTATTCTTCATGAAGCCTGCGGCCACTCTTTGGAAGCAACATCCGTAGCCAAAGGTTTAAGCGTATTCTGCGGCAAACTCGGTCAGCAGATTGCCAGCCCGATTGTCAATGCAGTGGACAGCGGCGTGGACGAAAACGCCTGGGGTTCCATCAACGTTGACGACGAAGGTACTCCTGCCAAGCGCAATGTCCTGATCGAAAACGGTATATTGAAATCCTACTTGGTCGACAAAAGAAATGCCAAGAAAATGAATCATCCGATTACCGGTTCCTCGCGCCGGGAATCTTACAAATATCAAACGACTTCCCGGATGACCAACACTTACTTCTTAAACGGCACCAGCACTTTTGACGAAATCATCGCTGCAACCAAAAAAGGTCTTTTTGCGAAAAGAATGGGTGGCGGTTCGGTCAATCCTGCTACCGGCGAATTTAATTTTGCGGTTATGGAAGGTTACCTAATCGAAGACGGCAAAATCACTAAACCGGTTCGCGGTGCCACTTTGGTCGGCTCCGGTAAAGATGTTTTGCAACGCATCGATATGATTGCAAACAATTTATCCCATGGCCACGGAATGTGCGGATCTCTCAGCGGTTCGGTTACCACCAATGTCGGTCAACCGACGATTCGCGTATCCCACCTAACCGTCGGCGGCAAAGGAGGCATGTAAAATGAAATATGCGGATATCATTGCCAAGGGGAAAGCTTTAGGCTTAACCGATTTGGAACTTTACGTTCAGACGAATAACGGCATGAACATGCGTTTGTTTGAAGGAAAACTCGATACTTACAATGAAAAATCGTATTTCGGCATTGCCGTGCGCGGTCTGTACGAAGGCAAAATGGGTTTTGCTTATGCGGAAACGCTGGACAACATCGACGAATTGCTCGAAAAGGTTATCCAAAACGCCAAAAACCTATCGACGACCGAAAAAGAATTCATCTATGACGGTTCCGGAACTTACGAAAACGTCAAAGAAGAAGTAGCTGATTTCGGTAAGTATTCCAACCAAGATAAAATCCAAATGCTTCAGAAATTGGAAAAATCCATTCTCGACAGCGACGAACGGATTAAAAAAGTTTCCTATTGCAATTATCAAGAAAATGCGGTGGTAACCCAAATAATCAATTCCAAGGGCCTAAATCTTTCCCGCAATCTTTCCTATTCGTCCGTCTTTGCCGGAGCGGTCGCGGAAGCTAACGGCGAAACTGCCGTCGGTTTTTCCGGGGATATCGGTTATGAATTTGAGAAATTGGAACTCGAACGCATAAGGAAAGAAGTCGTGAAAGACGCAACCGGAACCTTGGGTGCCGGAAGCATCGAAACCGGAACTTATCCGGTAGTATTCCGCCGTTCAGTTGCTACCGAATTGTTGCAGGCTTTCGTCAGTCTTTTCTCAGGCGAATCCGCAAAGAAAAACCTAACGCTTTTAAAAGGCAAAGAAGGTACCAAAGTGTTCGGCGACAACATTACGATTTACGATGACCCGTTTGTCGAAAATGCGATTGTCAAAATCCCGTTTGACGACGAAGGGGTGCCATGCCATACCAAAACTTTGGTGGAAAACGGCGTTTTCAAAATGTTTCTTCATAATTTGGCAACCGCCGATTATTTCCAAACAGCTTCCACCGGCAACGGTTTCAAAAGTTCGGTTGCCTCCAGCGTTCGCGTCGGTCCAACCAATCTTTATTTGCAACCGGGCCAATATACTTTTGACGATTTGCTTAAATCCATGAATTCCGGCATTTTTGTAACCGAAATCAACGGTTTGCATGCCGGGGCAAATCCGATTTCCGGAGCGTTCAATGTTCAGGCCACCGGTTATTATGTCAAGGACGGCAAAATCGAACGTCCGATTACGCTCTTTGTCATTTCCGGCAACTTCATCGAAATGCTCAACGAAGTGGAAATGATTGCGGACGATTTGGAAAAACGTTTTGTTGGAGTAGCTTCCCCGGCCTTTAAAGTTCGGAAACTCAAGATTTCCGGAAAATAACAAATAATTATCAAAAAAAGAAAAGCTAGCGGTTTTTTGGCCGCTAGCTTTCATTATGCTTCGATTCATCAATCAAGGCAATAAACTCGCTTTCGTTTAGGAGTTGAATGCCGTAAACGTTTGTATGTGGTTCGACAAATACTATTTCGTTTTCGTTGATGTATTTTACTTTCTTTTTGGCATCGGGTGTCAAAACCGCGATTTTTTTGGTTTGCTCATCTACCGGGTAATTCATAAACGGAGCAATTCCCGGAAGGTATTTTTTGATCGGTTGGATTTTTCCGGGTGTATTGCCAGCGCCGTACCGAAGTTCCCAGGTTGTTTTGGAATTGATGATAATCTCGGCGTATTTCGGAATGACGATAACTTTGACAAAGTAAACAAAACCGTCTTTTTCGAAGGCGAAATCGTAGGGCTGGTTTCGCGAGTCGGCTTTGGCTAAAGCAACCGGTTTTGTTTTGGCTAACCATGCTTTGATTTTTTTGCCCTTGGTTTGTTTCAAGATTAAAGGCTGGCACAGTTGATAGGTAAGAAAGATTGCACCAAGCGCAAAAAGAATCAGCAGAATTTCCATAAGTCACTCCTAATATAAATTTTCGTTAATAATGTATTTGCGAAGCAATACCCCCAGGGCGGTTGTAAGGATGGTTGACGGTCCCATATAGGATAAATTGTAAACGATAAACGAGAAGAACCATACATGGTCTTGGTATTTTTCCGGCGTGTATTCCGCAAAGAAAAATACTCCCGACAAGCCGTGCATAACCCAGCGCAACAAGCCTACACCGACAAACGCCAGGATAAAACAAACCATATTTTCTTTGTGTTTATGGGCGAGGCCGGATAACCCCAAGGAACCGAAGGCTAACAGGTAATCAAAGATAAAGGTTCCCCAGTGGAAAGAATAACCGTCCAAAATGTAATTGACAATCGCAAAAGTGATTCCTCCGGCGATTCCCCAACCCAAGCCCCGGCGAATGCCGATGACGATTAACGGAAGCATCGTAAACCAAATGCTTCCACCGTAAGGTAAAAAGTTGAGAAAGCCCAAGGATTTTTTAATTAGTTCCAATACCACGGCCATCGCAACCAGGATGGACGTTTCTGACAAAGACAATATTTGTTTTTTCATTTTATTTCCTTTCCCAATAACAGGAAATTGTTGTTCCCTACGCTAGCATTACCTAGATCAGGTTAATGGGTCGTTATAAAAATTATAACCTCTCAGCCATGAAAGCTCCCCGTTATTGTCTGTTTTACCAATGTATTATGCCAAATCTTTGCTTTTTTTTCAAGAAATATGCAAAAAGCAATTGTTTTTAACGTTTTAAATTATTCCGAAAATTTATTGAAATTTAGTCTAAAAAAAGGATTTTTTCAAAAATACAGTAAAAAAGTTGCTTGGATGAAGATAAAGACTTTGTTTTGACCAAAAAATGAACGGGAAAACGCAAAAAAATGCAGTTTAAACTACCGAAAAACCCTAATTTTCCCCACTTGACTTTCCTTTATATTTCCCGTATAATACTATCGCACTCCTTCCTTTTTTTGGCGAACCATGTCAAAAAAAGGAAAATTATATTTTAAAATCTAGAAAGAAGGAAACACCATGGTAAAATCTATTATTAAACGCGATGGTCGAAGACGTAAATTTGACCCCTTAAAAATACAAGCCGCTATTTACAAAGCCCAGCTTGCCTGCGATCAGGATGATCCCGAATCCGTAAGAATCATCACCGAACGTGTCGTTGACGTGATCAATAACCGTTACGAAGGCAAAACCCCGACCGTAGAAGAAGTTCAGGACATTATCGAAAAAGTTTTGATCGAATCCGGCGAGACCGATATTGCCAAGGCTTATATCGTCTATCGGGCGGAACGGACCAAGGTTCGCGAACGGAAAATGAATTTGATGCAAGCTTTGCACGACATCACTTTCAAACCGGCGAAGGATGCGGATGCCAAAAGAGAAAATGCCAATATCAATGCGGATACCGCAATGGGCATGATGCTTAAGTACGGCAGCGAATCCGCTAAACGTTTCTACTTGAACGACCTGATTAAACCTGAATATGCCGCTGCCCATCAAAACGGCGACATTCACATTCATGATTTGGATTTCTATGCTTTAACCATGACCTGCTGCCAAATCGACTTAATCAAATTGTTTGAAGGCGGTTTTTCCACCGGAAACGGTTACTTAAGAGAACCAAACGGCATTCGGAGTTACGCCTCTCTTGCCTGCATCGCCATTCAAGCCAATCAAAACGACCAACACGGGGGTCAAAGCATTCCGAATTTCGATTATGCGATGGCCATCGGTGTTCGTAAAACCTATCGTAAAACCTTAATCAAAAACACCAAAATCGTGCTTTCCCTAAGCCAAGGAAGAGACATCGAAGAACAGGCCGTCAAGGGTTTGCTTGCGGAAGTAGAAAATCAATACGGTACCAAAATGACAATGGGCAACGAATTTTTGCAGGAAAAATTCTATCAGGCCCTTCTTTCCAAGTTTGGCACCTTTAACGGCCACGCTTACGAACAAGTTTTGAAAACAACCTTGGCGGAAACCAGGGATGCCACTTATCAAGCCATGGAAGCCCTTATACATAATTTGAATACGATGCATTCACGCGCCGGAGCTCAAGTTCCGTTCAGTTCCCTTAACTACGGGACTGACACTTCCCCGGAAGGCCGGATGGTCATGGACTGTTTGTTGGATGCCACCATCCGCGGTTTGGGTAACGGCGAAACGCCGATTTTCCCGATTCAAATTTTTAAAGTCAAAGAAGGCATCAATTACAATCCGGAAGACATCAATTACGACTTATTCAAGAAAGCGCTCCTTTGCTCGTCCAAACGGCTCTTCCCGAACTTTTCCTTTTTGGATGCCCCATACAATCTGCAATACTATCGTCCCGGCGATTATCATACCGAAGTAACTTACATGGGCTGCCGGACCAGAGTAATCGGCAACGTCTATGACCCTTCCAAACAAATCGTTACCGGTCGGGGCAATTTGAGTTTCACTTCAATCAATTTGCCGCGGCTTGCTTTAAAAGCAAAAAACATCGACGATTTTTATCAAGGCTTGAACAAAATGATGGATTTGGTTTTTGCCCAGCTTCTTGAACGCTTTGACATTCAATCCCATAAAAAAGTTTTCAATTTCCCGTTCCTGATGGGTCAAGGCATCTGGCTCGATTCCGACAAACTGAAACCGGATGACGAAGTAGGCGAAGTCATCAAACACGGTACCTTAACCGTGGGCTTTATCGGTCTGGCCGAAGCGCTCAAAGCTTTAATCGGCAAACACCACGGAGAATGCGAAGAAGCGCAAAAACTCGGCTTGGAAATTGTATCCTATATGCGCGAACGCTGCGACCAAATGTCCAAAAAGCATAAACTCAACTTTACCTTAATCGCCACGCCTGCCGAAGGTTTGGCCGGCCGGTTTGTCAAGATGGACAAAGAAATTTTCGGCCTAATTCCGGGAATTACCGAACACGAATACTACACCAATTCGTTCCATGTTCCGGTCGACTATCCAATCAGTATTTACGATAAAATCCGGATTGAAGCCCCGTATCATGCTTTGACGAATGCCGGACACATTTCCTATGTCGAAGTTGACGGCGACATTGCGAAGAACATCGATGCTTTCGAACAAATCATTCGGACCATGAAAGACGCTGGTATCGGTTACGGTTCGATCAACCATCCGGTTGATCGGGATCCGGTTTGCGGATACAACGGAATTATCGACAACGTTTGTCCGAACTGTGGCCGCGAAGAAGGCGACATCAAATTCGAACGGATCCGCCGCATCACCGGTTATCTGGTGGGAACGCTTGACCGCTTCAACGATGCCAAACGCGACGAAGTCAACCATCGCGTCAAACATACTTTTACGCAATATGAAAATTAGGATTGCAGGAGTAATCAAAGAATCGATTGTCGACGGTCCGGGCATTCGCTTTGTCATCTTTACCCAAGGTTGTCCGTTTAACTGTCCCGGCTGTCATAATCCCCAAACCCATGATTTCGAAGGCGGAAAACTCGTCGATACCGAAACGGTAATTGCCGATATCAAAAGTCAAAAAATGTCCAAGGGTTTAACGATCAGCGGCGGTGAACCGTTAATGCAGGCGGAAGCCTGTCTGGAAATCGTAAAGAGCGTAAAACCGTTTCTTAAGGATATCATCGTTTATACGGGTTTTACCTGGGAAGCCCTTATGGAAAGACTTCCGGATAATCCCGCCTTAAAGGAACTTTTGACCCAAATCAACTACCTGATTGACGGACCTTACCGCGAAAACGAACGGGATTTATCTTTAAAATTCCGAGGCAGCCGAAATCAAAGAATCATCGATGTGGCCCCATCATTAAAAGTTGGACAAATTGTTTTGAAAGAATTCAGTTAACGATAAATCAGATTCCCTGAAACCAATTCAGGGAATCTTTTTTTTAGGGTCTTGACACAAAGAAAAACACTTTTTCATACATTAGGTTGAGGGGAAAAACAATGTTTATTTTGATTGGGGAAGAAAACAAGAAAATGATTAATTTCAAGAAAAGCTTAACCGATTCGGCGGTTTTGCTCAACATGCCGTGCGAACTGGCGAATATTCCCAAAGACGCCACGATAATGATTCCGTTCAGCCGGGTTTTGGATAACGGCGTAATCGAGGGAACCAAATTTTTCATCGAAGAGATTTTGTTGGCACCGAAGGTTAAAAGAATCGTCTTTGGAAATAAGCATAATCAAGCGATGCTTAAAAAATTATGTTCGGCTTTCCATGTCGATTGCCAGTTTAAATAAGAAGTGGGGAAAATCAAATGCAAAAGGAAATGAAAATTATCACCGCTTTGGTTACGCCGTTTAATCCGGATTTATCCATCAATTACCATATGGTGGACCAATTAATCGAAAGACAGATTGCGGAAGGGGCCGACGGGATTGTTATCGGCGGAACCACCGGGGAAGCGCATTTACTTGATAAACAGGAAATGTATGAACTGTATCATTACGTTGTGAAGTATGCCAAAAGGATTCCGATTTATTTGGGAGTGGGAAGCGCTTCGACCAACGAAACGCTAAAACTAATTAAAAGATTCAATCATTTGGATGTTGCGGGGTTTCTGGTCGTGGTTCCTTATTATGTCCTCCCCCCGCAAAAAGGCCTTATCAAACATTTTCAACTGCTGAGCGAAGCAAGCGAAAAGCCTTTAATTCTTTATCATATTCCAAAACGGACCGGAATTACCTTAACCTTAGACAGTTTGGCGAAATTGAAAAGCTGTTCCCGAATAACGATGATCAAAGAAGCCTGTCTGGATAAAAAGCGGTTGTCAAAATTAAAAAAACTTTTGCCCTGGGAAATTATGCTTGGGGATGACAGTTTGTTCTTATGGGGAATCAGACACCGTATAGACGGAATTATCAGCGTCATCAGCAACTCCCACCTTTCCCTCATGAAACAATGTCTGAGAAACCGGAAGCAATGGAAGGAATACCGCTTGGCTTTGGCGCTTTTGAAAGGCTATCCCAATCCGGTCGGAATCAAAGTTTTGCTTAAAAAAATGGGCTTTTCGGTGGGCAGTGTCAGGTTGCCTTTATGCGAATAAACTGTCGGAATTTGTCTAATAAACAGTAAATTTGGCAAAGTAAAGCTATTTACTTATGTAAATTTACTGTTTTTTCTTTGCATTTGGGGTATAATTATTGTTAGTAAAGCGAGGGATATTATGAAAGATGTATTAGATATTTTGATAGCAGTTTTGATTTTAGGATTGGTTGTCTACATGGTATATACGGAACGCGAAAAGAAAGTCCAAACGGACCTTTTCATTGATACCGCACTCGCCGTAATAGTTGTCGGTGTGGCCATTATTAACCTTATTGCCACCAATTTCAGTTTTTCCTCGGTAATTACTTACCTTTACTTGATTATCATTCTTTTTGAAGCCTACAATATTTACCTCTTTGTCAAACGCCATCGAACCAAAGCCGGCAAAATAAGCAAAGAAATTCAGCCAAAGGAAACAACCGATGAATCGCACGATGAATAAAGAACAAATTCTCAACCGCCAAAAACACATCCGCAATTTTTCGATTATCGCTCATATTGACCACGGCAAATCGACTTTGGCCGATCGGATCCTGGAATATACCGGGGCTTTGGAGTTCCGCGAAATGAAAGACCAAATTCTCGACAATATGGATTTGGAACGGGAACGGGGCATTACGATTAAGCTGAATGCGGTGGAATTGGTCTACCGGGCGGATAATCAGGAAGAATATATTTTGCATTTGATTGACACCCCCGGGCATGTCGACTTTACTTATGAAGTTTCAAGGAGTCTTGCCGCCTGCGAAGGCGCCGTTCTGGTTGTCGATGCGGCACAGGGAATCGAAGCCCAAACCTTGGCCAATGTATATTTGGCGCTCGACCATAATTTGGAAATCATCCCTTTAATCAATAAAATCGATTTGCCTTCGGCCAACCCCGAGCAGGTAAAACATGATATCGAAGAAGAAATCGGACTCGATGCGAGCGAAGCCATTCTGGCTTCCGCAAAAGAAGGTATCGGCATCAGGGAACTTTTGGAAGCAATCGTCCATAAAATTCCTTCTCCCAAAGGCAATCCGTTAGGACCCGTCAAAGCTTTAATCTTTGACTCCTATTACGATTCCTACCGGGGCGTCATCCCATCGATCCGCGTCTTTGAAGGAACAATCAAAAAGGGTGACCATATTAAAATGATGGCCACCAATGGGGTCTACGAAGTGACCGAAGTGGGCGTACGCACTCCGAAAGAAAAAAAGACCGATTTTTTGACGGCCGGTGATGTCGGCTATTTGGTAGCCGGTATCAAAGAAGTTTCCCACGTCCATGTCGGGGATACGATTACGGTTATCGAAAACGAAGCCGCGGAACCCCTTCCGGGATACCGGAAACTCAATTCCATGGTATTCTGCGGCATTTATCCGGTCGAATCCAACCGCTATATGGAATTAAAAGACGCGCTGGAAAAACTGCATCTAAATGATGCGGCGCTGAGCTATGAACCGGAAACTTCCCAAGCCTTGGGACACGGATTCCGGTGCGGATTCTTGGGACTGCTTCATATGGATGTCATCCAGGAACGGATCGAACGCGAATTCAAAATTGAAATTATCGCGACCGCTCCAAGCGTTGTTTACCACGTGCATTTGACCAACGGCGAAATGGTTCCGGTCGATAATCCGAGTCTGCTTCCCGAAGCCGTTCGAATCAAACACATCGAAGAACCGTACATCAAAGCGACCATTATGGTTCCGGCCGGTTACATCGGTCCGGTAATGGAACTTTGCCAAGGCAAGCGGGGAACTTTTTTGGACATGCATTACATCGACGAAAAACGGGTCATGATGCATTACGATTTGCCGCTTGCGGAAGTCGTTTATGATTTCTTCGATAAATTGAAGTCGATGACTCGCGGCTATGCTTCGCTCGATTATGTGTTAAGTTCGTATAAACCGAGCGATTTGGTCAAAATGGATATTTTGCTTAACGGCGAAAAGGTCGATGCTTTGACCGTTATCACCCATCGGGATTTTGCTTACCAAAGAGGCAGAGCCTTGGTTAAAAAACTGAGACGGTTAATTCCGCGCCAAATGTTTGAAATCCCGGTTCAGGCCGCCATCGGCGGAAAAGTAATCGCCCGAGAAAATATTGCGGCGCTCAGAAAAGATGTACTAGCGAAATGCTACGGCGGGGATATCACCCGGAAGAAAAAATTACTGGAAAAACAAAAGGAAGGAAAGAAACGCATGAAACAGGTTGGTTCGGTCGAAATTCCGCAATCCGCGTTTCTGGCTATTCTGCAGCTTGATGACTGATTTGGGAATTTATCTTCATTTGCCCTTTTGTCGGTCGATTTGCTCGTACTGCGATTTTTATAAAATGCGGGCAAAAACGCCGAGAATTCGCCAGTATATCGATTATATAATAAAAGAAATCGATCTACACGTCGAAACGTTCCGAAACGCCCAAGCGAATTTTCAACCCAAAACTTTATACATCGGAGGGGGTACCCCCTCATTTATTCCCTTGGATGATTTGGAACGTTTATTGAAGCGGCTGGGTCAATGGTTAAACCTGGCCGATTTACAGGAATTTACGATCGAAGCCAATCCCGAAGACTTAAATTTAAGTTTTCTGACCTTAATCAAAAAATACCATGTTTCCCGTTTAAGCATCGGCATCCAAAGCTTTAATCCTTTAGCCCATCGGGTCTTAAACAGGGTCAGCGATTATCACGATGTTCAAAAGAAAGTTGCTTTATTGAAACAGCTCGGGATAACCAATTACAATCTAGATTTAATGTTCGGGATTCCCGACATGAATCACGACCTTGTCAAACAAGATTTGGAATTGTTTTTATCGCTGGAGCCGACCCACCTTTCCTGTTATTCTTTAATCTTGGAAGAACGGACTCTTTTGTATAATCAATATCTAAAGGGCGAGTTTAAACCTTTGGAGGAAGATGAAGAAGCAGCCATCTACCAATTAATTAAGGACACTTTGACAAGGAACGGTTTTAACCACTACGAGACAAGCAACTTTGCCCGTCCGGGTTATGAATCGCTTCATAATCTCATATATTGGAATAACGAAAGATATTTAGGCATCGGGGCCGGAAGCAGTTCCTATTTAGGAAACACCCGTCTAAAAACCGTAAGCAATTTGGATCGGTATTTTTCTTTGCTTGACCAAGGCCGAATCGGCCGGGAGGAAGAAATTCAGCTGTCCAAACAAGACCAGATGGAAGAAGAGGTCATGTTGGGGTTAAGGAAAACCCAAGGGATTTCGTTAGAGAGATTTTATGCCAAATTCGGTGAAGATTTCTTTTCGGTTTTTCCTATGGCTAAAAAATTAATCGACCAGCAATACTTGCAACGGGAAAACAATTATCTGCGGCTTAACCCCAAGTATCATTTTACGGCCGACTATGTCTTGCGTAAACTAATCTAAAGGTGGTATGGTGATTGTTCCGACGGGTCAGCCTTTCCGTAAATCGCAAACTCTTACTGTCGCTTGTGGTCTTCCTTTTGGGAGGAATCTTAAGCGGGTTTTTGGCAACCTCGGAATACCGAACCATTCCTCTTTCGATTAAGACCGTTGAGGTACCCCGTTTAAAAATTTTTTTTCTGACTTTTAGTCAACAATATTGGTTAATTGCGGCGCTATGGTTTATGGGTTTAATCCCTTTGGGCTTTTTGGCCAGCTATGCTTTACTTTTCGGCAAAGGCTTCATGTTCGGAGTAACGATCGGCTTTATAATCAAAGCTGAGGCCTTATTTGGGGCTTATTCCTGCTTTAAACTGCTGGTTTGGCAATTAATCATTCTGCTACCGTTAACGCTTTATATCGCTTATTTTTCGGTTTTAGTCAGTTTTTTCCGCTTGAAAGTTACCCAAGAAAAAGCCGAAATTAATTTGCCAAGTTATCTGAATCGGTTATTGTTTGCCAGTATCGTAATCGTTATTTACAGTATCATCATGGCTTTATCCACCAAGCAAATTATCACTTCTTAAGAAAGGAGGGTTTTTCCTGTGACCGAATATTATCAGAATCTCTTGCGGGAATGGCGCTATTATCTGCAAAGCGAAAAAATGATGAGCCCCAACACGACCGATTCCTATATCAGCGATGTTACCTTTTATTTGGATTTCTTAAGCAAGAAGATGATCGACGATGTCAATTTGATCAAAGCCGACGATATCACGCTGTTCATCGGCCGGCTCAAGAAAAACGGCTATACATCGAGTTCCATCAGCCGCTATCTTTCCAGCATCAAATCTTTTCATAAATTTTTGCATTTGGAACGGCTGGTGCAAACCAATGTGGCATCTTTGGTGGCCTGCCCCAAAGTCGACAAAAAATTGCCGGTTGTGTTATCGATTGAAGAAGTGACGGCCCTTTTGGACCATTTGGGAAAGGACAGCATTTACCAGGAACGCAACATTGCGATGATGGAATTGCTTTATGCCACGGGCCTTCGGGTTTCCGAACTTCTTACCCTTAAGTTAAGCAATCTGCATCTTACCAGCAAAATCATCAAAATCATGGGCAAGGGGTCTAAAGAACGGATAGTTCCGGTTAACGATTATGCCATCAAACTGTTGCGTGATTATATCGTCAATACCCGGCCGAAACTGATTAAAAGCGCCAAAGACCCCGGCTATTTATTTTTGAACAACCGCGGACAAGCTATGACCAGGCAAGGCTTTTTTAAAATCCTGCGCACGGCTTGCCAGGAAGCAGGTATCACCAAAGAAGTCTCGCCCCATACCCTTCGCCATTCCTTTGCGACCCATTTGTTGGAAGCGGGAACGGATTTGCGTTTGATTCAGGAACTGCTGGGACACGAAGATATTGCGACGACGCAGATTTATACTCATCTGAATATGAAAAAAATCAAAGAAATTTATCAGGAAGCTCATCCGCGTGAAAGGAGTAAAAATGAATAATTATCAATATCGGAGGATTTTTGTTATTGTTGCGGATTCGTTGGGCGTCGGCGAACTGCCGGATGCCGGTAAGTACGGCGATACCGGTGCCAACACTTTGGGACATATTGCCCAATACGCAACATCGTTTAAGATTCCTGTTTTGGAATCGCTCGGCATCGGTCACATTTGTCCGAGCGACCGTATCAAAAAAGTGGCTTCACCCAAAGCCACGGTTACGAAATTGCAGGAAGTAAGTGTCGGAAAAGACACTTTAACCGGCCATTTCGAACTCATGGGTTTGGAAGTGCTGACCCCGTTTCCGTCGTTTACCGAAACCGGTTTTCCTCAGGAGTTGATCGATAAGATTGCCGCTTTCAGCAAGCGTCCCGTCATCGGCAACATCAGCGCAAGCGGCACCGAAATTATCAAAGAACTCGGAGAAGAACAAATGCGCACCGGGGCACTGATCGTCTACACTTCCGCGGATTCGGTTTTGCAAATTGCGGCGCACGAAGAAGTGATTCCGCTTCCGGAACTGTATTCGATTTGCGCTTATGCCCGAAAAATAACGATGGAAAATCCGGAATGGATGGTCGGACGGATTATTGCCCGTCCTTATGTCGGAACCAATGCTTCCAACTTTACGAGAACCGCCAACCGGCATGATTATGCAATCAAACCGTTTGGCAAAACCACTATGGACTATTTGAAAGCAGCCGGTTTCGATGTCATCGCCATCGGAAAAATCAACGATATTTTCGACGGCGAAGGCATTACGGAATTTTACCGGACCAAAAGCAATCACCATGGCATGGAAACCACGATTTCGATGTTGGACAAAGATTTCACCGGTTTATGCTTTACCAATCTGGTCGATTTCGATGCTTTATACGGACATCGACGTGATGTGGACGGTTATGCCCGGGCGATTGAAGAATTTGACGCCCAACTCGGAGAATTCATCGCCAAAATGGGGGACGACTGTTTGTTGATGGTGGTTGCGGATCACGGAAACGATCCAATCCACCACGGTACCGACCATACGCGCGAATACGTGCCGCTTCTCATCTATGCCAACAACTGGAAACCGGAAGTGTTGCCGACCCAAATGAGTTTAGCATGCGTCGGCCAAACGATTGCGGATAACTTTAAGATTCAACGGCCTACCATCGGTACCAGCCTTTTAAAATAATGGAAAAGGAAAGAAGAAGAGGTACCATTGCGATGCGTATGCGATTGAGTTTGAAATATGACGATCAAACCAATTTGGCCGTTTATCACTGGTATCAACCGGAAACCAAACCGCAAGCCGTCATTCATTTGTCTCACGGGATGGCGGAACATATTTTGCGATACGACGACTTCGCTGCTTTTTTGGCCGACAATGGGTTTTATGTCATCGGACACGACCATGTGGCTCACGGGGAAAGCGTTTCTGACCCAAGCGAAATCGGGATTATCAAAGATGCCGACTTTATGCAAACCATCATCAACGGAATGAAACTCGTTTATGACGAATCGCTCGAAATCTTTCCCGAATTGCCGCGTTTTCTATTCTCTCACAGCATGGGTGCGATGGCAGCCGAAAGGTATTGCGAGCTGTTTCCGAACGATTTCAAAAAAGTGGTTTTATCCGGTGCCGATATCGGTTCCTTAAAATACGGGTTTTTGAAAAGTTTAACCAAATTCATGATGTGGTTTAAACAACCGACCAGTACCTCGCAAATGCTCCACCGCTTAACTTTGGGAGCTTTTGACCAAAAGTTTCGAAACGAGTATCCGCGCCACGGATGGTTATCGACCGATAAAACGGTGGTAATCGCTTATGACTGCAATCCTTTTTGCGGAATTCAATTTCCCATCAATTATTTTAACTCTTTAGCCAGAATGTTATTGAAGGCCAACAGTAAAAAGGAATTAAAAAACATTTCGAAAAAAACTGAGTTCCTGCTAATCAGCGGCGATCAAGACCCTGTTACCAACAAAGCCAAAGCTGTCCAAAAGCGTTTGAAACGCTATCGCAAGTTTAAAATCGATACGACGACCATCATTTATCCGAAAGCCCGTCATGAATGTTTAAACGAAGAGGTTTCGATCAAAAACCAAGTTTACCAAGACCTCTTGGCATTTTTCCAAAACTAGATTAACCTGATTAAGACACCACGTTTGTGGTGTTTTTAATTTACTTAAACCAAAAATGAGGGGTTTTTTGACTTTTTACTATTAAATGGTTTATTAGACGACAAAGTCGAAAAAACGCGAAATTTGGCTGATTTTGGGCATTGTCGATAAAAATAGAACAAATTAGTTATTTGTTTTTTCTTAAAAACAGATTCGAAAAAAAGGGACTAATAACCCTAGAAATAAGCAAAAAAAACCCTATTTTACAACCCTTCTGTGCGCGTTCGAAATAAAATTAGCTTAGTAATTACCCATTCGAACTCTTACAGAGGGGTTTAGAAATAAGGTGGTAAGGGGTCTGACTAAACCAATTTCCCGCCCCACGTGTTTCGGATTTATATTTTCGATATTTGGCGGTAATTATGTTTAAGTTTCTCCACTATTTCTTTTTTTTTTCGAAAAACAAAAAAACCAAATTAAACCGAACGAAAGGTGGTTTTGACTCAAAGGGTTTAAATAAAAGTATTCAATGAATAGAGGGAAGAACTAATGAAAAAAGAAAGTTGTTTTTAGAGACCTATTGATCTCAAAAACCTGGTTGGGTAATTATGAAGGATTTCAATTTCGAGTGTTCCAGGAAGGGAAACAGAACTTGGGATTAAAGGGATAAAGTCGATCAAAGGTTTACTTGACAATAGGATATCAAACAAATTATTTAAAACAGTCTCCGTTCGCTGTCTTAAATAGCTGCTTAAGAAAAAACGAATTTGTAATTACCCGCCAAATCGATTTTCGAACGCTCTCAGGAGGTTATTTTAACCTGCGGAAAAGAACAGTTGAAAACAATGTTGATAAAGTGTTAATAAATATTCGATTTTTCCCCAATTGGCCATTTGAAGCAAAGGATTGTAATGATTTCAACACAATAATCCGTATTTATCATAGTTATTAACAATCGTTAAAAAAGTCGATTTTATCGGCTTATTACCTTTATAATTTAATAGTTAACATAATATATATTATAGGAAGTTAAATATATATAGCGATAAACCCGAATCAAGAAGTTAAACATATTCTTTTTCCCCGGATAAGGTAGTTTGGTGCAGGATTTTGCCTAATCGTGTCGAAAAAACTAGTTCATTTTTCGGAAGCTGACTATGATTATTTTGTGTTCTTTTGTCGAATATTTGGAGGGTGTAAACCCAAAAATACCCATTTTCCCCGTTTAAGTAATAAAACCTTATAAGATTTCATTTTGGTTATTAAAGTGCAAAATTGGGGCGGTTTTGGGGTTTATATTTCAAAATAAGGTTATTTGTTCTTCTTTAATTTTTCTGACCCGAAAAAGGGATTCTGCCAAAACCCCTGAAAGGTAATTAATCATCTGTTTCATTTTCGAACTCGCTGGGATGACTTTTCTGGTATACAAAAGGCTTAAGAATCTTAATTCTCCGACTATTATTTTTATCTATTTTGTCACTTGAGTCAATCGATAGTTTTCAAAGAATTACCTTATTCAATTCAGCGCTTTGAAAGATCTTCTGATAAGTTATTAATCTTCTATTTTTTTTTCACTTGCTTTAAGAAAGCTTTTTATCATTCAAATGTTGAAATTTCCGATGCTCAAGCCCTTTGTCAGAAAAACTGAAAGGTAATTTCATGAATTTTATTTTCAATCGCTCCGGGAAGACCTATTCAAGAATTGTTCCTAAAGAAAAAAAGTCCTTTGTCAGGACTTTCGAAAGGATAATTACTCATTGTTCTCTTTTTCGATTGCTTTGGGAAGGCTTATCCGCGTGGAATATTTGATTCCCAAAGCCTCTGCCATTTGATAAGCTGTTACGGTGGCTTGATCATGAAGATTTTCGACTGTGTGGCAATCGTCATTGATGATTACTTGGGCACCTTTACTTCTTACCAAACGCCAAAATTCCAATCTAGGGTAACGATAAACAAGTTCGCCCTCGGGGTTCATAAAGGAACGTTTGCGAATTCCGTTGGCATTCATTTCCATATAAACATTATTGGCAATGCAGGCGTCGATAATTTCTTCGGCCACTTTTATCGCATAAGCATTCCAATCCGGATTATTGAACAAATAAATATCCGGATGCGCTAGAATCTTAAAGCAACCGGTGTTTAACGCCTTGGTTACCGTTTTGGCATAGATATCTAGACGTTCGGGACTCACCTTGTCATAGACGCTGAAAAAGCTTCCATCGGGCAGCGGTAAATAGTGTTGCCCCAAGATTAAATAGTCTAGTTCTTTTAACATTTTGGGGTAAAGTTTATCCATGGCATCGAAGTATTCGGCTTCGACTGCCCCATACAAAACGATTTTTCCTTGATATTTTTCTTTTGCCCGCGCTAGGGAAGGTAAATAAATAGTACGATACTCTTCTTTGGTCATTCGTCGGGTAACCAACTTCTTCTCTATTTCATCGATTAACGGAACATGATCGGAAATTCCGATTTCTTTATATCCCAATTCGATGGCTCGGTCGACATAATCGTCGATGTCTCCAATCGCATGACGACAAAGCCAAATATGAGTATGGTAGTTGCTGTCGATTTTTTGCATTAGCGTAATAACCTCGATATGTCTTTCTCTTCCGTTTCGATTTTAACCCATCGGGCGCTGCGGCCGGTGCCGAGCGGGCGAATGCGGTTTTCGCATTTTAATTTGTTTAAAACCCGGTTGATGGTGGATTCGCTGATATTGGGATGATAGTTTTTGATATCGGCTTTGGTGAAAATGTCGGGCAGTCGTTCGATTGTTTGTTCGACATGGTCGACTTTCAACAGATTTTCCTCGTACTGATAGTCTTTGAGGAACGCTTCCAAATTGACGTAAGCTTCTTCGATCATTTTGAAAAGGATACGGTTTAAGCCAAAGACTTGCATATAGCCTTCGTAGTAATTCAGACTGGCCACATTTACTTCTGTCTGGAAATTCCCTTGATATTTGTAAAAGAGTTCGAAGAAACTTAAGTAGTAAAAGCAATGAATTCCGCTTCTAAGGATCATGTAATACAGGGCCAACAAGCGGACAAGTTCGTTACCCTTGGTATAAGGCTTGATATTGGCCATTTCCACAAACACAATCGACGACAAAAAGATAGGTTCGAATTGCTTTTTCTCAATCATCAGATTATAGTCATCCAAAACAGTGTCAAACAATAAACGGCGGCTTTTAAGCGGAACCCGGGGCTGACCTCTTTTGGCAAAATTGATTCTTTTGCCTTTGGAATCAACCGGTACCAAATTTTCCGTATCAAAGGCGGCATAATTTCGGCCGTAGATTTTATTGATCATCGCCAGCAAGTCGCTCGAATTGAAGGGATACTGTTCGGCCTGTTTTTGGATACCCGCCAAAACCGTTTTGATTTTGGCCAAAACTTTTTCATCGGCCGTGCGCGGTTCGGAATTTTTGGTGACAATCAAACGCATCCGGTTGTCGTTGACGGTTAAACCGACCAGTTGGGCCAAAAAATACGTATCCGTTTCCAAGGTCTTCTCTTTAATCAAATCCAAATTTTGGCATAGCACGGAACAATATTGCTCGTTCTTGCCCAGAAAACGATAGACCCTTAACATGGATAGCAATAAATCAGCCGGTAAAATGTATTGTTTGACATTTTCTAAATGACTCATCTTCTTACTCGCTTTCTAAGGAATTTTAAAATTCAATTCTTTACAGACCTCTTGAAAAAAATTTATTTTTTAAAACCAACGGATAAACTCCGATAACCAAAAAGGTTATGAGAAAATACCGAATCAGGTGAAAGATCAATTTGTCGGGGAAAATCAGTTTCAATCCTTCTTTAACTCCCAAAACGATTCCCAATGCCAAAAGCATTCTGAGAAACTTTTGCCAAAGCGGTACAGCGGTCGAAAAACCGACAAACCTTTTTTCCACAGCCAGTCCGCAGGTAAAACCCAACAATAGTCCGTAGACTTTAAAAAAGTCCGCATGGGGTGAAAAGAACAGAAAAGGGATTAAAACGAGGGAGGCCGAAAGGTACATCCAAAATGGAGACTTGTTCTTAAGGGCCAAAAGGTCATACAAATATAAAATCAAAAGGGAAGTCAAAACTCCCAAAATGACTCCGGCCACTACATCCCCGGGAAAATGGACCCCGAGATAAAGCCGGGAAAGCGGGACGATAATCATTAGGACAATACAAATGATTGTTAACCACTTCTTCTTCTCAAGTCGCGGCAGGGTGGAGTAAAGGCTTGCGCTGTTTTGGCTGTGACCGCTCGGAAACGATGAACCGGTGGCGCTGGTGGAACCGACCGAACCTTTAATCAAGTGTTCTTTGCCGACATATTCGTACGGTCTTTTGGCTTTAACCAGCCCTTTTAAAACGCCGTTGAAAGCGCCCGAAAACAAAACGATGAAACCAAGTTTTTCGCCTTTTTCCTTGTTAAGACAAAAATAGAAAAGGCCGATAACGGCTATTAAAAACATTTCGCCGCCAAATTGCGTAAGCACCAAAAAAAGCTTGGTTAAAACATCGTTGCTTATTTGATGAAATCCTTCCAGGATTCCCCATTCCCAGGCAAATCGGTACATGTTTCACTCCTAATAAACGCGGTATTTATGAAGGGGTTCGCGTTTTAAAATTTTGTCTTGGGTAGCTAAAACCCGCAATTGTTTGACTTCGTGAATCGTGAGACTCCGAACCGCCCCTTCGGGCAAATTATCGACGGTAATATTGCCAAATCGGACTCTAGTCAAGCGTTTGACCGGAAAGCCGATTGCTTCAAACATTTCTTTGACCTGATGGTTTTGTCCTTCGGTTAAAATGATGCGTACAAGGGAAGATTGATTGCGTTTATCGATGCTTTCGATGTCGCATAAAGCCGGCAAATATTCGGTCTTCTCGGTTTTCAAACCTTTTTCCAACTGGGCAAGGACTGTTTCGTTGATGATGCCTTTTACCCTGACCAAATATTCTTTTTGAATGCCGCTATTCGGACCAATCATCAAATTGGTAAAATCGCCGTCATTGGTAATCAAAATGATGCCCTTGGTATCGTAATCCAAGCGGCCGACCGGATAAAGACGGTATTGTTTCAATTCGGGCGGCAGGAGGTCGATAATGGTTTTCCTGCCCCGGTCATCCGAAACGCTGGAGATGACTCCCCGGGGTTTATTTAAACAATAGTAGCGTTTCTCTTCGGTTTCCAAAGGGATGCCGTCGACTTCGACAAGGTCTTTGGGGGAAACCTGAAAACCCATTTCGGTAATAACCTGTCCGTTGACTTTGACGCGTCCCGCTTTAATCAGTTCTTCGGCTTTTCGGCGGGATGTAAAGCCGGAATTCGCAATCCGTTTTTGTAATCTTTCCATTATTTCACCTTTATTTTTCTTATTAAGTATATTATACTAAATTTTTCCCGTTTTTACCAATCATTAAACAAAAAAATCGTTTCCCTAAAAAACACCGCTTGGTGTTTACAGGAAAACGATTCCGATTAAAGTTGCCAAAAGGAAAGTTATCGCATCCGCAATAATCCCCGCTTTTAAAGTGTAACGGATTTTGGTTATTTTAACCGATCCGAAATATACCGCAACGATATAAAAGGTCGTGTCGCTCGAACCCTGAATCAAAGCGGAAATTCGGGCCATTTTCGAATCGACACCGTATTTTTGGATGATGTCCGTCATGAGGATTAAGGAGGTGTTGGCGGAAAGGGGACGAAACAACATTTGCACCAGGAGTTCGGGTGAAAGAAAAGGAATTGCAATCATCCTTCCCAAAACCTCCATCAGACCGGATTTTAAAAATACGTTCAAAGCAAAAAACAACACAAAGAAAGTCGGGAATAAGCGGAAGCTAGCCTGCAGACCTTCCTCAACTCCCGTTTCGAAGGAAGCAAAACAATTGATTTTCTTGCCAACGCCAAAGCCGATAATCAGGATGATAAAAAGAGCCAATACAATCATGGCTTTTTCCTCGAGCACCAAAAATGAAATAACCGGTCGCTGGTTAAAGCGATTGCCGTGGCTAAGGCACTGGTTATGCTTAAAAGAAGGATTAAATCGATGGTGTCGTTGGCGCCGTATAAAGTGCGTAAACCGAACAGCGAAGCCGGAAAAACCGTTAAAGAAGCTGCATTAAGCAAAACAAAAGTCGACATCGAACGGGTCGCTTCTTCGGGATGGGGGTTTTCCTTTTGCAATTCGGCCATCGCTTTTAAACCGAGGGGGGTCGCAGCAGATCCCAAGCCCAAAAGGTTGCACACCACGTTCCCGGCAATCAATTCCAAAGCTTTACTGTTTTGGGGAAGGTCCGGAAAAATCCTGGAAAGGGGTTTGAGCAATAATTTGGCTATTTTATTGATTAAACCCGCGTCAAGCGCAATCCGAATGATTCCGCTCCAAAAAATGAGCATGGTGGCAATTTTTAAAAATAAATCCAGGGCTTCCTGGGCGCTGTTTAACATGATATTGCCCAAAGAAGCAAACTTCCCGGTTAGGGCACTGACAACAATTCCCAAAAAAAGCAAAATAACCCAAATCCGGTTAATCATTGTAACCCCCTTCGGTCGCCAAAGGCAACTCCCACTCTTCTCCGGCAACCTTTACCGACAAATAGAATTCGTTGTTTCGGAGGGTTAGTTTTAAATCGTAAGTCTCTTCATCTTTTAAAGGAAAAAAAACGGGTTTTGTTAACCCCTTTCCTGTTAACAGATGAAAGGTGCTCATCCGAAAAGTAAAAGGCGAGAGGATTTTTTCCATGGAATAGTTGGCAAAAGCTTCTTCGGCCAGTCTTTTATGGAGTTCCCAATCGCCGTAAGCATCAAAAGTTACGACGATTAGTTCCAGGCCCGCTTGGTTAAACACCGTGACTAAGGTACGTCCGGCTTTTTTGGTAAAGCCGGTTTTACCTCCGATAACCTTGGGCTCTTCCTGAATCAACCGGTGTTTATTGTAAAAGACGTAACTTTTGCCATCGGGCGTTTCGAACCGATGGACTTTGGTGCGGGTGATTTGGCGAAAGGTTTCGTTTTCCATTGCATAAGCCGTCAACAGGGCCATGTCGTAAGCTGTGGAATAATTGCTTTCGTTTTCGTCGAGTCCGGTCGGGTTTTGGAAAAACGAATCGGTCATTCTTAGGGTTTGGGCCAAATCGTTCATTTTTATTACAAAATCTTCGATATTTCCGCTGTAAGCTTTGGCCACCATGAGACTCGCATCGTTTCCCGATTGCAACATCATCCCGTAAAGTAAATCCCGGATTTGGATGATTTCTCCGACTTCCAAATAAATCCGTGATCCGGTCGCTTGCAAAACAGTGGAATCGACCACGATGTAACGGTTTAAATCGAGCAATTCGATTGCGGTAAGGGTGGCGAGGATTTTGGCGATGCTTGCGGTGAGGAGGCGTTTGTGGCTATTCTTTTCAAACAAAACCCGGCGCGAGCTTCTTTCCATCACAATCGCGCTTTGGGCCGTTACTTCCGATTTCAAAAGCCGATGGGCAGGAAGCGTTTCTTCCGGATTTAATTTAAAAGTTACAATCAGGCCAAGACTAAAAAAACCGAGCAAACAAATTACTAGATAAGATTTAAATGGTTTGAACAATAAACGCAAAGCCAATCACCTTTTACATTTTATTCATTCCCTGAAAAAAAAAGCACCCCGAGGGTGCCTGTTAACTTAAAAGAACCTTAAGAACTTAAAAAACGGTCAATCAAAGTTTTTACTTCTTCGATTGTTTTGTTGAAATCACTTCGGCTGATGTTTACCCAAACTATATCCGGATGTTTCCTAAACCAGGTCCATTGCCGCTTGGCATAATTGCGCGTAGCCTGCTTTATTTGCTCTTTGGCTTCTTCGAGAGTAATTTTACCTTCAAGGTAAGGAATCAGCTCTTTGTAACCGATGGCCTTGCGCGCCTGAATGCCTAATTGTGCGGGAAATAATTTTTCAACCTCTCCTAGGAGGCCTCGGGAAAACATTTCTTCGACCCGATCGTTGATAGCCTGGTACAAAGCGTCCCGGTCAGCGGTTAAAAAGAGGTACAAGGCATCGTATAAGGGAATGTTCTTGCCTGTCTTGTTGGCTTGTTGTTCAAAGGCAAGTTCAATTGCCCGCAGAACTCTTTTTCGGTTGTTGGGATGGATTTTTTCCGCAGCTTCGGGGTTCATGTCCATCAGGATGGCGTGGACCGCTTCATTGTCTAAAGCAGCCAGTTCTTCTTCCAATTCTTTGCTGCGACCGTGGCCTTCCAATTTATAGTCGTAAATAACACTGTCCAGATAAAGGCCGCTGCCACCGACCAACAATGGAATTTTACCTTCCTGATGCATTTGCCCGATTAAACCCCGCACGTCTTTTTGGTATTCGTAAATGGAATAAGAATTGAGCGGATCCAAAAAGTCGCATAAATGGTGTTTGATTTGGGCCCGGATTTCGGGAGAAGGTTTTGCGGTGCCGATATCCATTTTTTGATAAATTTGGAAAGCATCGCCGTTGATAATGTCGGTCTTTAAATACTTGGCGATTTCCACCGCCAATTTGGTTTTGCCGACCGCGGTTGGTCCGGTTATCACGATGACTTTAATCATCCCATCACCCTTTGGAATAATTTTTCGATTTCATAGCGTTTGAAAGAAATTATCGTCGGCCGGCCGTGCGGGCAGGTTAAAGGCATTTTTGCCTGGTCCAAGTCTTTCAATAATTGACCGACTTCATCCGGCCGGATTTTCATATGAGCTTTAATCGATTGTTTGCAACTCAGTTTTTTGGCCAGCGAATCGTATAAGCGTGCTTTTCCGGTCGTTTTTTCGTGCAGCAAGTGATTTATCATATCGTGCAGGAATTCGCTTTCAAGGGATTCGGGAATCCAGGTCGGCACGGTTCTTACTACCAAAGCGGTCGGACCGAACGGTTCGATGGTTATGCCCAACTTGGCAAATTCGTCCGTTAAGTTCATAATCAACGGCATTTCGCTTACTGAAACTTCCAAACGAAGCGGAATCAACAATTCATAACATTCGGCTTTGGGACTTTCAAACGATTTGGAAATCTTTTCGTACATCAAACGTTCCATGGCCGCATGCTGATCAATCAAATAAAGGTTCTCTTCGTCTTCCAATAACAGATATGTCTGATGGTATTGACCGATATAGCGCAGGTTTTGGAAGAAACGCTTTTCTTTGGTGTCCTGATCAAACGATAATTGTTCGTAATTTTCCTGAACCGTTAACGGTTTTGGTTCCGGCATTTCATAAACTTCCTTATCTTTCGAAGCAGGTGATGTTTCATGAAAATTGTCCGAATAATCTTCTTTTGCTTCTTTTTCCTCCGAAACGCCAAAGAATTGATCCCATAAATTGAGCGGTTCATCCTCGGTGTTTGCTTCGGTGTTTTCTAAAGGTGCTGTTTTCATTATAGGTTCGGTAGATTTGTCAAGAGGTTTTTCAACCGGACTTTCTTCGGAATTAAACTTTGGCAACCGGGCTTGAAAAAGGGTTTCTTTCAAGACGGCGGTAATCAATGTTTTTAACTCTCTTTCATCCGTAAAGCGCACTTCCAGTTTGGCCGGATGCACATTGACATCGACCAGGGAAGGGTCGGCTTCAATGTAAAGCACAGTAATCGGGTACTTGCCGATTGGTAGCAGCGTCTGATAAGCATCGGTGATAGCGTAAGAAATCGAAAGGTTCCGGATGACCCTTTTGTTCAAAACGATATTGATTCCGTTTCGGTTCGACCGGAAAACTCCGGGGCTCGAAGATAAACCCCATATTCGGTACAAGTTGTTTTGGCCTTTAAAGGAAAGCATTGCTTTTGCGGAATCAGGTCCGAAACTGGAGGCAATGATTTCGATAATATCGCTGTTCCCCGTTGTTTGGAAAAGAGTTTTACCGTTATTGGTGCAAAGAAAAGCAATTTCCGGATGGGATAAAGCCGACTTATAAAGATAATCCAAAATATTGGCCAACTCGGCATATGAATTGCCCAAATGCTTGTAACGGGCCGGGGTATTGAAAAAGAGGTTTTCGACTTCGACTTTGGTACCTTCCGGAAAAGCGGTTAAACCTTCTTCGGTTTTGATTCCGGCGCGGTAACGGTAATAGTAACCGTCCGTTTTTTTCGTTTTGGAGGTAATGGTCATTTGCGAAACGCTCGCAATCGATGGCAGTGCTTCGCCTCTAAACCCCAAGGAAACGATGCGAAACAAATCTTCGACGGAGGAGATTTTGCTAGTGGCATGGCGTTTCAAAGCCAAAGGAATTTCGCTTGGCTCCATGCCAAAACCGTTGTCGGTAACCGTAATCTTGCGTAAACCGCTGTCAATCAAGTCGACTTTTATTACGCTGGCTTTCGCATCGATACTATTTTCGACCAATTCTTTGACGACACTGCTCGGGCGTTCGACCACTTCTCCCGCCGCAATCATATTGGCCAGTTCGGGGCTTAATTCTTTAATTCTCGTCATTTATTCAACTTCTCCTTTAGGCTGGAAAGCAAAACCAACGCATCAATCGGACGCAAATCGTCGACATCGAGTTCCTTAAGTTCGTTAAGCACTTTTTCTTCGGCTTCCGATATGGTGTTGACAATTACCGGTTCGGTATAATTGGACAGTGCCAAACGGTCGCTGTCGTAATGATTGTTGGAGTCCAACTTTTGCAAAATATCGTGGGCCCGAAGCGTCAGGCTTTTCGGCAAATTGGCAAGCGCGGCTACATGAATACCGTAGCTCTTGTCGGTTGCGCCTTTTAAAACTTGGTGCAAAAAGACGATTTTGCCGTTTTCTTCTTTGGCTTCCACGTGGACATTGTTAAGTCGGACCAAGCTTTTTTCCAGATTGGTAAGTTCATGATAGTGGGTGGAAAACAATGTTTTGGCACCGATTTTTTCGTGAATGTATTCGATGATGGCCTGGGCCAATGCCAAACCGTCGAAGGTAGCGGTGCCGCGTCCGACTTCATCGAAAATAATCAAACTGCGTTCGGTGGCATTTTGAAGCGCATAATTAACTTCGAGCATTTCCGTCATAAAAGTGGAAGCTCCGGAAGCAATATCGTCGCTCGAACCGATTCGCGTGAATATTTGGTCGAAGATCGGAAGTTCCGCGCTTTCCGCCGGCACGAACGAACCCATCTGCGCCATGATGACCATCAGAGCATTTTGGCGCATGTAGGTGCTCTTTCCACTCATGTTCGGACCGGTTATCAATAAGATCTGATTGTCATTGTACATGAACAAATCGTTCGGTATAAACGGTTCCGGGGAATACTGTTCGACTACCGGGTGGCGTCCTTTTTTAATTATGATATCGCTGTATTGCGAGAAGATCGGACGGACGAATAAATTGTTCCGGGCGACAATCATCAAAGCGAGCACCAAATCAAGTTCCGACAAACTGTCCGCAAGCTGTTGCAACTCCTGCGATCTTTCCTTGCATTTGCTTCGGACTTCTTCGAACAGTTTGATTTCGAGTTCGATGGAATGTTCGTTGGAGCGAAGGATTAACGCTTCCAATTCTTTCAACTCTTCGGTAATGTAACGTTCGGAATTGGAGGTTGTTTGTTTGCGAATATAACCGAATTCGTCCTTGACCAGCGGGATATTGCTTTTGGTTACTTCGATATAATAACCGAATACTTTATTGAAACCGATTTTCAGATTTTTAATGCCGGTTTTTTCCCGTTCGCGCTGTTCGATGTTCATCAGAACTTCCTGGGTATGAAGACTGACGTATTTGACTTTGTCTAGTTCTTCGGAGTAACCCGGTTTGATGACACCCCCGTCCCTAAGCAAAAACGGTGCGTCTTCGTTAATCGCATCATCCAAAAGTTTATGCAAATCGCTGAAATCTAATATCGTTTGGTTGAATTGTTGCAGGGTTTTGGTTTTGATTTCGGCGATTAATTTTTTGATTTGGGGAACGACACCTAAAGAACGTTTGAGCTGAATCAAATCCTTGGGGTTAACGGTGCCGAAACTGATCCGGCCGACAATCCGTTCCAAGTCATAAACTTCGCGTAATAGTACCCGGATTTCTTCGGAAATAAGGTAATTTTTGCTGAAATCCTCGATCATCTGCTGACGTTTTAGAATCGGTTCCAATTTGGTAAAAGGAAAAAGAATACTTCTTTTAAGATGACGGGAACCCATGGCGGTTGAGCATTTGTCGAGGCAGGCAAAAAGATTATTGCGCGATTTATCGCCCCTGAGGGATTGCACTAATTCCAGATTCCGGATGGTATTGGGATCAAGTTTCAAAAACGATTTATCCTGATAAAAAGCAAAAGGCTTCAGATGCACCAAAACGCGTTTTTGGGTATTGATGACATAATTCAACAGCCGCGTGGCACTGTCAAGCGAAGCATCGGGCAAACCTTTGACTAAGTTAAACAAATAATCGTCCAGTTTTTGGTCTTCCTGAACCGACACCACCAAACCGAAAACACTGCGCATGTAATCGGCGTAAGGTTTGGGAAAACGCGGGCCGACAATGACTTCTTTGGCTCCGAGTTTATTGATTTCATCATAAACGCTTTCGATTTTTAACGGAAGCAGCGTCGTCCTGGTTTCGCCGGTCGAAATATCCAAATAGCTCAAACTGTAGTTTTCGGTCTCTTTCGAAACGGACGCCAAATAGTTATTGGTCTTTTCGTCCAAAAAAGCTTCGGTGACATTAGTTCCGGGAGTAATAATCCGCACAACGTCCCGGGCAACAAGGTTTTTCCCATTCGGTTCTTCCAATTGTTCGACGATGGCAACTTTGTAACCTTTGTCGCTCAGTCTTTCGATATATTGATCCACCGCATGATACGGAACTCCGCACATCGGAACCCGTTCTTCGGTTCCGGCATCTCTTCCGGTTAAAACGATTTCCAATTCCTTGCTTGCTACAAGGGCATCGTTGAAAAACATTTCGTAGAAATCGCCCAAACGGAAAAAGACCAAGGTATCAGGATATGCTTCTTTAATGGTCAAATATTGACGCATCATCGGTGTATATTGGGTTTTATCGATTTTTTCGTACATTGCAATCACCTTTTTAGAAAAATTATATCATATTTTGCGTGATTCCTTGCGGCATTTGCGAAATAATTTAAAAAGCGGGTCGAAAACCCGCTATTTAAATTTATTATTGCGAAAAGATTTTATTTACGGACCAATAAAACAATACCCGATGAAGTAAGATACAACGGATTGAAAGCATCATTGCATTCCGGGAAAGCTTTAAATGCCTCCCAAAATTCATCTTCCATCGAATCGCCATAATCAAAGCCAAAGTATACTTCCAAAGCTTGGCCGGTTGCCACTTTTCCGATTTGCGATACCATGAGTTTAATCAATTCTTCGACCGAATCAAGATAGAAATCGCCTTGAAAATCATCGACGGTAAAAGTATGCAAACGGTAGTAAGCATAAAAATCATCGCTCGTTGTGCTTACCTGATAAATTATCGGGTCTTCTTCGATATGGGTATCCGAAATTACCTCTTCTGGAACTAGGAAGTACTGGTGAAGCATAAATTCTTTGCTTCCTTCAAAAAGGATTCTGGTATCGTTCCAAGTCGAATCGACAATCAACCATTCGCCATCCAACAAGACTTTGTTCCAGGCATGACCAATTATCACGCCGTTTTGATTGACATCGCCGACGATCCGTTCGGCAACAATGTCTTCCAGCGTACAAAGAAAATGAAATGCTTTGGCATAACCGTCACAGACGGCGATTCCGTCTTTAAACACGCCGTCCAAATAAAAGGAAGTATAACGGATTGTCTGGAAGTTTTCCGGATTTTCCGGGTCTTGTTCCAAGACAAAGACTTTTTCCAACAAATCGTGGTCATAAGCGACATTTTGAGCCAACCAATCGTTAATGGCAAGCAGTTTCTGAATGTCGTCCATTTCCCGATAAATGATGGTCCTTAAAACCTGTTTGGCTTTTTGGTAAATTTCTTCAGCCGGAGAACCTGCGGCCGGAAGCGGTTTGAAACCGTGAACAACAGCGTAATAAAGTTCTTCGGAATAAAATACCGACAAAGTCTTTTCGCTTTTCTCGGAAGCAAATTGGTTGTAATCCGCTTCACGCGGGGTTTTGTCGCCGCTTTGGTTAAAGAATTCGTAATAAGGCTGTAGCGCGTTCCATTGTTCGGCTAAATTAACCGGTTCAGCGATTTTCAAATCAATCATTTTATTGACGGTTACTTCATATAACTCGGTGGCAATCCGGGCGACTTCGCTGCCAGGTTCGCAGACAATAATCATCGATTTAAAAGGTGTGCGATTGAAAACCCAATTATTGACATTGGAAGGGTTGCCTTTAAAGGAAACCGATTTCAGGCTTTTGCAATCATAGAACGGATTGGCTTCGATGGTTTCCAGAAGTTCGTTAACCATCACAAATTCCAAACTGTCGCAGTTGATAAAGGTTTCGGTTTCCAAAACTTTCAAATTTTTCGGTAGAATCATACTGCGAAGGCTTAGGCAGTTTTGGAATGCCCGGGCATCGATTTTTTCAATCGTATCAGGAAGGAGCACGCGGTAAATTTTATTGTTGTCGGCAAAGGCGGTTTGATTGATTCGGGTAACCGGTTTGTTGTTGAAAGTTTCCGGGACCAAAACGGTGGCATCGCTGCCGGTATAACCGGTTAGCTGATATGATTCTCCGTCTTCGTTTAAAGCGAAGACTAAACCTTCCGACACGGTTTTGACATAAGTCCAACGGGCATAAAGCGTGGTTTCTTTAAGAATCGGATATGGGAAAGCGACCGGAAGACCGGACATTTCCGGATTATCGTACCAGCCTTCAAATTTGTAACCCGGTTTTAAAAGTTCCGTCGGACGGGAAATTTTTGTTTGATATTCCACTATCAGATCATCGATAGTTTGGTCGGTATCGGTGACAAATTTAACGGTGTATGAATTGATTTCCCAAGCACCATAAAGGGTTAGGTCACTGCGAACCGCAAGCGGAAAACTGGCAATTGGACCCGATAAACCGGAATCAATGTACCAGCCTTTAAAGCTGTGACCGGCTTTTTCCGGAACTGACGGTTCCGTCAGGCCTTGCCAATAGCCGACGATTTGGTCGGAAATCGTCGTATCGCCGTTCGTGACAAAAGAAACCCGGAATTTTTCTTCTTCCCATTTCGCATATAGTTCCAAATGGTCCGTCAAAACCATAGGGAAACTTACCGGTTCGGCGTCAGTTAAATCGGAAAACCAACCCAAAAAAACGTAACCTTCTTTCGAAGCCACGCTTGGCTCATGAATCGTATCCGAATAGAACGAATCCGTTTCGGTTTCGTTTGACCCGTCAATCCATTTGATTTTCAAAGGGAGGTATTCCCATTTGGCGTACAAAGTAATATCGGCGGTTAGGGAATCGGATGGGTTTACAAGCTGGGTTCTTGCTTCATCGTAATACCAGCCCAAAAAACGGTGACCGTTCAGGGTTAATGTCGGCAATAAATCGGCCAAGGTTTCGTCATGCGAGGAAACCGTGTAAGGGGATAAAGTTTGGGTTTCGGTAAAATTCGGATCCTGCGGTTGGTAATGGATTCGAATTGCCGGATTGGTATGATTGATAATGATTACCGGGTAAACTTTGGTCGAACCGTCTTCGGCTTTGACGATGATATAAGCACGGTTTTCTCCTTCGGAAAGGTTTAAGGTTTTGCTCGTTACCGGATTCTTTCCCGCTTCGTCGATGTAAAGATTCCAAGTCGCGCCGCGGCTTACGGTAATCCGGCCGGAAAACGAAAATGTCTCGGCTTGATTCAGTTCGGCAATAATGGTCTCACCGTCCCAAGTTAATCCGTTTAAATTGGTGATTTCTTTGTCGCCGGATTTTTTGGGAAAACATGATGTAAGGAATAAAAGAACGAGAGCAATAAAAAAACAATACTTTATCTTTCTCATAATAACCTCTTCTTTTGTTTCATTTTACCATAAAACAAACCCACATGCAATTAAAAACACCCTGTCGGAACAGGGTGTAAAATTTATTTTCTTCTTATTTATTTTTTCAACAAATAATCGTTGACCGGTTTGGAAATAGCCGAAGCTAACACAAAAGCCAGGAATGCTTCCAATAAACCGTTGGTGGCAAAGGTCAACATCATAAACTTCAGTAAAACCCCGAAGGAATAGGTAGCTCCTCCGGCTGCCATGTACTCCGGACCGAAAAATACCATAATGCCGACAAGGACCAAGACGGTATTGGTAAGACTGCCGATAACGGCACTGATACCGTATTGCAGGACATCCAGATACTTTTTGCCGGCAAATAATTTCTTGAAGGCTTTGTGGGATAATCCGGCAAAGGTTCCGGTTAAAATCCGCGGAACAAAGCAGATTACCAAACTGAAGAAATTTCCTGGTTCCGCAAACGGCGTAAAAACAAAAGCAAAAGCGACGGAATTGGCCGGCGGCATGAAAGTCCACACAAGAAAACTGAACAATCCCGCAAAAAATCCCATCAATGTACCAGCTTTTGTACCGAGTAAAATAGCGGTGATTACAACGGGAACCATGGCAATCGTTGCGACGATTCCGAACATCGGTATTGAGCCTAAAATGGTAAAGCATACCAAAGCTTCAATCGCGAGCAGAATCGCAAACTGGGCCATCCAAATAATCAAATCATGACGTGAACGAGTATTTTTTCTCATAGAATAAAATCTCCTGTTTATTTATTTTTTATATGGGTTTTCTTTTTTTGAGGTTATTAATCCGTAAATTCAAATTCGTATTCGAAAATCCGCACGGTATCGCCGTTTTTGACCCCTAAGCGGCGCAATTCGTCATCGATCCCCAAACGGTGCAATTGGACCGCAAACCGTCTGATTGCCGATTCGTTCTGGAAATCGGTGCGTTCCCAGAGTTTTTTGACTTCGGGACCCGTAACTTGGTAGATACCGTCATCGCCTCTCGTAATGGTAAACGGAGGTTCCTGCGGCTTAAAGGTGTATTCTACCACGGTATCCGGTGCTATTTCGCTCGCTTTTTCTTTTCGGACTAAATCGAGTGTATCCGCAATCTTATACAACAAAGCATTCAGGTTTTGCGAAGTGATTGCGGAAATTGGGATAACCTCGATTCCCAATTTTTCCTTGAAAACCTTAAGGTTTTCATTCGCTTCGGGAAGATCCATTTTATTGGCAACAACAATCTGCGGACGCTTCAATAAGTCCATATTGTAACTTTCGAGCTCCTTATTGATGATTTCATAATCTTCCCAAGGTTTACGGCCTTCGCTGCCGCTCATATCAATGATATGAACGATAACGCGGGTCCGTTCGATGTGTTTTAAAAACTGGATTCCGAGACCCGTTCCCAAATGCGCCCCCTCGATTAAACCGGGAAGGTCAGCCATGATGAAACTGCGGCCGTCCGGAACACCCACTACTCCCAAATTGGGGTTAAGGGTCGTAAAGTGATATTCGGCGATTTTGGGTTTTGCGGCGGAGACGACGGAAATTAGCGTGCTTTTTCCCACGTTGGGAAAACCAACCAAGCCAACATCTGCTAAAACCTTTAAGTCGAGAATGACTTTGCGCTCTTCTCCTCTTTCACCTTTTTCCGCAAAATCCGGAGTCCTAAAGCGGGCGGTTGCGAATGCTGCATTGCCGCGTCCGCCTTTGCCGCCTTTGGCGACAACTACTTCCTGAGCGTGTTGGGTAATATCGCCGATTACGGTATTTGTTTCCCCATCAATTATCGTTGTTCCGATCGGAACTTTGACATAACGGTTTTCGCCGTCTTTTCCGTACATATCCTTGGAGCCGCCGTTGACGCCGTCGGATGCTTCAATGTGACGCATATAGCGAAAATCCAGCAAAGTGGTCAAGCCCTCTTCCCCGACAAAAATGACGCTGCCGCCATTGCCCCCTTTGCCGCCCGACGGACCGCCTTTGGGAACATATTTTTCGCGGCGAAAAGCTACGGCACCGTCGCCGCCCTTTCCCGCTTTTACATAAACCTCGACACGATCGACAAACATTTGACACGCTCCTTTAAGTTAGATAAAGGCACCCCATTTTCATGAAGTGCCAAACATTACAAGATAAACTATTCAACCGGATAAACTGATGCTCTTGTTTTGCCGCCGCTCATTTTTTCGAAACGGACAATTCCGTCAACCATGCAAAACAAAGTATCATCGGCACCGCGTCCGACATTAACCCCTGGATGAACTTTTGTTCCTCTTTGACGGTAAATGATGGAACCTGCAGTGGCATATTGACCATCCGATAATTTAGCGCCTAAGCGTTTAGCATGAGAATCACGACCGTTACGGGTTGATCCTACTCCTTTTTTCGATGCGAAAAATTGGATATTTAAACGAATCATGGTTGCCACCTCCTTAATAATGGACTATTTTTTGCTTAATTTCAAATTGTTAGGATAATCTTCGGCAATCATCGCAAGTACTTGATAGAGATTGTCGATGATTTTTATTACTATTTCGGTTGGGCTTTTTGTTTCAAATTGAATTATCCCTTTTTGCTCATTTGAATTCAAAAGATATTGATCTTTTTCCAAGATGCTATCCAATAAATTCAAAGTTGTGAATACCGCTGTCGAAATCGCGCTGCAGACAATGTCTTGGCCGGCCCGGGCAAAATGCGCATGGCCCAAGATTTCGAAACGGATTGATTCAGGATTTTGATAATCGAAGGTTGCCTTCGTCATAATTAACCTTCAATATTGGTAATTTTGATTTTTGTATAGGCTTGACGATGGCCTTGCTTTTTACGGTAATTCTTCTTTGGTTTCATTTTGAAAATGATGATTTTCTTACCGCGACCGTGTTTTTCAACAACGGCAGTTACTTTTGCACCTTCGACGTATGGTGTGCCTACTTTATCGCCAACCAACAAAACTTCGTTAAATACGACTTCTTGTTCAGGTTCGGCCGATAGCTTTTCGACATATAAAGTGTCGCCGACAGCGGCACGATATTGTTTACCACCGGTAACAAAAATTGCGTACATCTATTGACACCTCCTCATATAAAATTTAAGACACGCCAGGAAGGTGATAATTTTTTGCTTACTTAAAAAAATTATGCTTTGGGACCTTTTTTGAGCGGTTGATAGACTTACGCCTTGCAACGTACATATTATACCTTATTCCGGTTTTTTATGCAAATGATATGAATATTAATTTTCACACTATTATGGGGCGGTTTTTTCCTGATTATTCGAATTTCAAACAATCATTTATTTTCAAACCCTTCTGTGCGCGTTCGAAACTTGAAAAGATGGGTAATTACCCACTCAAACGCTCCTAGAAGGCTTGAAAAAAGTGCCAATTGCTTGGCACTTCAATGGTTACTTGCGTGGATATTTGATATTGGCTTGAGCAGCGGCCAGTCTTGCAATCGGAACGCGGTAAGGCGAGCAAGATACATAGTCTAAGCCGATGCGATGGCAGAATTCGATTGATTCTGGGTCGCCACCATGTTCCCCGCAGATTCCCAGGTGAAGATCAGGACGAACGGCACGGCCTTTTTCGCAAGCCATCTTCATCAATTGTCCGACACCTTTTTGGTCGACATGAGCAAATGGGTCGAAAGCAAAGATTTTACGATCATAATAAGATTCCAAGAATTTGCCTGCGTCGTCACGGCTGAAACCAAAGGTCATTTGTGTTAAATCGTTGGTACCGAAACTGAAGAATTCGGCTACACCGGCAATTTCGTCGGCTGTCAAGGCAGCACGCGGAACTTCGATCATGGTTCCTACCAAATAAGGAATTTCATAATTTTGTTCTTTCATGACTTCTTTGGCAACGCGGTCAACGATTTCTTTAATGAAGTTCAATTCTTTGACTTCGCCGACAAGCGGAATCATGATTTCCGGAACAGTCTTGATGCCTTCTTTATTGACGATAATAGCAGCTTCGATTACGGCTCTGGTTTGCATTTCGGCAATTTCCGGATAGGTAATCGGCAACCGGCATCCGCGATGACCCAACATAGGGTTGAATTCATGCATAGCCTGAACGGTATCTTTAACCTTTTGAAGGGTTACGCCCATTTCCTTGGCCAGTTCAACCATTTCTTCATCGGTATGAGGTAAGAATTCATGTAGAGGTGGGTCCAAGTAACGGATGGTTACAGGACGTTCGCCCATTTCTTTGAAGATTCCGACAAAGTCTTGACGTTGGTAAGGTAAAATCTTCGCCAGGGCTTTTCTTCTTTCTTCTTCGGAATCGGAAAGAATCATTTCCCGAACGGCCTTAATCCGGTCTGCTTCAAAGAACATATGTTCGGTACGGCAGAGACCGATACCTTCGGCACCGAATCCGACGGCTACTTTCGCGTCTTTCGGTGTGTCTGCGTTAGTTCTGATATGTAAAGCACGGTTTTTGTCGGCCCAAGTCATAAGGGTAGCCAAATCGCCGGAAACGCTGGCCGGAACAGTCGGAACAGCGCCATCGTAAATGTAGCCGGTCGAGCCGTCAATGGAAATAACACTTCCTTCCGGGTAACGGACGCCTTTGACTTCAAAGTAGTTTTCCTCTTCGTTTACGCGAACATCGCCGGCACCGGCAACGCAGCATTTACCCATTCCGCGGGCAACAACCGCCGCATGCGAAGTCATACCGCCGCGGGCGGTTAAAATACCTTGGGCAAAAACCATACCTTCGATATCTTCCGGAGAAGTTTCCAAACGGACAAGGATAACTTTTTCGCCGTTTGCACCAAGTTCTTTGGCTTTTTCGGCAGTGAAGACAACTTTACCGTAAGCTGCACCCGGAGAGGCATTCAAACCTTTGGCAATAACTTTGGCTTTCTTTAATTCTGCTTGGTCAAAGGTAGGATGCAGGAGGGTATTCAAGGCTTTAGGTTCAACCATCAAAACGGCTTCTTCTTCGGTTCTCAAACCTTCTTTAACCAAATCAATGGCAATCTTCAAAGCGGCCTGAGCGGTCCGTTTTCCGTTACGGGTTTGCAACATGTATAGTTTACCGCGTTCAATCGTAAATTCCATGTCTTGCATATCGCGGTAATGTTTTTCAAGTGTTTTGGCAATCCGTTTGAATTCTTCGTAGAGGGCCGGATTGTCTTCTTTTAAATGGGAAATTGGGAACGGTGTTCTGATACCGGCAACTACGTCTTCCCCTTGGGCATTGAAGAGGTATTCGCCGTAGAGTTCGTCTTCGCCGGTCGATGGGTTACGTGAGAAAGCGACACCGGTACCGGAATCGGAACCCATGTTACCGAAAACCATCATTTGAATATTGACAGCTGTACCCCAATCATAAGGAATACCGTTCAGACGACGATAAACGTGTGCCCGTGGGTTATCCCAAGAACGGAATACGGCTTTGGTAGCTGCCAACAATTGGTCTTTCGGATCTTGTGGGAACGGTTGACCGTAGATTTGTTCAAACTTGGCAAGATATTGTTTTACCAAGTCTTTCAGATCTTCGGCATCCAAATCCGTGTCGGATTTAGCGCATTTGGCCTCTTTTTTGGCATCCAACAATGCTTCGAAGTTCGACTTGTCGATTTCCAAAACGACATCGGAGAACATTTGAATGAACCGACGGTAAGAGTCGTAAGCAAAGCGTGGATTGTTGGTCAATTTGGCTAGACCTTCCACTACTTCGTTATTCAAACCCAGATTTAAAATTGTGTCCATCATTCCTGGCATCGAAGCCCGCGCGCCACTGCGAACCGATACAAGGAGCGGATTATTGACATCACCAAATTTTTTACCGGACATTTTTTCGAGCTTATGCAAAGCGTCGAAAATCTGATCGATAACTTCCTGTGACAATGTCCTATTGTTTCGATAGTATTCGTTGCATGCTTCGGTTGTAACGGTGAAACCTTGAGGAACTGGCAATCCGAGATTAGTCATTTCCGCTAAATTTGCGCCTTTACCACCTAACAATTCCCGCATGTCCGCGTTACCTTCGCTAAATAGGTAGACAAATTTGCTCATAAATTACTCCTTTTCTAAAATTTTTCTTTTTGTATAGTACGGTTAATCCGTAAACTTACCTTTTGTATTATATCACTTATGAAAATAAAATGCAAATAAAAAACATGCCCTAAAAACCTGTAAACGTTACCATTATTTTACGGTTTTTTGCCCGTTTTATTCCTCAAAAAAAAGAACATATGCCGAAAAAGGCATATGTCTTTACATACTTACGTATCAAAACGTAAAATTAGGAATGTTGTTGAATCATCCGGAGTACCGCATCCTTCGGCCGATAACCGACCGCAACCTCAACCGGCGAACCGTTTTTGAAAAGAATCAAGGTTGGGATACTGGATATCCGATATTCCATTGCGAGTTCGTGTTCCTCGTCTACATTTACTTTTACCACAGTTACTTTGTCTTCCAATTGAACTGCCAGTTCTTCGATGATCGGCGCCATCATTTTGCATGGACCGCACCATGAAGCATAAAAATCAACCAAAACCATTTGGTCTTTTTCGATTACTTCATGGAATTGTTGGTGATTTACTTCTCTCATTTCATCTCTCCTAATCATTTGTTTTGTTTTTACGCTAATATTCTACCACAGGAAAACGATTAATATGATTAATTTGCTTTTTTCTTACGGTTTTCCTTTTTTTGTTTCTAAATCACTTAATTAAAGGCATCAACAGGCGATAAGTCTGCAGCCGGGATAATTTTTTCAGCTGTTTCAATTTCGTTTGTTTAAGGAAAAGAAAAGCTACCACCAACAGCAGTCCGATGCTTTTGCTTAAAAAAACCAGAAAGGCCAAAACAATCAAGAAAAGCAGCGAAACGTAAAACAACAAATCGTACACGTATTCTTCGTCAAAGAAAAGATTCAAACCGTGAAAAAGCAGATGAAAGCCGTCGAGCGGATAAACGGGAAAAAGATTAAACCCCAGAAGCAACCGGTTGTAGGATAATAGTAGATTTGCGGTATGGGGGGAGAATTTTATTAAGGGGATTATCAGGGCCAGAATAATATTGACCGTGATTCCGCCGCTATCGATTAAGAGGTGCTGCCAAAATGGTAAAGTTCGCGCTTCCAGTTCAATGATTCCTCCGATACCGGTTAAATGAACGGCCGAAACTTTTGCCCCGAAAATTTTGATCCAAAACAGATGACCGAGTTCGTGACATAAAAAGATGCCCAAAAAGAGAAAGGCTTCCCTAAGGAAGCCGCTGTAAGCGCATAGTCCCAAAAAGAGCACGGCCGAAAGGCGAATCTCAATCTTCGCAAATCGCATAGAAATCAACCGGCTTACCGCTTTCGCGAATTATTAAGGCAAAGGTGTAAGTTTCGCCGCTCTTGCTTGCCCGGCCGATAATTGCTTCTTCCGGCACAAAGGAATAAAGGCCGAAGTCAATGCTTTCCAAATTCCGGTATTCGTATTCCCGATTGTCATATCCTTTGATGGTAATGGAGTACTTGCGCTGTTCGTCTTTGGCAATTCTCACCACTACACCGGTCATAGCGGAATAAACTCCTTCAAAACCGGTATTTTCCACATAATTGATGCCGTCCTGATATTTGACGCTTTCGTAAAGGGTTGAAGAGACCACCGGTAAATCATCCGGTGTCGGAATAAAGACATCCCCAAAGATGCCGTTAAATAAAGAGGCAAATTTCAAAATGTTCATATTTCCGTTTATTTCGGTTCGGATAGTGTCGGATAAACCGACGCGACCCAAAGAAACCAAACTCAGCAAAAGCAGAGCGCTTAAAAACATCCGCAAATACAATTTGTCAAAATATGTTTGTTTGGTTTTTTGCGCTTTTTGGGGACTGACTTCTTTTTTGCGACTCAATTTTTCTTTCATACGGTAATAATCCCGTAATTTTTTTTGATAGTTTTCCATCGCATCACCCCTACATTGTATGAGTCCCCGGGGGCATTTATGAAATTAACGGTTGAACAGATTCGTCTGTTGTTTCATGCTGAAGAAACGATCCCCTATCACAATATGGTCGATTATCACAAACCCGAGAGCATCGGCTTGTTGAAGCAAAACTTTGGTCATCTGCAAATCCTGCTGGCTCGGGGTCGGATCGCCGCTCGGATGATTGTGCACAAGAATAATGGCGCTCGCCGAATGTTTGTAAGCCCATTTGAAAATTTCTTTGGCATCGATGACAATCAGGTTGACGGTTCCAACAAACAACGTCTTCTTGATAATCAATTCGCCTTTGACGTTTAAATAAAGAGCAATCAGGGTTTCCTGTTTCAGAGGTTTCAGCTCGTCTTTCAAAAGATTGAATACCCTTTGGGGCGTGTTCAATTTGATCTTTTCCGGAGCGAATTTGAGAATCCGCAAGCCCAGTTCGATGCCCGCCAAAACCGTAATCGCTTTGGCCGGACCGATGCCTTTGATGGAACAAAGTTCGTTGACGGTAATTTCGCTTAAGTCGTTCATTTGGTTCAGTTTGGCCAAGATCGCTTGCGACAAGCTTAAGACCGATTGTTCTTTGACACCGGTCCTTAGCAAAATCGCTATCAGCTCTGCATTCGATAAACTTTTGATTCCCTCGTTTAAGGCTTTTTCCCGGGGCCGGTCCCAAACCGGCACTTCTTTTAAAATCATGTTGTTTCCTCCTTGGCGATAAAAAACAACCAGACATTCCTCATAGGTTTGCCCGGTTGGAAGTGCCTAGTTGTTTTTGATTTTTTGTTGAATCAGAGGTCTGATTTCGCTGACAAAATAAAGACTCCCGATAAACAGGTTAAGTTCCCACGGATCGTTCCAAACCAAGTCCAGCGTTTCTTTGACATCGGTAATCATGCGTTTTTGAGGGTGTTTGGAAAGGTTGAACAATTCTTGGATATCGTTATGGCGCTTATAAGTATAAGCCGTAAAAACGATTTCGTCAAAAACTTGGTCCAAAATTTCAATCATGGCCTGTTTGTCTTTGTCATGGGAACAGGCGAAAATCACTCGTTTTCGCTTGTATGGCAGAGTCTTGATGAATTCGGTTACCCTGGTGATGCCGTCGACATTGTGTGCGCCGTCGATTACGACCAAAGGGTTTTTCGCCATAACTTCCAGGCGACCCGGCCATTTTGTTTCTTTCAAACCTCGTAATAATATTTCGCGCGAAACCGGAAAATTCTTTCTTCTTAACTTGCGAAATAAGCCTTGATTGAATACTTTGACGGCTTCGATAACCGTTAAAGCATTTTCGATTTGATGAAATCCTGGCAAAACGATCTCCACTGTTCCCAGTTCCGGATGAATAAACACGGTTCCGGTCAAATCCGAACTTACCACTTTGATTCCCGATAAGTCGATTGGGTAAAAAGCGGACCCGGTTTTTTGACAGTAATCCCGACACTGGTTTAACAAAACGGGGTCCTGAATGCCGGTAACGAGGGGAACTCCCTGCTTAACGATGCCAAGCTTTTGGTTGAGAATTTCCGCCAAAGTATTGCCCAAAACGTTTTGATGGTCGTAATTTACGTTGGAGATAACACTCAAAAGCGGTTCGATTACATTGGTCGAATCAAGCTTTCCGCCGATGCCGACTTCGATAATGGCCAAATCTAAATCCGGAATTTCGGAAAAGTACAAAAAAGCAAGCAATGTCGTGAACTCGAAGAAAGTTGGCAGTTCCTTGCCTTGGCTTTCCATTTCTTCGTATTTGGCTATGATTTTATTCCCGATTCGCAACAAATCTTCATCACCAATCATCGCATCGTTTATCATAATCCGTTCGTTGAAACGGGTAATATACGGCGAAGTAAAGGACCCAACTTTCAATCCGGCGGCCCGAAAAACGGCTTTAAGGCTTGCTACGACCGAACCTTTTCCGTTGGTTCCGCTCACGTGAATGGACGGAAAAGTTTTTTCGGGATGGCCGAACAAAGCGCATAAAAATTCCATTTTGTCCAAATTGACTTTGGGGGTAAACCGCTTGGCGCTTTCGATGAAAGCAACAAGCTCGCTGGTTTTTTCAAATGGTTTCATTTTATCCTTTCAGTAACTGGTTAAGCAGTTCTTCTACCTCTTGCAATTGTTTTTGGTATTTGGTTAATTTGGTCTGTTCCAAAGCAACCTTTTCTTTCGGAGCTTTTTCCATAAAGGCAGGATTATGAAGCATTTTTTCCGAACGGCTGACTTCGGCCAATAAACGTTCTTTTTCGTTTGTTAAACGCTCAATTTCTTTTTCTATATCGAGAAGTTCTTTGTTCGGAACAATGACTTTAACTTCCGGCAAAACGATAACCAGGCAATCCTGTTTGTCGATTTCCGGCTTGATTGTCAAACCGGTATAATTCACCAAACGCTTGATATAAACCTGATATTGCTCCAAAAATCGGGCTAATTTTGCATTTTGGACTTCCAAATTAAGCGTAAGCGGTTTGCTTAACGGAACGTTCTTTTCGGCTCTCAACGAGCGGACCCCCGTGATGATATCCATCATTTGTTTGGTAAAACCGATGGCTTGGGTATCGGCATCGAAGACAAACGGTTTTGGCCACTCCGAAACCATAATCGAACCTTCATAGAAAGTCTGATAGATTTCTTCGGTTACAAACGGCATAAACGGATGCAATAGCTTGCAGACGGTAACGAGCAAATGTTTGAGAATAGCTTTGGTATTATTGATATCCCCGCTTTGACCCGCAAAAACCGCTTTGGTCAATTCGATATACCAGGAAGCCAAATCGTCCCAAACAAAGTGATAGATTATCCGCGCAACTTCGCCGAACTCGAAGGCTTCGTACAGTTCGTCAGTGGTCTTGATGACTTCGTTCAGCCGGTCCGAAATCCATTGGTCAATGGCGCTGAATTTGCCAGGGTCGACTTCGCCCGTTTCTTCGTCTCCGATATTGATCATAATATACCGGGCTATATTCCAGATTTTGTTGATATAATTCCAAGCTGCCCCGACTTTTTCTTCCGAATAGCGTAAATCCTGTCCCGGCGTCGAATTGGTCGTCAAAAAGTATCTTAAGGCATCGCACCCGTACTGCTTGATCAAATCAAACGGGTCGATTCCGTTGCCCAAAGATTTGCTCATCTTTTGGCCTTTCTCGTCGCGAATCAAACCGTGAATGTAGCAATATTCAAACGGTCTTTGACCGGTGAAATAGCGGGCTTGGAAAGCCATTCGGGCTACCCAGAAGAAAATAATATCGTAACCGGTTACCAAGACATTGGTCGGATAATAGCGTTTAAGGTCAAAAGTATCTTCCGGCCAGCCGAGGGTCGAAAAAGGCCAAAGCGCGCTCGAAAACCAAGTGTCCAAAACGTCTTCGTCCTGAACCCATTCGTCGCTTGGCGGCGTCAAACCGACATAAACTTCATCTCCCTTATACCAGGCCGGTATCCGGTGACCCCACCAAAGTTGGCGCGAAATACACCAGTCCTGGATATTTTCGAGCCAATTGGTGAACGTTTTGTTAAAGCGTTCCGGAACAAACTTGATTCCTTCATCCGTTTCCTGCATCGCCAAAACTTTTTCGGCGAGCGGTTTCATTTTGACGAACCATTGTTTTGAAAGGCGCGGTTCGACGATGACATTGGTGCGTTCCGAATGTCCTACCGCATGCCTGATTCTTTCAATCTTCGGACAAAGTCCAGCTTTTTGCAAATCTTTAACGACGGCTTCCCGGCAAACGAACCGGTCCATTCCCTGGTATTTCCCCGCAAATTCGTTCATCGTACCGTCCTCGTTCATGCAAATAACCGGAGTCAGATTGTGACGCAAACCGACTTCAAAGTCATTCGGATCGTGGGCAGGAGTAACTTTTACGACGCCGGTTCCGAATTCGCGGTCGACATAGGCATCCGAAATAACCGGAATCGCCCGGTCGGTTCCCGGAATATAAACCATTTCGCCGATATATATCTGATAGCGTTCGTCATCGGGATGAACCATCAAAGCGACATCCCCGAACATCGTTTCCGGACGGGTAGTGGCGATTTCCAAACCGCCTTTGCGGTTGACAAACGGATAAATGAAATGGTAAAAAGCGCCTTCGATTTCTTTGTATTCAACTTCGATATTGGATAAAGCGGTTTTGCTTTGAACATCCCAATTGATAATCCGTTCGCCCCGGTAAATCAAACCGTCGCGATATAAATCCAAGAAGACTTTAGTAACCGCTTTGTTCAAACCTTCATCCAGCGTAAAGCGTTCTTTGTTGTAATCGAGCGACAGACCCAGAGCCGCCCATTGCGAGCGGATTACCGAAGCATATTCTTCTTTCCAGTCCCAGGCCACTTTCAGAAAAGCTTCCCGGCCGATATCGTAACGGCTTACGCCTTGGGCTTTGAGTTTGGCATCGATTTTGGCTTGGGTTGCAATCCCTGCATGATCCATGCCCGGAAGCCATAACATATCATACCCTTGCATGCGTTTCCGCCGGGTGATAATATCCTGCAAAGTCGTATCCCACGCATGACCCAAATGCAACATTCCTGTGACATTGGGAGGCGGAATCACAATGCAATATGGTTTCTTCGAAAGATCACCGCTCGCAAAATAGCCTTTTTCCAACCATTCCTGGTATCTGCCTTTTTCGACTTCTTCGTGATTGTATTTTGGTGCCAACAATGTTTTTTTCAAGTTAAAACCTCCTTAGTAATAAAAAAATCCTTAGCTTATTGTTATCAAAACAATAATCTAAGGACGAACAATTCCGCGGTACCACCTTAGTTCAAGAAAAATATAACTTTTCTTGCACCTCAAACCAATAACGTCTGGTTCACGGTTTATCCTACTTTTTTCAGATAAACTTCTCACAAGCGACCTTCCAATATCAAGCCAAAAGCTTTGCACCAACCAGCTTCTCTCTGAATAGCTTCAATACTGTACTCCTCTTGTTCAACGAATTTAATTATTCTCAAATTAGCAATATTTTAGCAAATATTTTTCTAAAAGTAAAGCAAAATGTCCCTTTTTAATGCATATCGCCCGGAATTTTGACATCGGAGCGCGGCGATAAGGAAACTTCAAAGACTTTTACACCTTCGGGCATCGTCAGCCGTTTGTATTGTTGAGTCTTAAACCGCTTGACAAAATAATCATAGGCATTTTCGGCCGCCGTTTTTTCCATTCGGAAGACTTTTTCCAAATAGAACACGGTTTTGGCTCGGCTTGCCCCATGGACCAGCAAGTGATACATAATAAAATCATTGATTTCGTATTTGCCGACCACGGCTTCGGTCGCCTGAATGCCGGGCAAAAGTTCGGGACTGATTACCCGTTCGGTTATTTTGGTCAATTCTTCTCGGATTTCCGGAAAGCCTTGTTTTAGATAATTAACCAAATAGCGAACCGTTGTTTTCGGCAATCCCGCATTCAATCCATACATGGCCATATGATCGCCGTTGAAAGTGGCCCATCCCAAAGCGACTTCGCTCATATCGGAAGTGCCGATCACAAGAGCTTGGTTTTGGTTGGCCAAATTCATCAAAGTAAAGGTCCGGTAACGGGCTTGCGCGTTTTCATAGGTAACGTCAAAGTTATCTTCGGCATGACCGATTAATTTAAACTGTTGCAACACCGCTTCGCTGATTGGAATTTCCAAAACGGTTATGCCCAACTTGTTCATGAGGTTCAGTGCCAAGTCCTTGGATTCCTGGGAAGTCGCCAAAGACGGCAACGTGACCCCGATGATGCCTTTTTTGTCCAAACCGTAAGTTTGAAATGCTTTGTAGGTTGTAAGAAGCGCAAGCGTCGAATCAAGGCCTCCGCTCACCCCGAGAACAACTTTGTTGATGCCGATGTATTGAAGGCGTTTGTATAAAGCCGCCCCGATGACATCGATAATCATCTCAGCGTCTTCTTCTTTTACCGGGAGAAAGGGAAAGGGCCTGGGCGATTTTTCTAACTCAAAGTTCTTTCGCTGGGGCAACAAAAAGGGTACAACCCGGATTTCCCCCGCCTCGAATTCATTGAACCAGCCGCTGGACATCCGAGCGTGCCGGATTTGGTCCAAATCCAAATCAACGTAGGAAACGGAACTGGAAAAATCGATTTTTTCTTCGTCGAGAATCACTTCGCCGTTGATACAGGCGATTTTATGTCCGGTATAAACGATGTCGCTGCTGGTCTCGCTTGCCCCGGTGGATACATAAACGTAAGCACCCATGCCTTTTAAACTGGAACTTTGGGCTAAAAGCAACCTTTGCTCATGTTTGCCGAGATGAAAAGTACTGGCCGAAAGATTGAAAACGGCTTCGGCCCCTTTTGTGTAAAGAAGGGATCCCGGACTGACCGGCGCCCACATATCCCCGCAAATTTCCACGCCAAACGAAAAACTTTGGTTTTGGGCTTTAAATAATAGTTCCCCAACCGGAACTTCCTGACCCAAAAGATTAATCGTTTTGGTGGAACCAAGCAAGCTTTTTCCGCTTGCGAAAAAGCGCGGATCGCTGAATTCGCGGTTGCGCGGCAAAAACTGTTTCGGAATAACCCCGATGATTTCTTTTCCCGCAATCACCAAAGCAACATTATAAAGGGAATGGTTGATTTCCAGCATCGTTCCGACAATCAACAGATGATCGTCGTTGTTGTCCAATAAGTACTGGACTGCTGCCAGATTATCGGATAAAAGCTGCCGGTTAAACATCCAGTCGCCGATGCTGTAGCCGGTTAACGTAAGTTCCGGGAAAAGCAAAAGGGAAGCTTTTTTGTCGTTTCGGACAATCGAAATGATTTCTTTGGCATTGACCAAAGGTTGTCCGAGGGTAATTTTGGGAACGGCTAAACCGATTTTGACAAAAGAAAGTTGCATAATGGGTACCTCTATTCTTTTTGATATAAGTTATGTTCTTGAATATAGCGATAGACTTTTGGCGGAACAAGGGCCGAAGCGAAAGTTTCCCGAAAAGCGGTCGAAGAAACAGCAGGAACTGTTTCCGGGACGATATAGAAATGATGGCGATATTTTTTCATTTCCGGATTATCTTCGATAATTTTTAGCAAATCTTCTGCGGTTTGATAATGTCCGCGGGGAAAAACGATAAAACGGTTTTCCCGGAGTAAATCGGTAAACTTAATCCAAGTCGGCAAATCGGCCAAACTGTCCGCTCCGAGCACAAAAAGCGGATGGTTAAGTTTGCGCAAAGTCAGATAAGTTCCCTGAAAAATACCCTGGTTTTCGGTTTCGATAATTTTGACTCTTTCGTTATTACCAAACAACAGTTTGAGCATTTGCACCCGCATCGGAAACGGAGCCAGGTTTTTCCGCTGATATTGATCTCCGTTTGGGACAAGCCAAATTTCCCGATCGGTGTTTTGCAACAAATACTCAACCATCGCCTGATGGGCAATCGTCGGGGGATTGAAGGAACCCCCAAGCATGATGGCTTGAGTCGGGCTTTCCGGCAATTTAAGCATTGTTCCACCAGCTTTCAATTACTCTTTCTGTAGAGATTATACCATAATATGACAACTTTTGCTTTTATTTTGAAAAAATCCTGTCAAAAGTTAAAAATTTGCTTGGCAATTTTGTTAAAGTAAGCCCCCCGTTCTTCGAAAGAGGAAAAGCGGTCGAAACTTTGCGCACCCGGGGAAAAAAGAATTACTCCCCGGGTAAATTCTCTTTGGATTTCTTTCAGAATCTGTTCCAAATCGGAATTGATGCAATAAGGAATTTTTTGTTTTCTCAAAACGGATGCTACTTCTTCTGCATTCTCCCCCCAAAGATAAACTCTTTGCACGTTTTTCAGAGTTTCTTTTAAACAACCGAAATCATCGCCCCGTTTCTTTCCGCCTGCAATCCAAATTGTCGGTGGGGAAACAACCGAAAAAGTTTCCAAAGCCACTTTGGCAGCCCAAGGATTGGTCGCTTTGGAATCGTTGTAAATGATAAAGTCGTTGCTTTCCCAAACTTTTTCCAAGCGGTATAAAGGAAGCGAAAACTTTTGAACAGCTGTTTTGAAAGAATCTTCGGGAATATTTAATAGTTTTGCCAAAGTAATCACAGCCTGGAGATTGGCTTTATTATGTTGACCAATTAAAGAAGGGTTTATGCTTAAGAAACTTTCGGGGATTTCGGTTTTCGAAAACGGGACGGCTTTGGCTTTTGTTTCGCTTGCCCAGGCGCTTAATAAAAAATCGGAACTGTTGTAAATAAAAAAATCTTCTTCGGTCATATTGAATAGGATTTTTTTCTTGGCTTGATAGTATCCTTCAACGTTTCCGTGATGGTCCAAGTGATTCGGAAAAAGATTTAAAACAATGGCGATATTCGGACGGAAAAGAAGCGTATCGCTTAACATATAACTGGAAGCTTCGATGATCCAAAAGTCGGCGGCTTCTTCTGCCAACTCAAATAAAGGAATACCGATATTCCCGCCCAAGAGGACCCGGTATTTAGTCTGTAATATTTCCGACAACAACCTACAAACCGTGGTTTTACCGTTTGTTCCCGTTACGCAAATAATTTTCCCCGGGGGTTTTAACCGGTAAAAAAGTTCCAAATCCCCGATTATTTCTTTGCCAAGTTTTTTAGCCAGTTGCAATAAAGGCGTATCGGGAAAAATCCCGGGGCTTTTGACAATGATGTCGGCTTCTTCCACCAAATTTTCGAAATCGCTTTTGTCACCATCCGAATAAACTTTGGCGGGAATTCCCCGTTTTTGCATAAATCGAAAAACCGCCTGATTGGCTAAACCCATCCCGTATAATAGATACTTTCGGTTCATACCCAAACCCCCAAAACAATTCCGATGATAGCCAAAACCAAACCGACAGACCAAAGATAAAAATCGATTTGCCATTCGCTCAAACCCTTTAACTCCAAATGATGATGATAAGGCGACATCAGGAAAATTCTTTTACCTTTGGTCCGTTTGAAATACCACACCTGAATAATGACGCTTAGGATTTCCCATAGAAAAATCCCCCCGATTATCAAAAGCAGAAATTCCCGTTTTAACAAAACCGCCATCGCTCCAAGCCCCGCTCCGTAGGCTAACGAGCCCGTATCGCCCATAAACACTTTGGCAGGATGAAAGTTAAAAAGCAAAAAAGCAATCAAAGAAGCCATTTGCGCAATTCCGAAATAAAAAACTTCCCATTCGCTTTCGTGATAGGCCAAAACCGAAAAAGCCCCATAAGCTATTAACAAAAGCCCCCCGGCCAAACCGTCCAGCCCGTCGGTTAAGTTTACCGCATTCACCACATAACCAAACAATAAAACAAGCAGTACCACATAAAAAAAGCCGAGCGGAATTTCCCACTTCAATATCGTAACCGAGGTATTTAAACCTGTTCTTAAATAGATTGCAGAAAGCATTACCCCAAGCATCATTTGGATAAAAAGTTTCACCGAAGGTTTGAGGCCTAAGTTGTTTTTTCGGACTATTTTCAACAGATCGTCAAAAAACCCCAATAAACCGTATCCCAAAAGGGCAACGGCCAAAAATAAGCAACTTAAAGAAAAAACGGTTTTGGCTTGGTTTAAAAGCATTACCCACCAAAGGATAAGTCCCGCAACAATCATGACTAGTCCCCCCATGGTAGGAGTGCCTTTTTTGCTTTGATGCCTTTTCGGACCTTCCAAGCGGATGAATTGGCCGCACTTGATTTTTCTTAAGACCGGCAAACTGATCCAAAAACCCAAAATCGTAAGCGCCAAACCGCAAATCCAGATAATTTTTAAATTAACCGTCAAAACCATTTTTTTCACCCATCCTTTTTACCACCGTTTCGTCGGTCAAAATTTGACCTTCTTCCTGATAACAATCGTTGCCCATTCCCAAAATCGCGATGATATCGCCCGCAGTGCTGTTGGCAAAAGCGGTTTGAATAGCTTTGCTGCGCTTAGGGATAACCGTATAATTGGCCAAACTTTGGTTTTTGGTCATATCGGCGGCAATCTGGGAAAAAGGTTCGTTTCGGGAATTGTCTTCGGTCACGTATACCCAACTGGCGTTTTCCAAAGCCCACTTAAGCATTAAAGGCCGTTTTAATCGGTCGCGTTCGCCCCCGCACCCGATGACAATATAAAGTTTCTGCAAGGTTTCCGTTCTTAAAAATTCGGCAACCTGTCTGACCGCCTCAGGCGTATGAGCATAATCGATGACGATTAACCGTTTCCTGACAAAAAACTTTTCCATCCGCCCTTTAACGGGACCGAATTCGTCGGTAAAGCTGGCTATTTCGGAAAAGTTTACCCCCAATGCCAAGCCTATGGCATAAAAACAGGCCAGGTTTTCCCCGTTAAACTCTCCGGGTAAAGGCGATTTCAACATAATTGTTTGGCCTTCGCTAGTTAAAGCCAGCTCCAATCCCTTTAACGAACTGCTGATAACCTGATACTTAATGTCTCCATTGTTTTTTCCAAAACTGATTACGGAATTGACGGTTAGACTTTCGAATAAAGGAAAATTGGGCATCTCCCGATTTAAAACGGCGATTCCTCCGGGTTTTAACCTTGTGAGCAAAAGCCCTTTGGAAAACAGATAATCGTCCCAAGAGGGATGGTAATCAAAATGATCTTGGGAGATATTGGTAATCGCCGCAACATCGAATGCAATTCCGAGGATGCGGAGTTCTCTGATTGCTTGGCTGCTGACTTCTAAAATAACATATTTCAGGTTCGGTCGGCATAGTTTAACCAAGCGGTAAATTGTGACAAGATCTGGTGTCGTATTGACAAGCGGCCAATACAGGTCACCGAATTTGGAGCTGTTGCTGCCGATTAAAAGGGTCGGTAAATTCATAAACGACAAATAATGATAAATCAGGGAAGAAACGGTCGTTTTGCCGTTGGTTCCGGTTATTCCGATAACGATCAAATCTTTCCAAAGATCCCCGTATAAAATCTTCAATAGGCGTGCCAATTCTTTTTTGGCATTTTCGACCTTCACAAAGTTGATATTCTGGGGGATGGAAAAAAGCCAGTCTTTTTCGTGAATAACCGTTTTGGCACCCTTCGCAATCGCTTCAAAGATATAATCGTGTCCGTCGTGTCTGCTGCCCGGAATTGCAACAAAAACGCAGTTTTCAAACACTTCTTTGGAGTGGTGGACAATATCGAAAATCTCGTGGTCAAAGACGGCATGCGGATAAATATCTTTTATTTTCACAAAATCACCTACTCCGTATATAAAATCACAAATCCGCCTTCGATTATTTTCTCTCCGGGTTCCGGAAGCTGGGCAATGACGGTTTTGCCCGACCCGTGGATGCTGAATTGGTACTTGGTGGTCGGACGGATTTTTCTTACTTCCAGGCCCAAATAATTATCGACCGTATAAGTATTCAAGTCAACCCAATACCGCAAATCCAAAGGTATTCCGCCTTCCTGAGGGGGGATTTTCAGGATGGCCAAACTTTCCATCAGCACTTCTTTAACGAGCGGCGCCGCCACCACCCCGCCGTATTGAATGGTGTTTTTCGGGTTTTCCAAAGCGATGTAAACCGCCAACCGGGGATCGTTCATCGGAGCGATTCCCAAAAACGATAAAATGTACCGCGATTCCGAGTATACTCCGTCAATTGCAATCTGCGCGGTCCCGGTTTTGCCTCCGACCCGATATCCTTCGATATAAGCCGAACGGGCGGTACCAAGAGATGCCACATGTTCCAAAGCATAACGCATCTTTTGCGAAGTTTCTTCGCTGATAACGCGCCTAATGGTGAGCGGAGTTGTCTGATAAATGATTTCTTGGGTGTAACTGCTGGCAAGCCCTTTTAAAATCGTAGGTTGGTTCAGATAACCACCGTTAACCGCCGCACACGCCGCATTCACCAGCTGTATAGGAGTTACGCTGATACCTTGACCGAACGCGGAAGTAGCCAGTTCCACCTGACCGATTTTTGCGGGGTTGAAAATGATGCCGGTGCTTTCACCCAACAAATCGATGCCCGTTTTTTGGCCGAAACCGAACAAATTCACATATTCGAAAAACTTTTGTTTTCCCAAACGCAAACCGATTTCCACAAAACCTGGGTTGCAGGAGTTCTGTATGACCTGAAGAAAGGTTTGTTTTCCGTGACCGCCCGCTTTCCAGTCCCGAATTCGTGCCCCATCCACTAAAGCGTACCCAGGATCGTAAAAATTCTCCTCGAGCGAAAAAACTTTTTCTTCCAATCCCGCCGCAAACGTCACAACCTTAAACGTCGAACCGGGCTCAAAGCTTTTCCAGATTGGCAAATTTCGGTTGTAAACCGCCTGATCGTAATCCTGATAACGGCTCGGATTGAAGGTGGGACGGGAAGCTATTGCCAAGATTTCGCTCGTCTTCGGATCCATAACCAAAGCGATGATTTCATCTGGGTTGTAACGTGCCAATGCATTGTCCAGCACCCGTTCCAAGCAAATCTGAATATCCAAATCGACGGTCAAATACAAATCAAACCCTGCCGTGGGGGTCAAATAGTTTCCGCTTAAATCGGGAATCAAGTTTCCGTGGGCGTCGGTAAAAACGTTGACCGCTCCCTTTTTCCCCATAAGGTAATCGTCGTAAATGTATTCCAAACCGGTAATGCCCTGATTGTCGATGCCCGTAATCCCGATTACTTGGGCCAAATAATGTTGATAAGGGTAGCTGCGGACCGTATCGCCCACCAAGTAAATACCGTCGAGTCTGGCTTCCGCAATCTTTTGAGCCTGTTCGGCGGTGATCTTCTTGCCTTCGGGTTTTAAAATTTCCACCGAAACGTTTTTCTGCAGGTGGGCCTTGATTTGTTCAGGTCTGACTTTTAAAATTTGCGAAAGTACCAGAGAAGTATTTTCGATGTCTTTTACCTGTTTGGGAATCGCAACAACCGAAGGAGCAAGGGCACTACCAACGATTAATTTACCGTTTCGGTCGTAGATATTCCCCCGACGGGCTTCCACCGGGGCACGTCTTAACCACTGTTCCAAAGCCTTCGTATTGATATCGACACCGCTGATTATTTTGACAAGTCCCAAACGCAAAAAAAGCAGACAACACCCGATAATCATAAGGAGGTAAATTATAACAACCCGTTTTCGCACCCGTACCTTAACTTTGTGTTCCAAAGCAATCACCACCATAATTTATGAGAGATTTGTCCGTTTTAGACTATCACTCTCACCAACCCTTTTTTCGTCCTTATCGCCAATTGCAACTCCTTGCAATTGCCCCTTAAGTTTGGTATAATGTTTTTATCTTTAGGAGGTAAATCATGCCTGATTATATCACTTTGACCAACGGAACGCTGCAAGCCCAAATCGCCTTAAAAGGGGCGGAATTGCGGGGATTATCCATGCAAAATATCCCTTTTTTGCACGATGCCAATCCCGAATATTGGAATCGCGTTGCCCCCTACCTTTTTCCAAATGTCGGAGCTTTAAAAGGCGGAAAAACCATAATCAACGGCCAAGAGTACCGGTTACCGAAACACGGGTTTTTGCGTGATACGGTTTTTGAAGTCGCTTCTCTTACTTCCGATACCGCCGAACTAACCTGCAAGGCGAGTGAAACCACCCTTGCCATGTATCCTTTTCATTTTCTTATTAGGGTTAAATACGAATTGACACCTTCGGCCCTAAAAGCCGAAATTGCGATTCAAAACCAAACCCCTGGACAAATCATGCCTTTTAACTTCGGTTTGCATCCGGCCTTTCGGGTTCCGCTGCGGGATGAAACGGCTTTTGAAGAATATCAAATTGTTTTCGAACACGCCGAAACCGCTGCATTGCCAACAGTCGACTTAAGCACCGGACTGATTGACGAAACAAAGGTTTTCAGAACCTATTCAAACCTCAAAACTTTAAACCTCAATCATAACGATTATCAAAACGATGCCTTAATCTTTTCTCCGGTCAAAAGCCGGGCTTTAACACTTAAACATGCCAAGCAAGGAATCGGCATCAGATTTTCGTTTACCCCTTTTCCGACGATTGCCATTTGGAGCCCTAACCATGTAAAAGCTCCTTTTATCGCTTTGGAACCTTGGATCGGTCAAGCCGACCCCCCGCAAAGCTCCGGTCTTTTCGAAACAAAAAAAGACCTCATCTTTCTGAAACCAGATGAAGTCTTTGTGATTAAATATGCAATGGAGCCGTTTATCGGCGACTAACTGATCCGTTTGATGGCGCGCAGTTTGGCACTGTGGGACCGGCGGTTAAGCGCCAATTCTTCTTCGGTTGGCGTTAACGCTTTTTTATGAACCAATTGGAAATGAACTTCGTAACCAGCCGGAACAAACGGCAACCCTTTCGGAAGCGAGAGGGTTGTTTTATTTTTAAAGAGTTGTTTTACAATCCGGTCTTCCAATGAATGGAAGGTAATGACGACACACACTCCCCCGATTTTTAACAGGCTTAAAGCATCTTCCAAGGCTTTTTCCAAAACGGCAAGTTCTTGGTTGACTTCAATCCGGAGCGCCTGAAAAGTTTTTTTGGCGGGGTGCTGCGGTTTGCGCAAAACAGCGGCCGGAAGTGCTTTTTTGATGATTTCCACCAACTGAAAAGTAGTTTCGATTGGTTTTTCGGCTCGCGCTTTGACAATCATTCGGGCAATTTGGGGTGCAAAGTTTTCTTCCCCGTATTCAAAGAAAATCCTGCGCAAAGCACTTTCGGGATAGGTATTTACGACCTGATAGGCATCCAATGTTTGTTCCTGATTCATCCTCATATCGAGATAATGGTCGAATTGGTAACTGAAACCCCGTTCCGGCGTATCGAACTGATAGCTGGAAACGCCCAAGTCAAACAAAATCCCGTCCACTTCTCTTATCCCGCGCTCCACAAGACACGCCTTCAGATCCGAAAAATTAGCATGAATCAACGTAAAACGGTCACTGATAGCCGATAAGCGAACCAAAGAGGCATTGATGGCCTCGAGGTCCTGATCGAAAGCATACAAATGTCCGGTTGTTAACTTTTTAAGGATTTCCTGGCTGTGACCGGCACCGCCCAGGGTACTGTCGACATAAAGCCCATCGGGTTTGACATTTAAACTGGTCATCGCTTCCTTCAACATAACGGGGATATGGACAAAGTCTTTCATTTTAACTACCTCGTTTTGATTAAATTCATTATACACAATTCTAATGAAAAGCGCAAACAATAAAAGAAAAACGCTCCGGTTTAGGAGCGTCTTAATCGCCGTAGGGAAAACCTTCAACGATTTAACTTGTCAAATCGACAGGTTGATTAGTCTTTCTTTTCTTCCTTAACTTTGATTTCTTTGACCAAACGACCGCTATAGTACCCGCAGGTCGGACATACGCGGTGTGACAATTTCAATTCTCCGCAGTTTGGGCAAACTGTCATGCCGGGTGCTTTAATTTTGTAATGCGTACGGCGTTTTAATTTGCGTGTCTTGGAAGTACGACGTTGTTGAACAATTGCCATGATTTCCACCTCTTTTCTTATTTTTTGCTTAAGTTATCGTCAGAATAGGAACCGTCAAAAGTAATGCCTTGCTTAGCCAAAATTTCCTCTGCCCGTTCGTGAATTACCCGAATCGGTTTGTTGATTAGGATGGCGGACCAAACGATTTCGTCGAGGTTTAAGACGTTGTTTTCCAACAAATAATAATCTTCTTCCTCCGAACGATCTACGTCGATTCCGTGCCATTCTTCGATTTCCAAATGCATCGGATAATCAACCGGTTCCAAGGTTTTGGCACAGGCAAGCACCAAAGTAACATCAATGGTAAGATTCAAATAAAAAGAATCCAGGTTTTTGTGCGTAATCGAACCTTCGACTTTAACATCGGGGATTTCCAGGATATCGTCGATATTTTCGCTTTCCTTGGTGAAATCCATCACGGCACTAAAATCATAAGACTCAGGAAGCTTACGCAATTGACCGAGTGTCCATTTCATGAGACCACGCTCCTGACTTAACTATTATACATGAAAATATGTGATTTGTAAAGGAGATTGGTAATTTTAATTTCGCTCTTTATCGTCGCCCGGGATACCGAACTGTCAAATTTAGGATGTGAAAAAACTTAAGACCCTATACCCTAAAAAAAGAAAAGCCCTGGCGGGCCCGAATCCTTATGCACTTAATAACACTTGTTTTCATACAATAAAACGGTGAAACAAATGCATAAAAAGTATCAAAAATGGCTGTTAATTTTACGCGAATATTTCCTAAGATGTCGCATCATCATTGCCTCTATTTTTTGGTGGCAGCTGTTTTTAACGGTCTTTTTTTTCCGCTGGTTTAATTTTTTGTTTTTGTTTTTTTGGGGATTAATCTATTTAGCCAACCAACTCGTTTATCCTTTCGATAGGAAATAACCACCCATCATTCACCGGAATCGGGAAACAGAGCAAAATACTTTTTGATTTGTTCGGCGTTTGCGATGAAATTTTGAGCGCTGATATGGTCCAGTTGATACACCACGATTCTTTTGATGTAAATCACCAAGACCAGAAAGCGGAAATAATCGTAATAAAACGAATTGTTTTCGTTTTGGTAATAGTCTTTGATGATTTGGGAAAAGTCGATATTTAAATCCTGGTTTTCCACATAGAATTTGGCCAAATCCAAACTGTTGATGCCGATTTTCCCGTTTTCCAAACTCGTCAGATACTTGCTGCCTCGCACGATTAAAATATGGTCGAGTTTGGGATTATTGTGCAAGTACGAAAAAAACACGCTTTCTTTGTCTTTGACGGTGGAAATAACCCTTTTTTGTAAGCGGACCATTTCGGTTTTGGCATCCAAAAAATGGTGGTAGTTTTCCAAAATCGGCATACTGAAGGTTCCCAGGGGTTTCGCTTCGATGCTGCGGACAAAGTGCTCAAGCAGCCGAAATTTATAATCCAACTGATTGGTCAATTCGTCGAATTTGGGACGGGCTGTGCTCGCATCGAGTTGCCGGGCAAAAGAGGTCGCATGATGCAATTTTTTAAGTTCACGGTACATTTGACTCGCTTTGACTTCTTTGACGATGTTGGCTTCTTCCAAAAAGTCGCTAATGTATAAATAGCCCCCGTCAAAACCCGTTACGAATTCCTGGCTTAAATTGGGCTTGGGATACAAAACATTGTTGATTCCCAAATTGGCCAGGAATTGGTATTTTTCGTGAGCCAACCTGGTGGTGTGTTTGCAAAAATAGCAGTTTCCCTGTTCCGAAACGAGTTTATAGGATTTTGGGGAATGAATATTGCTTTGAACGATTTTGATGCCATACCGGTCTTCAATTAGGGGAACAACCTCGCGCATCATTTTAATCAATCCCGATAATCATCCTTTTTTCGTCCCGAGCCTTTTTTTGCTTGAGGACTTCTTCGATGCTTAAATCGTGCTTGCTGCAAAGATAATCCATCATTCGGTCATCCTTGTAATATAATATTTTGACGGTATCTTTTCCGGTTTTAAAAGAACGGCTTACTTCGTCGGCTTCTTTTTCCGCGGGAAAATTATCGGTTTTAGAACGCACCTTTTCCGATAGGATGATATCCATTTTGGTTGTAATCTGCTGTTTGATTTCGTCGTTTAATGTTTGCGTTAACGATGGTTCTTCCGTATCTTCGGTATTTTCGTGATGTTCTTTAACCAAGTCTTCGATTAACCTGTCGTCCGCTTCCGGGATATTCGGTTCCTCGTGAAAAGAAATTTCTTCGGTTTCGGCGGCTGGATCGCTTATTTCTTCGGTTTCGCAAGGAACTTCGATAATCGTATCTCCTTCTCTGGTTTTTTCACGATAAGTTACTATTACGTCAAAACTGGTTTCGATACCCCGCCCGGCGACTTCATAATAATTGAAGTTTTCGCATTGCACATCATCGACCTCGTTTTGATCGTCTTTAAAAATGACCATAAACGGAACCTCCTCGGTAAAGGTTTGCGGTTTTTCGCTTAAGCCCTCCGAATCGAAAAAAGTTCCGGTTATGGATAATTTGCCTTCCAGGGTATCGCCGTGATATTGATAACCGCTGATGGTGCTTTCAATACTGGTCACCCCTAAAAGGTTCGGTAGTTTTACAAAAGCATTGCAATTGATTTTTAATTCCATCTTTATCACCAATAACAATATATGACTTGGCCCCGGAAATTAGAATATTTAAAAAAAGCAGTTCCTGCTTGGCAGGTAAACTGCTTAGAATAAGTCTGATTTATCAGGAGTCAGCGGTTTAAAGATGTCTCAATTATTCTTTGGACTTCTTCCAGTCCTTTTTTGGTTTCGGCGGAAACAAATAGCAATTCTTCATCGCTTAACTTGAGAGTATCTTTGATACTCTTTTTTTGTTTGGCAAACTGACTGTTTTTTAGTTTATCCGTTTTGGTGGCTAAGACTAAAGTAGGAATATTGTAATGGCGCAAATAATTAAGCATCAGGCAATCGTCTTCGGTGGGATTAATACGGGCATCGATGATTAAAAATGCGAGCTTTAATTGGGCACGCTCGTGCAAATATTCTTCGATCATCTTGCCAAATTTGAGCCGTTCTTCCAAACCCCGTTTGGCAAAACCGTACCCGGGCACATCCACAAACATAAAGCTGTTGTTGATGTGGTAAAAATTGAGGGCAATTGTTTTTCCCGGAACACTGGAAGTATAAGCTAATTTCTTTCGGTTGCATAAAGCATTTATCAAACTGCTTTTTCCGACATTGGAGCGTCCCAAAAACACAAATTCGCATCCCTCATGAACCGGATACTGCGCTTTTTCGACGGCACTGGTTAAGTAAAGCGCCGATTGAATAATCATTCTTTCCACCTCCTGATAATATACAAGTGGCAACCCAGGTTGCCACTTGGTATACTAATAATTTAATTTAACATAAGCCATATTCTGTAACCTAATTTGCATTAGGCGGTAATCATTTATCTTACACAAAAATTTTTGTGTCCAACTGTCGCCGTTCATTTCCGGGACAGTCGTGCCCCTACCATAATTTGGGTTGCTAGCTTGTGGGGTTTACCCGTTCCATTTGCAGGTTTCCCTGCAAGATCGTTTCTGTGGCACCTTAGGAACTAGATCATATTTGTCCATATGGACAAACTTAGACCATCGTTCGCCGTCAGCATTAAGCTGCCCTAACTTATTGTTTCGTTAGGCACAAACACTACAAGCTTCTCAGCTTGTGCTAGTATGGACTTTCCTAACTAAGTTTATAAAACTTAGCTCGATTACCGTTAAATTAAATTATTAGAAAAGGATCTCATTAAATCTTTTCTTTCAAATCATCGGTTATAATGCGTGCGATTCCCAATAGACCGCTGCCGATATGAGCGCCGACCGTCGGGGTAATAACCGAAATTTCGACGCGGGAAGCATTGTGGGCTTTCGCTTTGATGATTTTGGCAATTTCTTCGGCCCCTTCGTACCGGTTGGCGTGCTGAACGATATAAATAACGTTTTTGGCGTGTTTGCACGATTCCAAAGACAAATCAATCATCCGTTCGATGGCCCGCCGATGAGTTCTGATTTTTTCGAAAGGCACAATTCTTCCTTCGGTATCGATTTCCAAAATCGGTTTGATTTTGGCCAAAGTGCCGATTAATCCTGCCACGGTTGTTAACCGACCGCTTTTAACCAAATAGCGCAAATCATCGACAACGAAAAAGGCTTTGGTGGCGTCGCGAAGTTTGGCGACTTCCGCAAAAATACCTTTCACGTCATAATTTTTCGCAGCCAATATTTCCGCATAATAAGCTTGGTATCCTTCCATGATACAAGCGGTACGGGTATCAAAAACATGGAAATTAATCCCTTCAAACATTTCTTTGGCGAGGTTTTGCCAATTTAATCCATAGGAACTTAAATTAAACGAAATCGGAAAATGAATAACATCCGTATACCCTAACTTTTTATAAGTTTCAACGTGTTTTTCGATTTCACTCCAAGTCGGGGCACTGGTGGTCGGGATATAATCGCTTGCTTCGAGTCGTTTATAAAATTCATCTGAAGTAATATCTATTCCATCAATTAGGGTTTCGTTTTCGAAATGGATTGCAGTTCGGGTAATCCGAACATTGTGTTCGAATTGCGCATATTCAAGGCACGAGCTGCAATCAGCGGTAATTCCAATTTTCATGTTAATCTCCTGTAAATTAAAATTATTAGTTGAACAGCTTATTTTAATGCCTCTTTTCGAGACAATATTACTTTGCCTTTTTCGTCAAAGCCAATTACTTTGACAATAATTTCATCACCTTCGCGTACCACGTCTTCAACTTTGTTGACACGTTCTTTGGCTAGATTGGAAATGTGAACCAACCCTTCATAACCTGGCCACAACTCGACAAAAGCACCGAATTTCATGTTCTTAACCACTGTTGCTTTGTAGATTTCGCCGACTTTGGCTTCTTTGGTTAAATTTTCGATTATTTTCATGGCTTTATCGATATACTCGGTTTCCGGATGGGTAATAAAGATGCGACCGTCTTGTTCGATATCGATTTTTACATCATTGCATTCTTTGATAATATCCTGAATGATTTTGCCGCCCGAACCGATAACATCGCGAATCCGATCCGGATTGATGCGCATCATCTTGACTTTCGGGGCAAACGGGCTCAAATTCGGCCGAACTTCGGCAATCGTGCCCTTCATGTGTTCCAAAATCTGGAGCCGGCCGATCCGTGCTTGTTCCAAAGCTTCGGCAAGAATTTGTTTGGTTATTCCGTGAATCTTAATATCCATTTGGAGGGCGGTAATACCCTTTTCGGTTCCGGCAACTTTAAAGTCCATATCGCCGAAATGGTCTTCCAACCCTTGGATATCGGTCAGAATAGTGTACTTGTCGCCGTCGCTGATTAAACCCATGGCAATACCGGCGACCGGTGCTTTGATCGGTACTCCGGCAGCCATTAAAGCCATCGAACCGGAACAAATGGACGCTTGCGAGGAGGAACCGTTGGATTCCAAGATTTCGCTTACGACCCGTATCGTATAAGGGAATTCGTCTTCCGACGGAATTACCTGAAGAAGGGCTCTTTCGCCTAAAGCACCGTGACCGATTTCTCTACGTCCCGGCGACCCGTATCGTCCGACGGAACCAACGGAGAATTGCGGGAAATTGTAGTGGAACATAAAACGTTTGGAATCTTCCACTCCGAGTCCATCGATAATTTGGAACTCGCTGATGGAACCGAGGGTAACCACCGCGAGCGATTGGGTTTGGCCTCTGGTAAAGAGGGCTGAACCGTGAGTGCGTTCGAACAAATCGACCCGGGACGACAAGGGGCGGATTTCGTTAACCGCTCTTCCGTCGGGACGGATTTTTTCTTCGGTAATCAAACGGCGCACTTCGTTGGCAACAATCAATTCCAAATGCATTTTAACCCATTTGATTTTTTCTTCGCGCACGGATTCCAATTCTTCGGCCCAAAGCTCTTCGAAATGAGCCACGGTTTTTTCCGTAACCGAATCCATCGCTTCGCTTCTGGCTTGTTTTTCGTGCACCGAAATCGCTTGAATCATTTCTTCTTTCGCAAAAGCATCAACGGCGGAAGTGATTTCATCCGGAATTTTGAAGAGTTCAACCTTCATTTTTTCCTGTCCGACCGCTTTGATGATTTCTTTTTGGAACGCGACAAGGCGTTTGATTTCTTCGTGACCGAACATCAAAGCTTCCAAAATGTCAGCTTCGCTTACTTGTTTGGCTCCGGCTTCTACCATGTTGATGGCTTCTTCGGTACCGGCGACGGTAACATTCATGTCGGATGCTTCAAGTTCTTCCGTCGTCGGGTTGATGATGAATTTTCCGTTTACCCTTCCGACAATAACCCCGGCAATCGGTCCTTCAAAAGGGATTTTGGAAATGCAAAGGGCGATACTGGAACCGAGCATTGCGGCCATAGGGGCGGAATAGTCGGGATTGGCACTCATGACCATGTTGATAACCTGGACTTCGTTCCGGAATCCTTCCGCAAACAACGGTCTAATCGGACGGTCGATTAACCTGGACATCAGCGTTTCCTGTTCGGTCGGACGACCTTCCCGTTTCAAGAAACCGCCCGGAATTTTACCTCCGGCATACAGCCTTTCCTGATAGAGAACGGTTAACGGGAAAAAATCGGTATCCATTTTTTCGTCGCTTACAACCGCGGCGGATAAAACGGCGGTATCGTTGTAGCGAACCAAACACGCTCCGCTCGCTTGTTTAGCCAATTCACCGATTTCTACGATGATCTTTCGTCCGTTCTGATCATATTCAAAAACATGTTTTTCCATTTTTTTATCCTCTAATCTTTTTCAAATTTTGACAAATAATTGCAAGTAAAGAGGGCACATATGGTGCCCTCAATGCCTATTTACGTAAACCTAATTTGGCTATCAATTCGCGATAGCGGGCAACGTCTTTCATTCTTAAGTAATTTAAAAGATTACGACGATGTCCAACTTTCTTCATCAAACCGCGACGGGAATGGAAATCATGGGTGTGAACACTCAAATGTTCGTTTATCCGGTTGATTTCGGCAGTTAAAATCGCAATTTGAACTTCCGGTGAACCGGTGTCACCAGGAAAACGCGCAAATTCGCTAATGATTTTAGCCTTTTCGTCTTTCGTAATGCAAGACATGTTAGTTTCCTCCTTTTTTTTTAGATTTCGCCACAAACTTAGTAAAACGCCAGAAGGCTTCGTCAAACCAAGTCAAGGTCAGTATTATTGTATCATATTTTGCGATTATTTGCAAGGTATTTAAATGCCATTTTTTGCATTTAAAAGGGGGGTCACAAGCTGTTTGGTCGTCCGAATATCGGTTTCGATTTGTTTATGGAATTCCGATAAATTATCAAAAACCATTTCGTCCCGCAGCCATTTGACAAAGCGGACCTTAATCGTTTGGGCATATAAATCCCCGTCAAAACCAAGCAAATGGACTTCCAGGCGTCGTTCTTTTTGGGTATTAAAGGTCGGATTGTAACCGATATTGCATACCCCGATATATTGATGGCCGTTAAACTCGACGATGGTAGCATAAACTCCCGACCGTAACGGCGCAAAATCCGGCCGGATGGCGAGGTTTGCGGTCGGGATGTTGAGTTTGCGACCGATTTGGCTTCCTGCGATGACTTGTCCTTCGACTTCGTAAAACCGTCCCAAAAGGGCGGTAACGTCTTCAATTTTTCCTTCGTTTAAGTAGCGGCGAATCAAAGTCGATCCGAGTTTTTGATTATCATATTTGATTTCGTCGATGACGGTAACTTCGATAAGCCCGTCCGAATCGGTTTTAATCGTCTGGCTGTTGCCCAGACCTTTATAACCGTAACGGTAGTCGAAACCGACCACGACTCCCCTGACACCCAAAGCCAGCAAATAAGACTTGACAAATTCCTGATGGGAAAGCCGCGCAACATCTTCATCGAATTCCACAATCATGAGGTAATCAACCCCCAGATTAGCGATAAAAGCACATTTTTTGTCGAGCGGGGTCAAATAGGATAAATCGGTTTGTTTTTTTAAAATAATATCCGGATGAGGATCAAACGAAACAACCGCGCTTTTACATTTTTTTTCGCGGGCCAAAGCTACGGCTTTTTTAATCAAAACTTGGTGAGCTTCATGCAAACCGTCGAATTGGCCCAAAGCGACAATGAGGGATTCGTTCAATTGGGGATGAGTCGATAAATCTTTGCTTAATCTTATTATAACCATATTCTTACTGCCTTATAAACATTTTTGTTTTCTTCGAATTGATAAATCGCCAATAATTTTCCTTCGTCGGCGATAGCGAATTGCGATAATTTTTCCTTAAACCTTTCGGCAGGTAAAACCATTCCGTTTTTGACCCTTTTCAACATATCTTCGGTAACCGTAATAACCGGCAGGTTTAAAGCTTCCAACATCGGGATAAACCGAAGCTTATTTTGTTCCGCTTCCTCCAAGGTAGAAGCATCACTTAAATGAAACTTTCCACATCTAATACGGACCAAATCGCTCATAACCCCTGGTAATTCTAAGGCTTTGGCGATATCTTCGCACAAAGTGCGAATGTAAGTTCCTTTCGAAACATGGGCCACAAACCGGAAGGTGCAAAGTCCGTCTCGATAGTCAAGTTCGGATGTGCGTTCCAAACGGAAAATCTTCACGGTTCGCTGCGGGATTTCAACAGCTTGGTTTTTCCGGGCATATTCGTAGAGCTTTTTGCCCTCAACTTTTATTGCCGAATATTTCGGCGGTGTTTGTACGATTTCACCGGTAAATTGCCCCAAAACTTGGTCGATGATTTCGGGCGAAAAATTCGGAACCAGAGCTTCGGCTACGACTTCTCCCGCCAAATCGCCGGTCGAGGTCGCTTTCCCGAGCATGATTTCCACATCATAAACCTTATCGTCCTGTTCCAAAAACGGGACCAATTTGGTCGCTTCTCCCAAGCAAACAACCAAAAGCCCCCTTGCCAAAGGGTCCAAAGTTCCGGTGTGACCGATGCGCTTGATGCCGAATATTTTTCTTAAACGATTTACGACATCGTGACTGGTCATCCCGCTGGGCTTATTGATCAAAATAACCTTGTTCATAGTCCCACCACTTGGTAAAAAATGATACCGAGCACACCCGATAAAATAATCAAAAAGATCGGGGATAAGGCTTTTTGTTTGATTTTTATTAAAGAGACGCCAAAAACCAAGATTCCGATAATCAAACTGAAATAATCAAACCCTTGTGCGGAAAGGTTCCAAAGATCCAAACCGGTTTGAAAAAGATTCTGATAAATCAAACCGATTACCACGACCGTGATTAGACCAATCACGACAGGACGAAGGCCTTTTAAAGCCGCCGTCGCATACTTGGTTTCCAATAACTTCTTTCCGAACGAAGCGATTAATACAAGAATTATCCAGGAAGGCAGGATGACCCCGAGGGTGGCAAAAAGTGCCCCGAAAAAACCGGCGTTTTGAAAGCCCAATAACGTCGCAATATTAACCGCAAACGGTCCCGGCGTTCCTTCCGCAATCCCCACCCAACTGTACAGTTCGGAAGCGGAAGCTATCCAACCTTCGCGCACCGCGACTTCTTCAATCATCGGAATCATCGCATAGCCGCCGCCGAAAGTAAACAGGCCGATCAAAAAGAAATTCCAAAATAAAGTCCAAAGATTTTTCATACTTTATGACCTTCCTTTTTCCAAATCAGGCCATAGATGATGCCGATAAGGGCACCGCTGATCAAAACATAAAAAACAATACCTTTAACCAACAAGGAAACCAAAACGGTTGCCAGAATCATCACCAGATTAAACGGGGTTAAACGGCAAATCTTGACTAATTTGACAATGGCCCGCATCAACAAAACAACCACTCCGGCCTTGATTCCTTTGAGGACAGCCTGAACAACAGCGCTGTCTTGATAAGCGGCCAAAACGGTCGACAATAAAAGGATTATTAAAAAAGCGGGCAAAACGACACTTAAAGTAGCGACAATGCTTCCCCAAAGCCCTGCCACTTTATAGCCAACGTAGGTGGCAAAATTAACCGCTAAGACACCCGGAGTAGATTCCGAGATCGCCACCATGTCAATTACTTCTTCGGGCTTTAGCCACTTTTTCTTTTCGACGATTTCCTGTTGCATCAGGGGAATCATCGCATAGCCGCCGCCGATGGTAAAGGCTCCGATTTTTAAAAAACTGAGAAAGAGTTCCGTGGTTTTTTTCATGTTTTTACCTCGCAGAAATAATATTGACCGGCTTAAGTAATATTATTCTATCATAATTTCTCCCAAATGGCAATTTATGTGAAAAACATTTAGGTGTTACCCTAAATGTTTCGGTGGCCGTTTGATTAAGCGATTAAGTAAAAAAAGCGTAAAAATCCCGAGTCCTACTCCCAAACCGATTTCCAAGGGAACCGCCCAAATTTGCCCGTCAAGCGGCAGTTTGGCAATCACCGAACCAATCGAACCGCTGATTAAGCCAAGAGAAAAAACGGTTAATTCTTCCGGATGGCGTTTGATAATTCCTTTCATGATTCGGGCAAAAAGGATTGTACCTATCCCTAAACTTAACCCAAAGGTGCCAAGGGAAAAAACCGTCTTTACCGAAGGAAAGGAAAAAGCCAAAGAAGACTTTAAGAATTCTTCCGCCATCTTAACCAAAGGAAAGAACAGGTTCAAAGCCATTAAAGTCAAACTGGCGCTGACTCCCGGCAATACAATCACAATTCCGGTTAAAACCCCGCCCGAAATCAGCCAAAAAATACTTACCGCTTCATCCCTTTTCCCGCCCGCCAACCATTCGATGCCAAGGATAATCAGCACTCCCAAAGCAAATAAAACCCCGCTTCTAAAAGTAACGGACCTAACACTCTTGGCTTCTATCCAGATTCCGGAAAACACCAAGCCCAAAAAATAACAGGTCATCAAAAGCGGATAACAGGAAAATAGAATTGTTAAACCGAAAACCGAAAAAACCGTTCCGAGCACCATTCCGAAGACCAAAAAAAAGTTTTTTTTCAGTATTTTAAACGAGTACGGTTTGCTTAGGAGGTTAATCAGGTCGTCATAAGCCCCGAAAACCACGGCCATCGTGGCTCCGCTTACCCCGGGAATGGCATTGGCAATGCCGATTAACAGCCCCTGAAAGATTTTTTTCATGGCGTCCTTCCTTTCTGATTGCAAATTCCCGCCTTTTCATGTATAATATTATTTAAAGAGTGAACAAAAAATAACCCTTGAGGTGCATTATGCTGGTAATTTATCCCGCTTCGTTAAGCGGATCAATCACTGCCCCTGCCTCCAAAAGCCTGACCCATCGGTTTTTGATTGCCTGTGCCCTGGCCAAACAGCCTTCCGAAATCATTAATCCGCTGATTGCGGAAGACACCGCGGCTACCATCCAAGTTTTGGAACAATTGGGAGTCGATTTTGTTTTTCAGCAAAACGGTGCCTTAACCGTCATTCCGCCTCAGAAATTTTCAAATGTTACTACCCCAATCGATTGCAAGGAAAGCGGTTCGACTTTGCGCTTTTTGATTCCCCTGTTTTTGCATTTGCAAAAGGAAGCCGCCTTTTCGGGAAGCCAAAGATTGATGGAACGCCTTGACCCAAACGATTTGCAATCAATCGGAATCAGTTTTGAAAAAAGCGAGAACTTGTTAAAAGTAAAAATTGCGGGATTTCCGAATCAACTCACCATGAGCGATTCCTCAAGCACGCAATTAATCAGCGGCGTCTTGTTGACGGCACCTCTATTCAATAAACAAATTAGCATCACCGTTTTGAATCCTGTTTTGGATCCATATCTATCGATGACTTTGGCGGTTTTGAAAATATTCCGGGTAAAATATACTTTGGAAACAAATCCCGCTTCCTATACAATTACCATCCCCAAAAACCAAAATTATATCCCTACACAGATAAAGGTTGAAGGCGATTATTCGCAAATGGCCAATTTTCTGGTCGCGGGCAGTTTGGGGCGAGGAGTCACGGTCCATAATTTATCCTATCCTTCGGTGCAAGGCGACCATCGCATTGTTGAGATTTTGCAAACAAGCGGTGCGGAAATTTCAGTCGGTGATTCCTGGGTTTCGGTTCAACCGTCGACTTTAAAACCATTTAGGATCGATTTAACCCATATTCCGGATTTGGGTCCCATTCTGATGGGACTGGCCTCAACGATAGAAGGCACTTCTTCTTTTACCGGTTTAAAGCGTTTAATCAAAAAAGAATCCAACCGCCTACTTTCAACCATCCGGATTCTTAACCAATTTAGGGTAAAAACCGTCCTTTCGGACGATACTTTGACGATTACCGGTCAATCCGCTTTTCCGGGCGGAATTACAATTAATCCCGATAACGATCACCGCCTGGCAATGTTGGTTGCCTCGCTTGCCAGCCGCTTCGAACAACCGGTCAAATTGACTACCCCAAAAGCCGTCGACAAATCTTACCCGCATTTCTGGGAAGACTATCAGGCATTGGGCGGAAAAATCAGTTGGGAGGATTAACATGAAAACCATGCAAATACCCTATCAAAATTGCCATGTGACGATTAAGTGCGGCGAAAATATTGCGGAAACGGAATTAAAGAGTCTCTCCCAAATCCGGTCCCTTTTAATAATAACCGACGATAAGCTTAAAACACTATATTCCCACATTATCGGCGATCTTCCCGTCATTATTGTACCGGAAGGCGAAAAAGCCAAAAGCATCGAAACCTATTCTTTGGTTATTCGGGAGCTGCTTAACCGGCAAATCGATAAAACTTGGGTCCTAGTTGCCCTAGGGGGCGGTTCAATCAGCGATTTGACCGGTTTTGTCGCAAATACTTATAAACGAGGCTTAAGCTATGTCAACATTCCGACTACGCTTCTTGCCCAAATCGACGCTTCAATCGGGGGCAAAAATGCCCTCAATATCGGAAACATCAAAAACCAAATCGGCACTGTTTATCAGCCGAAAGAAATCATCATCGATTCGATTCTTTTATCGACTCTGCCCCAAATCCAATTCAATTCGGGAATGGCTGAAGCCATCAAATACGCTTTATTGTTTGACGAATCATTATTTGACCAAATCGAAAACAAATCCTTTACTTTACCGGAAATGATCTTCCGCTGCGCGGAACTGAAAGCACAAATCACGTCGAGGGATGAATTCGATTTATCCGAACGAAAAGCTTTAAATTTCGGCCATACCGTAGGCCATGCTTTGGAATCATTTTCCCAATTTTACTTAAGCCACGGCGAAGCCGTTGCCTGGGGAATGATTTGGGAAATAAATCCGAACCTTCGTCCAAGACTTAAAAAAGTTTTAACCCAATATTCTCTCTTACCGGAAATTCCTTTTGGACCGGAGGTAATCTTTGGCCATATATTAACCGATAAAAAGAAAGAAAATGATTTCATCACTTTGGCCAAAATCGAAAAAATCGGCCGCTATCAATTGGTAAAACAAAATCTTGCCGCTTGGCAAAAGGAGTTAGCCCATGAACACCTTTGGTAAAAATGTCCGTATCAGCCTGTTCGGCGAATCACACGGTCCTTGTATCGGTATTACGATTGACGGTTTACCGGCAGGACTGTCTTTAAACCTGGAAAAAATTAACGAAGCTTTGCTTAGGCGGCAAGGCATGCCGGAAATTTCCACACCAAGGCGGGAAAAGGATGAATTTCAAATCGTCAGCGGTTATTTCGAAAACCACACTACCGGCGCCCCTTTAACGATTCAAATCCCCAACCAAGCCTTCGATTCTTCTCCTTATGAATACGGAGTGATTAGGCCGGGACATGCGGATTACCCGCTTTACAAAAAGTATCTGGGCAATCATGACTATTTAGGCGGCGGACATGCAAGCGGCCGGTTAACGGCACCTCTGGTTATACTCGGCAGTATTTGCGAAGAATTGCTGAACCAAAAAGGGATCTTTATTGCCAGCCGTATCAAATCGATTCGCCATATCCAAGATAAACCGCTGGACTATAATCAAATCGATTTGGATCTTTTGTTGAATTTGAAAAAGAGTCCGTTCCCGGTTCTCGACCAAAGGGCCCAAAACTTAATGCTTTCGGCCATCAAAAAAGCTTCGGCGGTCGGCGATTCGGTGGGCGGCACCGTTCAAACTTTTGTTTTCGGTTGCCCGGTCGGTTTGGGCGAACCGTTCTTCGACAGCGTCGAAAGTTATCTTTCCCACTTGATGTTTGCCATCCCTGGGGTCAAAGCCATCGAATTCGGGGAAGGGTTTGCGGGGACGGAAAGTTTGGGTTCCAAACAAAACGACCAAATGGAAAGCCATTTGGGAATCGTGAAGTTTTTATCGAATCATGCCGGAGGGATTAACGGGGGAATTACCAACGGAAACACGATCGTCTTTACCGTAGGCGTCAAACCACCTTCCAGCATCAAAAAACCTCAATCTACCATCAATGTCATAACCGACACCAATATCACAAAACAAATAACCGGCAAACACGACCCTTGCATTGTTCATCGGGTCTTACCGGTGGTCGAAGCCCTGACCGCTTTTGCCATTTACGATTTGTGGTTGGAGACTCAACATGGATAAACTGAAAGATTTACGCAATCAAATCGATTCTTTGGACGAAGAAATCATGGCCAAAATCGCTGCTCGGTTAAAGCTGATGCCCCTAGTAAAACAGGAAAAAAACCGCTTGGGTTTGGCTGTAACCGATGAAAAAAGGGAACAGGAAATCCTGGCGAAAACAAAGCAGTTCGAACATCCCGAAGCAATCGGCGCCATCTACACCGAAATCATCAGACAATCGAAAGCCGTCCAATCTTCCACGGGACTGGTGGGAAAAAGACTTTCCTATTCTTATTCCCTAAAAATCCACCAGGCTTTCGGCAATCCCGATTATCGGTTATGGGAAACGGATGACTTGGGTAATTTTATTGCCAACCGCCAATTAACCGGCGTAAACATCACCATTCCGTATAAAGTGCAAGCTACCAAATTTGCTCAAAGTTTATCGCCGATTGTCCGAAAGACCAAAATAACCAATGTCCTTACCTGGGAAAACGGCGAACTTCGGGCCGATAATGTCGATTATCTGGCTTTCCTGGAAATGGCCGATTATTTTCAGATTGGCTTTTGCAACGAAAAAGTACTGATTTTGGGTAACGGCGCTACCGCCCAAACCGTTTATTGGGCTGTCAAAGACCGCGGTGCACAAACGGTTCAGAAATTAGGCCGAACCATTCATGAGGAAACCGACGATTTATTGTCCAATATCGCCAAATACCGCGACTTCACCGTTATCGTCAATACTATCCCTTTCGGTGTTCACCCGGAGTTGCAAACCGAATTTTTGGTTTCCTTTGACTCATTTTCCTGTCCCAAGGTGTTTATCGATGTCAATTACAATCCTTATCGCAGTGCCTTTTTGCAAGCGGGGGGAAAACTCAAAAGTATTTTTCCTAACCTAAAACTAATCAACGGTTTATACATGTTGGTTGCAGGGGGACGTTTGACGGAAGAAATTTGGCAAAAACAAGCAATTGTATTTCCGAAGACGCTTGATGTGGCTAAAAAAATCCATTTCCAGCAAATCAATATCGTGTTAATCGGTCTGCCTTTCAGCGGCAAAACGACCCTGGGAAAAGCCCTTGCTTATACTTTAAACAAAACTTTTTACGATTCCGACGAAATATTGGAACAAAACAAACAATCGATTCATGATCTTCCGACCATCGAAGCCTTTCGGGAGCACGAACGCGAAGTAATTGCGATGCTTGCCCAAAAACAAAATTCGGTAATCGCAACCGGAGGCGGGGTCGTCGAAAACGAAGAAAACATAGTAAGACTGGCCCAAAACGGCATCATCGTGTTGTTGAAAATTCCGTTTGATTTGTTAAGCGGTCGCATCGATGAAACAAGACCGCTGGCCGACACGAAAGAAAAACTTCAGGCGTTGGCCCAAAAAAGGGAAAAAATGTATCGGAAGTTTGCGGATATCGTAATTGAAAATCCTCATAATATTTTAAAAGAAACGGTGGATAAAATAAATGAATATCTTAATCATCAATGGGCCGAATCTTAATCTGCTGGGCAAACGCGAACCGGAAATTTATGGTTCCGCTACTTATGAGGATTTAGTCCAATATATCGACCGATTAAGCCGAGAATGGGGTTTTACCTATAAAATTGTTCAAACCAATCATGAGGGTACGATTATCGACTTCTTGCACGAGGCCATCGACCATTATCAGGGTATCGTAATCAATCCGGGTGCTTATACCCACTATTCGTATGCCATCCACGATGCCATTAAAGCCATTCAGATTCCGACAGTGGAAGTTCATTTGTCGGATATTACCAAGCGGGAATCTTTCCGCGCTGTTTCCGTAATTGCCCCCGCTTGCGTTACGCAATTTTACGGGGAACATTTTAAAAGCTATTACCGAGCCATCAAATATTTGCTTGAGGTGACAAATGTATAACTATCAATTAATTTACCAGGTTCAACCGAAAAATCTTTCCGAGATGGGTTTTGACCCGGCTTCTTTTGTTTTGATTGCCGGTCCCTGCGCGGTTGAAAACGAAAAAGACATAAAATTATACGCTCAATTTCTCCTAGAACACCAGATTAAGATGATGCGGGCCGGGGCTTTCAAGCCGCGGACTTCTCCTCATACCTTTCAGGGTTTGGGGTACGAAGCACTGGAAATCCTAAAAAACGTCAAAAATGAAACCGGCATCAAAATTGTCACCGAGATTACCGACTACCAGGATTTGCCGAAATATTTGGAATTCGTCGATATCTTGCAAATCGGTGCGCGCAATATGCAAAACTTCCCTTTGCTTAAAGCGGTAGGAAAAACCGACCGTACGGTGATTCTCAAACGAGGCTTTGCCAATACCGTGGAAGAATGGTTGGGGGCAGCAGAGTATATTTTGATGGAAGGAAATACCAATGTTATTTTGTGCGAAAGAGGGATCAGAACGTTCGAAACCTCCACCCGCAATACCCTTGACCTAAGCAGCGTAGCGTTGGTGAAACAATTAACCAAATTGCCGGTTATCGTCGATCCATCCCATGCGACAGGAAGAGACGATTTAATCATTCCGTTGTCGCTTGCGAGTGCGGCTTGCGGGGCCGACGGTCTGATGGTCGAAATTCATGCCGATCGTGCCCATGCCAAAAGCGACGGTGTCCAAGCTTTAAATTTGGAACAAGCAGAAACCCTGATTCAAAAAATCGATGGGTTACTTCCGGCGCTTTCCAAAACACGAAAATAAAGAAAACAAAGCCGGTTTTGACTAACTGGCTTTGTTTTTGTTTTCCTGATATTTCTGATAAGCAGCTTCGGTATAAATCGACCATTTGACCGTTTGGAGACGGTTTTGTATCGGCATAAAGTAATAAAATTGATTGTCATGGTAAATTTCAAAATCTTCGTTGCAGCCGAACAACAAAGTCGGCATGATGGAAATCGGGAAAAAGAGTTCCACCGGTTGATTGTTTTGCGTTCCGGTATATTTTAAACCTTCGCAGTTTAAAAAACATTTGCCTCTTCCGACTTCCAAAAGTTCGGTTTTTTTGCCGTTTTTAACCGGATTTTTGAGGATAACCTCGGTTTCCAAGGTCTTTCCCTGTTCTATTTCTTGAGTAACAACCTGCTTTTGATAATTAAACCAAGCCAAAATATTGGGAAAAATTACCGGCTGTTTGGTGCTTTCAAATTCATAACGGGAATTTAAAGTAACCTCGTATCCGCAATCCTCGCAAGTAAACTTGTGCCTTTCGGATTTTAAGGTAAATTCGCTTTGGCAATTCGGGCAGACATAAAGGATATTTTCCAAACTGCTTGCCAGGCTTTTACCCTTATAGGAAATTTCCGGATGTTCGGCAAGCCACAAAAAATCGTTATATTCAAGAGCCTGTTCGATTTTTTCGTGGATTTCTTCGGCCGATAAAGCGATAACTTCTTCTTTGGATAATAATACCGAAGCTGTCACTTCGATGCGACCGCGCCGTCTGGAAGTAATCCATTTACCTCCCGTCAAAAATGCTCCGTTGATTTTGACCAAAACAAGCGGAACTTCCAACTTTTTGACCAATTTATGAATTCCGTCCGGCATGATTCCTTTGGTTCCGTTGGAACTTAGTCTTCCTTCCGGCATCAACAAAACCGATCCGCCCTGTTTTACCACACCCATAATGCTTTTGATGGTGGAGTTATCGGGATTGAATAAATTTTTGGGAATAATCCGAAATCTTTTTAGCAAAGCATTTACTTTTGGAATATAAGTATAATACCTTGCCACCACCACGTTGAGCCGGTGAGGATACATAGCCGCAACACTGTAAACGAAATCCGGCCGCGACGGATGATTGGCGATAACAATCATCGGGCCTTTTATTTTACGAACCGCTTTACGGTTTATCCGTACGCGGTTTTTTATTTTAAAAATGGGATAAATTAACAAAAATGTCAAGTGATAAAGCAAACGATTGGGCCGTTTGTTGGGCTTAGCCATTTTTTCACCTCGTCCTTATGTTAGTCAAAATATTATACCATTTTAACAAGTTTTTGTCTACTGGACGAGTAAATAAAGGTTTAAAAACATAGAAAAATTCTTATTGAATAATAAGTTCTTTTTGACAACCATTCGGGTCATGGTAAATAAAGGAAAGGATGATGGCGGTGTCGTATTCTCCCGTTTCCGCTTCGGTTAATTCGAAAGTATAGTCGATTCTCCGTTTTTCCTGGTAATTGACCGTAACTTGGACGATAGCTTTCTTGGTTATCTCATCGAACTCGGTGGTCATCCGGTAATCGCTGTAATACTGCCATTTTAAATTGCTCAAAGCTTTTCCCATAAAATAGGCAAATTCGGCCGGTTGAAAATTGTTTTCCAATTCGTCGCTGTTATCCACCAACTTGGTTGTTAAAGGATATGCGTAATTGCGTTGATAAGCCCCTTCAAGAATATATTCCACTATCATTTGCTTGATTTGAAAGGCAACTTGGTCGCATTCGGATTGTTGTTTTTTCTTTAAGTAATAATTGAAATGAGGGATGGTGATGGTGGCAAGGAGCGACAAAACCGAAACCACAATCACCAATTCGATAAGCGAAAAACCGTTAATCTTCCGCCGGAACAAAATCATCACGGAATGTCCGAGCAATATAGTCGTAGTAAGCCGTGCGATCGTTATGCGTATAGGCTAAAATGGTTCCCTCGTAGATTTTCAATTCGCCCGGAAGGGCAACTTCGGTTTCCAATTCGTAAATTTGCTTAAAGTCATCCGGTTTGGATAGATCGTAATAAGAAGTAACCGGTATGTCAAAACCTTCGCCGATATAAGCATTTCCGGACGCAATAGCCGTATCTATGACATGGATTATTTGGTTCAATTCGTGTTTAATGACGGCTTCTTCGCTCCTTTTGACATAGTCGCCGTATTGGACTACCATCATGGATGCCAAAATTCCCATAATCGTAACCGCGATTAACATTTCGATCATGGTAAAACCTTTTTTGGATTTGAGTAATTTCATATTTATCTTTCCTTTCTTTTTTAGATTATCCCTAATCGGATTAATTCGTAAACGGTGGTTTGGCCGGCAAGTAATAGGTCCATACAACCCTCACGCAAAGTTCGCATGCCTTTTTTAACGGCAAGGGAATTGACGAGTTCAATCGAAGCCTGATTACGGATTAGGCGCCTGATTTCTTCGTCAATCATCATTATTTCCATAACCGCTACCCTTCCTTCATATCCCGTCATTTGGCATTTCAAGCAGCCGTTTGCCCGAAATAATCGTTCGACTTCCCGGCCGATTTTCGCTTTTTCCCAGGAAGACGGTCGATAAGAAGTTTTGCAATAGGGACAAAGCTTTCTGATCAGTCTTTGCGATACCACACCGATTAAAGCCTCGGCCGTCAGATAAGGTTCGATCTTCATATCCAACAAACGGGTAACGGCGCTGCTCGCATGATTGGTATGCAAAGTAGCCAAAATCAAGTGGCCGGTAATGGCGGCCCGGGTGGCCATTTGCGCGGTTTCTTCGTCCCGGATTTCCCCAATCATGATAATATCGGGATCCTGACGCAAAATGCTGCGCAAAGCTTTGGCAAAAGTCACATCGATTGCCGGATTTACCTGCAATTGGTTAATGCCTTCCATCCGGTATTCAATCGGGTCTTCCACCGTTACGATATTGCATTCGCTTTTGTTTAATTCCTGAATAAAGGAGTAAAGCGTTGTCGTCTTCCCGCAGCCCGTAGGTCCGGTAACCAAAATCATTCCGTAAGGCGCAGCAAGCAGTTTGGCAATCAGTTTTTGATCGTGTTCGCTGATACCGATTTCCCGAAATTTCAAACCCAAACGCCGGTGGTCCAAAATGCGAATGACAATCTTTTCGCCGTCCGAAATCGGTAAAGTCGAGACCCGACAATCATATTCTTGGTTTTCCGAGAGGTACTTCATCCTTCCGTCTTGAGGGATACGTTTTTTGGTGATGTCAATGTTGGAGGCGATTTTGATGCGGGTTAAAAGGGAGGAATAAGTTTTGTGATTGAGCGAGGCTTTTTCGACCAAAATACCGTCGATTCGCATCCGCACCCGCACATTCCGTTCCATCGGTTCGAAATGAATATCGCTTGCCCCCAGGGAAATCGCTTCTTTGATTATCGCATCGACCAATTGAACAATCGGAGCCGAATCGATTTCCTGGTTTTCTTGGGTGGTTTCCGAAACCAAATTTTCGCCGTTTTGTTCGATATTGTTTAACAATGAATGCGTCTCCCGATGCGAAAAAAACATCTGGCAAATTCCTTCCCATACTTTTTTGGTCATTAAAACCGGTTGAAAGGGACCGTCCAACAGACCGACCAGTTTTTGATGACATAAAAGATTAAACCAATCTGTCACCGCAACCCAATATTTCCCGTTCCGAAAAGCAAGGGGTAAAATTTGGTTTTGAACGATAAAATCCATCGAAAACCTTTTAAGCATTTCGCCATCAAGCGCATGTTGGTTTTCGTCATAAAGCGGGATGTTCCAAACGGAAGCAACGATTTTTAACAGTTCTTCTTCGGAAATCAGTTTTTCGTTCAACAATTCAATATCGAGCCGAAAAGGTGATATTTCGTTTGGCAGTTGGTCGAAAAAATGCTTGACCTTTTTTCGCAAAGCGGGTGAATAATCAATAACTCGGTTGGCCAAAACATGGTTGAAAGTCATTTTATTTCCTCAAAACCGGTATTTCATGATATTCATCAATGGAAAAAAGACAATCGACATGATTACTATGATTAAACAGGCAATCAGCACAATCAAAGTCGGTTCGATTAACCCCACCAAATTTTGCATGTTGTCAAGCACCTGCTCATCAAAGTAAGCGGTTGTCGCATCCAAAATCGCCCCCAACTCACCGCTTTGTTCTCCCACTTTAACCATTTCCAAAAAATCGGACCGAAAAAGATTGACCTCCTTTAAAGCTTGGGAAAAAGACGTCCCTTTCAAAACTTCGCTGAAAGCCTGATGCAATTTGGTTTCGATAAAACTGTTGGCCATCAGCGGAATGACAATCGGAAAACTATCCGTCAGGTTGACGCTTGCCTGCAACAATATACTCAAAGCGCGGGATAATTTGGAGGTTAAGGAAGAGATGAGAAACCGCTGATAAATCGGTACTTTGGTCTTGAATTGGTCGACGGCTTTTTTTATCTTCGGTTTACGGAAAAGATATTTGATTCCTCCGACGAAAACCAAGACTCCGAACAAAATAAAGGACCAACCCCTTTTAATTACCGAGGTAACAAAATTAATGATCCGAATAATCATAGGAACCGGTACCTGGAGTTTGTTGAACAGATTGGCAAACAGAGGCAAAATGAAAAAAATGATAATCAAAACCACGATGCCGCTGAAAAAAAGCAGAATTTTGGGATATTGAAAAGCTTGTTTCAGTTTTCGTTCGAGCCGGTCTTCATTTTCATAATAAACCGTCAACTGTTTTAAAACTAAGGGCAGATTACCGCTCATTTCGCCTACCTGAATCATGTGCACAAAAAAAGGCGTGAAAAAAGACGTAAATTTTCCCATAGCCACCGAAATATCGGTGCCCTTGGAAATGTCCACATAAAGCATCGTCAAAACACTTTTCATTACCCGGTTCTCGGAATGATCCCGTACCGTCTGCAAAGAGGTTCTGATATCCACACCGGAGGCAAGCATGGCAGACCATTGACGGCTAAAATTGGCGAGTTGCCTGAAAGTCAACCGCTTTCGAAATTTGGATGATAATTTTGAATTTTTTACGGCTTTGGCTCTGATTAAGAAAAACTTCTGTTCGGAAAGAATTGCCCGTAAATTGTTTTCATCTCCGGCTTCGATTACCCCGGTTATTTTGGTATTATCCATCGTTTTAGCCCGATAACGCCAATTCATCTTCTACTCCCCCTCCTTTTGTTTTAGTCATATTCCGCTTCATCTTGCGTAAATTCGGCGATTTTACCCCACCTGACGATTTTGGGGAAATTATTTTCCAAGGCAATGACCGCCCGATAGGTTTCCGAAAAGCGCGAATATAGCATAACATCAAAATAAAAACAGTCCTGTTGTTCGGTAATCCGGTATCGTAATGCCTGACCGTCGAGGGTCTCCACCCAACCGGCGGTGGGTTCCAGGAGACCTTTCCGATGATACAGATAACGCAAAACATAGTTTTTATAGACAATCGGTGCAATTTTTTCGTCAATTTTTCCCTGTTCTTCTCCCACGGTAAAGGTCAGTTCAGTAATAAAAACCACCGAAGTCAAGGCAATCAATAGAATCATCATTATTACCCCGAGCATGGTGTAACCTTGATTATTTTTAACCATCGAATTCCTCCTCATTGATTGCCACTGCCGGGTAAAGTTCCGCATCCGTAAAATAAGGCAATTGCCCATAGGTAGTACTTAAAGCATTGATGTATAAAAGGTATACCTTGGGGTTGGTTTGAGGATCGGGATAATAAATGATTTCGAAATAAAAGTTTGCTTCAGCTGGTGATTTCATCGGTCGCAAGTACTCATCGTAATAAAGATAATAATAACAGATGCCGTTTTTGGTATTCCAAACCGGATTGGGATGAAGGAGACTTTTAATGTTTTCGACATTGCTGAAAAAAGCCCAGTCGCTCACGTGGGTTTCATTGATTAAACAGGCGGTATCAAAAATAAAAGTCAATTTGGCTTTATGGGTTTTCACGGAATAATAAGCAAGCAACATAGTTCCGATCATACCAAGCAAAGCGGATGCAAGCATAATCGACATCAGCGATTCCAAAATGGTAAACCCTTTAGCACTGATTACCCTTTTTTTCATTGTTGACCACCGTTTCCAATCGTTTACTCAGTTTGAGAAAGCTCGTCAGGTTGGGCTTTTTTTTAAACCAGCTTTCCCGGATTTCTTTGATATTGGTGCCAAAAAGGCTTTTCGCCATCTCCAAAAACTGTTTTTCCCAATCTTTGGGCAGAGTTTGATCGAAATAAAGTCCGATATAATCAAAAGGAAGCTGATTTAAAAGCCCATGGTGAACGCGCATTAAAGTTAATTTTACCTCTTCTTTGGTAAAACCATCAGAAAAACCGTATTGAAAAAAACCGACCAAATGTTTTCGGTTAAAAATTTGGATTTGCAACTTTTGAGCACGAGGGATTATTACCAAACTATTTCCTTTGGGAATTTGATTGATTTTCCAAGGATTTAGCATAACCACGTTTTTTTTGTCTGCTAAATCCAAGCTGTTTAAAGCTTTTTTCAAAAAGCTCGTCAAATTATCGAAGGCTTTTTGGTTAATCAGGGAAGTGATGAAATAAATTCTCTCTTTTTCCTTTATCCTTTCATGCCGATAAAAAAAGTCCTCCTGGTAACCGGGATAACGTTTTGCAAGTTCCAATTCCAAATGGGCATATTGTTGCCTGAAGGGCAAATCAGGAATAACGGTAATTTCCTGGAACCAGTGCACCAAATCGCACACAATGGTTAGGCTTACTTTTTTTCCGGAATTTTTCTTTAACCGTTCTTTGGCAATCGAAAAGTCTCCCACGACAAATTGATCGATTAATCTTTGCTTTTTTAGTCCTTTTTCGATTAACGAAACTTCCAAGGTAAACAAGTCATTTTTGTCAACGGCTTTTAAATTTTCACCGACCCAAAGCACCAAGCGTTTCATCCGATTCCACCTATGACATAAAAAGCTTTCTTACGGGGCGAGCCGCCCGTTTTTTGAAAGGTAAAGATTACCAGGTGCGGATTAACGATCTCTGCTTTTATCGGTTCAATTTTGTGGACAAAAAAAGGGAATTTGGTGCTGTTACTGCCCTTTGGTCCGATCAAAACTTCCATTTTACCTTTCTCACCGAGAAAAATACGCTGTTCTTCAAGATAAACCGAGAGAGTATCATCGTCTTGGGTTATAGAAACCGGTTTTCCTTCGCTGTTCACCCACGCAAACAACTGTTCAAGTATTTTCTCGGCTTCTTCCAATCCTTTTTGGGCCCGGTAATCGTTGTTGATGGCTTGTTCCTGGTAAAAAACATTGTTGCCGAGTTGCAGAAACACCACAAACACCGCAATAGTAACGCTAAAGCTGACCAGCAGTTCCAACATCGTAAACCCAGCTTGGTTTATTCTTTTTGCCAATGTCATCACCAAAAATAGTATAGCATCGGTCAAACCGCTTTGCATAGGACGTGCTAAGTATTTGCCATTCAAGAAAAATTTCGCAAAAAACACTCCTCCAGGGCGTCCGAAAAGTAAAAAATCCCTTTAGGACCCCTTAAAAAAATAAAAAAACCGCTTTAGCGGCTGCGATAGCGGAAAAGCAAAGGCAGTTCAAAAGCGGTTTTCAGAGTTTTTGTCCATAACGTAAGATTAATTCGATTTTGGAATTAACCTCCAATTTTTTATAAATATTCTTGTAATGGAAGTTAACGGCGTCATATTTCATCTTGAGTTCCCCGGCAATCTGTCTTAAAGTTAATCCCATCAACAACAATTCAAAGACTTTGGTTTCTTTTGGAGTCAAAACATTGTAAGGATTAACGTAGATTGATTCTGGTTCCGCGGTTTTAGCCGGTTCGATTTTGGCAACCGGACGGCTCCGCCATTGTAAAAAGGCGTAAATCATATAGGAGACAATCGCAACCGTCATAAATAAGGAAACAAATTGCATGACGGAAAACAGATTGGTCATCTGGGTTCCCCGGATATAGAGTACGACGATCCGGGAAATCAATAGGCATACACCTAGGATAATCGATACCACTTTTAAGACTCGGATATGGGTTTTGTCTTCAAAAAGTTTTCCGACCATCATGATGGAAGTAAATGCTCCCACAATATTGGCAAAACCGATGGTCAAATACATTAAATAATACAAAAGACCCGAATTGCCGTTCAATAAAGCCGACATACCGAATTGATAAGCGACAGTGGTAAAGATTGCCCAAATAATCCAGGCCAGGAAAATAGCATACCGGTTAAAGAAATGTAAAATGACGACGACCACCAAACCGAGAAATACTCCGATATAAAAGAAGGCATTTGTCCAAATCGGATTAACCAAGTTAGCCGGTACTTTGATGCCGGTAAAGATAGCGGTGAAGATAATATAGATGGCCACCATTATTACCATGGTCAAAACCGGAAGCCAGGTAATTTTTTCTTCGCGCACTTCGAGTTCGGTTACATCATACGGATCGACAAAAAAGAGCGTCAGATAAAGAGCGCACATGATTAAAAGTGGCAAAACAAAGGAACCAAGGTATGGGTGGACGAGCGAGCAGGCCCGTTCAAATACGAAATAGATTACCAATGAACCGACCAAAAAGAACGACGAAACCAATCTTTCGGTTGAATTCAAAGAGTAAATGAACAATAACACGGCTGCGCTGGCGATAATTCCGATTCCCGCCGCAATCATAATCGTGGAAATCAAACCCAAAACAACCAAACGACCGCGAATAATAAAGGAAAAGATAAAAAAGACAATGACAACGGGAATCGAAATGTACAACGACTTATTTACGTTGCGTGGTTTAAAAACCAAGACTCCCAAACAGGCCATGGAAACCATGACCAAAAAGAAAATCGATTTGGTATGACTTTCCACGAATAAAGTGAAGGAATCATGGTTGAAATCGAAGTAACCTAAGTACATCATACTGACAAGTGTCAACATTAACATCATCACAAAGAAACTCGTAAAAGACAGTTTTTTGATATTGCTTCTACGTTCTTCCATTCTTTGTTCAGTGAAAGTAACAATCGTTTCTGCAAATGATTCCCTGGTGATATCAGAAACAAACATTTAAATCCCCCTTTTACGCTTAAATCCGTTATTCTGTAAGCCTTTTTTTGCTTTTCCGAACATATATGATTCGGAAAACAATCATACCACTAATCCCGACAATCGCAACGCCTACCAAAACAACGGTAAGAATCAGATTGCCGCTCAAGATTGAACCGGTAAGGGAAGTTGATAGAATGATGGAAGGAAGCGCTCCTAATGTGGTTATTAGCGAATAAGGAATAAAACGGAGTTTCGACCTTGAGGCAATATAAGCAATTAAGCCATAGGGAAAAACCGGGACAAAATATAAGATTAAAATATCGATTATCCGATTGGAATGGCTTTTCTTAAGCAAAACTTTTTCTTCCCATTTGGCATAAAAAGGAACGCAATCAATTACCCCATCCCCCAATTTTTTGAACATCAGATAAATGATGGTATTGGCAATAAAAACGCCAATCAAGCAAATAATCGGGCCATATAGCATGCCGTAAGAAATTCCTGCAACCATTTGGACGGGTTCAGCCGGTAAGACAGCTAAAATCACAGTAACAATTTGGAGAATCACAAGAATGATGGCACGATAAATACCGATATTTTCCATGTATTGATCGATTGCTTGATCTAAATGCTTCGGGTCATTGATTAAACTGTTAAAGACCGGACGAAGTTCGTAAATCGTAACCCCTAATATTATCAATAAGGTAGTAAAGGCTATGGCAAATAGCACGATGCTGGTTTTCTTACTCATAGTATGGTGCTTTTCCTTTACCGAAAGAGTATTAATTGGTAAAGCTGATTTTCCTTTCTTATATTATTATGCAGTATGTTTAAGACAATTTATTCGCAATTATTGCAAATATGCTATAGGCTGAAACTACTTAGTTGAAGAAATCAAACTAAAACAGTCAAGATTATTTGTCAATTTGTTAATGCCTTACTGTCAATATTTTACCACATTTGACAAAAAAAGAGAAGCAAAAGCATAATTAAAAAAATGGCGAACTTTTGGGGGAAAAACTAATCAAATGGTTTTTTTCCCCAAAAGAAAACAACACCTTGCGGTTATACCTGTGGGTATTACCGGTTGGTGTTTGGGTGTTTGTTTCTAAAAATCCCTTCTTTTTAAAAAATCGGTTATTTGAAAAATCAGGGAATGAGCGGATTGAAAACCGGCCATTTCGAGCAAAGGTTGATCTTCCCAATATAAAACCGTAACGGGCAACTCCAAAAAACCCCAGTTTCGATAAGCTTCCGTTTCGCTCAATACCTGAATTTGGTTTACTTTCAATGATTGGGAAAGTTTGGTTTTTACTTGGTTGACGGCTTGAAAAGCCAAAGAAGATAAAAAATCGCCGGTCATTCCGTAAGCGATTAAAGTCAGGTTCGGATTTGTTTTCATCGTTTCACCTCTATCCTCAAGCATACCAAATAAACCCGGCTCTTTTTGTCAAAAGGTGAAAAAGTATTTTAACAGCGTTAAAATGCGATTTTTGGTATAATATAATACGTAAACGCAAAGGATAATTCAGTTCTTCCTTTGTGCAAAGGAGCGTTGTATGGAACCGGTCGTATTGGGAATGGTTGTCGAATTTAACCCTTATCACTTGGGCCATCAATATTTTCTTACTCAGGCCAAAACTTTAATCAACCCCGATGTCGTAATCGCCGTTACTTCCACTTCGTTTACGATGCGGGGGGAAGTCGCCATCGTCGACAAATTTGCCAAGACAAAACAAATGTTGTCGGAGGGTATTGATATTGTTTTGGAACTGCCTTGCGCCAAAAGCGTCCAAAGCGCCGATTTTTTTGCCTATCACTCCGTCAAAGCTTTATCCCAAATGCAAATCACAGATTTGGCTTTCGGGGTGGAAAACGAGGACCTTGCTAAACTTTATCAACTGTTGGCGATTATTCAAACCCCGAACTTTCAAAAACACTTGCAAAAAGCTTTAAAGACTTTCACCAGTTACAAAAAGGCTTATTCCCGGGCTCTTGAGGAAAGCGGTACCGCTTCCGAATTAATCGCCTTATTCAACCAACCGAATATTACCTTGGCCTTGCAATACCTGAAAGCCATCCAGGACTTAGAACTGAACATCAGAGTTCATGCCATCAAGCGGCAGGGAAGCCACTATCACGATACCGAAATTACGCACCCTTTTGCAAGCGCAAGCGGGATTCGAAAAGCCCTCAGATCTGGAAAGGAAATAACGGGGTATGTTCCCGAATCAACGTTAAAACAATCCTTTGCCAACCAAAATTTGACGGAAGAAAGAATGTTTGCCCTTTTGCAATATGCGCTTTTGGTCAATCAACAGGGACAAAAAGCGATTATCGGCCTCTCGGAAGGCATCGAGTATTATTTAATCGCCCATCTAAAAAGCGCTTCGTCTTATGCGGATTTAATTGACCGGATAAAGAACAAACGTTACAGCATTTCCAAATTTCAAAGAATTTTCCTGTACCTCCTTTTGGAAATTCCCAAAACGTTTGATCAGTTTCAACCATATCTACGAGTCTTGGGGTTTTCCGAACAAGGCGAAAAATACCTCGGCACTTTGCCGAAGGAAACCAAAAGCGAAATTATCACTTCCTTAAAAAATACCAAAAACCCGATTGGTTTAATCGAACTAAAAGCAACCCAATTATATGAAATATTGACCGACAAACAGGGATTGACACAAACCGAATTTTTGATTCCCTTGAAAAGAAAGGATTAATATGATCGAACAAATTAGAACAGCTTTAGAACAAATTATCGACCCTTCCCTCAAACAAACCTTAAAAGATACCGGCGGCATCAAACACATCGGTTATGACAACGAAAAAGACGTTGTGGTTTTGATTATCGCCATGGGCAGAAAAGGCGGAGAAAACGAAAAAAACTTGCGTAAAGAAATCGCCAAACTCATCAAAATCGATCTGCAGCACAGGGGTTTGAAATTGGAAATTGAGGAACACCGCGTGGTCAACAGCATTACCCACAGCAAAACCGTCTTCATCGGTATTGCCAGCGGCAAAGGCGGCGTCGGCAAATCAACCGTAACGGCCAATATTGCTTATCGTTTGATGAAGAAAGGCTACAATGTCGGGGTAATGGATGCGGATATCTACGGTTCGAGCATTCCCCAGTTACTGGAAATCCCGCATCAAAACCCCAAAGCCTCGGAAGATAAAAAAATCCTTCCGCTTGCCAAAGACAATATGGAAGTTATTTCCACCGAATTTTTTACCAACCCGAATCAGCCGGTCATTTGGCGAGGAGCCATGCTTAACAGCATGTTATCCTATTTCTTTTACGAAGTAAAATGGAACAAAAAGACCGATTTCATGTTAATCGATATGCCGCCCGGAACCGGAGATATCGCTCTTAACATTCATTCCTTTGCACCGCAAACACAAATGATTATCGTCACCACGCCGCATCCTTCCGCCGCAAACGTCGCCATCAAAGCCGGTGTGGCTGCCCAGCAAATGAAACACGACCTTTTAGGGGTAATCGAAAATATGTCCTACTACCAAAATCCGGCCACCCAACAACCGGAATACCTCTTCGGTAAGGGCGGAGGCGAAATGGTAGCCAATTCTTTGCAAACCGAATTAATCGCTTCGATTCCGATCAATCAACCGCTTCATCACACCGCTTTGTATGAGTTGGACGAAGAAATCGGTCGGATTTACGATATGATTGCGGATTACATTATCATCAAAACACTAAGTGAATAACACTAAGCGAATTACGCTTAACGTAAAATAAAAAGGGGTAATGCTTTTGCATTAAGCCCCTTTTTCATTAATTATTTGCAATCTTCGCAATTGTCGTCATCGTCACATTCGCCGCAGCAATCTTCGTCGTCTTCGCAATCTTCGCAGCAATCATGTTCATGATCGTGATGATGATGGTGATGATGTTCTTCTTCATCTTCTTCCGCTAAAACGGAATCCTCGAAATCGGCCAATACCTGTTCGAGATAACGCCATTCGGCTTCGTCTTCGATTTCGAAAAGTTGACCGATGCCATCGCCGTCTTCTGTGTAGCTCGCAGCCATCACCGCAATATTCTCTTCGTCGTCTCCATCGGATTCAATTGGAAAAAACAAAACATATTTTTTGTTGAATTCCTCAGACTCGAAAGTGAATAGGATTTGACATAAAGTCTCATTGCCTTGCTCATCGATAATGGTCAATTGTTGATTTGGGTTACGTAAATTTTTCATTGTTTTCCTCTTTCTAGCTTATCGCTATATTTTTATGGTCGCTTTCGATCAAGATAGCTTTGCAAGATGAGGGTTGCTGCTAACTTATCGATAGCTTGTTTGCGCTTCCTGCGACTGATATCGGCTTCCAACATGACTTTATTGGCTTGCGAAGTGGTCAAACGTTCATCTTCTAAAATGATTTCGCATTCCACAACCTGTTCCAACATCGCTTTGAATTTTAGGACATATTCGCCCTGAAAACCGACCGAACCGTCCATGTTTTTCGGAAGACCCAAGATTATTTTATCAATCTGTTTGGTCGCGCATAATATTTTAACATAATCTACCGCTTTTGGCAAATCATTCTCTCTAAAATGATAAGTTTCCAATCCAAAAGCTATTTTTCCCTGGTCATCGCTGATGGCAATACCGAGGGTTCGCGTTCCCAAGTCAAGACCCAAGCAACGCATTAAAGGCCAATCTCCTTCTTAACCAAATTTAAAGCCTCATCGAGACGGGTTTCGTCTTTACCGCCCGCTTGGGCAAAGTCGCTACGGCCGCCGCCGTTACCTTGCGTATGAACCGCTGCAAGTTTCACCAAGTTTCCAGCATGTTCTTCCACATTTTTGGCTTTGCAGATAAAGACGATTTTTCCGGATTCCACGACATTCGCAAAAAACACCAAAGCCCGAGCGGCCTTTTCGGCCAATTTATCGACGATGTCTTTTACCACGTTCGTGTCCCAGCCTTCTACCTTTTGTATTATAACCATCTTATCATTTTTATATGTTGCATTTTGCAAAAATTGTTGGTAATTGGAAGTTTTGGCTTGCCGGTACAGGCGATCGAATTGCTTTTCGGCTTCTTTGACGATGCGACTCGCTTCCTGGTATTTGATTTGGGTATTGATGATATCCTGATAGCTGAGTAAAAGCGGGAATTCCGGGAACGGTTCTTTTTTGATTTCGATGCCTTCGGCTTCTGCTTCTTTGATGATACGATCCAATTTGATTTCCAAATAGGCGATATTTTCCGCGGTAGCCTTGGTAACCCGGGCAATTTGTTCCTTGAGGGCCGGATAGGTTGCTGCTTCGATTCTAAAGACCCCTGAACCCTTGGATTCCAAACCGAGAATGGCAAACTGTTTCAAATCGCGCGTATTTTCCACATGGGTTCCGCCACACAATTCGATGCTGAACTGATTGTCGACCACCCGCACGACTTCGCCGTATTTTTCGCCGAACAAGGCTTGGGCGCCGAGTTTCAAAGCTTCGGCCATCGGCATTTCTTTGATTTGAACCGGAAGAGCTTTTTGGATGACTTGATTGACTTCTTTTTCGATCGATAATATTTCTTCTACGGTAACGTTTTGATAATGGTTGAAATCGAAACGAAGCGTTTTATCGCTGACCTGCGAACCTTGTTGAACAACATGGCTGCCCAAATGGTTTCGAAGCGATTGGTTCAAAAGGTGGGTAGCCGTATGGTTGCGCATGATGGCCATCCTCCGGTCTCGGTCTACGGTCAACTGAACGCTCATGCCTTCCGAAACCTGATCGATACCCATATCCACAACATGGGCATGTTGTCCTTGGGGAAGTTTGAAAGTATCGAGTACCTGATGTTCGCGTCCGTCAACGGAAACGATTCCGGTATCGCCGATTTGTCCCCCGCTTTCCGCATAAAACGGCGTAACATCGGTCGTAATGACGACTTCGCCGCTGCCGGTTTTGACTCTTTCCCCGTTAACAAAAACCCCGGTGACCAAACCTTGCGCGCTTAATTGCTCGTAACCAACAAAGCGGCAAAAAGAAGCAAATTTCAAATAAGCTTCGTTTTGGATGTTCATCGACTGTTCCTGTTGCCGGCTGGCCCGTGCCCGCAGTTTTTGTTCCTGGAGGGCTTGTTCGAAACCTTCGGTATCAACCGTATAGGAACGTTCTTGGGCTATTTCCATCGTTAATTCGAGCGGAAAACCAAAGGTATCATAAAGCAGGAAGGCGTCGGAGCCCGACAATTTTTTGGTCGGGCTTTTTTCGAGCAGTTCGTAAAGTTTCCGTTCGCCGTTTTCGAGGGTTTTTAGGAAGTTTTCTTCTTCGTTGAGAATCATTTTTTGCACAATGGATTGTTTTTCGGCCAAATTCGGATAAAAACCTTTCATCATGGCGATTACAACCGGAACCATCTCATGCAAGAACGGTTCTGTCAAACCGAGTTGCTTGCCGAAACGCATGGCCCGCCGCAAAATCCGCCGCAGAACATACCCTCTGCTTTCGTTTGAGAAAGTAGCGCCGTCCGTCAAAGCAAAAGTTACGCTCCTGATGTGGTCCGCAATCACCCGAAAAGACATTTGACCCGTATAAGGAACTTTGGTTTTTTGTTCCAACCATTGAATGAGCGGAAAGAAAAGGTCCGTTTCATAGTTGGTATCGACACCTTGCATAATGCAGGCCATCCGTTCCAAACCCATACCGGTATCGATATTTTTGCTCGGGAGTTCGGGATATTCGCTTCTTTGAAGTCCCGGTTTTGCATTGTATTGGCTGAAAACAATATTCCAGATTTCGATGTAACGATCGTTGTCGATATCGTCGGTCAACATGCGAACGCCGAGATTTTCGGGGTCAAAACGCGTTCCCCGATCGTAGAATATTTCCGTACACGGTCCGCAAGGCCCTTCCCCGATTTCCCAGAAATTGCCTTCGAGCGGAATCAGGTGGTCGGGTCTTACCCCCAATTTGATCCACAAATCTCTTGTCTCATAATCGGTCGGATAATAGGTCATGTAAAGTTTGTCTTTTTCAAAACCGAACCACTCGTCGGAAAACAGGATTTCGCAGGCCCAGGTAAGAGCTTCCTGCCGGAAATAATCCCCAATGGAGAAATTTCCCAACATTTCGAAAAACGTATGGTGCCGGGCTGTCCGTCCGACATTGTCGATATCGTTGGTCCGAATGGACTTTTGAACATTGGTCATGCGCGGGTTAGTCGGTTTTTCGCGTCCGTCAAAGTATTTCTTTAAAGGCGCAATCCCCGCATTTATCCATAATAACGTCGGGTCCTCATATGGTACAAGAGGGGCACTCGGTATGATCGCATGATTTTTAGTCTGAAAAAATGTGAGCCACATTTTCCGGATTTCATTTCCTGTTAATTTTTTCATTCTTTTCTCTCTCCTTTATTGCACAAAAAAATCGTCCCTAAGCTAGGAACGAGTTTTTCGCGGTACCATCCTAATTTACAAAATAAATTTGTACACCTTTTACGGTTTTAACGCTAACCAGCGGGAAGGATTAGTTCCACTCCGAAGGAGCTTCAAATAAAGACGGATACGGTTTCGCATCAGCCAACCGCTTTCTGGAATCCGCTTCTTTATTTTACTTATCTTCATCAACGTTTTGATTATGCAGCTTCTTTAGGTGTTGAACTTCCAGGTTCTTGGGCAGCTTTTTTGGCTGCGTCTTCCTGAGCTTTCTTTTCGGCTTTTTCAGCCTGAGCTTTTAATTTGGCTTCTTCTTTTTCTTTTTGTTTGCGCAAACGTTCGGCTTCTCTTTCCTTTTCCTTTTGCGCTTTCAATTTAGCCGCTTCCCGCTCTTTTTGGGCTTTAAGACGAGCTTTTTCGCGTTCTTTTTCCCGTTGGGCTTTTAATCTTGCCTTTTCTTTTTCCTTCTGGGCGAGGATTTTTTGACGTTCTTTTTCCTTTTCCCGTTGGATTCTGAGCTTTTCGGCTTCTCTTTCTTTTTGTTTACGCATCCGTTCGGCTTCTCTGGCTTTTTCCTTTTCCAAACGGATAGCTTCACGTTCGCGAATCTTGGCTTCTAATTTGGCCAAACGAGCCTGTTCTTTGGCTTGCAATTTCCGTTCTTCAAGGATTTCCAACATCCGATGCGATTTGTCGACAACATCAAAGATTTGGTCTTCTGTGTAATCGCCTTTGTTGGTAAGTTTAAACCAATTGTCGCCTTTTGGGGATTTGGCTTTTACAACGTTTGGCGTATTGACGATTAAATCAACGATTTCATCGAGTTCGTACAAGAAAGTAATCTTGTAATCTTTCGGCGAATTTTGCATCATAAGGAACGGTTTATTGCCAATCATAAACCGATAGGAAGTTTGCGTGGCATTGGCTTTTTCGGTAATGTCCGGAATAGCCCGAACGTAATTCAAAACTTCTTCGAAGGAAGGCTTAATATCTTTGACAACCGGTGGGGTCTTAGGTTTGCGTTCTTTGGCAGCTGCAGCGGCTAATTTTTCTTCCACTTGTGCCAATTCCTTTTCGACTTCCATCAATTGTTCGAGTTTGGCTTTTTGCATTTCTTCGAGTTTTTGACGTTCTTCTTGCAATGCTTTTTGTTCTTTTTGGATAAGCTCCAATTCGACTTCATTGATTACTTCCACAACCCGTTTGACAACAACCGGTTCTGGTTTGACAACCAACGGTACCGGTTCTTCAACTATTGGCTGTTCGGTCGCCGGTTTTTCTTCGACAACTTCTTCAGGAACCGGTTCTACCTCGACAGGTTCTTCGACCGGTTTTTCTTCAACTACTTCTTCCGGAGCTGCTTCTTCTTTGACCGGTTCTTCCGGTTTTTCTTCTTCGGCAGCGGGTTCTTCGTCTTGGGATTCTAATTCTTCGATGATTTCCTCATACAAATCATCGAGTTCATCGGATAAGCCCAACTCGTTTTTGGAAAAAGAATACAAACCGTAAAGAATGTCGACTTCGGCTTCGGAATATATTTTTTCCCTTTCGGCTTTCCAATTAGCCACCAATTCTTTGTGGGATACCATTTTGAAACTTTCCTTGGAAGAATGCAAATACATGATTCGCAAAACATGGAAAGCCGCAAACAATAACCCGAATACAAGCGGTACGATAATGTAAAGAATCGATTCGGCTTGGAGTACCGCACCGACATGGTTGGAAACCGTGTTGTGCAAAACGAATGTCAGGAAAATTGCCAAAATGAGCAATACCGTGTCCACAATCATCAATTCGTTTTTGGTGAAAACCAAAATCCACCGATGAATCATATGGTTGACGATGGCAACCAACACGAAAGCGGTAACTAGCACAATCAAGGTCAGGAGCCATTGATAATAATGGCTATAACCGTTGGTGGTACGGATGAGGGCCAATAAAGTACTGAAGAGGCTTGCCCCAACATATGAGAAAAACGGGGTGTAAGCCGAAACAAAGATGAACTTATTGGCAGGTTGAAAATTATTATATTTTGTGTAAGTAGTAATACCGACCAAAACTGCGATTAGAATAGGGGCAACGATAAATTTTGCAATCAATTCAAATGAGGTCACACTCGTTTTACCGAAAGGAACACACACGATAAGGCTAATCACAATGGCAATAATATTACTTATTAACAATGTATTTTTTTCTTTATTACTCAACATAATTAATTCTCCTCCTTATCTCGTGTGATTACTCTTTGGCTTTCGCTTGAGCACGTGAGGCTAATTTTTCTTCACGCTTCTTGTCCTCGAGGATTTGAATCGTTGCATAAGCATTGTCGATAATCGAATATAGGTCTTCTTCTAGGAATTCCCCCTTATTTACGAGTTTAAACCAGTTTTCACCTTTAGGAGTTTTTGCTTTGACAACGATTGGATATTTGATCATCAAATCGACAATTTTGTCCAAATCGTAAAGGAAGGTAAAGCGGTAATCGGCGTCGGTTTCGTTGGCAATCAGGAAGAGTTTCTTTCCTACCATAAACCGCATCCGTTTCTTATCCTCACTTTCGATCACGGTAATTCCCGGGATGCTCTTCGCATAATTGGTTACGACTTTAAAACTCGGTTGAATTTTCAACGGTTCTTTTTCAACCGGTGGTTTTGGTTCTTTCGGTCTTTCCGGTTTCGGTTTTTCGACCGGAAGTTCCTTTTTCTTTTCTTCGAGCATCTTTTGTTTTTCAATCAAAAGAGCTTCCTGTTCGGCTAACAAGGCTTTGGCCTGTTCGAGTTTGAGGCGTTCTTCCTCAACTTCTTTTTGTTTCTGAGGTTCGACCGGAACTTGCACTTCCACAACTTCCTCAATAATTTCAGGTTCGCCTTCCACAATAACCGGTTGAGCCACAGTCGGTTTTTCTTCCGCTACAGGTTCGGCTGGAGCGGCAGGTTTTTCTTGAGGTACCGGTTCAACCGTAACCGTTGGTTCAGGTTCAACCGGAGCAGCAGGTTCTTCTGCAACCTCAACTTCCGCACTTGGCTCTTCCTGCATAACCGCTTGTGGTTCGGTAGCAGGTTCGGCTTTTGGCAAGATAATTTCTTCTTCACATTCTTCTTTCTTGAGTTCGGCTTCCGGTGCTGCTTCTGCTTTTTCGGTTTCCGGTTTCGTTTCTTCTTCGGCTGCGTTTTCTTCTTCGTCGATGCTCATGAATTGTTGTTCAAAGCGAGTCAAAATTTCGTTGTAAGCGCGATTGAATTCGGCCATTCTGACTCTTTCTTTGTTAACATCGTAATCTTTAGGGTTCAAACTGATCAAAACTTCATTTTCCCGAATCAAAGTGCCGATTTTGGCCAAAGAAATGCCGAAGAACAACACATAAAGCAAGAAAATAAAGAACAGTTCGATTTCGCCCATGTTTCCGGTTCTCGGAACATAAAGAGCAAAGTAATCGCGATAGATTATATTAATCCGATGCGATAAGACGATGAAGAATACCACAATTACGAATAAGCAAACATCAAAAATGATATGTTCTTTGGTGTCGAGTTGCATTTCGAAACGATGGAAAAACGGGAAAGCAACGAGCAGAAAGACGATTGTTGCTATCATAATGACTAACCATAATGAGTGGGCCCCCATTCCTAAACCGTGGTCGAGGAAAGGATCTGCACCTTTCATAAGCGTGTAAACGCTATGAACAAGTAAGCCTAATAGATAGCAGACAATAGGAAAATAACTCATTACACTGATAATTTTCGATTGCTCGCGATATCTTGCGACCTGACGGTACTTAAAGATTGTCGGTTCAATCGAAATTAAGATAACGATTACCGGTATAATGAGAAGTTTGATGATGAATTCTAATGTGAATAGATTTGCTTTTGGCCAAAATGCACGGTATGGAACTATAACCGCTAGTGCAAGTAGCAAGGATAATAGTCCAATAGAATACATCCTAATTTTCTGCCATTTGAATAACATAGACACACTCCTCAAAAATTTTTTCGTTTACTTTAAGTTTAAAACATTTTCATGAATTTATTATAACATAAAAATAAAAATTTGACAATTAAAACCGTATTTTTTTACAAATTTTTTTGTTTTTTTAAAGCACGAACGAGGATTTGTGTCACGGCCAAAACCGGAACTGCAATTAACATGCCAAAAATTCCGAGGATTTCCCCGAAAAAAGCCAGCGAAAAAACCACCAAAATAGGGTGGGCTTTAATGTGATGACCCTGAATTTTCGGGGTCAGAAAGCTGCTTTCGATGAACTGAATAATTACGATTACGATTAACGATCTAAGTGCATGATTGAAAGAAACCGTCAAAGCGCCCACAAAAACAATCGCACCCCCAATATAGGGTCCGATATAAGGAATTATGTCAGTAAAACCGACAATTAAGCCCAAAACCAAGGCATAATCAAGGCCGACAATTTTAAAACCCAAAGCTGCCAACGCCGATAAAATGACGATAATCCAAAAAACCCCGCGGAAATAAGCCTGCATCGTATCCTTCAATTCAATCAGCAACAGCCTTCTTTTCAGCATGGCAGACCCGGAAGATTTTTCCCTCAGCCAGTTTTCGATTTTATCGAAATCAAGCAAAAAATAAACCGCCAGCATCGGACTGATAACCAAAACGAAAAAATATGAAAAAGTCCTTTGTAAAATCCGCGCAAAATAATCTAAAAATGCCTGCAGATTATTTAAAATTAGCGATTCGATATTTTTCGGGGTGGGACGTAAATTTTCGGGCAAAAAATCCAGATTTTCCGAAGCGTTATCCAATATATCGCCGATACGGGCAATATAACGGGGGATATTTTCCATAATCGCTCCGATTTCCGAAATCAAGATCGGGACGATAAAGGCAAACAAACCGGCGATGACAAAAAGACTAAAACATACCACTACAAAAACGCTTAATTTCCGCGGAATTCCCTGTTTGTTCAAATAATTGACTAAAGGATATAAAATAAAAGCAATGACAAAGCCGATAATAAAAGGCAAGACAACCCGGAAAGCAAATTTCAAAACCACAACTATGCCCGGAAGCAACAAATACAATAAATAAACGGCGATTAAAGCTAAAACGATCATTATCAGGCGGCGCATTTTTTGGTCCATGATTATTACCTCATCCTATTTTATGAATGATTGCACCGTTCTAAACACGAAAGTAAAAAAAGTTCATTCAGGGAATGAATGAACTTGATTTAAAGGATAGAAAAATATGAATTATTTATGGATGAGAGTTTTTGCGGTGCGAACCATTTGGGCAGTATAGCTCATTTCGTTATCGTACCAAGCGATTACTTGGACTAATTGTTTGCCATCTGCTTCAAGAATAGTTGTTCCAAGGGCATCGAATAAAGCGCCGCAAGTCATACCGATGACATCGCTGGAAACGATTGGATCTTCGGTATAGAATAAGAAATCGCTTTGCGCTTCTTTCATTGCTTGGTTGACTTCTTCGACGGTAACCGGACGGGCTGGTTCCCAAATCAAATCGACTACGGAACCGGTAATTGTCGGAACCCGTAAAGCATTTCCGTCAAGTTTGCCTTTCAATTCTGGCAATACTTCACCGACAGCGATAGCTGCACCGGAAGTTGTCGGAACGATATTGGCAGCAGCTGCGCGAGCGCGACGGGAATAGATGCCTTTCTTATGCGGTCCGTCCAAAACATTTTGGTCAGCAGTGTAAGCATGAACGGTAGTCATAAAGCCTTTTACGATACCAAATTTCTTATTTAAAACGTCAGCAACCGGCGCCAAGCAGTTTGTTGTACAAGAAGCGGCAGAAATAACTTGTTCTTTTCCAGTTAATTTATGGTCATTTACGCCGTATACAACAGTCATATCAACACCTTTGGCAGGAGCAGAGATGATAACTTTTTTCGCACCAGCATTAATATGCGCCATTGCTTTATCTTTTGAAGTAAATACGCCAGTACATTCAAACACGACATCGACATCGAGTTCTTTCCACGGCAATAATGACGGATCTTTTTCGGCACTTACTTTGATTTTTTTGCCATCGACAACGATGGAATCTTCGGTAAATGACACCTCATGTCCGTGATAACGACCTTGGGCAGTATCGTATTTTAACAGATACGCCAAGTCTTCTGCTTTAGTTAAATCATTAATTGCAACAATGTCAAAATCTTCGGAACCAAACATTAAACGAAAGGCTAAACGTCCAATGCGGCCAAAGCCATTAATTGCTACTTTTACAGCCATTTTATTTTCCTCCTAAAAATGTATTCTTTACATTTATTATTGTATCACTTTTCGTTTAAATATTCAAATATTTAGAATATGAAAACGTTTCTCTTATTTTCATTTTTTTATGGGAAAAACCGGTATTTTTTCTTAAGATTATTTAAAAATCTAAAAAATTTTAGCTTACTTTCTCCATTTTTTACTCTTGATTGTAAATTATTCCAACTCTATTATTATGCAAAGTTTACATTATTGACACAAAAAAAGGGGATTTTACTCCCCTTATCAGGTTTTTATGAAACAATTGACATTAATCCTAAGTTTTTAAGCATTCACCGATGGTTTCATTTTTTCATGTTTTAGAACATTCTTTTCTTTTAGAAAATAATAAAACAGATAAAAACCGTAAAAAACCATGACGACCACTAAGCCCAAAAGAGCCGTTAAAAGTAAATAAAGCGGTCGAAAAGTCATCCCCAAAATTTTTACGGGTTCGGAAATATCATAGAACCATTCCAAAGGCGTTCCTTCTTCCGGATACAAAGCATAGAAATAATTGGCTTGTTTATCGGTAATGGCTTCCATAATCGTATCTACCGGAATAGCCACTAGGTAAATCGCACCGATGAAAAGGAGGGTTTTGATTAAACTTTTATTGGTAATATGAATAAAATCATTCAACAGAGCCCAAAGGGTAATACTTACAATCAACATATGTCCCCAAAGATAAGCCTGGGCACGGAAAGAAACAAGGGTCGTATAGTTTTCCAGGGAATTGGCGAAAATAATCGAAATAAAGGCAGCCGGTAGGTTTAAGCAAAAAGCCAAGGCAAACAAAACATCGCTCTTTTTCCAAAAGGCAAACAACAAGACAAAATTGGCAAAATGGCAAATTTGCAAAGGAATTATCTCGGGATCAAGTTTATAACCTGATTTCACGAAAATTTCCCCGTTTCGAAACAATAATATCACAACCGCAAGAACCGATAAAACGAGTCCCGCAATCCGCTTTTTTTCCTGATCGAGTTTTCGAAAAGCAATCTGAAAGATTACCGTGAAAATAAAGGGCGAAAGAATAAACAAAAAATGAAAAGCGCTCCACATTTTGAACATAAACAATCCTCGCTTTCTGTCGCTTTTTACCCAAAAAGTATAACTTTTTTTCCGATTTTAAACAAGACCTTTTCCCTCGGCAAGCATTTTTTTACCATTAAAAAGCATAAAAAGCCGCTTTTTTGGCAAAAACGGCTTTTTCAATCAGAATTAATTATTCGATTATAATTAACGATCTCGCTGCGATAAAATAATCAGCAAGCGCAACACTTCATAGTACAGCCAAATGATATTTAGCAGGATTCCGAAAGCGGCATACCATTCAAAGGTTTTATCCATTCCGGCATCCACAATCATCGTGGCATTATCCAAGCTTATGACAACATAAAGCGAAGATATGATTACCATGATAATGGAAATCAATAAGGCAATACCCGAATTAACTCCGTAGAAAAGTTCATAAATTTGACTGTTGAAGAATCCCGCAATCATAACTACCAAAGAGGTAATGACGACACCGAGCAATAAGGTATACATGAAGCGACGGAAGAATCCGCTGACGCGAATAACCCCGGTAGCATAAAGTACGCTGGCACCCAAAAAGATGGTCATGGTTATCGAAAGGGCAAGGCCCGGAATTAACAAACCGGCATCCGGAATTGCTATCGCAACTACGCCCGAAATAGCTCCGACAGTCATACCTTCTAATATGGCATAAGGAATTGCCAAAACGCGGGCCGCTGTCGGATTAAAGGACATTATCATTAATAGAACAAAGGTAATTATCCAAATTATAAAATAAGCACTTAGGACTTGAAGCGGTCCCAAAATAAACATGGTGGCCAAAGCGCTGATTAAAGTTATTAACACTAATAATATTGTTTTGCTACCGACTCCTTGAATGGTAGCTACTTGACCGGAAACGCGTTCGAGATTCTGAGCACGGGAAAAAACAACATTATCTCCAAATTTTGCTTTCATATTTCACTCTCCTTCTATATATTATACATCATTTTTCCAATTTTAGCAAGATAATCAACCAATAATTATTGGTTTTCAAACAAGGACCTGAATTTAATATTTAAATGCTACACTTAATCTATTGAAAAAACCCATAAATGTGTGATATCCTATAATTGGCAAAATTAAGAAAGGAGTCACACGTTTATGAGTTTAATT
>Ga0116189_1000064_pt1 | contig 106087 bp, 99 predicted proteins | sample AD_JPNTR3_MetaG_FD_89895 | JGI IMG/M metagenome (GOLD analysis project Ga0116189, IMG submission 89895) | Active sludge microbial communities of municipal wastewater-treating anaerobic digesters from Japan - AD_JPNTR3_MetaG | ecosystem: Engineered > Bioreactor > Anaerobic > Digestate | place... | reverse complement strand
TTGCTCCCACAATTAATTTTAATAAACCAGACGAAGCTTCTGCAAAGTTGAACATTAATAACAAGTGTGTAAGACTTTCGTTTGATATATCCCTTTCCAATTCTTTTGGTTTTGGCGGAACAAATTCAACACTAATAATTAAGAAGTTATAATTTTATGATAGAACCTGAACTTATTGAGAAAATTAACATAATCCTGGCAGAAGAGTTTGAGGTGGATCCGGACATTATTAAACCTGAGGCAAATTTGATGGAAACACTCGAATTGGACAGTTTGGATCTGGTAGACATGGTTGTGCTTATTGAGCATAATTTCGGCTTCACTGTTAGGGCAAAAGATTTTGCTGAGATAAAAACTTTTGAGGATTTTTATCAGTTCATTAATTCCAGAATGAATGGCTCACAATGACGACAAGAGCTGGAGTGGAAAATCAAGAGGCGGATTTCTGGGATACCTTATATTTGTGAAGTTAATAAGGAGTTTTGGAGTCAGGGTGGCTTACGTCCTTCTTTCATTTGTTGTTGTTTATTTTATCCCTTTTGCACCGTCTGCTACTTGTTCAGTTTGGAAGTTTTCCAGAATAATTCTTGGTAAGGGAAGGTGTGCTTCCTTTTTTTTTCTATATAGAAATTTTTACTCCCTTGGTCGGGCTATCATTGATAAAATAGCAGTTAATCAGGGAAAGTATAATCAATATAAATTTGATTTTTCCGAACCTGAAGATGTTAAAAGATTATTGAACAGCAGACAAGGTGTGGTTATCATTGGAGCTCATTTTGGCAATTGGGAAGTTGGTGCCCCCTTTTTTGGCAAGTATGGCAAGAAGATGAATGTCGTAATGATGAATCTCGAATTTGAGGGCATCAGAAGGATTCTTGAATTAAACAGAAGTTTGGATGCATTTAATGTTATTACAATTGAGGGTGACTCTCTTGAGTATATATTTAAAATACGAGATGCTCTTGCAAGGGGAGAATATGTTTCCCTTCAGGGAGATCGTATTAGTAGAAGTGAAAAGCATATTCAGAAAACATTTATGGGAAAGTCAGCCTCGTTTCCTTTGGGCCCTTTTGTAATAGCAGCAAGAATGAATGTCCCTGTAGTATTCTATTTCGCAGAACATATTGGCTTTAAAAGATATAAGTTTGATTTTGTACTTTCATCATATAACGACGTCAATCAGGATAAACAAAGAGAAAAATTTTTGGTGGAAGAATATGTCAAAGTGTTGGAAGATAGAGTTAAAAGATATCCTGAGCAGTGGCATAACTTCTATGAATTTTGGGATTATGAAAGATAAATCACTTTTGCTTTTATCTGCTAACAGATTGGCAGATCCCTATCCGGTTTATCCTATAGGAATATCCTATTTGCAAAGCTATCTGTCCAAAAACCTTCCGGAGCTCAATATCACCTCTGTTGATATGAACTTAATTGATATAGATGGGCTTGCTTTGCTTCTCGAAAGAGAGCACTTTGACTATATAGGTGTATCACTCCGAAACATTGATGGAGCAAATTCTTTGGACAGGACAAGCTTTATATCAGGTTATAATGAGATTATTGATTGTATCAAGAGTAATTCTGATGCTGTTTTAATTCTTGGTGGTGCTGGATTTTCAATATTTCCTGAGGCTCTCATGTCTATTCTTGAGCCCGACTACGGAATTATTGGAGAGGGAGAAGAGAGTCTGAGGTTACTTCTGCAGAAGCTCGACAGCGGAGGAGATGTGCTTGATATAGAAGGTATTGTTAAGAAAGAAAAAAATGGGTTTGTCAGAAAAGAGCATTCCGAATATTTAAGATCACTTGAGCTTTGCTTTGACGACACTCTTGCTCACTATTACTGGGAGCATAGTGGAATGCTGAATATACAAACAAAAAGGGGATGCTGTTATAATTGTATTTATTGTTCTTATCCTCTTATTGATGGGAGAAAGGTAAGGACACTTGATCCGGATTTGATCGTTGAGACATTAGTCAGACTGGAAAAAGAGAAGGGTATAAATTATGTTTTCTTTACTGATTCAGTATTCAATATTCAAAATGAATACAATGTCGAATTGGCTGAGAAAATAATCAGGAGTGGAGTGAAGATAAATTGGGGAGCATATTTCTCTCCTCACAATCTTACTGGCGAATTATTGGAAATTTTCAGAAGATCCGGACTCAAACACATAGAATTTGGTACAGAGTCTCTCTCATCATCACAGATGGAACGTTATGGGAAAAACTTTTCATTTGAGGATGTGTTGTTAAATTCGGAGAGATGTTTAAAACATAATATTTTTTACGCACACTTTTTAATTTTGGGAGGTCTGGGTGAGACTCACGAAACATTAAAAGAGACGATGGAAAATTCTAAAAAAATTCGTTTTTCTGTATTTTTCCCCTATATTGGTATGCGGATATATCCCGGAACGCCGTTGCAAAAGATAGCCATTGAGAAGGGGAAGATTGATGAAAATGATGCTCTGCTTGAACCGACTTACTATATTGAAGATGGATTTGATCTTGAAGAGTGTAGAAAGATGGCACTTGACACAAATAAAGCGTGGGTATTTCCGGATGATCCTCTTTTTGGACAATTGGAGTACATGAGAAGTGTAAAAAAGAAAAAAGGGTTGATATGGGAATATTTGAGAAAGCCTTAATATCGGGTGAGGAAATTTTGACATTTATACCTCAGAGATTTCCAATAGTAATGGTAGACAGCTACTATGGTAAAAACGGTAATATTTCTTATACCGGATATACACCTGCAGAAAACACTCTTTTTTGTCGAAATGGTGTTTTTACTGAGTCCGGTATTATAGAGCATATGGCGCAGTCTGCAGCGTTGTCGGTCGGAGTGGATTTTAAAAGTAGAGGCGAGGAGATACCTGTAGGCTTTATAGGAGCACTAAGTAAACTTAAGATTGAAAGACTTCCAGAAACAGGCCATATGTTAGAAACTACTGTAAGTGAAATTCAGAAGTATCAGGATATATCTCTTGTATCTGTCAGAGTTGAAAGTTTTGGAAAAGTTGTGGCAGAGGGAGAATTGAAGATTTTCCTTCAAAGGGAAGAAAAATAATAAGGTATGAAGAGAAAAACAGTGACAGACAGTAGAGAGTTAGTTTGCAGATCTAAAATTAAGGTAAGATTCAATGAGGTAGATTCTCTCAAAATTGTATGGCATGGTGAGTATGTAAAGTATATGGAAGATGGGAGAGAGGCTTTCGGATTGGAATATCCCGGTCTTGGGTATCTTGATATTTATAATTTTGGTTATACTGCGCCTGTTGTCGATTTGCATATCAGCTACAAGTCTCCGCTTGTCTATGGTGATAGTGCCATTATAGAGACAAGGTACATCTATACTCAGGCTGCCAAAATAATGTTTGCATTTTGTATTTTCAGGGAATCCGACAGGCAGCTTGCTGCAGAAGGGTCTTCCATTCAGGTCTTTCTTGACTCTGATGGGGAACTTGTTCTTGTTAATCCCGAGTTTTATATTAACTGGCAGAAGAGATGGCTGAAGGGAATATAAGGAAAGTATACGTTGCTTCGAGCTCAATGATATCTCCTCTTGGCTCAAGTGTGGAGGAGAATATGAAAGCGATTGAGCATTATGAGTCTGCAATAAGTCTGATAGACGACAGATCTGTATTTTGCATGCCTCTTTATGCTGCCAAGATTTCAGAGGATCTTTCTTTTGGCAATAACTTATCGATTTTGGAAGGGAGGGCTGTTTTATCTGTTCAAAAAGCACTCGAAGCACTTGGCAAAGAGCCGGATGAAGAATTTCTGAATGATGTGCAGTTGATATTTTCTTCGACTAAGGGAGATATTGGTTTTTTAGACCCGTTAAAGGCAGACTTTGATGAAAGAGTATTTTTGTATCACACTGCCAAAGTAGTAGCTGATTTTTTTAAAATTAAGAGGGAACCGTTAGTAATATCAAATGCTTGCATATCAGGGGTAAATGCTGTTATAACTGGATCTCGGTTACTTCGTTCAGGTTTTTGCAACAACGCAATTATTCTTGGGGCAGATCTTCTTTCAAGATTTGTTGTAACAGGCTTTTACTCTTTTCATTCAATCAGTACTGTTCCATGCATACCATATGATGCAGGAAGAGATGGTCTAACGTTGGGTGAGGCAGTTGGTACTGTTATTCTGACAGTAGATCGTGGTTTTGTTGCTGATGAAGATGCTGTTTTGGTAGAAGGAGGTGCTGTTAGTAATGATGCGAATCATCTTTCTGCTCCGTCAAGAAGTGGAGATGGACTTGCTATAGCTATTGATGCTGCAATGGCTGAGGCCGGAGTGTCTCCTGGAGACATTGATTTTATCAATGCACATGGCACAGCAACAATTTATAATGATGAGATGGAGGCGAAGGCAATACATCTTACCGGGTTGAGTAAAGTACCGGTTCAGAGTCTAAAACCATATTGGGGTCATACTTTAGGTGCTTCAGGGGTGATTGAGAGTATAGGATGTTTTTGGCAGATGAAGCATGGAATCCTTTTTGGCACAAAAGGTTATGAAAAGGCAGGGGTGCCAATGGAGATAAATGTAACAGCCGGTCACAGAAGGATTTCTCTTAAAAGATGTTTAAAAAGTGCTTCAGGGTTTGGTGGATGTAATGCCGCTGTCATTTATTCTTTTGACTCTGTTTCAAAAAGCGTTAATTCAATTTATTCCTCTTCATGGAAAGAAATTTCAAGATTCAGGCTTAGTGGCGATGCTGGTTTTCATGACATTATCAGGGATTGGAATAGAAGTCTTGACAACAAGGATATTAAATTCTTTAAGATGGATGATCTCTCCAAATTAGGATATATTGGTGCCATTGCTTTAATGAGAAATTTTCCGGAGATTGATAATTTTCCTCCTGAAAAGAGAGCTCTTTTTTTTGCTAATTCTTCTTCATCACTTGCGTCTGATCTAAAACACATGGCTGCAATTGGCAGAGAAAACGATTTACTGGCGAGTCCGGCAATTTTTGTCTACACTCTTCCTAATACGGTTTTAGGTGAGATATCTATAAAAAATAGATTTAAGGGAGAAAACACATTTTTTGTCCATGATCCAAAAAGGAAATTTGATGTGGAATCGCTATTGCTCAGAGATGCCTCATTATCCAGTATGGATTTGGTGATTGCGGGTTGGTGTGAATTGCTTGGAGAACATTTTGATCTGAATATTGCTTTATATACTAAAGATGTATGATGGACAATAAGGTTATAGTCAGTGGATTAGGGGTTATTTCCGCCTTGGGAGTAGGGGTAAACGAAAATCTTGATTCTCTCGTGACATTAAAGAGTGGTATAGGGCCTATTACTCTTTTTCAAACAAACCATGATGTGATGGTTGGAGAGGTCAGATTGGGCAATATGGAAATGATAGAAATGCTTTGTCTTGATTCTTCAAAGCGATATTCCAGAACTGCACTTCTTGGACTGATTGCTGCACGAGAAGCATATAGTGACTCGGGTTTTCTTTTTCTCGGCCAACAAGAAAGGATGAGATTGAAGATTGGGGTGATTTCTTCAACTTCTGTAGGCGGAATGGATGTAAGTGAAAACTTTTACAGAGAATATCGTCTGGATAAAAGTAAAGGTAGACTGAGAGATCTTATTGGACATGATTGTGGGTCTTCAACTAAAATAATAGCGGACTACCTTAAGGCAGATGACTTTGTTTCAACTGTAAGCACTGCGTGTTCATCTGCCAGTAATGCAATCATGTTGGGAACAAGAATGATTAAGAATGGGCTGCTTGATGTTGCTGTTGTTGGAGGTACAGATTCATTATCGAGATTTACTGTTAATGGTTTCTATTCTTTGGGTATACTGGACAAAGAACAATGCCGCCCTTTTGATGAAACAAGAGCAGGACTGAATATTGGTGAAGGAGCAGGATATCTGATTATTCAAAGATCTGATATTCCACATGAAAAAACGTATGGGGAGGTATGTGGTTATGCAAATGCAAATGATGCATATCATCAAACAGCATCTTCTTCTGATGGGACAGGTGCTTATTTGGCTATGTCAGGTGCACTTGAGGTAAGTGGCCTTTCCCCGGATGACATAAGCATAGTTCATGCTCATGGTACCGGAACTCCTAACAATGATGCCTCTGAAGGTTCTGCTTTGTTGCGTATTTTTGGAAATAATGTGCCATTATTCAGTTCTACTAAAAGTTATACAGGACATACTCTGGCTGCAGTAGGTGGTGTTGAAAGTGTTTTTTCTCTTTTGTCTTTGAAATATGGATACGTTTGGCCAAATCTTAATTTCAGGGTACGGATGAAAGATGTTGACGTCATGCCTGTAGTAGAACTTGTTTCTGGTATGGATTTAAAATATGTTCTTAAAAATTCTTTTGGGTTTGGAGGTAACTGCACAACCCTTATTTTTGGTTATTGCAACAGGTGACAAACATGATGAACAAGAGAATATATATCCTTAATTGTGCTACAGTGGAGGGTAAGAATGAACCCGATTATAAAGATTATATTCCTGATCCTTTGGCGAGACGCAGAATGAGTAGAATTATTAAAATGGGTTTAACTTCTGCAATGATTGCATTAAAGGATAGCGGGTTGGAAAGCATTGATGGCATAATAACGGGGACTGGATGGGGCTGTCTGGCAGATACTGAAAGATTTTTAAATTCTATTTATGAAAATGATGAGCGACTTTTAAATCCATCTGCATTTATTCAGAGTACACCCAATACAATCGGTGCCCAGATAGCACTTTCTTTGGGAATAAATTGTTATAATGTTTCATATGTTCATGGAGGAATATCATTTGAATCTGCTCTCACAGATGCTATGCTTATGTTGAAAGAGAGAAATGACATGAATCTTCTTGTTGGGGGATTTGATGAGATGTCTTCTACTAAAGAGCATATTCTTGGCAGAATGGGTGTATGGAGGGTAACTACACCAGGGGAAGGGGCACATTTTTTTGTTCTTGGGAATTCTTTCAGAGAAAAAGCTCTGGCTGAAATAGAAAGTGTTACAACTTTTAACGAAAATGGTGCTCTTAACTCTGATATTGATCTGATGAATATACTCGAGAGAACAGGAATTTCTTTCGATTCTTCATGCAGAGTGCTTTATGGTATGACAAATAGATTATTTTTCCCTGAGCAATTAAAAGATTATTTGATTGATTATAAAAAAAAATGTGGGGAGTATCCTACAGCTTCTGCTTATGCTCTTTGGTACGGCAGTCATCTTTTTAAGCAGATGCGAGATGTAGAAAAAATCATAATTGTTTCACGACATTTGAAGGAGAGAATTTCAGTAATTGTGATTAAAAAATTTCTTCATGAACCAATTGATTATCATTATAATATTATTGATACTAGCTCTTCCGATTGTTGCCTCGTTTAAAATCGGATGGGGTGTATATATTAGATCTATATGCAAGTTGGATACAAAAGAAAGAATTATAGCAATTACTTTTGATGATGGACCGGATGACAAAAATCTTCCTAAACTTCTTGATATTTTGGATAAAAAAGGTGTAAAATCTACTTTCTTTTTTATCGGTGAAGCCATTTCAAAAAAACCGGACATGCTGATACGAACTATAAATGAAGGCCATAAAGTTGGAATTCACACATACAGTCATTCACCTTTTTTCCCTTTTTATTCTTTAAACAAGATTGTTTATGAGATTCAGCAGACAAGATTGCTGATTAAAAGCATATCTAAGATAGAAACTTCACTTTTCAGACCTCCATTTGGTGTGACCAATCCCAACATTGCATATGTTATTCATAGATTGAAGCTCACATCTGTAGGATGGAATATTAGGAGTTTTGACACTATTTCAAGATCTAAAGAAAAGATTGTTAGGCGAATAATTAAAAAACTTAAACCGGGATCTATTATTTTATTGCATAGCAATCTTGATGGGGCTGACGAGCTGGCTGGTCTGGTTATAGATTCTGTTCGTGACAGAGGTTATAAAATTGTTAATTTATGAAGAATTTAATATTTAAATATTCTGTTTTATTTTTCTTTATTTTCGCTATTGGTGTTCCTGCAATTTTTGCCCAAAATGGCAGAAGTGTTATGTCACAAGCAGAAATTCAAAGTTTTTTGACACATCTAAAAGATAAGAGTTTGGGCATTAACTCTCTTGAAGCTACATTTACTCAGGAGAAAGTTTTACGTATGTTTCAGAAGAAAATGGTGTCTCAAGGAGTTTTTTGTTTTAAACGAGAAGATAAAATCGCATTTTTTTATAAAAGTCCGTATAAGTATAGAATGATCATAAATGGTAAAAAGATGTTGATGGATAATGGAGGCAAAGAACAGTTAATTGCTCTTGACAATAATGCAATAGCTAGGGAGATGAGAAATCTGATTCAGGCATCTTTCCTGGGCAAACTGCAGGATTTGGGAACGTCGTATTCGATTTCTTATTTCAAGGAAGAAGATGGATCCTTCTATGTTGAGGTAGTTCCCAGAGCAAAGAGCATCACTGAAATAATCAGTAAAATATCTGTCAATTTCAATCCTTCAACTTTTCTTGTTTCAAAACTAACTCTTGAAGAAAGTGCTCAAAGCACAACGATTTATTATTTTTCCGGGCATCGTATCAATACTATTAATGATGATGAGAAATTTAGCATCAATTAGCCTTGTAGTGCTTATTTTATTTACTTCTTGTTCGACTGTCAGGCAGGAAAGAAATAATGCCATTCCAGTAGTAATTGATACTGTTGGGGGGGTTCAGCTCTTTGACCTCAATTTGTGTTACAAAGATGTTGATTTCTCCGGAATCCTTTTACTTGACGGGGGTAATGAGTATGGTAATAGATTTGTTCTTACATCACATTTTGGAATGACTGTCTTTGATATCGAGACTGAAGGTAATGGTTACAGGGTTCACTATGCAATTCCTGCAATCAACCACAGAAAAGTTCTTTATTTGCTTTGGAGTGATTTTTCTATATTGATGAAACCGGATTATTTTAAAAATATAAAGTATTCTTTTGATGAGGAAGGTAAATTAGTTTCACTGACCAGAAGTGGAAGTATTACAAAAACTGAAATTTACTTTAAAGATTTTCTTTCTGGATATCCCCAAGAGATAGAGATAAATCATCCTTATCTGCATCTAAATATAACACTCAATAAAATCAGAAATGGCAGCACAGAATCTTTATAATATTGAATCTTTAATATCTGAAAATGAGTTTTCATATAAAGCAAAGATTATTATTAATCCTTATGATCCTGTTTTTAAAGGTCACTTTCCGGGACAGCCTGTATTGCCTGGTGTCTTTACTTTGGCTATGTTTAAGGAATGTGTGTCGATAGTTCTTAAATCAGATTTAAGATTTTCTGAGATCAAACAATGTAAATTTACCGGTATGGTAGACCCTTTTGTTTGCAATATTCTTACTCTTTTTTTTACTCTGAAAAAGCTCGAGTCCGGATTTTACATAGAGGCTCATGCTGAAAACGGAGAAAGGGTTGTACTCAAAATGTTAGCCTTAATGGTTGAAAACTGATAATGAGCAGAAAGAGCGACATAGTTATTATTATTCCGACTTATAATAATAGTCGTACTTTAAGAGGTGTTATAAACGGTTGTAGAACTTATTCATTCGACATAATAGTCGTCAATGATGGCTCAACTGATGATACTTTGGCTGTGTTGAAGGATTTTCCCGACATTTATATTCTCGACTTTCAAAGGAACAGGGGCAAAGGTTCAGCTCTTTTGGAAGGAATGCGTTATGCCACACAAAAGGGTTATAATCACGCAGTTACTATTGATTCGGATGGACAGCACATTGCTGAAGAAATACAAATTTTAGTTAATGCCGCTATTAAGGAGCCGGATGTGCTTTGGGTGGGGTCGAGACGCCTGATCTCTGGAGAGATACCGGCGAAAAATAGTTTTGCAAATAAATTTTCAAACTTTTGGTTTAGAATTCAAACCGGAATTAAAATGGAGGATACACAGTCGGGTTTTAGATGTTATCCTCTCGAACAATTAAAAGGCATTAAGTTTATATCTAGAAGATATGAATTTGAACTTGAGGTCTTGATTAGATATGCCTGGAAATTTGGTGAAGTTAAAAATATTCCTGTTAAAGTTATTTATCCTCCTGAAAGTGAAAGGGTGTCTCATTTTAGGCCAGTTAGAGATTTTATAAGGATATCGTTGCTCAATACTGTTTTTACATTAATTGCCCTTTTATTGTATTGGCCTTGGCGTTTTTTTAAATGGTTTTCCAGAGAAAATATAAAAAACTTTATAAGAAACAATATAACTCATTCCAGAGAGAGTAACTTTAAGATTGCCTCAGCTATTGGGACTGGTCTTTTCTTTGGAATTGTACCTATATGGGGATATCAGATGGTTGCTTCGATTGTAACAGCTCATTTTCTGAAATTAAACAAAGTACTTGTTTTAGTTTTTGCCAATATCAGTATTCCTCCGATGATACCCTTTATACTTTACGGAAGTTTTGCAACAGGTGCTTTTGTTCTCGGTATGCCACTTGACTTGATTCCTGATCATTTGACGTTGTCTATTATTGGTGAGTGGCTTAAGATGTATATAATAGGTGCGGTAATTTTTGCAATAATTGTTGGTCTTGCTGGTCTTCTTGTATCATTTCTTCTATTATCTTTAATTAGGAGAAAAAGAGTATGAGTCGCTTTTTTATATCGCTTTACCACTTGCTTTCAAGGTCGAGACCTTTGATGTACTCATTTCTTGTAATAATTATAGCTCTGTTTGCTTACGCTTCCTCTAAATTGACGCTTGAAGAAGATCCTTTAAAGTTTTTTCCTGAAAATGCTGAAGCAAATAACAGTGCAGAATTATTTTCGAGAATCAGGGCAAAAGACAAGATAATAGTTTTATTTTCAAAAGTTGATAGCTCTATTCTTTCAACCAATATTTTGATTGGCGGAGCCAATCTTTTTGACTCGCTTTTATGTTCTTATGGTGCAGGAAATCTTGTTCGTGGAACTTATCTAAGATATGACGGTTCTCAGGGAGAAGAACTGACGAATTACGTGTTCAACAATCTCCCGATTTTTTTGGATGAAAATGATTATAAACGAATTGATTCCCTTATAACTCCTGATTATGTCAGAGAATCCCTTTCAAAAGGGATGGCATCACTTATTTCTCCGGCTGGTTCTATCATCTCTCCATATTTTGGTAGAGATCCGTTGGGAATTGCCACTCCGCTGCTTGCCTCCTTAAAAAATCTTCAAACAGGGGTGAATTTAAATATTGTAGATAACTATCTTTTCTCCTCAGACAACTCAACACTTCTGTATATAGTAGATCCTCTGGCCTCGAGCAATGATACCAAAACTAATGGTAAGTTGCTGGATCTTTTTGATTCATTGAGCATTTCTGTAGAACAAATTTATCCTGGACTTGAGATTCAGTATATGGGAGCGCCTTTTGCAACTGTTTACAATACAAGGCAGATTAAAACCGACACCTTGCTGACAGTATCAATAGCTATATTACTTATTACTGTTGTGTTGTGGTTGGCGTTCAGACGTTTTTCAGATATATTGCTTCTTTTGTCCCCTGCAATTTTTGGTGCATTGTTTTCACTTGCACTCATTTCGCTTTTCAAAGATAGTATATCTGCTATTGCGGTTGGTGCAGGAGCTACGGTTATGGGTATAGCTCTCAGTTATTCAATCCACGTGATAAGTCATATGAAGCATGTAAGTAGTGTTGAACAGATGCTTAAGGAGCTATCCTATCCTTTGACAGTCGGAAGTTTTACTACAATAGGAGCACTGGTGGCGCTCCTATTTACAAACTCTCCTTTGCTTCAGGATTTTGGGCTTTTCTCTTCAGTCGCACTTATTGGAACAACTCTTTTTTCTCTTATTTTCTTGCCTCATATGTTGAAAGCGGGAGGTGCTCATGGGGAGAAAGAAAATTTTGTCATGAAGTTTGTTGACAAAATTTCTCTTTATGGATATGAGAATTCAAAATGGTTGCTCATAGTAATAACAATTCTATTTGTTTTGGGGATTTTTTTCTCTCCCAGGGTGCAGTTTGAGAGCGACATGATGGCGATTAACTATGAACCTGATAATTTAAAAAAAGCACAAGAGTGTTATATTTCGAAATTTGGTTCAAACGAGTCGAGAGTACTTTTACTTTCATCAGCTTCAAATACTGAAAGTGCAATAAATGATTACCGACAGTGTGATTCCATTCTCGATTTAATGAGAAGAGAAGGGATTGAAATAAAAAAGTCGTCAGTAGCTTCTCTGGTAATTCCTCATTCTATCCAGCAAGAGAGAATTGACAGATGGAATCAATACTGGCAAGAAAAAAGTTCAGTTGTAAAACATTTAATATCCTCTGAATCAAAAAAAATAGGTTTTTCCGATGAGGCTTTTCAAGCTTTTTACGACTTAATTGACAAAAAATACGAAGTATTTGACTATCAAAGCCATAAAACAGATTTTCCCAAATTGCTGAGTGAATGGTGTGAGTTATCAGATTCTTCATCAGTTTTTATCACTCAACTATTTGTTGATGAGGAGGTGAAATCTAATGTTTATAATAAAATCTCTTCAGAAACACAGTCTGTTATTGTCGATAGAGCTTATTTTGCAGGATTATGGGCGACTTCTGTTAAAGATGATTTCTATTTTATTCTTACTCTCTCTTCGCTACTTGTATTTTTAACTTTACTTGTTTCATACGGAAGGATAGAACTGGCTCTTCTGGCATTTCTTCCAATGTTTGTCAGCTGGATTATCATTCTTGGAATGATGGCAATCTGTGGTATTAAGTTCAATATTGTCAACATCCTCCTGTCCACCTTCATTTTTGGTATTGGGGATGACTTCAGCATATTTGTACTGGATGGATTACAGGGTGAATATGCCAAAAGAAATACCATTTTATCATCTCACAAAAATGCTATATTTTTTTCGACTTTTACAGTCATTGTCGGAATGGGGGTTTTAATATTTGCCAAGCATCCTGCTCTCAGGTCAATTGCAACTATATCTACACTGGGGATGATGGCAGTATGGTTTGTGGCCCTTACAGTTCAACCGGTACTCTTCAGACATTTTATTACCTATCCTGTCAGAAGATCTCTTCCTCCATATACAGTGTCAGGCATTCTCTTGATGTTCATTACCTTTTCAATTTTTGTTATTGGGTGTATTTTGGCGGCAGTATATATATCAATTGCCGCAATTATTCCTGTTCCCGTGAAATATAAAAAAAAGGTTTTTCATAAAATGCTAAGTGCGCTATCAATGCTTCCTGTAAGGATTTCACCCACAGTAAAAATATTTAAAGAAAATCCTTATAACGAAGATTTTAAAAAACCGGCAATTATAATAGCAAACCATCAGTCATTCATTGATATACTAATGATGCTTTCATTAAATCCAAATATTATTATGATGACAAACAGATGGGTTTGGAACTCTCCTGTGTTTGGGCACATTGTGAGATATGCCGGATTTATCTACTATCAAGATGGTATCGAGAATCATATTGAACAAGTTAAGAAGATGACAGAAAACGGATATTCTGTGGTTATTTTTCCTGAAGGTACTCGATCAAAAGACTTAAAAATTCACAGATTTAGAAAAGGTGCTTTTTATATTGCAGAAAAACTATCTCTCGACATTTTACCGGTGATAATGTATGGTAATGGTCATCTCGTTTCCAAGCAGCAGCCATTTTATGTTAAACATGGTATAGCCGGTTACCGGATACTGCCGAGAATTTCATGTAATTTAACATCCGGAACAGGAAAGGATTATTCGACTCTTTGCAAGGAGACGTGTGCATATATGAGAAAAGAGTATGATAAACTTAGAAAACGTTTTGATACCCCTCAGAACAAATATTTCTACTATTCAGTTATTCATAACTATATTTATAAAGGTCCGGTACTTGAATGGTACATGAGAATAAAGATAAAAATGGAAAATAATTACAGCTATTTTCATGATTTGATACCTCTAAATGCAAGATTAACAGATATCGGATGTGGATATGGTCCTCTCTGTTTTATGTTGGGATTGATGTCGGAAGATCGTCACATATTGGGGATTGACTATGATAAAGAAAAAATTGATATAGCAAGGAACTGTTATCTGGCAGGAGATCGCATAAGGTTTGAATATGCAGACGCACTTATTTATGAATATCCGGAGTGTGACGTTTTTGTAATGAATGACATCCTTCACTATCTTTCAGTAGAAGACCAGTATAGATTGCTGGAAAAGACAGTCTGCAGACTTAGTAAGGAAGGATTTATAATTGTTAGGGATGGTGACAATTTGAGTAAAAATAGTCATTTGGTGACTAAATTAAGTGAGTGGTTTTCAATTAATTTGCTTGGGTTTAACAAAGCATCGCATCCTCTATGTTTTATTAACATTTTGATAATGGAGAATTGGGCCAAAAGACTGGGATGTTCACTTGAGTTTGTCAGGAATGACAAGCTGACATCAAATACTATATATTTGTTAAGAAAATTACCTGATGGGCAAGTATAATGCAATAATTATAGGAGGAGGTCTTGGAGGTCTTGAAACTGCTCTTTTATTATCAAAAGAGGGTATGAGTGTTTGTGTTCTTGAAAGAAACAGTAAAGCAGGCGGACTTTTGCAATCCTTTTCAAGATCCGGGAAACTTATTGATTCTTCAGTGCATTATGTTGGAAGCATGGACAAAGATGAAGCTTTATACAGTTATTTTAAATACTTAGGTATTTTGCAGGATCTCGATTTTGTAAGACTCGATAATGATTGTTTTGATAACATTAAAACTGAAGATAACAGTTATTCTTTTCCTATGGGCTTATCAAATTTTGAAGAGTATCTTTTAAGAAAGTTTCCATCTGAAAGTAAAGTGATCCCAATTTATTGCAGATATTTACGTGAAGTAGGTAAACTGTCAGAACCCGAACACTTAAAAAGGGGCATTTTCAATCTCGATTACATGGATTATTATACATATTCAGCTTCTGGTGTTATTAGAAATTATACAAAGAATCCGGTTCTTTTTGACGCACTGTGGGGTACGTCATTGCTTTATGGCGGGATAGAAAAGGTGACTCCGTTTTATATTCATGCCATTACTTTGTATTCCAATTTAAAAGGAGCTTATCGTTTAAGAGGTGGTACATCTTCAGTGGTAGAAGCTTTGGTAAGTAAAATTGAAGAAAATGGTGGTAAGGTTCTAACCGGGCAGGAGGTCACGAAAATTGTAGTTGAAGGATCCAAAGTTAAGGGAGTTATTACGAATAATAACGATTTTTATGAATGTGATTATGTCGTATCTTCTACTCATCCTGCTGAAACTTTCAATTTACTTGACAAAAATCCTCTAATTAAAAACTCTTTTATTGCCAGAATACTTTCAGAGAAAAACTCATATCCGCTTTTTTGTTTGTATCTTGTGATGAAACCAGGTTCTTTTAAATACATAAACAGAAATTTCTTCATAAGAAGAGGAAATAAAAGGGTAAATTATGTACTTTTATCAATGCAGCCTCCTGCTGTAGGGAGTGATTTTGCAGAGGTCGTGACTATTGTTACAAGTTCATCCTTTTCTCAGTTTGAAAAGTGGAAAGATACCAGGACAGGAAACAGAGGAGAGGATTATTTGGAATATAAAGAAAACTTGGAAGAAGAAATCCTTGATTTTGTGGCAGCAGATTTTCCTGATTTGCGGAGTTCTATCGAGTGCAAATTCTCGGCTTCACCTTTGACTTTCAGAGATTATACAAAAACACCTGAGGGAAGTGCCTATGGTATTCAAAAAGATTGCAATAAACCATTTTCAACATTTATTGCCTGTAAGACTAAATTGCCAGGACTTTATCTTACAGGGCAAAGTAACAATGTTCACGGTGTGCTTGGAGCAACTATTACTTCTTTACTCACATGTTCCGACATATTGGGGCAAGATTACCTGATGAATAAAATAATAAGGGCTATATGAAATATTTATTTAAAACAATAAAATATTTAGCAGCTTTTCTACTTTCACTGATAGCTTTAATTTTTGTTGGCAGCATGGTTCTATATTTTTCTGCCGATCGATCAATTCCTGTTGATGAGAATTTTAAATTGCGTGGAGAAGTTATCTCATATGAAGGAGGTGTTACTCAATATGACTCTTCGTTTTTGAGACAGGCAAGACAAGGGTTATGGGAGATTTATCTTAAGGGTGGAGCTGAAGAGAGAGGTGCTGCTATCGGGCAGTTGTGCAAAAGTTTGATGTATGAGCAGGAGAAAGCATTTGTAGATCAAATATATGAAATGATACCATCTATAGGATATGTTAACTTTCTTAAATACCTAACAGTAATTTATAATAGAAATCTTAAGAGAGACATCCCGGATGAGTTTAAAAAAGAAATATATGCAAGTTCTTTGGGATGTAGCCATGAGTTTGATTTTATTGGAGACGCATATGATCGTCAGTTAAACTATCATGCAGCACATGATATAGGACATGTGATGCAGGAATATATGCTGGTTGGTTGTACTTCATTTGCTGTTTGGGGTTCTCAGTCTTCAGATACTACATTGATTGTTGCAAGGAATTTTGATTTTTATGCCGGTGACAAGTTTGCAGAAAATAAATTAATCTCTTTTTATTTTCCTGATTTGGGATACAAGTTTGCATCTGTAGGATGGGCAGGAATGACGGGTGTTCTTTCCGGGATGAATGAAAAAGGTTTGACAGTTACAATAAATGCGGCCAAATCAAGGCCTCCGCTCTCTTCAAAAACGCCGATTTCTATTATCACGAGGCAGATTCTTCAGTACGCTTCAAATATTGAAGAGGCATATAATATCGCTTCATCAATGAAGTCATTTGTTTCAGAGTCAATTCTGATTGGTTCAGCAAGTGACGGCTATGCTGCAATTATTGAAAAATCTCCACAGTCAACAGTGCTTTATAGAGAAAAGGGTGAAAGGATTGTTTCTACAAATCACTTCCTTTCTCCGGAGAATATGAGTAGATTAAGTAAGGAGGATAAATTGGAACTTGAGAAAGGACATTCCCTGTATCGATACAGAAGGGTTGAGGAACTTCTCGATTCAATTGGAACCATGACACCTGAGAAAGCTGCATTTATACTGAGAGATCCTTTTGGTTTGCATGGGAAACACATAGGATGGACAAATGAAATGGCTATAAATCAGTTTATTGCACATCATGCCGTTATATTTCAACCAGAAAAACGATTGATGTGGGTAAGTACATCTCCTTGGCAGGTTGGAGAGATGGTTGCATATGACTTGGGAGATGTTTTCAAAAAAGGTAGTCAGGGAGGTATTGACCAAAACAGATCAAAAGTCACCAGTATACCTGCTGATTCATTGTTGTTGAACAATGTTTGCCCAAAAGTAGTTGAGTTTAGAAAACTTGCTGGAATAATAAATGAGGCTGTAAAAGAGCGGAAAAGTATTGACAGCAATGTTCTTCAGAGATTTGTTGAGATTAATCCAGATTATGATTATACATATTCATTGATTGATAAATACAACAGTTCAAGTAAAAAAGATTAAGTATCATGATTATGATGAGGGATTCGGAGATCTCTTTTAAATCTAAGGAAGAGATCAAATTTTTTCAAGAAGAGTCTTTAAAGCAGACAATTAGCTATATAGCTGAAAACTCTCCATTTTATCAAAGGTTATTTAGACAGGCCGGAGTAGATCCTTCCTCAATAAGAAAAACAGAGGACTTATCCAAATTGCCTACTACTTCTAAAAAGGACGTTTCTGAGTACAATCGGGATTTTCTTTGTGTTTCGAAGAGCTTGGTGATGGATTATGTCACAACTTCAGGCACTTTAGGTGATCCTGTTACTTTTATGTTGACAGAGAATGACCTTGATCGTCTTGCCTATAATGATTCTCTCTCTTTCAAAGGGGCTGGGTGTAAACCGGGGGAAGTAATGCAGATTATGACAACCATTGATCGTCGTTTTATGGCAGGACTTGCATATTTTATGGGCGCAAGAAAGCTCGGCATGGGCTCTATAAGAGTTGGAAACGGCATTCCGGAGCTTCAGTGGGATTCAATAATTCGAGAGAAACCAGATTCCTGTATTGTTGTGCCATCTTTCCTTATAAAATTGGCAGAATATGCCGAAGAACATGGCATAGATTATAGCGATACTTCTTTAAGAAGAGCAATCTGCATAGGAGAACCTCTTAAGAACTATGACTTAACAACGAGTACACTCACAAAAAAAATAATTGCAAAATGGCCAAATCTTTCTCTTCATTCTACATATGCTTCTACCGAAATGCAGAGCTCTTTTACTGAGTGTGAGTACAAGTGTGGCTGCCATCATCAGCCAGATCTTATAATTATTGAATTGTTGGATGAAAATGAAAAGCCTGTAGATCAAGGAGAAATGGGTGAACTAACCATAACTACACTGGGAGTGGAAGGAATGCCGCTGGTACGATTTAAGACAGGGGATGTATGTTATATGATTGAAGAAAAATGTAAGTGTGGAAGAAATAGCGTTAGATTAAGTCCGATAGTAGGACGAAAGGGCCAAATGATAAAATATAAGGGGACCACTATTTATCCAAGTGCTTTGTATGACGTTCTTGACAATATCCCCGGAGTTATTAATTATCAGGTGCAGGTTTACACAAACACACTTGGAACTGACGGAATTCTTATCAAGATAGGAGCCTCTGATCCAAGTGAAGCTTTTGAAAAAGATATTAAAGATTTTTTCAGAGCTCGAATCAGAGTAGCTCCGGAAATTACTTTTATGCCAGTCGAATTAATTGCTAAATCTGTTTTTCCTCAAACTAGTAGAAAAGCTGTTAAATTTATAGACTTACGATGAGGTACAAGATCATTATATTGGTAACTGCGTTTTTTTGTGTCACTTCAGATCCTTTATTTTCGGATGGCAGTGAGGATTCGTTTTATTCTGAGCTTTCAAGGCGTTCTTCAGAGGTTATTTCGCTTAACTCACGATTTACTCAGACAAAACATGTTAAATTATTAAATACAAAAGTTGTATCTCAAGGTAAATTTTATTACAAAAGAGAGGGAGAAATCAGATTTGATTACTCAACTCCCAAGATAATGAGTATTATAATGTTAAAGGGTAAGTTGCGGATAGAGACACAGAGCAAAGCCACAACCTATGATTTTGCAAGACAACCTTCGCTTGCGGAACTTGCTGCTATCATCGAGGCATGTGTAAGTGGCAATATTAAGAATCTCCCTGACAAGTATAAAGTAGTCTATACTCTTTTGCCAGATTGTCATGTCCTCACGATTACTAACTTAAAAAAAACACCAGACAATCCTTATACAAAAATCGAGCTTCATTTTGATATAGATAATTATTCTTTGAAAGAGCTCATTTTGTATGAGAGATCAGAAGATACTACATACTATTCATTTAATAACATTGTTGCAAATGGATAAAAAATACCAAATAGCTGTCTTTTACTATACTCAGACAGGGCAGACTCTTGCGATACTCAAGAGTCTGCTTACTCCATTACAATCTCAAGGGTGTCAAGTAATATATAAGAGCATCGAACCAAAGATACCTTTTCCATATCCTTGGGATAAAGAATCTTTTTATCAAGCTTTTCCTGAGAGTCGACAAGGTATACCCTGTGATTTAAAACCTATCGATTATTCTGACATAAAAGATGCAGATCTTGTTGTTATAGGACTCCAACCTTGGTTCCTATCACCATCAATTCCAATTGCTTCATTTTTACAGCATCCTGATGCAATAGAATATTTAAACGGTAAAATGGTTATAACAGTAGTGGGGTCAAGAAATATGTGGGTTTCGTGTCATGACGCTCTTTCTTACTATTTTATGAAAACCAATTCCAATTGGATAGGGAATATTACACTTGAAGACAGACACAATAATCTTGTAAGTGTTTTAACCATTTTCAGATGGCTGATAGGTGGAGTTAAAGAGAAAACCAGGTTTCTTCCTTCTGCAGGTGTTTCACAGGAAGACATAGACAAAGTGTCATCTCTGGCACCTGATATTCTAAAGACATTAACAGATAAAGACTATGATTCACTTCAGCAAAGAATTGTAGAGAAAGGCGGAGTAGTATTTCACTACGATCTGTATCAGATTGAAAAAGTCGGATATAAAATGTTCGGATTTTGGTCTAAATATGTGTTGAGAAAGGGCAGTTTTAACAGTCCTGACAGATCCTGGAGGTTGAAGCTATTCAGTTGGTATCTTATGTTTGTGTTATTTGTCCTATCTCCTGTTGCCATAGCTGTTTTCTGGTTGCTTTTTCCTTTGAGAAAGAAGAGCCTAAGTCGCATTAAGAAAAAATATTTATATTTGTGCGATTAACCAATCTTAATATGCATCCTGTCTATATAACTAAAACTTCAACTTTTCTTCCCAACGAACCTGTACATAATGACGAAATAGAACAATATATTGGAATGATTGGAGGTAAACCCTCCAGAGCCAAAGATATTATTCTAAGAAACAATGGCATAAAAAAACGATATTATGCTCTTGATAGACAGGGCAATGTGACTCATACTGCTTATGAAATGGCAGTAAGGGCAATTGAACAGCTTTATGATGAAGATTTGAATGTTGAAACGCTGGAACTTCTTGCAGCTGGCACAACTTCACAGGAAATGATCATGCCGTCTCATGCCGCTCAGATTCATGGAGAAATGGGAGGCAAAAGAGATATGGAAGTAGTATCTTTTGCAGGTTCCTGTTGTAGTGGCATGCATGCTCTGAAATATGCCTTCCTTTCACTTGCATCAGGAGACAAAAAAAATGCTGTCGCACTTGCTTCAGAGAGACTGTCTGCCTGGATGCATTCAAGTTATTTCAAGAAGGAGTATGAAGATCTTCAGAGATTGAAAGAAGAGCCGATCATTGCATTTGAAAAAGATTTTCTGAGGTTTATGCTTTCTGATGGTGCTGGTGCATTTCGTTTAGAGACAAAACCAGCAAAAAATGGTCTTTCATTCAAAATCAACTGGATTGAACTGACTTCTTTTGCCAGCACTCTTCCAACATGTATGTATGCCGGAGCTGATTATGACGCAACTGGAAAACTGAGAGGATGGACATATTTTCCTGAGGACGAGTGGACAACCAGAACAATTTTTGCTATCAAACAGGACACTAAATTGCTGGGTGAAAATATAGTTAAATTGGGCGGCAAATTTTTCATGGAACTTGTTGATAAATATAGTTTAAAAGTTGGAGATGTTGACTGGTTTCTTCCTCATCTTTCATCAATGTATTTTAAGCCTCGCATAGAAAAACAACTTGCAGAAATGAATTTTAATATTCCACAGGAGCGATGGTTTCTTAATTTGCCTTATGTGGGCAATGTAGCTGCTGCTTCTGCTTTCCTCATGCTTGATGAATTGGCAAGAACCAAAGATCTTAAAAGTGGTCAGAATATTTTGTTTATGGTGCCAGAAAGCGCTCATTTTTCTTATGCATATGCTTTCTTAACAGTCTGTTAAATATGAAAATAGAAGATGTACCACAGGATGGAGAGATACTTCAGAGCACTCTGGTAAGGGATGTTTGTTATGCCATAGACCAAAACGGCAATTATCAGGAAGTCATTAGTGTGGGATGGGAAGCTAAAAATGAAGCGAATAATTTTGCCTGGATTGCTATAAATGAGGAAAGTGAAAGGATTAAGGAGGAGGTTGTCGCCGGAAGATTGAGCCCTTTGTCCTATCATTTAAGCAGACAGGTTATGACAACGGAAATTCTTGCAAAATATACAGGTTTTTCAAGGCGAGAGATAAACAAATTCTGTCATAAACCAGATATATTTTTTAAACTGTGCTATGATGATCTTCATAAACTGGCTGCAGCACTTAACATATCAGTGGAACAACTTATCTCTATAGATTGAAATGGAACTTGAATTTGAACACAAACCGGCAGGTCATTGTGAGAATGGTGTGGTTAGGAACCTGCTGAAATTTTATGGGGTGGATCTATCTGAGCCGATGATTTTTGGACTGGGTTCAGGCATTTTTTTCTCTCATATGCCTTTTTACAAAATGCACGGGATGCCCGTTACTTCTTTTAGACCTCTCCCTGGAGAAATTTTTTCAAGAGTAACGAAATTACTGGGTATAAAAGTTAAAAGATATAAATTCAGAAATCAAAAGCTTGCAATGGATAAACTCGATGAAATACTTTTTCAGGGTATTCCTGTAGGAGTTCTTGTCGGAGTTTATCATCTTCCTTATTTTCCCAGAGAGTACAGGTTTCATTTTAATGCTCACAATATATGTGTTATAGGCAAGGAGGGAGATGATTATATAGTGTCAGATCCCGTAGTTATTGATAAATGCAGACTCTCTTCCAATGCACTTAGAATTGTGAGATTTGCGAAAGGGACATATCCTCCTATGGGAAGAATGTACTATATCAAGAGCATCGAAAAAATACGTCCTCTCGATGCCAATATGATTAAAAAGGCGATCCTTAGAGCTTGCAACAGAATGCTCCGAATACCTTTTCCAATGTTTGGTGTTAATGGTATAGACTATCTTTCAAAACGCGTAAGAAGATGGGAGAAGATCTATGGTGAAAAGGGAGCAGCGCTCAACCTGGCACAGGTCATTAGGATGCTTGAGGAAATTGGTACAGGAGGAGCCGGGTTTAGATTTATGTATGCTGCTTTTCTTCAGGAAGCTTCAGAAATACTGAATAATTCTGAACTTAAGCAACTATCTTTTGAACTAACAGAAGCTGGAGACATGTGGCGTGACTTTGCTTATAATTCGGCCCGTTTCTTTAAAAAGAGAGAAGGCGAAATAGAAACATATGATCAAATTGCTGACAAATTGGCTGCAATAGCCAGAAAAGAGAAAGACATCTTCACTAAACTCGAAAAGACCGTGAAGTGTGGATAATGGATTAGCTATAGAAACTGTTAATCTCAGAAAGAGATATAAGGGTAAGTCTGAATTTACTCTCAATGATCTGTCACTTAAAATACCATATGGCACTCTTTATGGGCTGCTTGCTCCAAATGGCGCAGGCAAGACTACCGCTATCAATATAATATGTGGGTTAAGAAGATTTGATGAAGGAGAAGTATATGTTGCGGGTTATTCTGTAAAGACAGACATGAAGCATATAAAACCGCTCATCGGTCTGGTTCCACAGGACCTTGCACTTTTTCCTTCCCTTACGGCAAGAGAAAATTTGAAAATTTTCGGAGGATTATATGGTCTTAAAGGCTCTATATTGAGTAAAAGGGTGGATGAATTGCTAGAACTATTTGACCTTACTTCGAGTTGTAAAACTATCATCAATCACTTTTCTGGTGGAATGAAACGAAGAGTAAATCTTATTATCGGAATGTTGCATTCACCTGAAATTCTTATTCTTGATGAGCCTACTGTTGGTGTAGATGCCCAATCAAGAAAATTGATTTTGGATAAGCTTGTTGAAATTAACAGAAATGGGACGACAATTCTTTTTATCTCGCATTACCTTGAAGAGGCGGAAGATATTTGCAGTGAGGTTGCGCTAATGGATAAAGGTGAAATTATTTGTGACGGAAAGCCTGAAGAGTTGTACAGTGCATATGAATGTGAGCACAATCTTGAAAAACTCTATTTGCTCATCACAGGTAAAAAAATGAGAGATTATCATGAGTAAGCTTAAATATCTGCTATACAAAGACCTTTTGTTGCTTGTCAGAGATGTAGCAGGGCTTCTTCTAATGTTTTTAATGCCAATAGTTTTAGTGATTGTTATGTCTGTCTTGCAGGATAGTACGCTAAATTCGGTAAGAGAAGCAAAAGTTTCAATTTTACTTGTCAACAAAGACACTGGGGAGCTTGGAAAAGCAATTGAGAAAGATATTTGTTCTTCTGGTATTTTTGATATTACTACGAATATCAAAGGGGATATTCCATCACTTGATGTAATTGAAAATGAGGTAGCTTCAAGCAGATTTATTCTTGGGATTTACATTCCTGAGAACACTACTTTAATTATAAAAAACAACATAGCTAAATATGTTGCGGCAGTATTTAATGGTATTGACACTATTCTTCAGTCAAAACCAGTGGATTTTACAATATTTGTTGATCCTACTACAAAGCCATCTTTCTATAGCACGATCATGAGTACTTTAAGGGAGCGAGCCAATAAAATCCAATATGAATACTTTATGAAAGAGATTACTGCACAAATAAATTTATTGAGTCCTTTTCCTGTTTCAGCTAATAGTTTTTCAGGAGAACAGGTGAAAATTTTGATGAAAAGTGCCCGTCTTGAAGGAAATAATGTCATACCCAATTCAGTTCAGCACAATGTGCCCGCGTGGTCTCTATTTGCTATATTTTTTATTGTTATCTCCCTCTCCGGCAGTATCATCAAAGAACGAGAAGACGGTACATTGTCAAGGCTTTTGACTATGCCTTGTTTTTATTTGGAATATCTTCTGAGTAAAGCAATAGTTTTTACGCTTGTGGCCATATTGCAATTTGCAATAATGCTCATTATAGGGGTTTATCTCTTACCTTACTTTGGTTTGGAATCTTTAAATTTAGGTTCTTCACCTGCTGCTCTTATTATCACAACTGCCTCTTCTGCAATAGCAGCAATAGGATTTGGCGTGGCAATAGGAAATATTGCAAAAACATATCAGCAGTCATCAGTCTTTGGAGCTATGTCAGTAGTGATTATGGCTGCAATAGGAGGCATATGGGTTCCTGTGTTTCTTATGTCTGACATGATGCAGAAAATAAGCCTTCTTTCACCTATGAGATGGGGTATTTCTGCATTTTATGACATATTTCTTAGAAATGCGGGGGTTGTATCCATCATACCTGAGAGTGCGGCCTTGCTTCTTTTCGGTATACTTAGTTTTATAATTGCAGTAACATATAATCACAAATACAGAGTAGATATTTAATATTAAATTCATCATATAGCTATATGGAAGAACTGATCCTAAAACTGAAACAACAGATCATAGAGGCGCTAAATCTTGAAGGGATGACGCCTGAAGATATTGATACAGATGCTCCCTTATTTGTTGATGGTCTTGGGCTTGACTCTATTGATGCTCTCGAGTTGGTAATTTTACTTGAAAGAGAGTACGGAATACGTCTGGAAGATCCGAAAGCAAATAAGGAAATTTTTAAATCTGTCAGAACTATGGCAGAATTTATAGAAAAGAACAGGAAGATGTAAATTTCTGCTTTAAAGTAAGTTAGATATCTTTTATTGTCAAGTTTATCTGTCTGCAATTCGATCATGTTGCAGTTAGTAATGTCTATTTGCAACAATATCGCAAATAGTTCGTCTTAATGTTGAATATTTGATAATGACTCAACGGGAGTTTGAAAGGGAGATTGTCAGGATAAGACCTGTTTTATTGCAGTTTGCACGCTCGTTCAACATTGTAGGGGCGTCTTGTGCAGAAGATATGGTGCAGGAGGCAGTCATGAGAGTATGGCAAAGTATTTTAGGTGGAGAGGTTGTGAGGAGTATGGAAGCACTTACAAAACGCATCTTAAGAAATGTGTGTCTTGATTATCTTAGACTTAAGAAGAATATCTGCAATGATTATGATATTTATGGTGTTGATAAGATAGATAGTTATGATACGGCTCGTCAACTTGAGATAAAAGAGGAATTTACACGAATAGTAGAAATTATAAAAACTCTTCCTGTAGATCAGCAATTGTGCATAAGGTTGAAAGATATGATGGGATTTGAAAATTGGGAAATTGCAGAGATTCTCAATACTACTGAGGTTAATGTACGAACTTTGCTCTCACGAGGACGCAAGTCAATAAGAAATGAACTGATAATGAAATGAAGATAAAATGAAGAAAGAGAAAGTTGAAAAGTTACTTAAGCTCTATTTTGATGGAAAGAGCTCAGTGCGTGAGGAAAAATTACTTAGACACTATTTTCTGTCTGATAATATTCTTCCTGAATTTATGAAATATAGAGACTTGTTTAACTTTTTTTCATCTGAGGCAAAGCTGATAGATAGTTATAGATACAAAGAGAATAAAAATAAATTTATTCTTTCTTTCACTGCAGTTGCAGCATCTTTTATTGCCTTTTTATTAATTATAAATAATTCTGAGGCAGATAAAATAAGGGTTGTTGTTGGTGGTGAAAAGATGAAAGACAGAGAGATAGCCCTACAAATCGTGGATAAACAGCTTTCAAAGATTAACATCATGTATGACATTGCAGACAGGAATGTCAATAAACTCAACAACATGTCTGTTTTTGAAAAGTGTTTTTGGTTTGTTGATGAAAATGGTGCAATTAGAAATGTGCCCAAACTCCTCGACAAGTTGTCAGGAGAATACAGTGAATAAATTATTATGAATTTTAACAATAGTTAATATGAATAAATCGGCGATATTGGCAGTTCTATTATTTATCTTTCCATCTTGGAATCTTTTAGGCCAAACGAAACAATTAGATAAAATTTTCTCAACTTATGAGAACTATAAGAATGTTCAATCGGTATCTATCAATCCAGCCGCATTTTTTCATCTTTCTGAAGAGACAAAATCCAATGAACTTCTTAGTAAAATGTCGTTACTTAAAATATTAAATGTCACAAAGGGAGGAAATGAGAAAGACAAGAATGTCTGGATTAATTTGAAAAGTGATGTCGAGAAATTCATCCGTGAAAATAATTTCTCACAAATCCTTAAGGTAAAGGATAAAGATGAATTGTTAGAGATGTATTCAAGAAAAGAAGATAATTCTTTGCTTTTGTTGACTGCTGATTCTCAATCAGAATATGCTGTATTTTATATTCAGGGGGATATTGACAAATCTGTGATAGATGCATTAATGAAAGGAAATATTAAAATAAAAAAATAAGAACATGAAGAAGGCTCTATTATTGACTATTGTGCCCATGCTTATGACAACATGTTTCCATACAGTATCATTTGCTCAAAAAGTAGTTCAAATAGGATCAACAGAGATAGTCTTACAATCACCTCTCAAGGTTAATACGGCTGAAACCGAGATGAAATATAGAGATGGAAGAAGCTTTAATCCTTTTAACGTCGGTCTTCAGTGTTCTCTGGGATTTAATGGCTTTTCTGTATATGCAAAGTATAGACTCACTAATTGCTTCAACCACGATAACATAGAACTGGAAGTGCCTAGATTAAATATAGGCATCCAGTTCGAAATATAACCTGTAACCAGTACAGAAATTGATTTTTTAAGGTATCAGTTTTATTCTGTTAGTCTCTTCAAAATATTTAAAATACATGAAGAGCTTGTAGTTGAAATCGTAGTTGTATTTAATTGTAGGATCGTAATCGAGATAACTCTCTACCCTTGGGTGTCCTCTTGAATAAAGATAGTTCCATGCAATAACATATTGATAATTCATGTTTTGTAGGTATTCATTAGAGTACATGTGTTGACTGTGAGGATTACTGATTAACCATGATTCAAAGCCAGGATCAAATACAATTAATTCATATTCAACAGTGTCTTCAACAGGAATGGTATCGTGAATTGCTACCCTTCCTGTCATATTGGCTGACAAATTTCTCTGTGAACTGCATGAGATGGCCAACAGTGTCAGCAAGGTAAAAAATGAGAATCTGACAATTGTTTTCATCTTTCAAAAATTTATGAACTTTTGAGCGGAAAACGGGATTCGAACCCGCGACCCTCAGCTTGGGAAGCTGATGCTCTGCCTACTGAGCTACTTCCGCATTTGAATCAATAGCACATTACATCTACAAATTTACAAAAAAATATTTTCAAATAGGATTTTGTCAGCAATGCCATTAATTTGTTCTGAATAGCCTTTCCACAAGTATTTTCCTTTTTGTGTCACAAATACAGTTCCTATCTCTTTCCAGCAATTTGTTCCTTCGACAGAGCTTTTTGAAGAAATTCCCGGTGTCCATGAGAAAATATTGTACAAGCCTGGTTCTAAAAAATTGACGTTTGCTTTAACTTTCAATCCTTTTAAATCGGTCGTCATGCAATCATTTCCAAAATATATAAGTGAATTATCATCAATTTTTTTCCATTTTTTGTTGTTCTTAACTTTAATATCTGCAAGAACTCTTGTAGGCGAACTAATTTCGAGAAAATCACTTATGGCAATAAGAGAGTTTGATGCAAGATCTTTGAGATTTTCGAGGGAGACCCATTCATCGTCACCTTGATTTTTATAGAATGTATAAGGTGTCTCAAAAGTAATAGCAACGCAGTTATTACCTGCCTTGTTCCACATCCATCCCTCTGCATATTTGGGAGCAAGATTGGAAAAAGAGAGGTCGGTAGAACAGAAGTATGGATTATTGTTAATAGTAAGGTGGGATAGGAGCAACTGTTTACGGAACATCTCATCTGAGGTTGATTCTGCGGTATGAACCCAATATGTTATGTTATTGGCTATTTGTGAGTGCATATTGAGCAGAAGATCAAATGATCCATCCTTCGTCAATTCACTTATCTTATTTTTAAGCACTAAAACTTCAGGCATAGTAAGTGAATCAGGTTTGTCCCAGTTAATTTCAATATTTACTCCGGTTGAGGTTGATCTTGAGAAACCACCATATACTCCATCCGGGTTATTAAATGGTACTATATAAAATATTGTATTTGCAAGTATGGCATTTGATTGTTTGGAACCATCCAATAGTTTATCAACAAAAAATTCAAGGTGCCAGCTTGATGGTGTTTCGCTTGGATGTGTTCTTCCATGAATCCATACCTTTTTTTTGGATTGGTCATTTACTGACCAGTCAGTAATTGTCATCATCCATATATCTCTGCCTTGCTGACTTTTTCCAATCTGTTCTTCTTTTACAAATTTATTTTTGCTCCAATCACTAAGTTTTGTCGAAAGATGCGTACAGGTATATGGAATGAAATAAGAAATATAGACAGTGTCTCTTGTAAAAATTTTGTTAATTGCTCCTTTGTTAACATTCTCAGACCAGTCTAATCTTGTAAAATGGGTGTTGTCATAGGAATAAAATGGTCTTACTACTTCGGAATTTCTTATGTTAATGAAGAGTTGCTTGCCTTTAACGCCTGTGATTCTGAAATAGTACCATCTCGAACTTGGTTCAAGGGTGGTGTCTATTGGGTTTAAAGGATCTAATCTTGAATATACGTCATAAGAAAGAGTCAGCATTGAGTCCATTGGAGATGTCTTGATCCAAACGGAATCAATAAGTTTTACTTCCCCCATACTTCCAGATTCAAAATCAGAGGAAAAACGAACTTGTGAAAATAAAAAACTACTACTGAACAAACTCAGCAGCAGTAAATAAAATTTCATTCCGGTCATATCTAAGCAGATATTAGAGTTAAAGTTCTGCGGCCTTTACTTTAATAATCTTACCCTTATTAGAAAAGGCAAGTTCAGAATTATTCTTCTTCTTCTCCTGAATTAATCGCTGAAATGAGATGTTCAGACCGTTCAGGATATTATCCCTAAGCTCTTTAGTCTCTTGTTCGCTCATAATTAACTATTTTATTGTAGGTTGGTTTATTGTATACCTTTGTCTCCTGGTTCTTCCCTCCTTCTGCAATCAGCTCAGGTGGCAAAGTAGAGTTATTAATTATCATCCAATATTCGCATAAAGGAACATAAAGCGAAAATAAGTTTTTTAATCCAAAATCATATCTTCTTCTTATAACTTTTTCATCAATATTATGTCCACCGCTTTCAACCCTCATCTTAACTCTCTCAACAGCAAGGTTTGGCAAGTTTAGCCAGAAAAAAACCAGTGTAACCTTATAGCCATGCTCCTGTGCATATCTGATAAAGTTTGCATGAGTTCTTGTTGCTAACGTTGTTTCAAGCGCAAAATCCGTGCCGTTGGCTATGAGTTCTTTTATTCTTGCAAGCATTATCTTACCGGCCTGGATTGAAACACTTTCCGGTTTAAAGGGAGATATTCCTCTTGCTATTTCATCTGCATTAACATATTCTTTACAGCCGAGCATTTCTGGAAGGATATTATAAGAAGCTGTAGTTTTTCCTGATCCGTTGCAACCTGCTATGATAAATAAATTTTTCATAAGCCAAATCAAAAATAACCATTTTTTTTACCGATTGTTGCAGTAAAAGCAAAAAGTGAAAAGTCTCCAAGGCAGGGATCATCCGGGAAAACTTTTCTGAGATATTCAGTTATCTCAACGGCTGTCTTATAGTCAGATACATTTCTTTTGGTTATGCCGAGGTTAATGGAACTTCTGTGGACGTGAGTGTCAAGAGGTATTATAAGATCTGCAGGCGAAATTTTTCTCCAGAGTCCCAGATCGACTATACCGTCATTTCTGACCATCCATCTGCGAAACATGTGAATTTTTTTATTGGCAGCATTAGGATTGTCCCTGCATCCATAAATATTTAGTCTTATGTAAGAGGGTGAAAAACATTCCAGTGATTCGTTGTTAAGATAAAACTGCCTCAAGTTTTCACAAATTTTTGCAAAATCACTCCATTTAATACTTCTGTGAAGAGATACAGAATCACTTTTGAAATCTCCTGCCATTATGTAAGAATATGGCTGCCATTTCATTTCATCAAACATTCTGTTGCAATCCCTGACAATTAACTCTCTTTTTCCCCATGCAAGATGGGCAGACAAGATCCCGGCAATTTCAACGTCTTGAAGTGATGATTCTCCTTGAATTAATTTTTCTGAAAAGTATCTGGGGAAAATAATAGGATCAGTAGTGAAATATTTAAGATTATTGTACTCTGCTGCCAGTTTGATCAGTTTTTCAGATGTGCTTTCCATTAAACTCTTTTTCCAAAGTTAACAAATAATAAACTAAAAAGACCCTTAAGGGCCTTTTTAGTTTATTATTTAGCAAACTTATTTCTTTATATTCTTGTATCTGTTTAGGAATTTATCGACACGACCGGCTGTATCTACAAGTTTCATCTTGCCTGTATAGAATGGATGAGAAGTATTGGATATCTCAACTTTTACAAGAGGGTATTCTACTCCGTCATGAACAATTGTCTCTCTTGTGTTTGCACATGAACGAGTAATAAAAACGTAGTCATTAGACATATCCTTGAAAGCTACAAGACGGTAGTTTTCGGGATGTATTCCTTTTTTCATTTCTTATGCTGTTAAATATTATGGGGCTGCAAATGTACAAATAATTTATCAATAGCCAAAACTATTCACGCCCTATTGCAAATTTTGCAAGAATTCGTAAGATTTCAAGATAAAGCCAAATCAATGTTACCATTAAACTAAATGCTCCATACCACTCCATGTATTTTGGAGCACCTGCTTCAGATGCTCTTGCTATAAACTCATAGTCGAGCAGCAGGCTGAAGGCTGCTACACCAATTATGACAAGGCTGATTCCAATGCTTAAAGGGCCACTGTCATTGAGCAATGTAAGATCAACTCCAAAAAGTGATACAATTATAGAAACCAGGTAATAAAGTGCAATAGCTCCAACTGCAATTATCATTATTCTTGCGAATTTGCCATTTACCTTTATTATGTTTGTCCTGTAGACAAGCAACATTGATACGGCAGTTAGAATTGTAAGTAAAGTTGCATTCATTACTATTCCAGGGGCAGTTGCTGCAAATGCCTGACTGAACAGAGCGGAGATTCCACCAAGGAAAAGTCCTTCAAGTACAGCATAAACAGGAGCAAGATACTGTGCCCAAATTGGCTTGAAACTAATAATCATTGCAACTACAAAGCCTCCAATAACACCTCCCCACATCCATGGTTGGACTGAAGCGGGATTTATGGCTTGAAAAGCAACTTTCCAGGTATACATTGCACCGGCAAGAATCATCAAAATCATTACAAGTGATTTTGAGGCAGTACCTTTAATAGTCATTGCACCTGTTCCTGCGGTAACTCTACTTTTCTCAAAAACCTTCTCAGTTAAAACTGGATTTGCCATATTTATTAATTTTTTAAAATTGTTTACACCTAAATAACTGTTCATCATAAAGCAGAAACTTCCTTGCTTTTCTTATCCATTTTTGCTCTTCGATCTTGATGTGATCCTTAACTTGATTCCAGTCAACATTACCACTAACGTAATCCAAAAGCAACTTGTCTCCCAACAGAAGCTCTATTGCACGTTTATCGTTTCCTCTTTCATAAATGCCTTCACGAAATTGAAATTCTGAACAGTTTTCTGCTACAAATCTTATGATTTTCAAATTGTGTGCCAATGCATGATATTGCATTCCTGGAACAGGTATTAATTGAAAGCCTGAGCAAATCTCTCCCTTATATTTGTGAAATGTGGGAATAAATTTTTGCCATCTGATGTAAACAGCGGAATCAAATATGGGATTATCAGGGTCATTCCAGTTTTTTAATCCATGTAATTGGTTATATGACAGCAAATTTAACATAAAGGGTGCTCCAAATTGTTCAAATGGTCTTGTGGTACCTCTTCCTTCACTGACATTAGTTCCTTCCCATAGAACCTGACCACTGTAAAAATGACAGGTAAAAAGACCGGGAATATTTGGAGAAGGAGGAATACTCCATGGAAGAAGTTCCTTCACTGCTCTTTCTGCTTTATATGAGATAATATGGAGTGGAAACTTGGCATTAAGTTCATTGTAAAACATATTTGCGAGCTCACCAAAGGTTAGACCATGTCTGTGAACTATTCCTTCAATACCTATAAAAGATTCGTAATTTTTTTCAAGCATTGTTCCCTCAACTTGTCTACCGGCAGGATTTAGACGATCTACAATATATATAGGCAAGTTTATCTCTTCCTGCTTCAAAACTTTGAACAGGTTATAAAGGGTAGAAGTATATGTATAATGTCGTGATCCGATATCCTGCAATTCAACAATTAATGCATCAATATCATTAAGCTTGGAGGCGCTTACAGTCAGAGATTTTTCATCTGAGCCATATAGTGAGATTATTTCACATCCGTTCAGGCCAAGCGCTTTGTATGAATCAGTACTGTCCAGTCTCTCCTGATCTTGAAGTTCACCGAAAAGACCGTGTTCCGGTGTGAATATTCTTTTCAGACGACCACTTTTAAAAAGTGTCTCAAACAGATATTCTCCTTTTTCAGGAAGCCATGCAGTTTGATTGCATAACACACCAAGCCTGCCACTTCTTAATACGATGTCAGGTTGGTCGAGAAAGGGAGTTGTCCTAAATGAAAACATTAAAAGTTATTTTATAATATTTTGTATTTTGTCAATTATCAATTTTGCCAGTGAATCTGCTTCTTCAATTGTCGGAGCTTCTGCGTAAATTCGTATTATTGGTTCTGTATTGGATTTACGGAGATGAACCCATTTTTTCTCTTTGTCAAAATCTATTTTGACACCATCAATATCGGTTATTTTGTTATTAGAGAATACTTTCTTAATCTCTTCGAAAAGATATCCGACATCTATTTTATCAGAAAGTTCTATTTTGTTTTTCGAAATATAATATTTTGGATAGCTGTCTCTAAGAGATGAAGCTTTAATCTTCTTATTGGCTATATGGCTAAGAATAAGTGCAGTGCCAATTAAGGCATCTCTTCCGTAATGGAAATCTGGGACGATGACCCCTCCGTTTCCTTCACCACCTATGACAGCATTTACACGCTTCATTTCGTTTACAACATTAATCTCTCCTACGGCAGCTGCGGAATAGACACATCCTGCAACTTCAGTAATGTCTTTTAATGCTCTTGATGAGGAAAGGTTTGAAACGGTAGCACCTTTTCTTTTTTCGAGAATATAATCAGCTGCAGCAACGAGTGTGTATTCTTCTCCAAAAGGAGTACCATCTTCACAGATGAGCGCAAGTCTGTCGACATCAGGATCTACCGATATTCCCAGGTCTGCGCCTTCCTCAACGACTTTTGTGGAAAGCTCTTTAAGATGTTCTGGAAGAGGTTCTGGGTTATGAGCAAAATTACCTGTAGGCTCACAGTTGATTTTAATACATGTAACACCCATTGCTTCGAGAAGTTTGGGCATGATTATACCTCCGACAGAATTTACAGCATCGAGTATGACTTTAAATCCATTTCTGTAAATAGATTCTATATCCACTAAAGGATAGGACAGGACTGCTTCAACATGTTTGGACGTAAAATCTTTACATGTGCATTTTCCAAGTCGTTCAACCGATACAAAATCAAATGCTTCCTCTTCAGCATGTTTAAGAAGTAATTCGCCCTCGGCACTACTGAGAAACTCGCCGTTTTCATTTAGAAGTTTCAAAGCATTCCACTGTTTTGGATTATGTGATGCAGTAAGAATTATTCCTCCATCTGCACCTTCGAAAACTACCGCAATCTCAACTGTTGGAGTAGAAGCAAGTCCTGCATTGACAACATCAATGCCACAGGCCATAAGAGTTCCACATACAATTTTATCTACCATTTCGCCAGATATCCTCGCATCTCTTCCTACTACAATTTTGTAGCTATCCTTATCCGGTATTCTTTCTTTTAAACGTTTTACGTATGCAGCAGTAAACTTCACAATGTCCGGAGGTGTGAGTGCATCTCCAACTTTTCCTCCAATTGTACCTCTTATGCCTGAAATTGATTTAATTAGAGTCATAGGTCTGTTTTTTTATTTACAAATGTACAAAAAAAGAGGGTGTCAAGCTTTAATATCCTGACACCCGAATTATACTTATATTTAAAACGTTTACGGAAGAGCGAGGAAAGCAGCTGCAAAGGCAAGGATTGCGTAAAGTTCAGGGAATACTGCAAGAATGAGTGTTTTTCCAAATACATCCTGGCCATTACTCATCTCGTTAATGCCATTAGCACACAATTTTGCCTGATAAAATGCAGAGAACAGACCAACAAAGCCAAGAGCTATACCTACTGCAAGGATAGCAAGACCCCCGGAAAGAGTGAGGTCAGAAATTGATTTAAGCCTGCTTAGTGCAAGAAAGAATGCAGCAAAACCGTAAAGGCCCTGAGTTGAAGGAAGAGCTGTAAGAATCATTGATGAACCAAAAATGTCAGGGTTTTTCTTGAGACCACCAATAGTACTGTTACCACAAATTGAAACACCAAGAGCACTTCCAATACAAGCAAGTGTGAGCATGAAAGCCAGGCCGGTGTAAGCCAAAATTAAAGGCAATGTTTGTTCCATAATTATATTATTTCAGTTTAATTTATTATATTAATTAATTTTTTTAAGTGGCTTAAACTCTTTACCACCTCCGGTAAATCCGGCATTTTTGTAAAATTCAACAAATGTAAGACGCATAGGATGTACAAACGCTCCAAGACTTGAGAGTGCAAGTACTGCAATATGACCTACAATCAGAATAAGAATTGTAAAGAACCATCCGACATAAGGTATTGCTGTTAAGCTAAAAGCTACCGAGTTTATTACCATTCCAAGAATTCCCCCGGATGTTCCAAGCCCAAAGAGTCGAATGTAGGAAAGAGTATCTCCAAACACACCTGTGATGTCATAAAAAGAAAATGTCCCTTTCAGCATGCGTATAAAAATATTTCCGCTTGTTTCCGAAAAGAAGAGAATAAGTGCAGCTCCACATATTGCAAGGTAGTTAAACCATTTTGGAAGAACCATTTCAGGAATCATTGTGCTTGCATATGCTGTAGCTGCCCAAGTAATTACGATTGCCCAGCCTATGTTGCTCATCCCATATTTCCATCCTTTTCTGATTATTGAGTCTATAGCATTAATCAACCTCGCAAAAACAATATGTACGAGACCGAATATAATGGCAAACCAAAACATTTTGATGTCAGAGAAAAAGAAAGACTGTATAGAATCGGGCAAAGGTAGCCAGTCATATAATTTTCCTCCAAAAAAGGTTCCGGTAAAACTTGCCATAATAAATGCTCCAAGACCGAGTAACTGTACTAAAGTTAAAATACTTTTAAAGTTTGGAAATTTTAATTTAGCCAATCCTCCAATAATCATCAGTACAATTCCATATCCCATGTCACCTAAGCAAAAACCAAAAAACAACATGTAAAATGGTGCAAAGAAAGGAGTAAGATCAAGCTCTCCATATTTTGGATACATATATAAAGCGCCTATTGGTTCAAACAGTCTTGTAAAGAAATTGTTTTTAAGCTTTATAGGTGGTTTGTCTTCTTCGACGGCTTCTACAACCTCATAATATATTCCTTCATCATCAAGAAACTTGCATACATCATCTCGAGATTCTGCAGGTGCAAAACCGGTAAGAGTGTCTACCAAACCTTCTACCTCTTTTTGAGACGAAACAGTCGCCAGATATCTTTCTAATTCCATATTTAACTCATTGAGTTTCGACTGAAACATTTCAACACAAAAAGTATAAGCTATCATCTTTTTGTGATTGAGAGATATTTGTTTTCTAAGTTCATTTTCCCTCTCTTCAAGAGCATGTAATGGTGTTTGAGGAAATTTACTCTCAGGTATTTTGAATTTAATTTCTGAACCTTTAGGTGAAAGAATAACGAAGAAAACTTTACCATTAGCCCTGTTAAGTTCATACAGAATATAATCTTTTTCCCATTCTTTTCTGAATTTACTTTCAGAAATTGAGTAAAAGTGGAGATCAAAACCCAAATCTTTCAGTTTTGAAATATCTCCCTTATTATAGTCTCCCCAAAGTGCAGCTTCTTCCTTGTCGCGTAGTAGCAGTTGAAGTTCCATTTCGAGCAGGGAATTGTCTGAATATGCCTTTTCGCATTCCTGAAACAGCTCTTCGACAGGAGATTTAAGGTCTATTAGTGAGTTGTCAATTTCTTGATCTTTAAGAGTGTTTTTGGTTTCCTTAAGTTTTTTGATAGTGCGTCTGTATCTCTGAATAATATCACTCAACTCTTTTGATTTGCCATCCACAGCATGACCTTGACGTCTGATATCTACCATTCCTAATTCCTGAAGGTGCTCCAGAAACATTTGAAGATCTTGATGGAATATCAGCAACATATATTTATCCATCTTTACTATCATATCCCTTCCTCCTCAGCGATGTGTCTGTTCTTTACTATTTTTTGAGAGGCCTTTGAAAGGTTTTCCTCATCTTCTATAAATCTTTTGATTTTAAGAATAGCTTCCTGATAACCCGGGATCTGTACTTTTTCATACAGATTTACTTTTTGTGTGGTTTTTTTTCTTGAGAAATCCAGAAGTCTCATCTTTTCTCTATAAATTTCGGATTCAATACCAAGAGATGACAATTCTTTTAAGATATTGATTCCTTCGTTGTACCAAAATGGCTGAGTGAAGAAATTAAATGGCGTCTCTTCAAAAATAATCTCTTTGAGGCTTGGTGTCTTGACTCCGGCAACTTTGACAGTCTCCAGATTTACATCTTTTACCTTTATAAGGTCAGGCCGAAATTCATTCCACAACCCGCAGATATGTTGATATGATCTGAGCACTGATTCAAGGCGGTTTGCCAACTCGTCAGAACGATACTTCGCTCTTTTAACCTCAAACCTCAGAGCAGACTCCTTGTTCTTGAGTGTAGGCAAAGCATTGGTTCTGATCTTGAGCTGCTTGTTCAGATCATTCAGTGATGTTTTGTTGAATTGGAATTTAATTGCCATGATTAATAAACTGTCAGTTATTCCAGTATTTATTCATAATAGATTCCTTAATTCCCAGTTCAGTAGGAGTGTAGTACTTTCTAAACAGCTCCCAGGCTGTGTCAAGCATTTCTGTTGTATTGATGTTAACATCGATAGCGAGTAATCTTACAGAATACTCTTTTGCAAATTCCAGGCATCTGTTATCGTAGTCGCTAAGATCAAATCCATTTTCAAGTTTCGTTTTGGCATTTGCAGCATCAGCATATAGACGAACAGCCGCATTCATAACATAATTGTGATCTTCTCTTGTCTTTTTGCCGATAACTAACTGTTTCAGACGAGACAAAGAACGAAACGGATCAACAATAACTTTCCCTGTATCAGAATCAGTCCTCAGGAATAGCTGACCTTCAGTTATATAACCAGTATTATCAGGGATTGCATGAGTGATGTCTCCACCACTCAATGTGGTGACGGCAATAATTGTTATGGAACCTCCATCAGGAAGTTGTACGGCCTTTTCATATATTTTTGCAAGATCAGAATAAAGAGATCCCGGCATTGAATCCTTGGACGGAATTTGATCCATTCTGTTGCTTACAATACTTAGTGCATCAGCATAAAGAGTCATGTCTGTAAGCAAAACCAAGACTTTTTCATTTTTATCGACTGCAAAATATTCTGCTGCAGTAAGTGCCATATCCGGGATCAAAAGTCTTTCCACAGGGGCTTGTTCGGTCGTATTTACAAAACTGATGATTTTATTAAGAGCTCCTGCATTTTCAAAACTCTGTTTAAAAAAGAGATAGTCATCATTAGTGATTCCCATGCCTCCGAGAATGATCTTGTCTACATCGGCCCTAAGGGCAACCATGGCCATTACCTGATTATAAGGTTGATCCGGGTCTGCAAAAAAAGGTATTTTCTGACCGGAAACCAAAGTGTTATTCAAATCTATGCCGGCAATACCTGTAGGAATAAGCTCAGAAGGTTGTTTTCTCCTGAAAGGGTTAACGGAGGGACCACCAAGATATCTTTTCTCACCTTCAATTGCCGGTCCATTGTCGAGAGGTTCGCCATATGCATTGAAAAATCTGCCTGCTAACTCTTCGCTGACTTTAAGATAAGGTGGATCTCCAAAAAATGACACCTCTGCATTTGTCGGGATACCTTCTGTTCCAGCAAATACTTGTAAAGTAACAAGATCTCCCTTGATTTTAACTACTTGAGCCAATCTACCCCCAACAGAGGCAAGTTCATCATTAGCTATACCTTTTGCTCTAAGAGATACAGTTGCCTTTGTAATAGACTCCAGTTGAGTATATATCTTTGTGAATGCTCTACCTTCCATTGTTAATCTCCTCTTTAAGTTGTTCCAGATATTTGTTGAAATTATCGCCCTTAAACTCTGAATAGTTCATTTGACGTAATATATTTATCAGTTTTTTATAGAAGTTTGCACACTCTTCAAAATCTTCAAATTCGAAGTCTTTGTCACAAATATCAATTATCAGAGAGTACATGAATTCCTGTCTTTCAAGAGATGTGACAGAGTCAATTTTGTCAAAGGCGTCTTGTTGTAAAATTATAAAATCAATAAGTTCTGACTTCCAGAATTTTCGGTGATACTCTATAGGTACTCCGTCATCACCCAGAATATTGATTTGCTCAAAAGCCTCTTTGCCTCTAAGGACTATATTCTTGCCCTTCATAACCTTATCAACCCAGTCTTTATTTACCCTGCTGCATAAATCGCCAATTATTTCAGGGTACTCAAGATATTTTGAATAAGAATCTATAGGGTCAACTGCAGGATATCTTTTCTTGTCGGCACGGCTTTGAGAAAGGGCGTAAAAACATCTTGCGGCTTTTTTTGTGGATTCGGTAACGGGTTCTTTCAAGTTACCACCAGCAGGAGAAACAGTGCCGATAAATGTTACCGAACCTGTTTGCCCATTGTTAAGATTAACAATTCCGGCCCTTGAATAGAAGTTGGAAATAATAGCCGGAAGATCCATTGGAAAAGCATCTGCACCAGGTAGTTCTTCCATTCTGTTACTCATCTCTCGGAGAGCTTGAGCCCAGCGAGATGTAGAATCTGCCAAAAGAAGTACTCTTAACCCCATTGATCTGTAATATTCGCCAATGGTCATTGCAGTGTATACGGAAGCTTCTCGGGCAGCAACAGGCATGTTGGAGGTATTACATATAATTGTTGTTCTTTCCATCAGGTGACGGCCTGTATGAACATCAATTAGTTCCGGAAATTCAGTAAAGATCTCAACTACCTCATTGGCGCGTTCACCACAAGCTGCCATAATTATAACATCTGCTTCTGCCTGTTTGGAAATTGCATGTTGAAGCACAGTTTTACCACATCCGAATGGTCCAGGGATGAATCCAGTTCCGCCTTCAGCAATGGGATTAAATGTATCTATGCAGCGTATACCTGTTTCCATGATTCTGAATGGTCTTGGCTTATCCTTGTATGCAGTGATTGCAACTTTTACAGGCCATTTCTGCATCATGGTAATCTCATGTTCCAAACCATTTTCATCAATAACAACCGCTATTTTGTCAGAGACCTTATAATCGCCTTCAGCTGCTATGTATTTAACCTTATACTGTTCTTTATATGAAAAAGGAACCATTATTTTGTGAGGTAGCCAACCCTCTTTGACCTCTCCGAGCCAGTCCGCTGCTGTAACTTCATCTCCCGGGTTTGCAATCGGAGTAAAATGCCATAATTTTTCCATATCGAGTGGAGATGTATATTCGCCTCTCCTAAGAAAGACACCCTCCATGGTTTCAAGGTTATTTTGCAGGCCATCGTAATTGCTTGAAAGGAGTCCGGGTCCAAGTGTAGCTTCCAGCATGTGACCCTCAAATTCGGCAGAGTCTCCAGTTTTGAGACCTCTAGTACTTTCATAGACCTGAACAAAAGCCTCCTTACCGTTGACCTTTATTACCTCTGCCATAAGTTTTGTCCCTGAGAGGTCAATATAGCAAATCTCGTTTTGAGCAACGGGACCGTCAACCTCTATAGTAACAAGATTGGCAATAATCCCGGTAACTTTTCCAGTGGTTTTCATATAATAATTTATTCTATATTATTCTTATAAGAGTTTTTCATCTCTTCTACATATTTGCGAAACAGCATTTCTCCCTGACTTTTATCCATGGAACGCCATCTTTTTAAAATGAATGCTCTGAGAATATATGAGAGTATAACATTCATGTCAAAGTAGTTGAAAACACATATTTTTTCTGCTTCTTCCCATCTTAAAAGGTCTAATGCTTTTTCTCTCTCCAATATATCTGACATTTCAAAAATTTGAAGAAGTTTGCCGGCAAATTCAATTTCAGATGTTATTCCAAAATCCGGTGCTTTATTTTTTTTCAATGCTTCAACAATATCGTTTTCTCCAACAAGGTATGGTGAAGGGTCAACATTCCTTTTACGGGAAATATAGGCTGCCTGAATATTTCTAAGCATAAGGTCAAATCCAAAATACAGTCTGAGAAACTTAATTTTGTTTTTTGAAATAACCCTGTAGAAATGTGGAGACAGATTGTCTCCCTCAAGACCAAACATCAGCCAGTCAACGTATCTTCTGTCTTTATCGTCGAGAGAGGAGATAATCTGACTGACTTGAGAGTCATAATCTATAGATATATTATCAAAGTCAGGTTCTATGTAAGGTAATCCTGCTATGATAAACTCGTAGTTTTTCATAGCCTCTACTTTGCAAATATAATTTCACGAATTCTTGGTCTAAGGTATGTGCCTATTAACTCCTCGAAGTCCTTATCTGTGAAGCTTATATAATATCCTTCAGCTTTAGGGCCAATTTTAAATCCTGAAGAAAGCTTATGATCAAACCGAATCTCTATGCCACCTTTAAATTGTTGTGCTATGCTATTTACAATATAATTGTCGAGATCTCCTTTCATCTTTTCAGGAAGAATTATAGACAGGTCGGCAGGTTTGTCACTCGTTTGGGAAAAGGCATTGACTATAGTTTGAATTAAGCTCTTAATAAAAGAACTGTCACTCATGGCCTCAGAGACAGGTTTACCTATTGCATTTGCAATAATCATATTCTCTATCTCATGTTTGAGAACTGTATAGCTCTGTCTTGATGACATTTTAACCTCATTTAGAACCCTTTCCTTTATATCTTCAGCCTCCTTTTGTGCTGTGGCTATAATCTTATTGGATTCTTCATGAGCCTTTGAAATGATAAGTTCTGCCTCTTTAACAGCATCTGCCTTGATCTTTTCAGCTTCCTCCCTTCCCTTGGAAAGTCCTTCGGAGTATAATTTCTCTGTAAGCTCTTGCAATTTGTTCTGCATAGTAAACTAAAATTAGAATTTCAAAGTTATAAAAAAAAATAACTCTTTATTGTCAATATTACTCTAATTTTGAAAAATCACAAAAATGTCTTACGAAATAAAACAAAAAAGGAGCGTTTGACACAGTAATTTGTTTCGAAACGCTCCAAGTATGGTTTTGTTTAAGAACTATCCAAGAAATCCGAGTAATATACCGGCAGCAACAGCACTTCCTATAACTCCTGCAACATTTGGTCCCATGGCATGCATAAGAAGGTGATTTGTCTTGTCATATTCCTGACCTATTACTTGTGAAACACGGGCAGCATCAGGGACAGCTGATACACCGGCATTCCCAATGAGGGGGTTGATTTTGTTACCTTCCTTGAGGAACAGATTGAAAAATTTCACAAAAAGAACTCCACCTGTAGTGGCTATTATAAAAGATAATGCACCAAGAATAAAAATATAGATAGAGGTCAACTGCAAAAATTTATCGGCTTGTGTGGATGCTCCAACAGTTAGACCAATAAGGATAGTAATAACATCAATCAGTGGTCCTCTTGCAGTCTCTGCCAAACGACGTGTAACTCCGCTTTCTTTAAGTAGATTGCCAAAAAACAGCATGCCGAGCAATGGAAGACCAGAAGGTACTATGAAACAGGTGAGAAGAAAACCGATAATTGGAAATAGTATTTTCTCTGTTTGAGAAACAGCCCTTGGTGGCTTCATCCTTATCAAACGCTCTTTCTTGTTTGTGAGAAGTCTCATGACAGGAGGCTGAATTACTGGTACGAGTGCCATATATGAGTAAGCAGATACGGCAATTGCTCCCAAAAGATTTGGAGCAAGTCGTGATGAGAGGAAAATGGCAGTAGGACCATCAGCACCACCAATTATTCCAATAGCACCGGCATCTGAAGCCGAAAAACCCATAAGCAGTGCAATGGCATATGCACCAAAAATACCCAATTGTGCAGCTGCACCAATGAGAAGTAATTTTGGATTGGAAATTAAAGATGAAAAATCAGTCATTGCGCCAATGCCCAAGAAAATGAGAGGAGGATACCAGCCTTGGATAACACCCTGATAAAGTATGTTAAGCACTGAGCCCTGTTCATACACGCCTATGCTTAAGCCTGGAAAAAAAGGAATATTACCTACAATGATCCCAAATCCAATTGGTACCAACAACATTGGTTCCCATTGTTTTTTGATTGCAAGGTAAATAAACGCAAGACCTATAACAATCATTATTAGATGATTGAAGGTGACATTGGCAAATCCGGTATATTGGATAAATTGACGTAAATTTTCTCCAATCAATGAAAGTGAACCATTTTCCATATTATCCAATAGTTACTAATGTTGCTCCCTCTAGAACTGAATCTCCCTTTGAAACTTTAACAGATATGATTTTCCCATCAGCACTTGCTTCAATAACATTTTCCATTTTCATCGCTTCAAGAACAATCAGTTTCTGCCCCTTTTTAACAATATCACCTTCTTTGACTGCAACTTCCAGAATAATTCCGGGAAGAGGAGATGTAACATTAATTACTGTTGAAGAAGAAGGAGGAGTCACTTGAACAGAAGGTTTTTGAACTGTGGAAGATGGTGAAACTACAGAAGATAAGGTTTTAGGAGGAGTGACTATATTTTTTTTAATCGGATTTTCAAACTCAACTTTAAAAGGTATGCCGTTTACCTCTACTTCGGCAAGATTCTCCTCGATATCGGAAACAGTCACTGAGTAGGCATTTCCATTAATTTTTAATTTATATTCTTTCATATCTTTTTAAAATTTTTCATTTTTTTTGAGGTGTTTTACGAAGTGTATAAATTTTAGAACTCCAAGGTGAATAATTTTTTGTAACCCTTGAAATTGTAAGTACTGTATTTTCAACATCGTGGGTTTCATTGCCTCGAAGGTAAGAATGAAGCGCTGCTGCGATTGCTGCATAAATCTCGGCTGAGACATTAGTGGCTTTTGGCTTGTCACTATCACTAAGTGATACCAAAGATCTGTCACGACTTTTCTTAATGTGATAATTGCCAACTTGTTTGAAAATGATGTAAAGAAGAATAAGAGCAATAAAAACCACAGACATGGCTGTGATAGACATTATTATGCCATAAGGATCAGCTTTCTTCACCAAAACACTTTTAGGTACGTCATCTACACCTGAATTGTTTGTACTTGGTGATGTTCTTTTCATAACCTGCCAGCCTTCTGATCCGTCGGTCGAACCAACTCCGTCATATGTTCTTCCATAAGAAACATTAGTGTCAAGTAGATCATGAGGTATCTTTACTCGATCGATTATTGTTTTTCCATCTGAGGCAACAAACAGAATCTCTTGAGAATCTTCAAGTTTGAAATTGATATGGAATGTGCCCCTAAAAGGTTCATTATCAGCCCATAAGAGCACGTGTTGTCTAGGTTGAATTTTTGTGAGAACGTCACCTTTTGGGATTATGTATTTTGTGAGATTTGAAGGATCATTTGTCAAATAGCATCCACCAATATTGACAGTGCCGTAGGAAGAATTGAAGAGTTCTATCCATCCATTTTTATGTCCAAAATCATCTTCAAAATCATTCGTATTGTGCACAAGAAATTCATTTATACGGATGTCATTCTGGCTTTGCGCTCCAAGTGTCAAAGTGATAGACATAAATCCAAGCAACAGAAATACTTTTGATATTATTCTCATATTGTGCTGATTTGTTAATTAGAGTGGAAGATTATCATGCTTCTTTGGAGGATTGGTCAATTTTTTCGTTGTCAACTGTTGAAGAGCACGGATAATCCTGAAGCGGGTATTACGTGGTTCTATGACGTCATCTATGTAACCATAGCGTGCTGCATTGTAAGGGTTAGCAAATGCTTCTCTATATTCTGCCTCTTTTTCTGCGGCAAATTTCTCGGGATTTTCTGCTGTTGCCATTTCCTTGCCGTACAATACCTCGATAGCTCCTGAAGGACCCATAACTGCAATTTCGGCAGATGGCCAAGCATAATTAATATCACCTCTCAAATGCTTGCTGCTCATTACACAATATGCGCCCCCATACGATTTTCTCAAAGTAACAGTGATTTTTGGAACTGTTGCCTCTCCATATGCATAAAGCAATTTAGCTCCATGAAGAATAATGCCACCATATTCCTGTTGAGTGCCTGGAAGAAATCCAGGCACATCTACAAGTGTAACAAGTGGAATATTAAATGCATCGCAAAAGCGAACAAAACGTGCTGCCTTTCGGGATGCATTAATGTCAAGTACACCGGCAAGAACTTTAGGCTGATTTGCCACAATACCGACAGATGCGCCGTTAAATCTTGCAAAACCAACTATTATATTAGTTGCATAGTCCTTATGAACTTCGAGGAACTTGCCATTATCTACAATAGATCCAATGACTTCATACATATCGTATGGTTTGTTGGGGCTGTCAGGAATTATTTCATTCAATGAATCTTCAAGTCTGTCTATAGGATCAGTATTTTCAGTCATAGGTGGATCCTCAAGATTATTTTGTGGCAGATAGCCAAGTAAATCACGAATAACTTGAATTCCCTCTTCTTCGCTGTTCACTGCAAAATGTGCAACACCGCTTTTGCTCGAGTGAACAGATGCACCTCCAAGCTCTTCTTGAGTGACATCTTCACCTGTAACAGTTTTGACAACTTTAGGACCTGTAAGGAACATGTAACTTGTGCCTTTTGTCATTATATTGAAGTCAGTCAGAGCCGGTGAGTAAACTGCTCCTCCGGCACATGGACCAAAAATAGCAGAAATCTGAGGAATGACGCCTGAAGCCAGAATATTTCGCTGGAAAATTTCGGCATAACCGGCAAGAGCATTGACCCCTTCCTGGATTCTTGCTCCTCCTGAATCGTTAAGCCCGATAACAGGTGCCCCCATCTTCATTGCCTGATCCATAATTTTGCAGATCTTCATTGCAAAACTTTCTGAAAGTGATCCCCCAAAAACAGTAAAATCTTGGGCAAAAACGTAAACCAGCCTTCCATCTATAGTCCCAAATCCTGTTACAACTCCATCTCCCAGGAATCTCTCTTTTTCCATTCCGAAATTGGTGCACCGGTGTGTTACAAACATATCAAACTCCTCGAAACTTCCTTCGTCGAGCAGCATTGCTATTCTTTCACGAGCGGTAAATTTCCCTTTTGAGTGTTGTGAGTCGATCCTTTTTTGACCACCTCCCAGACGCGCCTTTTCACGTAATTGTGTCAGCGCTTTAACTTGTTCAAGTTGTTGGCTCATTATATTTCTTATTAGATGATTATTCTCTCATTTGGACTTTGAGGGATCTTCACACAATTCTGTCAAAACTCCGAAAGTTGATTTGGGATGAAGAAAAGCTATTTTAAGATTTTCTGCACCATTGCGAGGAGATTTGTCAATCAGTCTTATTCCTTTTGTTTCCAATTCATTAAGAGAATTTTGAACACCATCTTCTACTGCAAATGCAATATGATGAACTCCCTCACCTCTACTTTCAATGAATTTTCCTACTGCTCCTTCAGGATCCGTACTTTCAAGCAGTTCAATCTTAGTTTCTCCAATTTTAAAAAAAGCTGTTTTAACTTTTTGATCTTTAACCTCTTCTACGGCATAACATTTCAAGCCAAGCACTTTTTCGAAATAAGGTATTGCAGTGTCAAGAGATTTAACAGCAATACCAATGTGCTCTATATGAGACAATTTCATAAAATTTTATTGTTTAATATTTTTAGACTGCCATTGTGTGATATACATTCTGAACATCATCATCGTTTTCAAATCTTTCTATCAACTTTTCTATCTCTGCTTTCTGATCTTCATTTAACTCCTTCAATTCGGTGTTGGGGATTCTTTCAAAACCACCTGAAACCAGTTCATAGCCACCCTCTTCTATGTATTTTTGAATGGCACCAAAAGCCTCAAAAGCGCCATAAATGACAATATTGTCGTCTTCCATAAACATTTCTTCTCCACCATAGTCTATAAGTTCAAGCTCAAGCTCTTCCAAGTTAACAGGTTTTGAACTTCTAATGCGAAAAACACATTTTTTATCAAACATAAAATCTACGCTTCCCTGTGTTCCAAGAGATCCGTTGAATTTGTTGAAATAGCTTCTTATATTGGCCACAGTTCTCGTTGGATTGTCAGTGGCAGTCTCTATAAGGAAAGCAATTCCGTGGGGACCATATCCTTCATAGACAACTTCCTTATATTCACTATGTTCTTTTTCAACAGCTCTTTTGATAGCTCTTTCAATATTTTCTTTGGGCATATTTTCTGAGCGGGCAGTCGAGATAATAGCTCTAAGTTTAGGATTGTTGTCAGGATCAGGTCCACCTGATTTGGCAGCAATTGTGATCTCCTTACCCAGTCTGGTAAAAGTGCGGGACATATTTCCCCACCTCTTGAATTTTCTCTCTTTTCTGAATTCAAATGCCCTTCCCATATATAGGAATCATATTATATTTGCTACTTCTTAATTCTATAAATATATTTATCAATGTCATATCCTTCAATAGTGTTAGGATATTTAGCCTTGATCTCTTCGTAAGTTTTAAGAGCGTTGTCAATATCTCCAAGTTCCTCATACATTATTCCTGCCTTGAGCAGATAGCCTGCTGCATAGTCGTTATCAGCCAATTTAGCGGCCTTGTTGTAGTAGTTGAGAGCTTCCTTGTTGTTTTCCAGGAAAGCATATGCATCTCCAATGTTGCAAAGTGCCCTGGCTTGAAGAATTGGATCTTTTCCTTTGTATTTTTTAAGGTATTCAATAGCTTCTTTGTATTGACCAAGCTGGAGTTCACATATCCCGGCATACAGATAAACTGCAGCGCCGGATTTGTCTCCGTATTCTTCAATTATCTGTTTAAAACCAAGTGCATTACCATCACCATTAAAGGCCAATGCAAAAGAATCTGCACGGAAATAACGTTCGGCCACAAATGATTGTGCCATAGCCTCATTGGTCTTAGGTTTGCGGTAAAATTGGTTGTATCCTAAAATGATAGCTGTTATAGCTAATATTGTAATTACGGAATACAATAAAGGTTTCTTGAATCTTTCGATAAAATGTTCAGTTTGATTTACAACTTCAGAAACTGCCTCTTGTTCGTTTTTTTTCTTCTTAGACATATAATTTTTCTTTTATGCAGTCTGCAAAATTACAATAATTTGTCTAAACACAAATATTTATTAATTGAAAAAGGAGTAACTTTGCTTGTAAACAGAATGATTGAAAAATGTATCTAAAAAAAATCACGATCAATAATTTTAAAAATATTTCAGAAGCACAAATTATCTTATCTCCCAAGATTAATTGCATTACAGGAATAAATGGCTCTGGTAAAACAAATCTACTTGATGCTGTGTATTATCTTTCAATGACCAAAAGTTTTTTTTCTTCTATAGATCATTTCTCAATTAGATATAATACTGATTCTGCGACAATTAATGGAGAGTATGTTAGAGAGAACAATAATGGAGTAGATATTATTTCTCTTTCATTTAATATAAATGGTGAGAAGCACTTAAAAAGAAATTCCCGAAGTTATAGCCGTTTTTCAGATCATATCGGACTTTTACCAATTGTAATGGTCTCGCCGGCTGACACATCTCTTGTAAATGAGAGTGGAGACGAGAGACGTAAATTTATGAATGCCATTCTTTCTCAAATAGATAAAGAATATTTACGACGTCTTCAAAATTATAATCAGCTTCTTGCCCAGAGGAACAGATTGCTCAAAGGTGATGTTGTCTCTGACCTGCTTCTGTCGACTTTAAATGAGCAAATGTCTGTTAATGCAGAGTATGTTTATTTAAAAAGAAAAGATTTTATAAATAAAATGGTCCCTGTTATTAAAGATTATTATGATATGCTTTCAGGTGATAGAGAAGAGGTGAATGTTGAGTATAAATCCGATCTACATTTCTGTTCGCTTGACGAGCTTTTTTTAAGAAATTTGGAAAAAGACAAATTTCTTGGGTATACATCGTCCGGGATTCACAGAGATGATTTGAATTTTACTATGGATAAATATCCGATAAGAAGAGGAGGGTCTCAGGGACAGCAGAAAAGTTTTCTTATTGCACTTAAACTTGCTCAGTTTACAGTTATGAAGAATATTCACTGTGCTTCTCCAATTCTTCTGCTGGATGATCTGTTTGACAAACTGGATATGTTCAGAGTGGAGCATTTGCTAAGGCTTGTTTCTTCAGATTTTTTTGGGCAAATATTTATTACAGACAGTAATAAGGTGCGTATATCCAATATTTTAGAGGAAATTGATGGTGAATCTGTGTCATTTGAAATTGAGGATGGGAGGGTGAAATGAAAAGGGTCAATTATATGCCTTTGGGTGATCTTCTCAAACTGTTTGTTAAAGAATATGGTCTTGAACAAGGTCTTGAACGGACGAGAATCTTTGCGGCATGGGATAAAGCAGTTGGGGAAAAATACGCAATGATGACGACAAAGAAATTTTTTAAAAATGGGAAATTATATTGTTCAATAAACTCCTCTGCAGCAAAGACTCAACTTTTTGTTAATAGAGAGAATATTATAAAAATGATTAATGCTGAATTAGAGAATGATGTTGTTGAAGAGATTATTTTGAAGTAAATAGATGAAAATTATTATAGACAAGGACATACCTTTTATTAAAGGAGTGATAGAGCCTTTTGCTGATGTAGTTTACAAAGAAGGACGTGATATTTCTTCTTCAGATCTGGTTGATGTCGATGCCATGATCATAAGGACAAGAACAGCATGCAATGAATCTCTTCTTCATGGAAGCTCTGTTAAATTTATTGCCTCAGCTACTATTGGTAAAGATCATGTAGATATGGACTACTGTAAAAACAATAATATTTATTTTACCAATGCCGCCGGTTGTAATGCTTGGGGTGTGGTTCAATATGTACTTACATCTATTTTCACAGTATCGCATATAAAACATTTTAATGTTTGTGGTAAAACAATAGGTATTATTGGCGCAGGAAATGTAGGAGAAAGATTGGCATGGATTCTTGAACTATTAGGTTTCAAAATCATGCGGTGTGATCCGCCGGTTAGAGATATTCTGGTATCAGGGCAGATTCCGGAAGGAGACTTACTATTCTCTTACAGAAGTTCTCTTAAGCCTTCTGATTATTATTCGATTGAGGAGGTTGTTAAAAATTCAGATATTGTTTCTTTACACTTGCCTTTGGATTGTAACACTTTTGCGATGTTGAACGATGAGTGTTTTTCACTAATGAAACCGGGTTGTATTTTCATTAATTCCTCAAGGGGAGAAGTATTGGATGAAGAGGCACTTGTTTCGCATTCTGATAAATTAGGGGCAGTGATTATTGACGTCTGGTCAAATGAACCGAATATTAGCCTGCCATTGCTTTCAGTAGCAGATATTGCCACTCCACACATAGCAGGATATTCACTTGAAGGGAAAATCAATGCTACTGTAATGTCTGTGAATGCTTTAGGTATTTTTTTTGGAATAGAAAGTTTATCCAACTTCAGAATAGAGTATCCGCCATATATACGAATGTCAAGTCTGGATGATAAAATTGATGATGTTCAGGAATGGTTTTTTAGAATATTATATGAATCTTTTCCTGTCTATGAAACAGATTTACTTCTTAGAAAGGAGCCTTTGTCATTTGAAAAAATCAGAAGTGAGTATGTTTATAGGAGAGAGATTCCGGAAAATTTATATAAGGAAATAGCAAATAAAATAAAATTCAATTCATATGTTTAATAATGAAGATGTAGAATATATTAAGCAACATGGTTCCAGTGTTGAGAAAGTTTTGAGAGAGATAGAATGTTTTAAATCAGGGTTCCCTTTTTTGAAAATTGTTTCACCTGCTACAGCTAGTAGAGGTATAAGAGTCCTCAATCAGGAGGAACAGTCTGAAGCAGAAAAAAGATACCTCAATTATGATGGTGTTCCTTGCAAATTTGTTCCGGCTTCCGGTGCTGCTTCAAGAATGTTTAAAGATCTGTTTGATGCAAAAAAAGAATTGGAACTTGGGAATGATATTAATGGCACATCTGCAGAGCTGTTTTTTACAAATATCGAAAAATTCGCATTTTATGATGATTTGACTAAACTTAAAGGATTTGACAAATCAAATCCTTTAAAAGTGCTGGATTTTCTATTAAGTAACTCTGGACTTAATTATGGCAACTTGCCTAAAGGTTTGATAAAATTTCATAAATATTCTGATGGATCAAGGACAGCTTTTGAAGAGCATTTGGTGGAGGCTGCACTTTATGCGAGACAAAAGAGTGGAGAAGCATCTCTTACTATTACCGTTTCACCTGAACATCTTGAAGCTTTTAAAAAACACTTTGAAGAGGTAAAATTTAAGTATTTCGAAAGATTCAAGACAAGTTACAGGGTTAACTTTACTCTTCAAAAGCCTGATTCAGACACTATTGCTGTAGATTTGGACAACAATCCCTTCAGATCAAATGATGGAAAGTTACTCTTTAGGCCGGGTGGACATGGTGCTCTTATTGGAAATTTGAATGATTTAGATTCGGACATAGTATTTATTAAAAATATAGATAATGTTGTTAGAGAGCAGTATATTGATGAGACAGTAAAATGGAAGAGGATATTGGCAGGTGTTCTTATTGAAATGCAAAATAAAATTTTCAATTATTTGAAACTTTTGGATGAAGAATTTAATGAGGCTCTCAACAGTGAGATAATCTCATTTCTTGAAAAAGAACTTTGTATAACCATTCCTTCTCTTCCAGAACCAATAGTTCGGGAATATCTGAGAGAAAAACTGGACAGACCCATTAGAGTATGTGGAATGGTAAAAAACCTTGGTGAACCTGGTGGCGGACCTTATATCGTCTATGATGCAGATGGCTCTACATCATTACAAATAGTTGAATCGGCTCAATTAAACATGCTGGATCCTCAAGTTGCCAGGATTGTTGAAAATTCAACTCATTTCAATCCGGTAGATATAGTCTGCTCATTAAAGAATTATCAGGGAGAAAGATATGATCTTTACAAGTATGTTGATTCTGAGACTGGGTTTATTTCTTATAAAAGCTATCAAGGGCGTAGCTTGAAGGCTTTAGAACTGCCTGGATTGTGGAATGGAAGCATGAGTCAGTGGAATACTGTTTTTGTTGAAGTCCCCTTGATTACATTTAATCCTGTAAAGAGTATAAATGACCTTTTAAGAAAAGAACATCTTGCCTAGTCTTTTCTCTTCATTTTTTTTGAAACAATCTGTTCTATAGTAAGTAGAAATGCAAGATTTGCACCAATGATAATCCATTCCTTGAATCCTGGATTATTAGAAAAATTGGCAAAAATTGAAAAACTGCTCTTTAAATCATTTGTTACTGTTAAGATTGACAGGCTTAAATCTTGGAGAAAATATCTAATAATCAGTAATATAGTCACCATACCAATACCAATAAGTGCCGTAATCGCCAATTGATTGAGAGTTTCTTTGCGTTCTTTTCTTTTTCTATCCTCAATTGTGATTTTTCTCATCACTTCATCTTCGAATCCCAATTCTTTTTTTTCGTAATCTTTTGACAAAGATTTAATGAGTTTTAATAATATATCTTCTTGCTCATCCATAGCTCACCTCCAATTTTTCTTTAAGAATTAGATTTAATTTCTTTTTCATTCTGTGCAATCTAACTTTTACGTTTGATTCGCTCAAACCTGTTATTACAGAAATTTCTGCAATACTTTTTCTGTGCATGTAAAAAGAAATAATTATAAAGCGATCAGATGGAGTCAGATTCTTAAGAATGTCATTTAGTAACTTTTGAATTTTCTTTTCTTTAGATTCAACTTCTGCAGTAGTGAAACTCTTATCAGGAATTGATAACTTATCTATCTGAATAAAAATTTTTTTCTTTTGTCTTGCTTTAGATATAGCCATATTATAAGCAATTCGGTATATCCATGTTGAGAAGGAAGAATCACCACGAAATTTTTTTAATGAAAAAAGGCCTTGACAAAAACATCTTGTGCAATTTCTTCTGCATCTTCCCTGTTACAAAGAATACCCCTAATAACTGAAATGACCAATGGAGAATACTCAATTACAAGTTTATCAAATAGTGATTTATCTCCTTTTTTTATTTTATCAATCAGTATATTTTCTTCTTCTTTTTTCATTTGACATATTGACGCAAATGAATATTCAAGGTTACAACTAATATTATATTTTTTTGTTTAACCATTTTGTAACCTCCATTAAAAGATTTCGTCAAAAATATAAATTTAAATAATATAAGTTATGCTTGATTTTATTACAGTTCCATTAGTTACAGGAATATGTATCTTTGGATTTTACAAACTCGTCGAACTTTTCGTTAGAAAGAGAGAAAGAATAATGCTTATTGAACGTATATCTCAATTAGAAAATATTGATAGCAATAAAATTGATCTTTCTCGAATTTTTGGTAATGAGCCTTATCGTAATGGTCGTTTTGTAGCATTGAGAGCAGGTATGTTGTTAATAGGCGTTGGATTAGGCCTTCTTGTGGGCTTTATCATTGTTTATAATACTTTTGGCCCGTTAGAGGGAGATTTTTACGATAGATCTAATGGAATGGCTGAACTTATTTATGGTTCTACAACATTGCTGTTTGGTGGATTGGGTCTTATTGCTGCATTTATCATCGAGCATAAACTTCGTAAAGGTTAGATAAATGACTCTATTAATAATAAAAGGAGCGTCTTATTGTGGATAATCAAGACGCTCCTTATTATATCAGAAAAGTGTTAACAATTGCTTTTTAAAAGAATTCCAGAGCCTTGAGTGCCATTTTTAAAAATTAAAGCGTGATTTCTTCTCTCGCGGTTTTTCCAGTTTCCCTTTTGATAAGCATAAGCAGCAATCATAGGAACAACAGTTGTTGCTTCTGCGTATACCATCTGTTCGTTAGCAGTATCAACTTTTCCCCATGAGTTTGCCTCCTTGAGGGTAGATGACGAGCAGGCTCCATCTCTGACATCCGCAACAGTGATTTGAACGGCATATTTGTGCATTGGAACTTCAAATCCCAAGCATTCTGCACATACAACAGTGTCTTGTGCAAAGTTCTTTGGAACACCACCTCCAATCATAAACAATCCACTGTTTTTTGAAGATAATTTAACCTCAGTAAGTTCTCTAAAGTCGGCCACAGAGTCAATGGATAAGTACGGTTTACCTTCTTTCATTCTTTCAATTTGATGCATGACCAGACCAAAACCGGCACTGCAATCACTAAATGCAGGAACGAATATGGGCACATTCAGCTCATAGGCTGTTTGAATAAGAGAATTCTTTTTAACAGAATTTTTTGTCAACCATTTACCCATTTCGTGAATAAATTCTCTTGAAGAATATGGACGTGGTTCGAGAGAATCGGCAATCGCTTTGATAGTTGCGTCACACTTTTGAAGCTCTTCTTCGTCGATAAATGTGTCATATATTCTGTCGATATAGTTTTCTCTAAGATAAGTATCATTAATAAACTGAGATCCTTTGTAGTGTTTAAAACCCAAAGCTTCAAAGAAATCCATATCAATTATGGATGCTCCAGTTGAAACAACAACGTCTATCATATTATATCTTAACATATCCACATAGACTTGCATGCATCCTCCTGCAGAAGTGCTGCCGGCAATTATCAGCCAATTTGAACATTCTTTGTCTTTAATCATTAGTTGAAGAATATCCGCAGCATTTGCAGTATCTCTTGATGTAAAGGACATATCCCTCATTGCATCTATAAATGGAATAGCATCTATTTTGGAGATATCAATGTGTTTGATTGTCTCTTTTAAAAGATCTTTTTTTGTTGGTTTCATTTTTATATATAATAATTTTGTGGCAAAGATAGATAATTTAAGTTAAGAACAAGTTTTTTGCTATTTTTGCAGCATCTTACAATATATTAATTACTACATGTTTGACACACAAACTTTAAGGAGATTTGAAACTTTAGATACTCCTTTTTACTATTATGATCTCTCTCTCTTGAGACAAACATTGAAGGTATATACCTTTTATACAAGAAAATATAATTATAGTGCTCACTATGCGCTAAAGGCTAATGCAGATGAGAAAATCCTTTCGATTATTAAGGAGGCAGGACTTGGGGCAGACTGCGTAAGTGGCAACGAGGTTTCTCTTGCACTTAAAATCGGCTTTCCACCGGAAAAGGTAGTTTATGCAGGAGTCGGGAAATCGGATAAGGAAATAATTACTGCTCTTAAAGGCAACATTTTCAGTTTTAATTGCGAATCCATACCTGAAATTGAGGTAATTAATGCCTTAGCCTCTTCAATGGGAAGAATAGCCAATATTTCCTTGAGAATAAATCCGAATATAGATGCTCATACTCACAAGTATATTAGTACAGGAAGAGCTCAAGACAAGTTTGGGATAAGTCCATGGATGTTTGACTCTGTTCTAGAAACCATTAAAAGATCTGCAAACATACGTCTTATTGGTCTGCATTTTCATATAGGATCTCAGATAACAGACCTTACTGTCTTCAAACTTTTGTGTGAAAGAGTGGATTCACTAATGCACTGGTTTATTGACAGAGATGTGACAATAAGCAATATAAATCTTGGTGGGGGTATTGGTGTGGATTACAGTAATCCTGATGAATACCCTATCGCTGATTTTGAAGATTATTTTAAGATTATATCTCAAAATCTCAAAGTTTTACCGGGGCAAAGAGTACATTTTGAACCAGGTCGCTCGATCGTAGCTCAGTGTGGGACCCTCATTTCAAGAGTTTTGTATGTTAAAATCGGAAAAGGAAGAAAGTTTGTTATTTTAGATGCAGGGATGAACGATTTAATCCGGCCAGCCCTTTATCAGGCATCACATGCAATTCAAAACTTGTCTTCAACAGGAAGAGCTATGAGGTATGATGTAGTAGGCCCTATATGTGAATCCAGCGATGTTTTTGGAAAAAATATAAAGTTGCCAAAAACTCAAAGGGGAGATATTATAGCGATAAGAAGTGCCGGTGCGTATGGTCAGGTGATGGCAATGAGGTATAATCAACGCGATTTTGCTCCTCAATACTATTCTGAAACTTGATTTATGAGCAGAGTCAGTTATAAGGAAAAATATGTAATTCAGCTATACAGACTTTTCAGAAAGAAGGGTTTAAGATTAACAATGGATCAAATTGCATCAGAGTTGAATCTTACCAAAAAAACTCTTTATAACAATTTCAAAAGTAAAGAAGAACTCATGCGGATTGTTATGCAGCATGTACTAAGCGATATTGAATTTAGAATGATAATTTCTCTGACTCAAGGCAAAAATGCAATTGAAGCACTTTATAACACAAGTTCTATGATGAATAAGGCTCTTGAAGAGATTGGGCCTTTATTGCTAAATGATACTGCAACTTACCTTCCTGACCTTAAGTTGTTGAATCACACTGACAGGATGAGTTTTTATTCAAGAATTATTTTTGAAAATCTTGAGAGAGGAATTTCTGAGTCGCTTTACCGGGATGATTTGAATCCCAAATTAGTAACTATTTTCTTTACTTCTGCAATGGCAAAAATTTATTCTTGGAATGGTTCTTATCGTTATTTAAAAGATCCCTATAGGTTTCATTCAGAATTGATAAGATATCACCTAGAGGCTATTGTAAATGATGAGGGTAGACTAGTTCTGAGACAGTATCTAAAAAAATGACTATTTTTGAAACGTAAAATGTGAAAGATGTTTGAGAATTTAATAGACCGATTAGAGAAATCATTTAAGATACTCAAGGGTGAGGGGAAAATTACTGAGATAAATGTAGCTGAAACACTAAAAGAGATACGTAAGGCATTACTTGATGCTGATGTCAGCTATAAAATAGCCAAAAATTTCTGTGACGAAGTTAAACAAAAAGCCTTGGGGCAGAACGTTCTTAAGTCGGTTAGTCCCGGGCAGATGATGACCAAGATAGTTCACGATGAGCTCACTCGTCTTATGGGTGGTGAAGCTGTAGATATCTCAGTAAAAGGTAATCCGGGTATTGTTCTTGTTGCAGGTTTGCAAGGTTCAGGTAAAACAACATTTTCAGGTAAGCTGGCACTTAATTGCAAGAGCAAAAGAGGGCTTAAGTGTATGCTGGTTGCATGCGATATTTACCGTCCTGCTGCGATAGAACAATTGAAGATAATTGGAAATCAGGTTGGTGTGCCGGTATACAGCGAAGAGGGTAACAACAATCCTGTTCAAATTGCAAAGAATGCAATACAAAAAGCCAGACAGGATGGATTTTCACTTGTGATAATAGATACAGCAGGACGTCTTGCTGTTGATGAACAAATGATGACAGAAATAGAAGCTATCAAAAAGGCTGTTAATCCTACGGAAACACTTTTTGTTGTTGATTCTATGACTGGCCAAGATGCAGTTGAAACTGCCAAAACCTTCAATGAAAGGCTGAATTTTGATGGTGTTGTACTCACAAAACTTGATGGAGACACGCGTGGTGGAGCAGCACTGTCAATAAGGGCTGTGGTTGACAAGCCTATCAAGTTTATATCTGCCGGAGAAAAAATGGAGGCTCTCGATGTTTTTCATCCGAGTCGTATAGCTGACAGGATTCTTGGAATGGGAGATGTAGTTTCTCTAGTTGAAAAAGCTCAGGAGCAGTTTAACGAAGAAGAGGCAAGAAAGTTACAAAAAAAACTTGCCAAAGACCAGTTTACTCTTTGGGATTTTTACAACCAGATACAACAGATAAAAAAGATGGGTAATATCAAAGAGTTGGCATCTATGATTCCCGGTATGGGTAAAGCTCTGCGAGACATTGATATAGATAACTCTTCTTTTAAAAGTATTGAAGCCATTATTCAGTCAATGACTCCTGAGGAACGTGAAAATCCAGCTATTTTGAATGGAAGTAGACGCAAGCGGATTGCTACAGGAAGTGGGACGACTATTGCAGACGTTAACAGGTTAATCAAACAATTTGACGATATGCGCAAGGTAATGAAAAACATGTCGACTGGAGGGAAGAGTGCTATGAGAGCTGTGGGGGCTATGCGTGGCAGATAAACAGTTAATTACAAAGGTAATGATAATACTAGATGGTAAAAAAACGGCGGATGAGATAAAACGGGAGATTTCTGCAAAAGTTGAGCAAATTGTCAAGGATGGAGGCAAAAGACCACATCTTGCGGCTATTCTGGTTGGAGAAGACGGTGCTTCTCAAACCTATGTGAACAATAAGGAAAAAACTTGTTTTCAGGTTGGATTCAAATCTACAGTTATAAGAATGCCTGAATCGACTACTCAACAAAGACTTCTTGAAGAGATTAAAAGGCTTAATGAGGATGAAGATATCGATGGCCTGATAGTTCAGCTACCTTTGCCCAAACATATTGACGAGCAGAAAATAATAGAGGCTATTGATCCTGAAAAAGATGTTGACGGATTTCATCCTATGAATGTTGGTAAAATGGTTCTAGGCATGCCCTCATACATTTCTGCTACTCCAGGAGGAATATTGGAACTTATATCACGATACGATATTAAAACTTCTGGAAAGCATTGTGTTATAATTGGTAGAAGCAATATTGTCGGTAGGCCTTTGGCTAATCTTCTTTCTCAAAAAACTCAGCCCGGGGACTGTACAGTCACTATCTGTCATAGTCATACTAAAGATATTAAAGAGATAACCCTACAAGCAGATATTTTGATTGCCGCTATAGGAAAACCAGGCTTTGTCAGAGGTGATATGGTTAAGAGTGGGGCAGTCGTTATTGATGTTGGTATTACTAGAGTTCCAGCAAATAACAAATCCGGATTTAAACTTGCAGGAGACGTTCTGTTTGATGAAGTTGCGCCTAAGGCTTCTTTCATTACCCCCGTTCCGGGGGGAGTTGGTCCCATGACAATTATTTCTTTACTCAAAAACACCTTAAAAGCCTCAGGTAATTGATATCTCTGAAAGTCTATTTTTTTGCATTATCACTTTCTGCTCTTTTTGCCTCTTCGCTTTCACCAACTTTTCTTGCTTTTGTTGCAATTCCGTTACCGAAATGATAGAGGAAACTTATGGATATTTCTCTGCTTTTCCATTGTGATTTAAATCTATAATTTTCAATTATGTCTGTTGCAAGAACTGCACGGCTGTTTTGAGTAAGAAACAGATCACTACAATTTAATATTAAAGTTCCTCGGTTATTAAGCACTCCCTTTTTAATGCCTAAGGATATATCTCCTTGAGGTTTTACCTTAAAAAAACCATAGGGAATTCCGCTTTGAAATATACCGGATAGCTCAATTTTTGTGTCTTTTGGAAGAGAAAATTCTGCATTCATGTTAATTGACGAGAATAATGATTTTTTTTCATATCCATCTGTTTTACTTTTAACTTGAGCTACCAAAAGGCCAGAATTTATGGTTAACCACTTAGTAACAGGAAGTTCTGTGACATTTAAAACCCCTCCATATAAATTTAGATTTCCAAAATTTTCCCATATCAATAGTTTTTCACCTGTTACAGAGTTAAATTTTGTATTCTGGATGATAGACTTAGTGTTAAATTGTCCATAAAAACCCAAACTGAGAAAATGCTTGTATATTAAAGAAAGACTTGCTTGATGAGTATATTGTGGTAATAAATTTGGATTGCCTTCTACTGCAGTGTTGGCATCGACATATATTCTGAATGGATTGAGTTGACTGAAATTGGGTCTCTGAATTCTTAAATTATAAGTAGCGGCTATAGTTGTATTTTTATTTGGATTGAACCCAAAAAACAGAGTTGGAAATATATCGAGATATTTTTTTTGTGTCATTGTATCAGCACTTATCCAGTCACCATCGGAAATAGTGTATTCAGCCCTTATTCCGGCTTTTGCACTCAATTTTGGTCCAAATTGTATTCCTGCTGATATGTATGATGCGACAATATTTTCCTTGTAGTTAAATTTACTACTTAATAAATTGTTTTTTACCCAAACATTATCAATAAAGTCCTCTCTTTTTAGATTATTGTCAGTTTGACTCTGTGCCCACTTTCCACCGACTTCCAGCATAATTTTATTCAAAACTAATTGTTCATAATCCAACTTTGTTGAGACAATGTTGAGATATTGTCTGGAATAGCTATTAAATATATTTGATGGATCATCAGTTCCTTCTATTACATTGAAATATTTGTTTTCCTGATGACTGTCAGAACCTATGTCATAGTACCCATAATCAGCATTTACTGTAACTTCATGATTATCTTTAAATATATGAGTGTAGTTTAAATTTGTATAAATGTTATTAAAATTACTTTTGCCATCTATTGAAGTATTAATGGTTTTAATTAAAGTTCCGTTTTTGTATAGTTTACTTCCAGTAATGTCATTGTCTGTATTTTCATCATTCTTACGGTTTAAGCCACTGATAATAACACCTATAATATTTTGCTTGTTTATATAATAGTCGTGTGAAACCTTGAAATTGAATCTTTTATTGATATATTTGTTCAATGTTATCCCTTTAAGCATTTGGGCTTCATCCAAATTTGTCACAGAGGTAAACTTATCGTATGACTCATCGAACTTTGGGCTGTAAGTCACTGTTGTGTTGCTCTTATTTCCTCTGTAGGCCAGATTGATTGAACTGCTTACACTATTATACAATTCTGATTCAAAAGGAGATGCGCCATAAGTGGCTCTTAAAGAGCCGCTTAGCCCCTTTGCGAAATTCCTCTTTGTTTTTATATTAACAATTCCACTGCTTCCTTCTGCATCATATTTTGCTGAAGGATGTGCAATAATTTCAATTTTATCGATTGTACTTCCATCTGTGCTTGAAAGAAGAGCCTCCAAATCAGCTCCAGTCAAGTTTGATGGCCTATTGTCAATCCATATTTGGACAATGTTTCCGTTCAAAAGTATATTTCCTGATGGATCCACACTTATCCCAGGAGCCTTTCTCAGTATGTCAAGAGTGCTGCTACCCTGAGTCGACACAGCTTCGCTAACGTTCATAACTATTTTGTCAACCTTCTGTTCAATAACTGGAATTTTTTCTGTTATAACGGCGGCTTTTAATGTTGATGCATCTGGAGAAAGCGCAATAATCCCAAGATTATTGTCAGTTAAATTATCCATATTAACATTTATGGTAGTATCCTTGAATCCAATAAAGGAGATTTTTACCATAAATGAATCTATCTCTATATTATTGATTGTAAATTGACCCTCTTCATTTGTTGTTGTTCCTCCTATAATTTTTAAATTGTTGTCCTGTACACTGATAGTTGCATATGGAAGAGCTTTGCCATTCTCTTTTTCAATTATCTTACCTTTTATATTGTTGTCTTTTGCGGCTAAAAGATTAGTGTTAATAAGTAGTGCTATCAGCAAATAAGCTAATTTGTTATACATAGTAAAAGATGTTTTATGGTACATTGTTAAGCATAATAATTGGTTTTGTTATTATAGGACGATAAAGAATAAAGTTTGTGACATTTTTAATTAATTATCTATATTGTTTTTTAACAATTCTGATGGATTTATGCCAAGTAACTTCATCCTTTTGAGAATCTTGGGCAGTTCTTCCTGAATAAATTGCTGCTTTTGTACAGAAATGATAATTTCCTTTGCGTCTTTGGAAATAAAGTAGCCAACTCCACGTTTGTTGAAAATTATACAGTAGGATTGTAAATAATCATAGACTCTCATTATTGTATTAGGGTTTACTCCCAATAACATTCCCAATTCTCTCACTGAGGGAATTCTCTCTTCGGGTTTCCACTCTTCACTGAGTATTTTATCACATAGATTATCTGCAATTTGAAGGTAGATTGGTTTATGTTCGTTAAACTCCATACATTAATAATATTGTTGATTTTTCATTTTAAGCAAGGTCCCGCCAAGACAGCCAATGGGAATTATATAGTAGACAATTGTTTTTGTAGTATATAACAACAATCTGATTTTGTTTTCTTCATCATAAGAATTGTTTGCTAAAAAATCACTAAGATTGTTTATCTCCATAGAAAAATTAACAGAATTGTCTCCTTGTCCAAAAACAACCGATTTAACTGTCGAGGCAAGAATTAGCCCTAATACTAAATATATTCCTATTCCAAGTGAAATGGTTTTTGTAATCTTACTTTTTTTAAAAAGGAAATTTCCAAATATAAAAGCCCACTGCACAATTAGAACATCGTAGATTGAACTAAAGCTGATTTCATCAATTTTCCCACTAAATGCAAAACCGTAAAAAACGGAAGGAGTAATAATAGAAAGAACGAAGTCTGTCAGCATTAGCGCTGCAAAAATTGTGATTGGAGTTATTATGACAACAATAGTCAGCATACTAAAAAATTTTTCGTAAACCGAGGCAGGTAAAAGTGCATAGTCAATCCCTTTTTTTGGATGATTGTAGCTTTTATAAAGATTAAATGGTGCAGCTATCATAGTTATAACCAAAATGATAAGCATCATAGAAAGCCTGAATGATGGCGAAACTCCAGTACCACCTTTAAGAAGAATTGAAGTCAGCCATATGCCAAGTACAATAATAGATACTATTCCGGCCATTTTGAGTATTATAATTCTTCTCTCTTTTAACTCCTTTGTTAAAAGCTTTGAATATCTTTTAAAGGAAAAAATTTCATTCATTGTTTTAAGTTATTTATTGAGAATTAGTTGAATTATTTTTTTGTTAGTTAAAACAGTATTAAACAGAGCTTCTATGTTTACTTTTGTTTCAATATTGTCTGTATTTGGATAAACAGAGATGTAACCTCCCAAAGATGGTTCGTTGTATAGAGCTTTTTCGTCCAGAGATTCTCGAAGTTCAAATTTTAGTTTTTTACTGATCTCTTCAATTGAAGCGTTTAACAGCACATCGTTTGTGTCAAGAATAATGATTGGATCAATAATATTTTCGAGATCTCTGACTTGATGAGTGGACAATACGATGCAACTTTCATCAGTAGAGGCTTGAGCAATAATCTTTCTTAACTGTGTTTTTGAAGGAATATCGAGGCCGTTACTTGGTTCATCCATCAATATTAGTTTTGTATTGGTTGCAAGTGCAAAAGAAATGATTGCCTTTTTTTGTTGCCCAAATGATAGTTTTGTAAATTTTACTTTTTTGTCAACTTCAAAATCAATCAACGTTTTCTCAAATTTGTTTTTATCGTATCTTGGATAAAACATTCCTCTCAAATCTGCATATTTATAAATTTCCAAATCAATACCTGCAAAATCTTCTGGAATGAAAAACAATTCTTGCAAGAAACTTGGTTCTCTTTTATAAGTGAAATGATTCAAAAGTTTACACGTGCCCGATGAAGGTCTTAATAAACCACTAATAATTTTGAGAAGAGTAGTCTTTCCAACCCCATTTTGTCCGAGTAAACCGTAGATTTTTCCACAGTCAAGTTCAAGAGTGATTCCTTTGAATACTTCATGTTTAGAGTAGCTAAAACTTAGATTATCAATTTTTAACATAATATATTAAAATTAATTATAGTGTATTAGTGAAATAGTACACTGCAAAGGTAGTAATGATTTTATTAGTTCCAAATTTTATTTACTTTTGGATCTAATTTTTTTGATAAAGTAATTTGATGAAAATAAAAATATTGGTTTTTCTGTTTATTTTCTTTCAGACAGTCAATCTCTATGCGCAAAGGCTATATTCTAATGAAGATAAATTAAAGAAAACTCTTTATTGTCTTGCTGATGATAAAATGGCTGGGAGGGAAGCCGGGACAGAATATGAATTTAATGCTGCCGGCTATATTGTCGAGACACTTTACTCTTATGGATTCAAACCCGTTTTTAACAACAATCCGCTGGTTAAATTTAAATTGGGAAAAGGAAGAATTTCTGGAAACAATTCAATTTTGGAAATTAATGGTAAGGATTTTATTTTAAAACAGGATTTTTTTGTTCCTCCCTTTTCTTCATTATCTAATGTTTCAGGACGACTATCGACAGTGCCGGAAGCGGAATCGGTTTTGCTTTTGAAATCCTCGACTGACTCAATAAGATTGAAGGTTGCTTCATTCAGGGATCTGGGCGTAAAGTCTTTAATTTATTATTCAGGATCAGAACTTGACACTCTCAAGTATATGGAGACTGTTCCAACTTCAATACCAGTTGTTCAGGTTACCGAAGAGTGTGCCAAATTGCTTCAAGAAGCATCAGGAAGTATTATCCATATTTATACTGATGTAAAATCTGTTGATCTTATGTCAAATAATGTTTTTATGTCAAAGGGAGGGAGACTTGATAAACCATATATATTGATAGGGGCACATTATGATCATCTTGGTTTTGGAGGTGAGGGAAGCATGAAAAAAGGCATAAATGCAATTCACAATGGTGCAGACGACAATGCAAGTGGAGTTGCTGCTATGATGGAAATCGCAAGAATTCTTAGAAATAGCGGCGATGGTCTTTATGATTTTGTCTTTGTAGCTTTTGGCGCAGAAGAAAAAGAGCTTGTGGGTTCTGGTTTTTTGGCTGATACACTTAAACGGTTGGGACGATTGCCAGTTCTTATGATAAACCTTGACATGGTTGGCAGGTTGGTAGATAATAAGCTTCAAATAAGTGGTATGGGTACTTTTAAAGGTGCTGACTCTCTGTTGCAAAATGTAAATCAGAAGTTTAATTTCATGTTGTTAACAACAAAAGACGGATATGGCCCTTCTGATCAATCTTCGTTTGTCTCAATGGGTATTCCAGTTTTATATTTTACAACAGGGGTACATTCAGATTATCACACTCCTGATGATGATCCAGATAAGATTAACTATTCAGGACTTAAAATGATAACTGATTTTGTGGCTTCTTTGTTGAGAGATTTATCAATGAGCGGAATGAAAATGGAATATGTTAATTTACCACCGCCTCCTAGTATGATGAGTAAAAAATCTTTAAAGGTAACACTAGGGCTTATTCCGGATTTTACTTATGATGTAGGAGACGGGTTCAAAGTCGGCCCTGTCACTGAAGGAAAGCCTGCAGCTATGGCCGGTTTAAAGGCAGGAGACATCATTACCGCAATTAATTCAAAGAAGGTTAACAATGTTTATGAGTATATGTCAAGACTTTCAGAACTCAAGATTGGAGATAAGATAGTTTTGGATGTAAGGAGAGACGGGAAGGAACTTAAACTTATAGTGCAATTGTAGTTATGTATAATATCAAGATTAAAAAGATTCTTTACTGGTTTGGCGCAGTGTTAATAACATTAGCTTCTGTTGTGTACCAGAGAGCAACGGGTCCGACAAATCCCAAAAAGTATTCTTTTAATTTGGCTGGCAAAACATATGAAGTGAAACTTCCCAGGAGTCTTGAGACAGAAATCACACCTGAACAGGCAAAGGGAGATTATGAGGCTCTTGGAAAGATATCATGTTTCGATGTTGAAGTCAAAGGAGCTTCTGATTCAATGCAAATGACTGTGTTTTTCAGGAGATATCCTTCACAGGATACTATTTCTATTGTTAAGTCTGAACGTTCAGGGGATATTTTTACAATTTGTATTCCATCTCAACCTCCTGCTGGAAAACTTGAATATTTTGTTGAATTTTCTGACAGAAATGATCACATTACACTTGGATATGGAGAATATCTTACAATCCGCTTTAAAAATTTAGTTCCTGTTTGGGTGCTTTTGCCTCATGTTCTACTAATGTTTATTGCAATGCTTTTATCAACTTATGTTGGGATAATTGCTTTTGACAAAACGCAAAAGACTAGAGTACCGGTTATGTTGTTGATGATATCTTTGTTCCTGGGCGGTTTACTTTTTGGGCCTATCGTTCAAAAATATGCCTTTGGAGAGTTTTGGACAGGTTGGCCGTTCGGGCATGACATGACAGATAATAAAACATTAGCTGCCATGTTGGTATGGATGGTTGCCATTTTGGGCAATAGATCAAAAAAGAAAAGATGGTGGTATGTTGTTGCGGCAATATTTATGTTGCTCATTTATTCAATACCTCACAGCACATCAGGCTCTGAATTCGATTATTCAAAAAAAGAAGTAGTTACCGGTGAAAGTGTTAATATTTGTGAGCATCCTGTGAATTCAGATCTTCGATGCTGATGTTTTTTCTGGTTAATGCTCTCCAAACATATACAATGTATGCAATTACAAAAGGTAATAAAAGAGTAACCCAAGCCATCACTTTGAGGGTAAACAAGCTGGATGAACTATTATAGAGCGTAAGTGAATCCTGAAGATTGTAAGTTGAAACGAAAAAAGCAGTGTTGTTGAAAGCGGCGCAAATAAGTATACTCCAAACTGAAAAAACCACTCCGGCTGAGGCTAAGTAAAAACTATACTTTCCTTTTCCATAATAATTGTTACCTAGACCCCACAGAACAAGGACAACTCCAATAAGAAGCATTACAGCAGGCCAGCCAAGTTCAATCATATTGAAAAAATATTTGTATTGAACAGGAGTAATAAGTCCGGATTCTGGATTTACAGAGTAGCCTACACGTGTAAAAAGAGATACTAAAAACAGAATAAAAGCCACAACGAATCCGATTCCAGTCGCTTTTACACGAGATTTGCATTTAGATTTAAGAGATTCGGAATCAATTTGCATAATCACATAAAGTAATCCAAGAGTTCTTGCAGCTAAAAATACAACAATCCCCATGAGGAAATTAAAAGGCACTGTAATGGCTTCAAGACCATGCCAGCTTGATGTCCAGTAAGATATAGAAGGTTTTGCCGTCTCTGTTATGCTCATTTTATCCATGACGAAAGATCCACCTGTGAAAAAAGTTGCAACAGCAACTCCTAAGAGAATAGTTCCCAGAGTACCGTTAAGGAATAAAAAAACTTCATATGTCTTTGCACCAAGAAGATTACCAGCCTTATTTCTATATTCATATGATACTGCTTGTATTACAAATAAAAACAGTATAGTTATCCAAAGCCAGTAAGCTCCTCCAAAACTTGTTGAGTAATAGAGTGGGAAGGAGGCAAACATAGCACCTCCAAATGTAACAAGAGTAGTAAATGTTAACTCCCATTTGTGTCCCAGAGCGTTAACAAGCAAAGTTTTCTCCTCTTCATTATTTGCAGTACCAAATAGAAGGGTCTGGCCCCCCTGAACAAACATTAGAAATACGAGCAGGGCTCCAAGCAATGAGACTACAAGCCACCAATAATGCTGAAGGAAATATATCATAATTTAATGTATTAATTAGTGTGAAGAAGGACCTTTAGCTATTACCTTGAACAAGATACTAAGTTCTGCTGCCAGCAGCACTGAGAACAGAACAAAGAAAAGAATAACTGTTGTAAGAACAGTAGAAGAACTTACTCCTGAAACAGAAGCTTGTACTGGGAGCAAATTTTGAATTGTCCATGGTTGTCTTCCAACTTCAGCGACTATCCAACCTGCCTGAGAGCATATGTAAACTAGGGGAACACTTATAATGGCAAGTATCTGAAACCATCGGCATCGACCAATCATTTCTTTCTTTTCGAGCCATAATGTCAGTATGAAAAAGAAAAGAAAATATCCTCCAAGAATCACCATGATACGGAATGAGTAGAAAACAAGAGGAACGTTTGGAACAATATCCTTAGCCTCTTTAATGTATCCATAGCCAAAGTTATTGAAATTTTCCTGTAACTCATTTTTAGAATCTTCCATACTATTTTCGTCCCCTGCTTTTTTGGCTTTGTTGTATGATGCAAGAGCATTGATGGCGATTTTACCACTTAAAGATTTTTCTTCAAAGGATTGTGCAATGCAGGGATTTCCATTTTCATCTTTGAATACGTAGCCTCCTTTTATAATATCATTTATGCCGGGTACAAATGCATTTAGATTTCTGTATCCAAGAAGCGATAATGCTTTTGGAATAGAAATCTTCATGAGATATGGCTTTTCAAGCTCATAACCCAATGAATCGTTGTTCATTAAAGCTTTAAATTTTTTATTGTTCAGCAACCCTACAGCTATTAGTGGTGTTCCGTTCTGCCCATCATAGAGACCTTCCATGGCTGCGAGTTTCATAGGCTGTTTTTGAGCAACCTGTTGTGCAGAACCGTCCCCTGTATAAATAAGGAGAATAATCGAAATAAGACCTGTAAAAGCAGCAATTTTAATGCTTTTTCTGGAGAATTCTTCTTCTCTCTTTTTTTTGAGATACCAAGCTGATATTCCGACAACAACCACAGACGCTAAAACAAAAGCATTCATAAGTGTGTGAAAAAACTTGTTTACGGCTACAGGAGATGTCGCAACTGCCCAAAAATCCACCATTTCATTTCTTGCCGTATCTGGATTGAACTGCATTCCGGCAGGATATTGCATCCATGCATTTGCAACCAGAATCCAATATGCAGATAAAACAGTCCCGATAAAGACAAGCCATGTGGAGATTAAATGCGTTTTTTTGCTTACTTTATTCCAGCCAAAAAACATAATAGCGAAAAAAGTACTCTCCATAAAGAAGGCTAAAATGCCTTCTATAGCAAGAGGAGCACCAAAAATATCACCGACGAACCAGGCATAATTGCTCCAGTTAGTCCCAAACTGGAATTCGAGAATAATGCCAGTAGCCACTCCTATAGCAAAGTTAACAGCAAATATATTCATCCAGAATTTTGTAGTTCTTTTCCAGAAATCCATTCCACTTATAACGTAATAGCTCTCCATTATTGCAATGATGAGCCCAAGACCTATTGTCAGAGGAACGAAAATCCAGTGAAACATTGCAGTAAGAGCAAACTGGAGTCTTGAAAGATCTGTCAGGGTTGTTAAAAACATAGTCTAAGTTTAAAGTTATGTTTATCTATTTGTTGTAAGTTGATTAATAACATGTTGCCCTTTTTCCTGTTCCGTTGGGAATGCACGAAGATCATCACGGAAAAAGAATAACTTAAGAATAAAAAACATGATAAAAAGTTTGATGATAACAATCATCCACAGAGTTTTTCCAAGAGTCATACTCTTGAAACCTTCGTAGTAGAAAAGCCAAATACGTTTAAGCACTTATCTCACTTTTTAATTATTTTTAAAGGTAGTAAAAAATATTTATTTGATATATTTGCAACAAAATTTATCTTTTTATGGAAAGAAGAGGATTCCTTAAAGTTGCTGCAGCAAGTAGCTTATTGGGTTTTTTGGGAGGTGGTTCAAGCATTTTGAGAGCTTCAGAACCGGCAAGTCCACCAAATATCAATGATTTAGTGGCTGTTATGGGAGGTGAGCCTGAGGCAATGTATTTACGGGCTATAAAAGAGATGGGAGGTATTTCCCGTTTTGTTAAAAAAGGACAGAGAGTGGTCGTGAAACCAAATATAGGCTGGAATAAAAAGCCTGAAGAGGCCGCAAATACAAATCCTCAACTTGTAGCTGCAATTGTAAAAGATTGTTTGAAAGCAGGTGCTTCTGAAGTTGTGGTATTTGATCATACTTGTGACTCATGGATGCCATGTTACAAAAATAGTGGAATTGAAGCTGCTGCAAAAGCAGCTGGTGCAAGAATCGCTTTCGGTCATGATGAAAAGTATTATAGAATGGTTAATATACCTAGAGGTGTAAGAATGAAGCAGGCTAAAATTCATGAAGAAATTCTCGATTGTGATGTATGGATAAACGTTCCTGTATTAAAGAATCATGGAGGTGCAAGGATGACTATCAGCATGAAAAACTTTATGGGAATTGTGTGGGATAGAAAATTCTTGCATGCTAATGATTTGCAACAATGTATAGCCGACTGCTCCACAATTTCTAAAATGCCTGTATTGAATATTGTAGATGCTTACAGAATTATGACCACAAATGGTCCTGTAGGTAAAGGTCCTGAGGATGTTCAGCTTGCTAAGGCACTTTTTATGTCGACAGATATAGTTGCGGCAGACACGGCAGCACTTAAATTTTTCAGTCAGTTTAGAGAGATGAAACTATCTGATGTAGGGCATATAATGATTGCCGAAAAGATGAAAATTGGCACAACTGATCTCGACAAATTGCAAGTTTCAAGAATTAAAATGTAATATTCATCATAATGTATAAAACTCTTAAATGGATCAGAGTTGCTCTTTCTTTATTAATCCTTATAATTCTGACCCTGAATTTTTTCTATTTTTCAAACACATCACCAAATTTCTCAGCAGTACTTCTCAAGTTTCAGTTTGTGCCGTCAATGCTTGGCATTTTGACAGGTTCGGCACTTTTTTTTATCATTCTCATTATTCTCACATTTCTGTTTGGGAGAGTTTACTGTTCAACTCTTTGTCCTGTTGGTACATTTCAAGACATTGTCTCGAGATTTGCTTCTTTATTCAAATCAAAAAAGAATCGCCGTTATAAATATTCTAAAGGATATGATTGGTTGAGATATTCTGTTCTTGTATTAGTAATGCTACCGTTAATAGGAGGAATAACACTGCCGATAGCCATTTTGGATCCTTATTCCAATTGGGGGAGAATTTCAAGTCAACTGTTTGATAGGGGAGTACAGACTATAAATAACATAATTGCCTCAATATTCCCTAATACTTTTTATATAAATAATTATTCTCATTTTGCACTTGCGGCATTACTTGCAGCTATTGTTTTTTTATTGGTGATAATATGTTTCAGTGCAATCAGAGGAAGGCTTTATTGCAATACGATATGTCCTGTAGGGTCTATTCTTGGTGGCCTTTCTAAATTTGCCTTATTTAAGCCTGAAATTAATGGCAACTGCAATCAGTGCATGCTATGTGTCTCTAAGTGTAAAAGTCAATGTATTGATGTTAAGAACCATAAAATAGATGTAAGCAGGTGTGTCGCTTGTTTAGATTGTATGCAGGGCTGTAACAGAAATGCGATCGGATACAGGTTTGCCTTTAAAAAAGTTGAAAACAAAAGTTCTGAAGAAGGGAAAAATATTGACAAACAAGGGCGAAGAAGAGCAATTCTTACATTAGGTCTCCTTAGTGGAGTGGTTGCTGCAAGGGCAGCCAAAATTGGACCACTTGTCAGAACAAAAGCTGAAAAAAACGCTATAGCGCCTCCTGGTGCTGTTAGTTTTGAAAACTTAAAGAATCATTGTACAACCTGTCATGCATGCATATCTGCATGTCCAAGTCAGATAATTAAGCCAGCACTTTTGGAATATGGCCTGGAAGGCATTATGATGCCTACGCTCAGTTACAAAGATCATTTCTGTACTTATGAATGCAACAAATGTTCTCAAGTTTGTCCTAACGGAGCGCTATTACCTCTTTCAATTGAGGAGAAAAAGCTTTGTCAGATCGGTAAAGCTAAATATTGTTTAAAAGAGTGTATAGTTTATAGAGATGGAACTGATTGTGGAGCTTGCGATGAACATTGTCCAACTAATGCAATTACCATGGTACCTTACAAGGATACAGGACTTTATATTCCAAAGCTTGACAGGAATGTTTGCATCGGTTGTGGAGCATGTGAGTATATATGTCCGGCTTCACCTGTTAAAGCAATCATTGTAATAGGTAACGAAGAACATCAAATTGCCATGGAGGCAGCAAAAGAAGAAAAGAAGGAAGTTAAGATAGATGAATTTGGATTTTAATCTTTAAGAAGTTCAGGTCGAAGTTTTTTTGTTCTTTCAATTGATTCTTGCTCTTGCCAATCTTTGATAAGCTTTGGATTACCTGAAAGAAGAACGTCAGGGACTTTCCATCCGTTAAATTCTGCCGGTCTTGTATAAACAGGAGGTGCGAGTAAATTGTCCTGGAATGAGTCGCTTAAGGCTGACGATTCGTCAGAAAGTGCACCAGGAATCAGACGAATGACTGCATCACAAATAATTGCAGCCGGAATTTCTCCACCGCTGAGCACATAATCTCCTATTGATATTTCTCTGGTAATAAGATGTTCTCGTATTCGATGATCAATTCCTTTGTAATGTCCGCAGAGTAATATAATATTATTCATGCATGAGAGTTGATTTGCTATCTTTTGATTAAAAAGTTCTCCATCAGGACTCATGTAAATTATTTCATCATAATTTCTTTCGTCTTTTAATTTCGTAATTATCTTAAATACAGGCTCTATCATCAAAACCATTCCGGCATCTCCTCCAAAACAATAGTCATCTACCTGTCGATAATTACCTTTCCCGTATTCACGTATGTTGTGAATATGGATTTCTGCCAGACCACTTGACTTAGCTCTTTGTACAATAGAATGATTTAAAGGACTTTCAAGCAATTCTGGAACAACACTTAATATATCTATACGTATCATTTTGCAAATTTACATAAATCACGACGTTAGCAATTTTTTTTTATCTTTGCAAGAAAATAACATTTTAGCCTTTCAATAATGGACCAAGACAATATTCCTACTGCTTCTCAAGAGCAATTCAAGGAGAAAGATATCCTTGAAAATACGATGAGTAAAGACTCTGATTCAGAGTATCCAGATCATTCAAATAAAAGTTTAAAAGAGATTCTGCAGATATTTCAGGAGATGATTGAACGTGGAGATCAGCAGGAGTTGTATAAACATGCCGAAGGGATAAAAGCTGCTTTTTACAAGGCTCTCAAAAGAGAAAAAATAGCAGCCGGCTTTATAGAGCCTTCTGAAAACAATGTTGTAAATGAAGATGATCAGACTGAGTCAAATATCTCTCTTAATCCTTTTGCTGAAGTTGAGAGGGGTTTTAAAGAGTTATTTAACAGATATAAAACTTTAAGAAGTGATTTTCTCCAAACTATCGAGAAACAAAAAGAGGAAAATTTGGCTAAGAAACTTGAAATTATTGAAGAATTAAAAGAACTACTTGAAAAACAGGAAGATCTTCATCATACATTTCCTGCTTTCAGAGAGCTACAAAACAGATGGAAGTCTATAGGACCTGTACCTCAGTCTAATAGTAAGAATGTTTGGGAAACGTATCAGTATCTAGTTGAGAAATTTTATGATTTTGTAAAAATTAACAACGAACTAAGAGATCTTGATCTCAAGAAAAATCTCGAAATGAAGGTTGAATTGTGTGAAAAGGCAGAAGCACTCTCTGAAGAACCAAACGCTGTGTTAGCTTTTAAAAAACTTCAAAAGCTGCACGAAGAATGGAGGGAAATAGGTCCTGTTAGTAAGGAAATGAGAGAAGAGATTTGGGATAGATTTAAAAAAGCAACAGCAGTAATAAACAAAAATCAGCAACAATTTTTTGAAAACCAGAAGGATATTCAGAAACAGAATCTTGAACTGAAAAAGGCTCTGTGCGAGAGAGTCGAAGCCATAGTTGCAATGGAAGGCGAGAAGGATTGGAATGCACTAACAAAGGAAATTGAAAATATCCAGAAAGAGTGGAAAGGAATTGGTTTTGCTTCCAAGAAAGACAATCAAAAGATCTATGAACGTTTCAGGAGTGCATGTGATCAGTTTTATAACGCAAAGCGAGAACATTACTCAAACTTCAAAAGTGTAATGCAGGAGAATTATGAGAAAAAGATTGCTCTTTGCGAGCAAGCAGAGGCATTAAAGGACAGTACTGACTGGAAACGTACTACTGATCAGCTCATCAGCATTCAAAAGAAGTGGAAGGAAATAGGTCCTGTGGCACGGAAACAGTCTGATGCTGTGTGGAAGAGATTTAGAGCAGCATGTGACGAATTTTTTGAAAACAAGTCAAAATACTATAATTCTGTTGATGATTCTTTTGAACAAAATTTGGCAAAGAAACTCGAACTCATCAAGGAAATCACTGATTATAAATTAGACACCAAGGAATTGGAAAATAGAGAGGCGCTTAAAGATTTTCAGGCCAGATGGGCTGAGATAGGTTTTGTCCCCTTTAAGGATAAAGAGAGGATCCAGGCTGCATACAGATATGCTTTAGAGCAGAAATTCGGAGATATAAGGAATTTAGATCAGGAGAATAAACTCAGTCGTTATAAAAAACATATCAAGGAAGTCCAGACATTTTCAAAAGGAGGTGGATTAAGGACAGAAAGAGAAAGGCTGATCCAGAAATACAGACAGATGGAACAGGATATAGCTATTTTGGAGAACAATATTGGTTTCTTTACTAAATCAAAGAATGCAGATTCTTTACTTCTCGAAATAGATAAGAAAATTTCTGCAGCCAAGTATGAATTGACTCAGCTTGAGGAGAAAATTAAATTAATTGATAATCAAAAAGAACAACAATAGATGAAGAAAAATTCCACTATTGGATTTTTAATAATTGGAGCTATACTTATTGGGTTTAGTTGGTACAATTCCAAAATATACAATGAACAGCTAAAAAAACAGGCACAGATTGATTCAATAGCGCGCGTTAAAGCACAGGAGGTGTTGGAGCAAGAGGCACTTGATTCAGCTTCAAAGATTACAAGTTTCAAGGATTCTATTGGTATTGTTCCTAATAATGCTTCACAGTCAATTTATAAGGATTCTTTGCTTATTATGGCCAATGAAGCTTCTGAAGAATTTTTCACCCTTGAAAATGATAAGATTAAAATTACATTTATCAATAGGGGAGCTCAACCCTATAAAGTTGAGATTAAAAATTACTATACTTTTGATTCTCTTCCTCTTTTCTTGGTTAAAGATAGTGCCAGTTCACTGTCTTTAGTGCTGTTTACAAATCAGGAGATAAAAACGGATGCTTTTAAATTTAACAGAGCTGAGTCATCTGATTCTTCTGTAATTTACAGATTACCCTTCGATGAAGATTCTTTCATAGAATACACCTATAATTTATCCGCCGGCAGTTATTTAGTAGATTTTAATATAAGGCTTGTGGGTATGCAGGAACATATTCAGAAGAAGGTTACGACCATGGATCTTAACTGGGTAATGGATGTTCCAAGACTCGAAAAGGGATATGATAATGAAAAAAATTATTCGTCAGTACTTTATAAACATCCAAATGCAAAAAGCGTTGAAAGTCTGGGGTTAAGAAAACAAAACGCAGAGAAGGATGTAAGAACGAAAATTAATTGGGTTGCATTTCAACAGCAGTTTTTTTCAGCAATACTGGTTTCAAAGGATAATTTTAACATGGGTTTTCTTAGCTATAAAATTTATCCAGAGGAGGATCCTTTTAAAAACTTGATGCATTGTGAAGCCAATATGCAGATTCCGTGTTCCTATGGAGAAGAAATCAATCTTCCTTTTCAGCTTTATTATGGTCCTAACCACTACAAAACCCTTAAATCATATGGTCAAGGCTTTGAAAAAATCGTTCCACTGGGAGGCTGGCTGATAGGTTGGATTAATAGATTTATTGTCATTCCTGTTTTTGACTTTCTAAGCAAGTTTATAAGTAATTATGGTATTATTATTTTAATTCTCACTTTAATTATCAAAATAATAATTTCTCCTCTTACATTAAGGTCTTATATGTCAACCGCAAAAATGCGTGTTTTAAAGCCAGAAATTGATAAGATTAATGAAAAATATCCCAGGAAAGAAGATGCACTTAAAAAGCAACAGGAAACTATGGCGTTATATAAAAAGGCGGGTGTCAGCATGTTTGGAGGTTGTATCCCTGTCTTATTGCAGATGCCTATTCTGTTTGCCATGTTTAAGTTCTTTCCCGCATCATTTGAATTGAGGCAGCAAGGTTTTCTTTGGGCAGAAGATTTAAGTGGTTACGATTCTATTCTCAATTTACCCTTTAGAATACCTCTCTATGGTGATCACGTGAGCCTTTTTGCACTGCTAATGGCTCTTTCAACATATTTTTATTCCAAGATGAATGCAGATCAAATGGGCTCTGGTCCACAAATGGCGGGTATGAAATTTATGAGTCTCTATTTTATGCCGATATTTCTTCTTGTCCTCTGTAATAATTTCTCAAGTGGTTTGAGTTATTATTACATGCTTTCAAATGTTCTGACAATGCTTCAGACGTGGATAATAAGAAAGTTTTTCGTGGATGAAAAGAAATTATATGCCAAGCTTAAGGAAAAGGCTTCATCAAATGCACCTGTTAAAAAGTCAAAATTCCAGCAAAGGCTTGATGAAGCTTATAGGATGCAACAACAACAGCTTCAACAGCAGAAGAAAAGGAAATGACTATTTCCGAAAGAATATTGAATATTAAAAACGAATTACCACCTTCTGTTAAATTGGTGGCTGTTTCAAAATTTAAACCTGTAGAAGATATAATGGAGGCGTATAATGCAGGTTTAAGAGATTTTGGTGAGAATCGTCCACAAGAAATGGCTGAAAAAATAAAACTGCTTCCAAAAGACATTAAGTGGCATTTTATAGGTCACCTTCAGACTAATAAGATTAAACTGATTCTGGGTGACGTATTCATGATTCATTCAGTAGATTCTTTAAAACTTTCCCGGGAAATTAATCGTCAAGCCTATTCAAGGGGGTTGGTTAAAGATTGTCTTCTACAGGTTCATATCGCAAGAGAAGAGACGAAACAGGGATTTTTGATAGAAGAGCTTAACTGTTTAATTGAGGAGCTGTTATCTCTTGAAAATATCAGAATTTGCGGACTGATGGGAATGGCCTCTTTTGTAAATGACATAACTCTTATAAGAGGAGAGTTTCGAAATCTTAAAGAACAATTCGATTATCTTAAAAAACATTATTTTACTAAAAACGATTGTTTCAAAGAAATTTCAATGGGTATGTCCAGTGATTACAAAATTGCAATTGAAGAGGGGAGTACGATTATACGAATTGGAACAGGGATCTTTGGGAGTCGTTTACAATCTACCAAATAATTGGTGTTTTACCTTGTTTGAGAAGAATTTCATTTGTTTTTGAAAAGTGCCTGCATCCAAAAAAAGCACCTTTGGCAAGGGGAGACGGATGTGCCGCTTCAAGAACGTAATGACGCTTGGTGTCAATTAATGTTTTTTTACTTCTTGCGTAATTACCCCATAAAAGGAACACTATTCCCTCTTTTTTATCAGAAATTTTTTTGATTACAGCATCAGTAAATTTAGTCCATCCAATTTTGCTATGGGATGCAGGTAACCCTGCTCTTACTGTAAGGACAGCATTTAACAAAAAAACTCCCTGTTGTGCCCATCGCTGTAAAGAACCATTTGTTGGAGGCTCTATCCCCAAGTCAGCATTAAGTTCTTTGAAAATATTAACAAGAGAAGGGGGAAAAGGAACCCCATCCGGTACTGAAAAAGACAAACCGTGAGCTTGACCAGGGTTGTAGTATGGGTCTTGTCCAAGTAAGACAACCTTAACCTTATCAAAAGGAGTAGAGTTGAAAGCGTTGAAAATCAAACTGCCTTTTGGGTATATGATAATATTAGAGGCGATATCTCTTTTGATAAAAGCAGTAATTTCTCGAAAGTAATCTTTGTCAAATTCTTCCTGGAGTTCACGCTTCCAACTCTCTTCAACTTTTACATCCATTTTTAGAATATAAATTCAAGGACTTCGGGTATAGTTTTAACATACTTGAAATTAAGCCCTTTAAGGTAAATCTCTTTAATTTCTTCTATATCTTTTCTATTATCTTCGGATAGAATGATTGTGTCAATTCCTGCCCTTTTGGCTGCCAGGATTTTCTCCTTAATTCCTCCAACAGGTAAAATTCTTCCTCTCAATGTGATCTCTCCCGTCATCGCAATGCCACTTTTAACTTTTTTCTTAAGAAAAGCGGAGGCCATGGCACTTATCATTGTTATTCCTGCAGATGGACCGTCTTTTGGAATGGAGCCTTCTGGCACGTGAATATGAATATCTCTGTCACTAAAATCTTTAGGGCTGAGAGAAAGCAATTGGGGATTTGCTTTTAAATATTGATATGCAATTATTGCAGATTCTTTCATAACATCACCAAGATTACCTGTAGTTGATAGAGCTCCTTTACCTTTGCTCATTACACATTCTATAAAAAGGATTTCCCCTCCATTTTCAGTCCATGCGAGTCCTGTGACAACACCCGAAGCTTCATTTCCCTTTTGTGTCTCATGTTGATAAATAGGTACTCCAAGCATTCCCTTTACCTCTTTAGGCCCAAGAAGAGAATTATATGGAAGATCAAGAGCAATATTTTTAGCAGTAATTCTGGCAAGTTTTGCAATTTGTTTGTCAAGACCTCTGACTCCGGATTCTCTTGTGTATTCATTAATTATAGTGTCAATTCCGTCTATACTAATCTTGAATTGACTTTTCTTGAGACCGTGAGCCTCTATCTGTCTTGGGACTAAATAACCTTTTGCAATTTCTCTTTTTTCTTCTGCAAGATAACCACTGACATTAATTAACTCCATCCTGTCTCTTAAAGCAGGATGAATTGTTGTGATATTATTTGCTGTAGTAATAAATAGAACCTTTGAAAGGTCGTAGTCAATATCAAGATAATTATCGTGAAATGCAACATTTTGCTCTGGATCGAGGACTTCTAGAAGAGCAGAAGCAGGATCTCCTCTGAAATCGTTGCTGACTTTATCTATTTCGTCAAGCACCAGCAAAGGATTGGATGTCCCGGCTTTTTTTATTGAATTAATTATCCTGCCAGGCATCGCTCCAATATATGTTCTTCTGTGTCCTCTTATTTCGGCCTCGTCGTGCAATCCGCCAAGTGAAATTCTTTCGTAACTTCTTCCTAGTGCTTTTGCTATTGATTTGCCCAAAGATGTCTTACCCACGCCTGGAGGACCATAAAGGCATAAAATAGGAGATTTCATGTCACCCTTTAATTTCAACACTGCCAAATGCTCTATTATCCTGTCTTTTACAGTTTCAAGCCCATAATGATCATCATCCAGTATTTTTTGCGCATGTTTCAGGTCCAGATTGTCAGAACTGAATTCTTCCCATGGCAGTTCAAGTAAGAATTTGACATAAGAAAGTTGTATATTGAAATCAGGAGAACCCGTATTGGTCCGTTCAAGTTTTTGAAGTTCTTTTTCAAAAGTTTCGGCAACACTTTTAGACCATTTTTTCTTTGAAGCTTGTTGCCTCAGATCATTGAATTCTTTTATACTGTTATTAATTCCAAGTTCTTCCTGTATAGTTTTGAGCTGATTACTCAAATAGTACTCTCTTTGCTGCTGATCAATTTCACTTCTAACTTTCTGCTGAATATCATCTTTAATTTTCAGTATATCAATTTGCTTGTTTAAAAGTTCAAGAAGCTTTAATGCTCTTTGTTTAAGTCTATTTTCTCTTAATAGAGCAATTTTGTCAAGTGGATTTTCAACCTCCATGCTTGAAGCAATAAAATTGATCAAGAATGATTGTCCTTCAATATTTTTAATAGCAAATGCAGCCTCCTGGGGAATATTAGGAGAAAGCTTAATAATGTTTAAGGCAGCATCCTTAACAGAGTCTACAATAGCATCAAATTCTTTCTGGTTCTTTTTTTCAATATAATCTTCGAGGTATTTTACAGAGGCGACAAAGTAAGGCTCTGTTGTAACAATCTCCTTGATTTTGAATCTTTTGATGCCTTGTAAAATAATAGTAATGCTTCCATCAGGCATTTCAACTATCTTGATAATCTTTGCCAAAGTTCCTATATCAAAAAGGTCTGACGGTGAAGGATCTTCAAGTTTTGCGTCTTTTTGTGAGACAGCTCCAAGAATTTTCATTTTCCCGTAGACCTCTCTAATAAGTTTAACGGATTTTTCTCTCCCTACCGTTATAGGGATTACTGTTTCAGGGAAAAGAACAGCATTTCTCAAGGCAATGACAGGTAAGGTATCAGGCAGTTCAGAATCATCAATATGCCTTATACCTTCGATATTAACAACAGGGATTATGTTAACATCTTCTGGAATAGATTGCTGTAAATATATATTTTCTAACTTCATAATCATTTAAGTTATGCCAATTTGTCACACTTATAAGCAACGAATAACGCTATTATTTGTTCATTTCCTCAAGGTCAATGATTGTGCCAAACTAAATTAATGGACCCTTGAAAGAAAAGAAGAAGCCACCCTTATTAAGCATATTGAACGAGTATTCAATAGATATGTTAATATCATAATATGTTACAAAATCAAGGCCAATACCTGTACTATACAACAACTTGTTAGATAAATCGTTATGATCCGTTTTGTATCGATTATATGAATATCCTCCATCAAAAAAAGCTTTGCCATAAAGTGCAAAGTGTATCTTATAAAATTTCTTTAAAAAAGATAACCAGTCTAAAACGACTACTTTTGTTGGGATTATATTGTATTTAATAGTGGGATTAAGCACTACATAATGTTGACCGTCTGCTACGTAAAGCTCCATCCCCCTTATTGACGCCATCTCATAACCAATTGCTCTATCAAAGATATATGCATTTTTATTTTTTGCAGATAAAGCTGCAGAGAGTGTCGTTGAAAAAAACCATCTTTTACAAATCGGATAACAGTATTGTAGTGTTGTTGACAACTGTCCATATCTGAAATTGTCATCAAATGCTGTATAACAGCTCAATCCGCCAGATATTAGATATCCTTGTAGTGGATATTGATTATTGTCTCTTTGATCTGAACTATACTTATAACAGATTGATATTCCTCTTCTCAATGTATCAGTTCCTCCCCAATAATCAGGATTTTCTTCAAGTATACTTTTAGCTATATCAGTTTGATCGTATTCTACTTCTAAGGTATGACTTATTCTTATTTTGGGACGAAATGTCAGGGAAAGGTTAAAATGATTTTTGTCAACAATAAAATCATCGGATTTATAATAAAATGGAGTATTATCCTCTATTCTTACATTTTCTGTTTTAGAATATTCTCTATAGGCGCCTAAGTTCAGCAGCAATTTCATTTTTTTATCTAAGTATATATTGTTATATTCGAAACGGAACCCTCGCTCATATCCAGTTTTTATGCTTCCAGTTAATGTATGATTAAGACCCCAAAGGTTGTATGCTCTCAAACCTGCGTCCAGCGTGACTCTTCCCGTTTCACCCTTATCTAACCAGCTGCTGAGGTTTCTATCTTCCAGCACTACATTAATCAATGGCCAGATATACCATCTCTCTTCAGTTTTAATTGATATGGCTATACAATTTTCACATCCTTCCACATACTCATAATTACAATATACAAAGTTGAATAATGATAGATTTATTAAATTTTCTTTTGCAAGAAGTAGTAAATTGTCAATATTCTGAATATCAATGGAATCGCCTATTTTAAAGGGTAATTCTCTTAAAATAATTCCCTTTTTTGTAATACCATCGTTAAAGATGTATATGTCTGATATGCAATATTTTTGTTGCGAAAAAATAATGCTTGGGAATTGAAAAAAAATAAAAGTTAGTACAATTGATACTAATAGCTTTTTCATATTCAAATATATGAATTAATGCCAGGAATTCGTAACTGCATGATAAATTTGTAAAAAAATCCTCTTTGTTTTGAATTATCAATAAAATAGTACTATTTTTGTTCAGAAAAATTTTGACTAACCCTTAAATTAATTTATCATGACAAAAGCGGATATTGTAAATGAAGTTGCAAAAGCAACCGGAATGGAAAAAGTTGCTGTCCAGAATGTTGTTGAAAGTTTCATGGAGAGCATAGAAGAATCTCTTTCAAAAGGAAAGAATGTTTATCTTCGTGGTTTCGGAAGTTTTATAGTTAAAAAACGTGCACAGAAGACTGCACGAAATATTTCCAAGAACACAACTCTTGTTATTCCTGCACATAACATTCCTGCTTTCAAGCCTGCAAAAGTATTTATGAACAAAGTGAAAGAAAACGTAAAGTAAGAGATTGCTTTAGAAAATTTAATAATTATGCCAAGCGGAAAGAAAAGGAAGAGACATAAGATGGCGACTCACAAACGCAAAAATCGTCTTCGTAAAAACAGACATAAAAAAAGAAAGTAGTTGTTATCTAGGTCTTTAGTGGATTTTAATCTAAAGTAAGTCATGAAGGCTTACTTTAGATTCTTTTATTTTAATCGTAGATGGAGAAAGAGTTAATAATCGATGTAAGTTCTACGGGGGTTTCAATTGCTCTTCTTGACGATCATAAATTAGTCGAGTTAAACAAAGAACAGAATAATGTTGATTATTCTGTAGGAGATGTTTATATAGGGAAGGTTAAGAAAATCATTCCTTCATTGAATGCAGCTTTTGTTGATATTGGACATGAAAAGGATGCCTTTATTCATTATCTGGATCTTGGATTATCTTTTAAAGCGTTGGATTTTTTTACAAAAGCTATTTCTCAAAGTAGGAATTATCAAGAATTGTATTCAAGTATTAAACTAGGAGATATACTTGAAAAAGAAGGCAAAATCAGCGATGTGCTTAAACCCGCTCAAAATATTATTGTTCAGATAGTTAAGGAGCCGATTTCTACTAAAGGATCGAGATTGACTTCTGAGATCTCAATTGCCGGAAGGAATATGGTGTTGATTCCATTCTCAGATAAAGTCAGTATATCGCAGAAAATTACTTCAAAAGAAGAAAAAAATAGATTAGAAAGGTTGGTTTACAGTATCTTACCAAATAATTATGGCGTTATTATAAGAACTGTGGCAGAGGGGAAAAAGGCGGCTGTGCTTGATGGAGAACTGAAATTATTAATAAAAAAATGGGAAGATGCATGGCCAACAATTGCAAAAGCCAAACCTCCGCAGTTGCTTTTCACTGAAAACAGCAGAACAACTACTATTCTTAGAGATTTGCTAAATGATTCTTTTTCAAATATAGTGGTTAATGATGAGGGTGTTTATAGTGAAATTAAGGAGTATATATCTCAAATTGTTCCCGGTCAGGAAAAAATTGTAAAGTTATACAAAGGTTCAGTACCAATCTTTGATCATTTTGATATTAACAGACAGATTAAAAGTTCTTTTGGCAAGATTGTACCTATAAGACAGGGAGCATATCTGGTTATTGAACATACTGAAGCACTTCATGTAATTGATGTTAATAGCGGTATCAGATTGAAGAGTTCATCAGACCAGGAACAGAGTAGTTTTGAAGTCAACATGATTGCTGCTGATGAAATAGCAAGGCAATTAAGGTTAAGGGATATGGGTAGGATTATTATAGTTGATTTCATAGATATGGATTCCAATGAAAATAAGGTTAAGCTTTATAAACATATGCAAGAGCTAATGCAGAGTGATAGAGCAAAACACAACATTTTGCCACTTACTAAATTCGGATTGATGCAGATAACTCGTCAAAGAGTCAGACCTGCTACAGAAATCAATACTAGCGAAAATTGTCCTTCTTGTAACGGAACAGGCAAAATATCATCCAGTCTGTTAATCGATGATACTATTGAAAGACAATTGGCATACTATGTTAAGGAGAAAGGTATAAAATCATTTATTCTTAAAGTTAACCCAATTTTGTCTGCTTATCTTAACAGAGGAATATTGAGTATCAAGCTGAAATGGAGTTTAAAATATAAATGTTCTATTAAAATTGAACCATCTTCCGAAAATGCACTTCTCGAAGTTAAATGGTTTGATATTAATGGGGACAAATTAGATGAATAATGATCATGTAATTTTTTTGCAACTGATTAGTATTCGTTTTTCTTCAAGCATACATCCAAATATGTAAATATCACCTCCGTCTGAGATTTGAAGAATTTCCCTTAACTCTTTGACGTTTAAGGGGAAATTTCTTGTTGTTATGTTTGCCTTTGGATATCTTTTTTTTATATTAATAAAGTCTCTCTTTTTGAATTCCATTATTTCAATAACCTCAAAACTTCTTCCCGGGAAGTCTGGTAGCAGACAATCTGAAGTGTATAGATGAGTATGTTTTGAAAGTTTTAATATATCGTAAATTAAGGATATCGATACATAGGCTCCTGCTTTAATGATTGAACTGTTAGGCTCATAGATATATTTACAGATCTTTCCTTGGGAGTACTGAGCAGTTGCTTTTTTTTCGGCTTTCAAATCAAAATTAAAATACTCGTTTTGAGATTTAGAAAAATTGACAGTAAAAACAGGAATAGTATTTTTTGAATGATTCGTTGTAACATCTTTCTCAATAAGAAACAAAAGCTCCTTACATTCATTTCCCACTGAAAGTACATGAATCTCTCTTATCTGTGGAATTTTTCTAAGGGATTCGGTGATATCAAGCATCGGAGACACTTTGAGTAATACTTTTGAAGATAAATTGAACAATTCATCCTTGATTGCAAAAAAATTTGGTTCGCATTCTTCTATCAAATAATGTCGAATGTCACTGCTTCTGCGTCTTGCCGGGTCAAGATAAATAAGCGAAGATGATGGAATTCCCAAAGTTGAAAGGACTCCTTCCTTTATTGTAATGTTGTGAAAAACAACATTGCTGACGTTGAGTACATTAAAATTGTGCAGAGTTGCCTCATATATTTCAGGATCTGCTTCTATATAATGAAGTTGAGATGTCTTTTTTGATAGATAAAATGAATCTATTCCATATCCTCCTGTTAAATCAACTATTACACCTCCATCAGAGAATCGTTGTTTGTAGAGAGCTGTAAACATAGAGCTTGCCTGTTCTGCATTGAGTTTTTTGGGGAAATAGAGTGACTTGATTGTGTCCCATTCCGGAACCTTTTCAATGATTTTTTTTCTTGCTTCAATTGAATTTACTGCCAACTTGAGATCAATTCCAGGAAATTGGTCAGAGTGAAGTAAAAGATCAACCAGGTTATCTCCAGAATGATTATATATAAAATCAAGAAAAAAATGGTTAATTGGCATCAAAACGCGGAATTACTTTTAGCTCTTTAAATCTGTACACAGTGTATTTTCCAATGGGTTTATCGAAACGGTGTATGTAAATGTTACGTGCGACTTCCATCTTTTTGAAATAACTGCCAATTTTCTGAGCATTATTTGCTTCTTCTGAGTTCTCAATAAAATATGCACTATCTCCAATTTTCAGCATATTTATCGAATCTGTAACCCATAAATATTTATTGATATTGGAAGGAGAACCAGTGACATTTACTGTCATCTTTTCAGGATATGCTATGTAGTAGTTAATTTTGGCTGCGTCATAAAAGTTATCAGCAATTATAGAAGAATGAGTTGACATTTTTCCTGTAGCAATATCGTTATTTCTAATTTGTAAAAAATCCCTCGATAATTGCTGCATACCATAGTGGTTTAAAACATTATAATTGTATCCGATTTTATATGAATCTGGCTTTTTAAACTCAAAGTTAAAAAAGCCAACATAAATATGTAACAGAAAAATTGCAACAATAATGACGGAAAACAGCAAGCTGTAGTTGAATATTTTATGTTTAAAATGTTTGAATTTTGAATTGAAAAATCCTGTTTCATATGATATAGCAGCAATGATAAACATAGGGATTAATCCTATTGCGAAGTTACCGGTAGCCAAAAGTGGAAGAGAAAGTGAGAGAAACAATCTATACTCTTGTGCCATTGTCTTGTTTAAACGTTTGTAGGAAAAAAGAGAGAGGATAATAATAACCAGATTAATTGGGTTATTTACAATCAGTTCTTTAAAGGGGCCTGAAAAGTTAACAAGATGATTTAACAAACTCTCTGTCCCTAAGTACAATCGTGTGTCGTGCCACGAAAACAAGGGTAATATGATAATAAATGTAATTATCAGAGATAGATATAAATATGGTCTGCCAAGAGTTTTTATGTCAAATATTAATAAGTACACAAATACTCCTGCCCATAATAAAATAGATGATATATGAGAGAGTGTGGAAACGCCAATAAAAATCCCTCCCATAATTAAAGATAAATTTGAAATATTTCTCGATTCAAGACCTTGATAATTTTTCAATATTAAACCTTCATGCAAAAAGTAGAGCGAGAGCAGAACAAAAAAAAGTTGAGGAGTTTGAGGTCCGATAAACAAACCTTGAGTAACAGAGCAGAAAAGAGAGGCTGTATATAATACCGCAGCATAAAATCCTGCAGATTGATTACAAATTTTTTTTCCAAGAAGATATATTAACCAAGTACAAATTGCTGAGGTGAAAATAGCTCCTAGTCTTACAAAAAATTCATTGTTGAAAGCCAAATTGCATGTGGTTAATTGAATCATCCAGCCAACGACAGGGGTTCCTTCTAAATAACTCAACTTTGGGAAGAGAGCAAAAGACCAACAATAGGCCTCTTCTCCACCAAGATCTACAAAGTATGCTATAAAACAACGAATTGCTGTAGCCAGTGAAATAAGCAGTAGAAGTTTATTAGCATATTTGATGTCTTTCATATCAAATAGTTCATTTTCATTGATAACACTACAAAGATAGCCTAAAGAAAGAGACAATTTTTATTTTAAACCATTTTTATTAAATTTGTTTATAGTAAACCAATTAAATCGACTTGTATGACTTGGGATTATATCGAAAAAGCTCAATCTTGGCTCAACGGAAGCTATGATCACGAGACAAAGGAAGAGGTCAAAACTCTTATGGAGACTAATCTCAAAGAGCTGGAAGATGCATTTTATAAAAACCTCGAATTCGGCACAGGGGGGTTAAGGGGTATCATGGGTGTTGGCACTAACAGAATGAACAGATATACTGTCGGGATGGCAACACAAGGGTTTGCAAATTATTTGTTGAAAGTAAACAGGCACAAATCCAATCTTTGCGTTGCAGTAGCTTTTGACTGTAGGAATAACAGCTCATTTTTTGCGCGTATAACAGCTGAAGTTTTTGCCGCCAATGGTTTTAAAGTGCTTCTTTTTCACGAATTAAGACCTACTCCCGAACTCAGTTTTGCAATCAGACATAATGGATGCGTTGGTGGAGTTATGATTACAGCTTCTCACAATCCTAAAGAATATAATGGATATAAAGTTTACTGGAGTGATGGTGCTCAAATAGTTTATCCTCATGATGAAAATATTATTAAAGAGGTGTCTATGATAGATGATCCTTCAAAAGTCAAGTTCTCTGGTGATGAGACTCTTATCCATATTGGAGGAAGCGAAACAGATGAGGCATATTTGAGTGCTGTACAATCTCTTACTCTTTCTGGAGATATTGTTAAGCGCCATGCTGAAACTATAAAGATTGTCTATACACCACTTCATGGCACAGGTGTAAAGTTGGTGCCCGAGGCATTAAGAAGAGCTGGTTTTAAGAAGGTATTCAATGTCCCGGCTCAGGATATTATCGATGGTAATTTTCCTACGGTTGTTTCTCCCAATCCAGAAGAGAAAGATGCATTTAAAATGGCATTGGAAAGAGCTTCGGAGGTAGATGCCGACCTTGTTCTTGCTACAGATCCTGATGCTGACAGGCTGGGTGTGGCAGTTAGAGATGATAGGGGAGATATTGTACTTCTGAATGGCAACCAAACGGGAGCAATCCTTACATATTACTTGCTTGAAAGATATTGCGAGTTAGAGAAACTTAAAAGATGTGAGAAAAATCCCAATTATTATATGGTCAAGACTATAGTTACTTCAGATCTGTTGAAGAGCATAGCTGATTTTTATGGTGTTGAGATGTTCAATGTCCTGACAGGCTTCAAATATATTGCAGAGATAGTTAGAAAAAATGAGGGGAAGAGATTTTTTATCGGGGGTGGAGAGGAGAGTTATGGTTTTAATGCTGGAGAATTTGTAAGAGACAAAGACGGGATTCTTTCTTCATTGTTAATTGCAGAAGCAGAAGCGTGGGCCCATGAAAAAGATAAATCATTATATTCTTTGCTGGTTGATATTTATGTTCAGTTTGGTTTTTATAAAGAGCGTCTGATATCTGTTACAAAAAAAGGGATAGATGGATTGAAACAGATTCGAGACATTATGAACAAATTTAGAAACGAGCCATTGCAAAGGATATTGGGTGAGCAAGTTGTGCTTATGCATGATTATAAGAGCTCGGAGACAGTCGATTTTATTAGTGATCGTCGTTATCCGATATCACTTCCCAAGTCAGATGTTATTCAATTTGTGACGGATGGATGTACAATGGTTTCTGTAAGACCTTCAGGAACAGAGCCAAAAATAAAATATTATCTGGGGGTTAAAACAAATCTTAGAAGTGCGGATGACTTTAGAAAGATTGATAAGGAGATGGAAATAAAACTGGATAAATTACAGGAGCAGATATCATCAATTTGAAAGATGTTTTCTGATAATTTCAGTTAATTCGTCTTTCCTAATGGGTTTTGGTATGTAGTCGTTGAACCCATTTTCAAGAACGGTTATTTTGTCTTCAGTAAAAGCGAATGCCGTTTGAGCAATTATTACAACATTATTATCAATTTCCCTAATCTTCTTTGTTGCTTCAAAGCCATCCATGCGAGGCATTCGTAAATCCATTAAAACGATTTTTATATCCTTATTTTTCCTGAAAATTTCCACAGCCTCCAGTCCGTCATGTGCAAAGATAAGTTCGTAATCAGATGTCTTTAACACTGTTTTGATATAGAGTGCATTTGTTTCTTCATCCTCTGCAATAAGTATTTTTACAGGATTAAGTTGCTTATTGCCAAAAAGCACATTATTTTTATTAACTGAATCTGAATATTCCAATACATTTTCTTTTTTCACTCCTGCATCGCAAACTAATGGTATTGTAAATGTAAACTTAGACCCTTTACCAAGTTGGGAGAAGACCTCTATAGTTCCACCTAAAATATCTACATATGCTTTTACAATTGAAAGACCAAGGCCTGCTCCTTCTGTCCTGCTTATTGAATTTGATTCAACTTGAGTGAATCTGTCAAATATTTTTCCGATTTTTTCTTCAGGAATACCTATTCCATTATCAGATACCGAGAATTCTACAAATTTATCTGTTATCTTGGCTTTAACTTTAATTTCACCTTCATTGGAGTATTTGATAGAATTTTTGATAAGATTTGCAAGGGAGGCATAAATTTTTTCTTGGTCAGAAATAATTGTCAAATTTCTACATTGTTCATCACAAACAAGTTCTATTTTAAGCCCTTTTTTCTCAGCTTCAGGTTTGAAAAAGTAAACCAAATCATTCAAAAGTGGAAATATAAAAACTTCTGAGAATTTAAGCTGGATTATTCCTGCCTCAATTTTAGAGATGTCTATCAGGTCGTTGATTATTTTCAACATTCTGTGACTGCTTTTTTCTATTATATCCAAGTAGCTGTCGTGTTCCTGAGGAGAAATTGAAGGATCTCTCAACAATTCTATAAATCCCATTATTCCGTTCATGGGGGTTCTGATTTCATGGCTGATATTTTGAAGAAATGCAGTTTTTAATCTGTCACTCTCCTGAGCCCTGTCTCTTGCTTCTATAAGTTGATTTATCAACATTTTTCTGTCAGAAATATCCTCCTTAACTGCGATATAATGAGTTATGTTTCCATCATCTCCAATAATTGGGGAGATAGAGATGTCTTCCCAATAATATTCTCCGTTCTTTTTTTTGTTTTTCAGTTCTCCACGCCATTCGTTTCCGGCAAGTATTGTTTCCCACAAATTTTTATATACATAATTTGGAGTTTCTCCAGATTTTAAGATTTTCGGATTGGCTCCAAGTACATCTTCCATCGTGTAGCCTGTAGTAGTTACGAATTTGGGATTTACATATTCTATTCTCCCTTTAGAATCAGTGATGACGACTATGGCAGGACTCTCTGTAACAGCCTTTGAAAGTTTTATGGTACTCTCCTCTGCGCTTTTTTTGTCAAGAAATATTTTAATTTCATTCGCTATAAGTTCAATTATTTCTATATCAGAATCTGTTATTGCTTTGGGATTAGTATAACTTTGAACTACAATTGCTCCAGATATTCCGCTTTCACTTTTAAACGGTACTCCCAACCACACTTGAGCCATGGAACCTAAAATTTCAATGACACCTTCGGAATTCAGTCTTTCAATTTCATCTTTCTTGACAAATATGGTTTTCCCCTCAGAGAGGACATAGCCTGTCATTGATTTTTTTGCAGGCCATCTCTGTATCTCCAAGTCTTTGTTGCTGGCATTTATTCCTCCTAAGTAAAAATCATCAGAACTTTCGTTGTAAAATGCAACATATAGATTATTATCAGGTATAATAGTATCTATTTCTTTTGAAAATGCAGAGTAAAATTCTGAAAAATTTCTGCAGGATAGAATAGAATATGCAAGGTTACGCTGAATTTTAAGAAGAAGTTCGTTACGCGTGTTTTTAGTAATATCCTGATACATTATGGCAATTTTCTTGATTTTGCCTTTGAATTTAATCGGGAATGCTATTGCACTTAAAACTTTGCGTTCACCATTATAGCCAAATACAGATGGATCAAAGGTCAGATTTATAAAGACTTCGTTTTCTGTTTGTAATGCTTCCTTAAAAAATCTGTTCCAGCCTTGTTCGATAGATTTTCTATTGGTCAGTATGTTAAATTTTGAAATTATTTTATCGTTGGGTATGCTGAAAATATGTTCTGATGATTTGTTGACTCTCTCAATTATACCGGAAGTGTTGAAAATATGTATGCATAGAGGAGACTGTTCAAATAGGGAATTGGCATAGATTTCGCTTTCTTCGGCAAGTTCCTTTGCCATAATAAGTTCAAGGCTTTGATAATGGCGATTAATATATTGTCCAAGCGATGATGCTATGCTGTTTAATGCGTTTTTGTCACTTGTGCTCCATACTTCTTCCTTTTCAAAACTCTCAACTCCAAGATATCCCCATTTTGAACCTTCGACAAATATAGGGATCAGCAAGAAATTGCCCAATTCATTGAATGAATATTCTTTTGATGATACAGTCTTTCCTTTTAATAAATTGTCAATAATATTGTGGGGAAGAAAACTTACAGGGATATTTTGATGAGAACTATCAAATATTCTCTTTGCTTTTTCTCCATTTAATTTTTCAAATCGAAGGCTGGCCAAATCATTTTTCCCTGACAAATCCTTATGAAATTCATAAACAAAAACTCTTTTATTGGGTATTGAGTTGCCAATTATTTCAATAACTTCGTTAACCGCATCGTAAAAATTATGGTTGGAAATAAGTATTTGACTCGCCTTAACCGATGCCTCCAACAGAATTGTCTGTCTATTAAGCTCTTCTTTATTCATTGTTTGAGAGCAAAAAATTTTATAGAAAATTCGATAACGTTTATTAAAAGGTAAATTACAAATGTTGCAAGTAGTGATGCTGACCAGGTAATTCCCGAGAAAATTGAAATAACAAAAAGAGCAATAGCTATAATGATTATTGATATTCGTTTTTCATTGTCTTCCCATTTTAAAGATTTAAATTTTAGTGAAAACATTGGTATTTTACTTATGAGAAGAGCAGACATTACAATGGAAAAAACTGGTATGAACCATATAGAGCCTGTTATTGACTCAATAAATTGATTGTTAAGTGAAAAGTGCATTAACATGCAAATTATAATTGCATTAGTTGGTGTAGGCATGCCTATGAAATTTTCAGACTGATGAGTATCAATATTAAATTTAGCAAGTCTGAGAGCTGATGCAATTATAATCAGTAAAGGCATGAATGTTAACACACTCATGCCTTGTGTCAGATTGTATTCTTTGTATAAAAGAATTGCCGGAGCAAAACCAAAACTTACCAAATCTGCCAGTGAGTCAAGCTCTTTTCCCATTGGAGAATATGCTTTAAGAAGGCGGGCAGTAAATCCATCCATAAAGTCAAAAAGAGAGGCAAGAAGAACAAAATAAACAGACAGTAGGAAATTTCCTTCTATCCCAACTATTACGGCTATTGTTCCCGACAAAAGGTTAAGACAAGTGATTGTGTTTGGAAGATATCTGGCAATTCTCATCGAATTTAATAATTATATCCCGAGTTTTTCTCTAATCTGTTTAGGAATGGAGTTTTTATTTACAAGCATTGATATACTTTTCGCTCTAACGTAACTTTCTGACATGTTGAGATAACCGCCAAAGATACCGTCAGGCCCCCAAGAATTCTTGGTTATGTAGTAAATATTACCATTTTGATCTTTTGAAATTCCGGTAAGTAGCATAAGATGATCATCTGTAGTGGCAAATGTTTCAAAACCTTGTTGGCGGCTCTGTTGATCGACCTGTTTTTCTTTGTAAGTTTTAGTAAAGTCTATTTCAGTCTCTCCTTTTTCAAGGATAGGATTAATAGCAATTCCATTTTTGTGTGAGAAGCCTTTTTCACTCACATCTCCATCCCATGCAATGCAGTATCCTGATTTAAGGGCATAATTTATCACTTCCATAAATTCATCAATTGGTATGTTGTACAATCTGCCATAATCCCAGTTATCAGGTATTTCAAGAACAGATGCCTTGTAAAACGGGATATGATTGAAACTTGTCAACTCTACATAATCTGATAAATTAATACCCAAGTATTTAAGAAAACTTTTAGGTGTATACTCAACTCCGTTGTATGTAAATTTTTCAGGTCTTTTTCCCAGATAAGAGTCAAGTATATTATTAATAATCTCATAATATTCTGGACTTCTTTTCTTTATTTTTATAGCTGAATTGGCCACAGCTTCAAGAAACAATCCCAATTCTGTGTGATCATGTTTGTCGGAATCATAGTTAATTCCATTGTATACCTCTTGTGGAACAATTCCGTTTGTTTCGTATACGTTAATCAGCATATGTGCAATACTACCTTCTCCAATATTTCCTTTGCCTCTTCTTAGATAATTATCCTGAAGTCTGTTAAGATAGTTTTGATATACGACAAACATTTCAGAGAGGTCAAATTCTCCTTTACCAGTTCTTAAAAGTTCACTTTCAATAAAGGCGGTTGTAGCAAAACACCAACATGTGCCTGTTCTCGCCTGATTTTTAACAGATGTGGCTTTGTTGCGACATACATCTGTAAATTGATACCCCTGTCCAAAGGCAAGATTTGATAAAATAAACAGGGAAATAATTGTAATAACAAATATTCGCTTTTTCATTTCCAAAGATATTAGTCAATTCCCATTTTTTTTCTTAACTCTTTAGGAATAGAGTTTTTATTAACCACTATATTCATGGTTTTATATTTTACAAATGTTTCTGAGGCGTACCAGAATCCTTTAAAGCCTGAAGATGTTCCCCATGAGTTTTTGACAATGTAATATTTGGTACCGTTCTGATCCTTTGCTGTTCCACAAATTAGCATTCCATGATCATCGGTTGTTTGAAGATTGTCGTATGCTGTCTGTCTGTCTTCCTGTGATATTTTCCTTTCAGGAAGTATTTCGTCGAGTGTATTCAATTTACTCTCAATTTCTTGCGGAGTTTTTCCAATCCATTTTTGCTGGTCTGATCCATTCATATTTGCAACGTCCTGTTCAGGAACTAGTGCAATACCCTTTCTGGTAAATCCCTTTTCACTTACATCGGCTCCCCAAAGAACAGGATAACCCTTTTCAATTGCATTATCAATGATTGACATAAATTCTTCAATCGGAATATTGTATGAAAGGTCATTTCTCCAATTGTCTGGGACTTCCAGCGAAAATTGAGTATAAAAAGGGTGGTGTGTATAAGAAGTTATTGAAACATAATCATTGTAATTTAGCCCCAGCATTGCCGAGAAACTTTGAGGAGAATACTCTTTACCGTTAAATGTGAAACTATCAGGAATTTTTCCGAGATAGGCATCAAGTATGCCTTTAAATCCATTTTTCCATGCGGTTGAAAGTTTGCCGTTAGGATTTTTAGATATTGCATTTACGTATGCAGCAGTGACGGCATCCAATTCTCCATGATTGTGAAGTTGTTCTCCATAATTAAGGCCATTCATCACAGATTCCGGTACAATTCCATTGTTTCTGATAATTGTAAGAGCATCAGAAAATGAGCTTCCACCTGAAAAACTGATTTTCCCATAAGAACGCATAAATCTGTCAGCCTTATCAAAATAAGAATTTGATACAACAAACATTTCAGAGAGATCATATTCACCTTTACCGTTTTTGAGAAGTTCTGCCTCAAGGAAGGCCATAGTGGAGAAACTCCAGCAAGTGCCCGATTTGGCTTGATTTTTAACAGGCGTTACAGGTAACTCCTTAATATTCGTAAACTGGTAGGCTGTTTGATTTTGGGGTTTCTCCTGAGAAAATGCAGGAGTAAGAAGAAAAATTAAAGAGGCAAAAATCAAAAAGAGTTTATTCATAACTTTATAAATTAAGTTTTTTCAAAGTTATTAAAAAACTCCAACCTTATTAAGGAATATTCATGTATTTGTGAATTTGCAATGATATATTCCAAGATGGATTCATTTTGACATATTCAATTACTATTGGCAGTATTGTCTTTGATCTGCTCCACTCAGGCTGAAGAAAAAGCATGCAATCCTTTCTGACAAGGGCTCTGTTGTTTTCAGCCCATTGAAAGTCTTCGGCTGTTTCTATAATAACTTTAAGTTCCGAAGCCAGCTGGTGCATCCCTTTCAGTGGAGGTCTCTTTTTCTTGGGAGACAAGCATATCCAGTCAAATCTGCCACTCATCGATTTCGAGCCTGAAGTTTCTAGAAAAATGTCAAAATTGTTTATTTTTAGAAGATTGCATAATTTGTCAAGAGGGTATGAAAGCGGCTCTCCTCCTGTGATAACAATCGATCTTGAGGGATGTTTCATGGCTTCAGAAACAATCTTTTCTATGGGAGTAGGTTCATAAAGGGCTGGATTCCAGGTTTCTTTGGCATCACACCAGCTACAACCAACATCACATCCTCCAAGTCGTATGAAAAATGCAGGTTTGCCACTGTGAAAACCTTCTCCTTGGATTGTATAAAAAGCTTCTGCAAGTGGAAGAAGTGCTCCATCAAACAATTCCGGAAATTTCATGTAAGTATGTTTTTTTTACAAAGGTAGTAAAACATGCCGTTTTGACAGCAAAAATTGAAATGGCAAATATGTTGCAGTATTTTCCATTAAAAACACAAATAATTATGAATAAGCAAAATTGGGAATTTCTTAACAAGTTTGCCATAAATCTTAATGAAGAAGCAAGGGCTGGAAAGCTGGACCCTGTAATTGGCAGGGATGAAGAGATAAGAAGAGTCCTGCAAATATTAAGTCGTAGAACTAAAAACAATCCTATTTTGGTTGGTGAACCAGGAGTTGGTAAGACAGCAATTGCGGAAGGTATCGCTCAGAGAATAGTACACGGAGATGTGCCGGAAAATCTTAAAACAAAAGAGATTTTTTCTCTTGATATGGGAGCATTAATTGCAGGTGCAAAGTACAAAGGTGAATTTGAAGAGAGACTGAAAGGTGTCGTTAAGGAGGTCATCGACAGTGAGGGCGAAGTTATTCTTTTTATTGATGAAATTCACACTTTGATAGGTGCCGGGAGAAGTGATGGAGCGATGGACGCTGCTAATATTCTTAAACCTGCTTTGGCAAGAGGAGAATTGAGGGCTATAGGTTCAACCACTCTCGATGAGTATCAGCTTTATTTTGAAAAAGATAAAGCATTAGAGCGAAGATTTCAAATGGTTATGATAGATGAACCAACCACTTCAGAAACTGTCTCTATTTTAAGGGGGCTTAAGGAGAGGTATGAAAACCATCATAAAGTGCAAATTAAGGATGATGCTTTGATTGCAGCGGTGGATCTTTCTCATCGATACATAACTAATAGACATTTACCGGATAAAGCGATTGATCTTATTGATGAGGCAGCATCAAAATTAAGGCTTGAAATGAATTCTGTGCCTGAGGTGATTGATGAACTCAATCATAAGATAAGGCAGCTTGAGATTGAAAGAGAAGCTATTAAGCGTGAAGGAGATAAAGAAAAGCTTGAGGATCTGACAAGACAAATAAATGAATTGTCTGCAGAAAGGGACAAGAATAACGAACAATGGCAAAAGGAGAAAAAAATACTTAATGAGATTCAGAAACAGAAAATGGAGATAGAACAGCTTAAGTTGATGGCAGAAGAGGCTGAGAGAAGTGGCGATTATGGCAAAGTTGCTGAATTGAGATACGGTAAAATAGTCGCTGCTGAAAAAACAATCAAGGAGCTCATGGAGCAGAAGAGTAAAAGTGAATTTACTCTAATCAATGAATATGTCGAACCTGAGGATATTGCAGAAGTTGTTGCTAAATGGACAGGTATACCAGTTAAAAGAATGCTTGAGAGTGAAAAAGAAAAGCTTTTAAGAATGGAAGATGAGCTTCATAAAAGAATTGTTGGTCAGAACGAAGCTATTAAAGCTGTGTCTGATGCTATAAGAAGAAGCAGGGCTGGCTTGCAGGATGCAAAACGTCCTATTGGATCGTTTCTTTTTCTAGGAACGACAGGTGTTGGTAAGACAGAACTTGCCAAAGCACTTGCCGAATTTTTGTTTAATGACGAGAATATGATGACCCGTATTGATATGAGCGAATATCAGGAAAGGCATTCAGTGTCGAGACTTGTAGGCGCTCCTCCAGGATATATTGGTTACGAAGAAGGTGGCCAGCTTACTGAGGCTGTCAGAAGAAAACCATACTCTGTTATATTGCTCGATGAGATAGAAAAGGCACATCCGGACGTCTTTAATATACTATTGCAAGTTTTGGATGATGGAAGGTTGACTGATAATAAGGGGAGGACAGCTGATTTTAAAAACACTATTTTGATTATGACTTCAAATGTTGCTTCTGACGTTATTCAGGAAAATCTTTCAAAAATGAATAATGTGAACAGGAACGAGATCCTTGAGAAAACCAGAAATGAGGTAATTGAGGTTTTAAAGGCAACCGTCAGACCAGAATTTCTCAACAGGATAGATGAGATAATTATGTTTCATCCTCTTACAATGGAAAACGTGAAAGATATTCTTAAAATGCAGCTCAAAAATATTCAGAAACTCCTGGAAGAAAAAGGCATTTCTTTAATAATTACTGATTATGCTATTGAATATCTGTGTAACAAGGGCTTCGACCCAGCGTATGGCGCCAGACCTATAAAAAGGCTGTTGCAAAAGGAGTTGGTTAATGAATTGGCAAAAACTTTACTTGAGGGTAAACTCAATAAAGAAAAGCCGATTATAGTAGACTGTTTTGATGATGTACTGGTCTTCAGAAACTAATTATGTATAAAGGAAGCGTTTTATCTTTTGGGTAGCAGTTTTTTCAAAAGGTACGGGTTGCTCAATAATTTCTGAAATACGGGAGGATTTACTTACTCTGCCATTTATGTAGGTGAGTATTTCCTCCTTAACTTTTCTAACTCTTTCGTCTAGATTGACATTCACACCATCATGAAATTGATGCATTGATTCAATCTGTTCATAATTAAGATAAACAATTGCGACTAATTTCCCATTTTTTTGAGTCACTAATGATTCAAGAACAAAATCGTGTTCGTTGAGTGTTGTTTCTATCTCTTCAGGATAAATATTTTCTCCGTTAGAGTTAACTATCATGTTGTCAATCCTGCCTTTAATGTATAGATATCCATCTTTGTCTATAGTTCCCAAGTCTTTTGTTTTGAAGAAACCGTCATTAGTAAAGCTATTTGCAGTTGCAGCAGGATCTTTGAAATAGCCTATCATAACATTGGGCCCTTTTACATGAATCTCTCCAACTCCTTTGGAGTTTGGTGAGTCTATTTTAATTTCAACTCCTTCGAGAGCAGGACCTGTAGACTGCCATTTTGTTTTGCCGGGGATGGCTCCTGCAACAAGGGGCGAAGTCTCTGTCAAACCATACCCTATGGCGTAAGGGAAACCGGCATCAGCCAGGAATTTTTCAACAACTCCATCAAGTTTAGACCCGCCAACTCCAAGAAAACGCAGGTTACCTCCAAAAGTTTGGTAAAGTTTTTTCCCTGCAATTTTGTGAAGAGCTCTTTTGATTATTGGAAATGAGTATATGACCTGCATCGCGAAATTTTTGACGAAAATGGGGCGGATTTTGTTTTTGTAGATTTTTTCTATAATAAGAGGTACAGTCAACATAATTGTGGGCCTGACATCATTAATGGCAGGTAAAAGCAAAGAAGGAGTTGGTGAACCATCGAGATAAACTACATGAGCTCCATGAGTGAAAGGTTGTATCATACCTATGCTGCATTCATAAGCATGTGAAAGAGGAAGGATTGAGAGAAAAACATCCTCCTTTTTTATCTCAAAAAGCCTGTTTGCCATGTATTCATGAGAGACAAGATTTCTATGGCTAAGCATAACTCCCTTAGAAGTTCCAGTAGTACCAGATGTATAAATTATTGCTGCAAGGTCATCAGGATGAGGAGTAGATGTAATCACCTCCTTCTCTTTTTCGGAAGATTGGATGATTTCAAAATCATCCATAGATATAATGAGATTGAGCTCGTTGTAAATATGTTTCGGAATTTTATATTGAAGTCTTTTTGAAACAATCAGAGCCTTACTTTCCGAATGTTGCAGAATGTTAACAATCTCAAATGCAGTAAAGTCTGGTAAAATGGGTACAACAACTCTGGAAGAAGTGGTAACAGCAAAATAGCTTATAGGCCAGTTTGGCATGTTATGTCCCAGTATTGAAATTTTATCGCCTTCATCCAAACCGTATCTGTTAAATATTTCTATGAGTTTTTCAACTTTTTGGCTGACTTCACCATATGTCACAGACGTTTTTCCAGTGAGTGAAAATGCCGGACGGTTCTCATAATCAATAATACTCTTTGAAAAGAGGTCCGTTAAAGTCAATTCTGAGATATCGCTTATCATAAGATTTTAATGACGGTTCAAAGATAACAATTATAATTTGTTATTTTTGTAACCAGTAAAAAATATTAATTTGTGATGTTCAGACAGAGACTGCAAAAAAAAATTTTGGATAAAGCTGTTGCAAAGCGAAAAGTTCAATTTGTCTCTCTTGACATGATCAAGAGAATAACGTTTATTTTTGATGTCACTGATGAGGATAGTATGGAAGCAGTAAAATTCCTTACATCATATGCAAGAGACAATAAAATTGAATATCATGGAATGGCCATAAACCTTGGTAAAAACAACTCTTCAGAAGCAGTGCTTGGACACGGAATCAAGCTTATTACAAAAAAAAATCTTTCAAAATTGGGAGTTCCGGATTTTAATATTGTACAAAGATTTATCAACGATTGTAGCGATTTATTTATAGACTTCTCAAACAAATATTGTTTTGTCAATGAATATCTTGCACTTTCATCCATGTCTGGTTTTAAGGTTGGCAGGCATACCCCTGAACCAAATCCGTATGACCTTGTTATAAAAAGTGATGAAGAGAAGAACAGTGCACTTGATTTTGTGAAAAAATTATTCTTTTACTTAAATTCTATCAAACCATTATAATGTCAGAGGAGAACTTTTTGGATTACAACGAGGAGGAGAGTGAATTATCAGAGCAGGTAAAGATTTGCAGAGAAGCTTTCAGCAGAGGAGAACTTGCAAAACTAGACTTTTCAGAAGAGGAGTTTGACACCTTACTCGGTTTTTTTGCTGACGAGTATGAAGACAAACTCTTGCTTGCTTTATCAAGAATTGCCTGTCAAAGATATCCCTATTCTTCCGAATTGATTGTTAAATATTCAGATGCGCTTATAATCAATGAAGAACCTGAAAAAGCTGTAGAAATCCTCGAGCGTCAGCTTGGTTTAAATTCAAGTAATAGTGACGTCTACTTCTTGCTTGGCAGAGGTGAAATTAAGATGAAAAACTTTGAAATCGCACAGCAATATATAAATCATGCATTAATATTCTCGCCTGATGGACAAGATGATATGTTGTCTTCTATAGCTCTTGACTTTATGGAAGCTGCTCAATATGATCGTGCATTGGAATATTTAATGAGGGTATATAAAAATAATTCTGAGGATATTATTGTATGTAATGATATTGCTTTTTGCCTTGAAAGAACTGAGCGATACGAGGAGAGTCTGGAATATTATTATAAATGTATTGAAGCGGACCCTTTTAATAGTAATATCTGGTTCAATATTGGTACTGTCAATGCTACAATTGAAGAGTTTGACAAGGCTATTGAGGCGTTTGACTATTCTTTGGCTCTTGAACCCGATAACTCATCTGTCATGTACAATAAAGCTGTGGTATTTCTCAATTTATCCCAGTATGACAAGGCAGCAGAAATCCTCGAGGATTTTCTGGTTTATGAACCTGAAGACTATTCTGCACTGACGGCTATTGCAGATTGCTATCTTAAACTTGGGCAAGGTGATAAGGCTGAGAAATACATGAAAATGCTTCTTGAATTTGATCAAAATAATATTGAAGCTTATTCTTCTCTTGCATATATATCTTTAGTCAGGCAAGAATATGATAAATCGCTTGATTATTTAAGAATCTTAATAGGCAAGGAAAATGTAAATTACAATCTGCTTGAGGATGACTTGTATATTGCATTTCAAAAAACCGGTCTTCCTGAGTTTTTGGTATATTATGTTGCAGCAGAATATTTTATTGATGATCAGGCAGGGCTTCTTTCAGGTTTTGAACAACTCTTGGAATTTGATGAAGTGTGGCAAAATATGCTTTACAGACTTGTGCCGGAACTTAATTTTTTTAATCAAAACACATAAAACTCTTTATGGAATCTGCACACTTTATTGAATGGTGCCTTGAAAATCTTAATTATTGGACAGTAACACTGCTTATGGCAATTGAAAGTTCTTTTATTCCTTTCCCATCAGAAGTTGTGATTCCTCCTGCAGCATATAAGGCTGCTGCAGGAGAATTGAATGTTTTTCTGGTGGTTTTTTGTGGTACGACTGGCGCATTAATTGGGGCGTATTTTAATTATTTCATTGCATATTATCTTGGAAGGCCTTTAATATACAAGTTTGTAAATACACGTTTTGGACACATGTGTCTGCTTGACGAGAACAAAGTACACAAAGCAGAAGCTTATTTTATAAAAAATGGAGCTATTTCAACATTCGTGGGCAGGCTGATACCGGCTATTAGACAGCTTATTTCAATACCGGCGGGACTTGCAAAAATGAATTTCAAACAATTTACATTTTATACTGTTCTTGGAGCTTTGTTATGGAATACAATTCTTGCAGCGGTTGGCTACTCTCTTCATAGCGTTGTTCCAAAGGATCAACTTATGCAAAAAGTTCAGGAATATAGTAGAGAGATATCAAATGGGATGATAATACTCGGCATTTTACTAGTTCTTTACTTTATTTACAAGGGATTTGCCAAACCAAAAAACGGAGTCAAAGCCGAATAGTTCCAAATTATTTACTATATTTGCAAACTCAAAAAAGGTTCGGTAGCTCAGTTGGATAGAGCAACAGCCTTCTAAGCTGTGGGTCTTGGGTTCGAATCCCAACCGAATCACTTCAAGTTAAGGAAATCAATTTTGTGAGTAGTATTTGAACAAAAAATAGAAAAGCTCATTAAAATATGTTTCAACTGCTTTCTTCCAGACAGGTTGGAGCACTCTGTTGTCAGGAGTACTAAAGATTGATCTATATGCATTTTCCTTATTCATCCAATCGTAAATTCCATCTTCAATTTTGCTAATCGTCGGAGTAGATATTTTCACAAGTCCTGGTGCATAAGTAATTTCAAATTCGAAATTTGCAACTCCATATACTTTGTCTGTTGCCACGATTGTTTTTTTGACTACAAATTTCTGGAAGTCACCAAAATCACACTTTGAATAGATATCACTAAAGTTAATAATTCCTTTATCAAAGTAGGAATCAACTACGTAAGCAGGAATATCTCTTATTTCATAAAATGCATACCTGTTATTGATAATGCTGCTATAATATTCTATTGGTTCATCCATATGAACGAAATTGACTAAAGCGTTTGTTTTATTTTTTATTTGATCGCTGTTTTTCTCGGGTGTCTTGATGACCATGTAATTGCGATTATTGCTTGCTGTTAGTCCTTCAATACTCAACGTAAAAACAGGTGCGTAGGCATCTGAAATCCATTCCAATGAGTCTAACTCTATGCCATTATTAATACTTGTTAAAAGGCTGTCAGTAAAATGATTAAGTTGATTGCTTAACGCTTGATAACCAATTTTGACATTTGAAGACAGGAATGCCCTTAATTCATCACGTTTTTCTTTTAATTTTCCTCCTTTATCTTTTGAGCTGAATTCCTGCAGCAAAGATATGTATGAAGCTACTGATATATAATCCTTTAAAACTTTCCCTGTATTGGCGTTGAATTCTGTGTATAAGGTGGCAATATGAGGATTTTCAATAGTTATTTTTTCATCATCACATATCACCATGTAATTGTACAAATAAATTATAACTGCTCCAATTGGGTCTGAATATTCAACTTTTTTTATATAGTAGGAATCAATAATTCGGTTTTCTATAAATTCAATTTTTTCCGTATATCCTCTAAATAGTTTCAAACATGCATTGTAAAGTTGCTTGGCACTTTTGCCAGGAAATTCAAAAGAGATAGACCTAGTTCCCATATAGTTTTCCAACTGGGCTCCATAATTAGGATTTGAAAAATATTGTTTTGATTTGAACTGCAGAGTGTCAACATAACCTGAGTGGCTTATTTCTTGCCCGGATACTTTGGAAACAAGTGCTATAATAAAAATAATAATAGCACTTTTTAAAATTATTATTGAAGAAGGTTTCATTTTTTAAGGTATTAAATGTCAAGTTTCACAAGGTTGTTTATGAAAACTTGGACTTTTATTCGATTATAAATATAAAATTTTGTTTTTAAACTGCAAAGGGTTTTCTATAAAGATTTTCGGATTAATTTCAAACCATTTTTCAATAGCATCAAAAGGCGTTTTTACGTTAAGTTCTTTTCTCACTCCGCTATGTCTTCTATAAAGCATGTAGTAGAAAAGAAAAGCCATAAAAGTCGAATTCAAAAGTCATTATTCTCATTATTTATATTATTATACGCCATTTTGCCGCCAATTTAATTGTGAAAATAATTCCCATTATATAAAGATCAACTTGATGAGGGCTTAAAATACTTAAATAAAAGCTTAAAGAAATAAACGATTAAAAGACACTTCGTTTAAAAAGTGGTTTTTGCACAGACTCTCGGATGCTTACGCATCAACTCACTCCCCCAATACCCCCTTCTGCAACAACATCTGACTATTGCCATAAAAAGGCACATCTGTTTTACCTAAGATTGAAGTTGGAATGGTGCTTATTTCAGATAAGTTGTCCATTGGCACCAAGACTGTTTTTGCTCCATTTTCGGAAAGCAAGGTCACTTTATCTGGAAAGTGTAATGCTCTTTCAATTGCACCGCCAATGGATATGTTACCCAATACTGCAAGACCCGGTTTGAGGTTCTTTTTATAGATGGCTGATAAGATGGCGATATAAACAGCACTGCCTATTCCACCACTTACATAAGCTCCCATCAGGTTGCTGATTTGGATGTTGATATCGTATGCTGATAATGAGTGTTGATCGCTTAAAATGCTCCTTTCGTTTGCCCGAAGGTAGTTGTAGGTATTTTTGATATTCTCTTTTACTTCCTGGCTACTAGTTCCTGTTACGTTCATTTTGCCCGATCCTTTTAAGGCGACTACTTCAATCTTCACCAAAGCTGTATTGTCGCCATCGCTTGTAGCCGTATAACAAACCCCAGGTGATAGGGGATTGGATTCGATTAATGATGACCCTTTTTCTTCTTGTAGGCCAACAAAGATCTCTTCTTGTGTCTCTTTATCGATATATGAAAAATTAGTGTCCCAAAACTCCATTCCTCCAATTCGCTTTAACTGCTCTTTTACCCTTCTTCTCATTTCCATTGCAATCACCAAGTATTCTTTGATGTCTTCTTTGGTGAAATTACCGTCAGGGTGAAGTAGCTTGATGAAACCTGATACAATACGTCTTACCGATTTTGAATCACGTTGTTTTAAGTGTGAACCTAAACTGAAATATTTATCGATAGCATCATAGTAAGTTGTTTTGCGTTGAGACTTTAATATCTCGGAAAAGAAATCGGTGCTGAAACCAAAGTGAGTTGTGAAATTTGAAGGACTAAATTTAGTTATTTCCCAACCGGGCAGAAACAAGTTTATTCTGTCTAAAAATGCGGTGTCGTGGTTTACTTCTTCTGACAGCGGACTGAACAAATGTGATGTCTGCAATACAGTTTCTACTGGTTGATTGATATTTCCATTTAAGATAACTGAAGCCGAACCTGAAATTTCGCTACCTTTGGCTCTGGAAAAAGAACCTGACTCCATGTAGTCTTTCATTAACGGAATGGCATCACGATCTTTGAATAGTTTATCGGTACTTTCATCAAAACAAATTGCATCCCACAAACCTACTGCACCTACCCTGCCGGTGGTATTGTTTACAAAAAGCTGGGCTACTGATCCCTGGCCACCTGATATGAGTATGGCATAAGGCGTTATTTCTTTGTAGATATAAGATTTGCCTGATGAACGTGGGCCCAATTCAACCATGTTGAAGTTGGCTTCCACCAATGGTATTAAGCGGCAGAGAAGCAAGTTTAGTTTTCTATCATCCAATCCTTCGCTGTACGGTTCGTATCCTGCACTTCTTAGCAATAGTTTTTTCCACTCATCTTTGGTGAATTCTTTCCGTTTTTCCGAAATTTTGGTATTGTCGAAAGTTGACAATTGTATGGGCTTTATATCTCTGACTAAAAAAGGATATACAGCACTGCCTATAGTAATCATTGGGTCGTATTCCATTTCGATGATTGCCCAAATACCGCCTAACAGCAATTTCTCATGGCTTTTTACCAGTTCATCGCTGATTGTGGCTTTTTTGATATTGCTATTGCTGATGTTAGCCCAATATCGGTCTCTTTGCGGATCTAAGTCAACTGATATTTTGTCGATAATTTTATAGCGACCTCTTTCACGAAGTTTTGATTGGATCAATGTGCTTTCTTCGGGATTGACGTAATGATTGCGAAGTATGGTCTTGACGTTTTCCATCCCTTCTTTCAGCTTCTCTTCATTTTCGGTACTGCAAGTGTTGGCCAATAAATATTCCAATACAAATGCAGGTACGTTAGCACCGCCTTTGATGATGCCTACCAGGTCTTTTTTTACAACAAACCCCCTGAAGAGGTCTAAAGCTTTTTTATCTAAGTCGTCTAAGATTATCATGATTCATTTTTTACATTAGGCCGTCCAGATCCCTGGCGTTCGATTTTTTTACTTTTACAGAATCAATTTGTTCTTGTGTACTTGCATCTACTATGACTGCAATAATTTCACTATGACCGCCAAATGAAAATTCAAATGACTGTGTCACACCCCGATCAATTGTTATGATGTTGCTGCTGCAGTATGCAATGTTGTTGGCATATAGCAATACCTGAATTTTCCTGCTTGCAGAATCTGCTTTTGATGTGGCTTGAATCTTTATGCCAAATAATTCTCCAGTTACTTCGCCTAACTCTTTTTTGTTCACAATATTCACTTCAAGCCCTTTGGTTGCTTCAGTTTCTTTGCTAAACACAAAAATGGGGAGGATGATTTCCTGAGGTGTAAAACCGCCGTGGGAAAAACCATACACCCCTTTTGATTTGAAAGGACGATGATTTTTTGATGCATACACATACTTAAACTCACCGTATGGTCTTTCAAACATCAACAAATCTTTATCGCTTTGTTTTTCTACCGTACGAAGAAATCTCTCGTGAATTTCTTTTTTTCCAGTTGTGAATAGTTCAATTTTGTCAGATTCATCCAGTAAACCAGTCAATACAAAACCATGGTCTGTGATTAAATGAACCTGTTGATAACCCATATTGAGAAGCAACTGTATTTTCTCGGTTAAAACATTTTCAAACTCGCTAAAGAGCTTGATTGCTCCCATTTGAAGCTTTTCTCCTGCACTGTCAATATCTTTGTAGGTCAAAACCAGATAATCGGCTTTAATACCGTAATGCAAGGCTTCTAAGTTCAGGTAGGTAATATCTTTTCCGGTGGTTTCAGTCAGACTTTTCTCCCTGTCTTTGTGCACAGGCAATTGTTGATTGTTCCCCACGTACAAGGCACTCATGTTATGCTCTGTTTCCGAGGGCATATCTGCTAACATTGTACCCATGGTTATTTTGCATTTTTGATTTAATTGCGAAGCAACGAAGGCAGCTATTTCATAGCGAATGCCATCACCAATAATGATTGCGGTTCCGGGCTTAGCTTGAGCCAATAGCTGCGGCAAATATCCTTGTTGATTCGATTGAAACTCGTTGCTATATTCATACCAACGTTGCAGCAGTTCGTGATTGAGGTTTTCATAATGTTCCTGCAATGGGCGCACAATAGCTTCCTCCTGTAAGAATGCTTCATAAAGTTTCCGGATTGCGCGATCTGCTTTGTAAAAAGTACT